>ERZ826146.134-NODE-134-length-87774-cov-9.846259_pt1 | contig 87774 bp, 95 predicted proteins | sample MGYA00519857_ERZ826146 | MGnify/ENA primary metagenome ERZ826146 (study PRJEB31778, sample SAMEA3449222) | human gut metagenome | biome: human gut; feature: human-associated habitat; material: faeces | place: United Kingdom | collected 2010/2012 ...
TAAATATAAATTTCTAAAAAATCATAATAAAAATAATTCTTTTTTTCATTATAAAATTGAATAAATTTGCAAATTTTTGCAATATTTTTTCGAAAAATACTTGATTATATGTTTTTTTAATATTATAATTATGATGACAAAAGATAAATAGGAGATAATAGAAATGGAATTAGTTAAGAATATATTTTTTAATACAGATAAATTAGTTGAAAACTCAAAGGTAAAAATTTCTTATACTGGAAAGCTATTTGAAGAAAATAGCAAAAACGTTTACCTTCACTATGGCTATGGAATTAACTGGGATAATATTTCAGACGTAGAAATGACTAAATCAGAATTAGGATATCAAGCTGAAATAGAATTAATGAGTAGTGATTCATTAAACTTATGTTTTAGAAATTCAAATAACGAATGGGATAACAATAATGGTCAAAATTATACATTCAAAATAGAAAAGGTAGAAGTAGCTCTTGTTCCTCAAGAATTTACTTCTGAATTAGATGCGCCAAGAAGACTTAGAAAATCTTATATTTGGAGTAAAAAAATAAGACTTGCAATATATAAGATGATTCATTATTTTCCAAAATTAATATCAGGAAATTATAAAAAAAGACAATCAGAAAACTAAAATGGTGCTGAAAAAAAGTTCCACAGAAAAATGAGATTTGAGTTAAATTTTTAGCTCAAATCTCATTTTTTAATTTAAATATGCTTTATTAATAAAGATTTTAATTTTTTTACAGTCTCTTTTTTAAATATACCACCCGCCATTAATATTTATAACCTGTCCAGTTGTATAATTATCTTCAATTAACCATTTAGCGCATTTTGCAATATCTGTTGATACTCCTATTCTGTTTAGCGGAATTTCTTCTTTAATAGATTCTATGTCGTTTTCATTTAAATTTTTATTCATATCTGTATCAATTATGCCTGGAGCTATGCAATTAATTCTAATATTAGATGGTCCCATTTCTTTTGCTAACGCCTTAGAAAATCCAATTATAGCTGCTTTAGATGTAGAATAACCAACTTCGCAAGATCCTCCTGTTACTCCCCATATAGATGATATATTAATTATACAACCAGACTTTCTTTGTATCATATAAGGAATAACTGCTTTTGTACAATAATAAACCGAATTCAGGTTCACATCAATTATCTCATTCCATTCTTCATCATTTATATCAGTAAATAATCTTTCTTGCGATATTCCAGCATTATTAATTAGTACATCAATTCTATGGTATTTTTCAATAACATATGAAATCATTGCTAATACATCCGCTTTTTTTGAAACATCAGCTTTAATTATATCTATTTTAATATTCTCGTTTTCTAATTCTTTTTGAATTCTTTTTGCAGCCTCTTCTGATTTATTATAATTTAAAATTATTTTGTTGTCATCTTTTGCAAGGAGCTTAACTGTACTTGCTCCTATGCCTCGAGAACCTCCTGTAACAATAATTACTTTATTCATATTATCCTTTTCCCCTTACTTCATATATTTCTTTCTTCCTTGTCTTCCATGATTTCTATTTGCCCCTTTATATGTTTGCGTTAGTGAATGACAATTAGGACATAATAAAATAAGATTTTCTTCTTTATTATTCATATAATTTCCATCAATATGTTCTACTTCAAGTGGAATATTTTGAGTATATACATTCATCTCTCCCCATCCACATCTTCCGCATTTATTGTTATATTTTTTTAGTAAATAAGTTTTTATATGCATAGATATTTGGTATTCGCCCCTTAATCCACTTACTTTTCCGGCTTTCCATTCTTGTATATATTTTTTATACTCATAATCTTTTTGACATATTATACTACAAAATTTATTTCTAGTTGGTTTTTCACAATTAAAACAATAATTCATTTTAAACCTCCTAAAGTAAAAAAATAACTAGGCGTAGATTACCTAGTTTTAAATATGGAGCCACTTATCTGATTCGAACAGATGACCTACTGATTCATACTACTATAATTTTCATTACCATATAAATATGTTTGTAGTCTGGACTTTCTCTTTACCATAGCTTTTGCTTTAGGTACACCGTATAAAGTCTCTACACTCGAAAAATTTCTTTTTCTAGCTCGGGATTAACATTTTAAAGCATTCCCCGAATTAGCGGTGTCCACTTTACATGTTTCCACGTAAAGGTGCAAGATAGTTCAAAATAAAACTTCCGTTTTATCTATCCCACAAGTCAGTTGCTCTACCAGCTGAGCTAAAGTGGCATATTAAATTGTTGGTGACCCCGACGGGAATTGAACCCATGTCTCCGCCGTGAAAGGGCGATGTCTTAACCTCTTGACCACGGGGCCATATTATAGTTGACCTCTAGGATTTATATTTCAAAATCCTAGAGCTTGGTGAGCCATCGCGGACTCGAACCGCGGACAACTTGATTAAAAGTCAAGTGCTCTACCACCTGAGCTAATGACCCAAATTTCTTTGGTCAACGCAGATATTATTCTACACTATTTTATTTGTTTTGTCAACGGTTTTATTTATTTTTTTTCAAAATTTTAAATTTTTTTATTTTTATGCATTTTCAGCATTTAATTTTTCCAAAACTTCCTCTACATCAATACCATGAACCATACATGCTTCCTCTAAAGTTTCAGCTTGAGATGCAGGACATCCAAGGCAATGCATACCAACACTTAATAATATATCAACCTTTTCTGGTGCTTTTTCTACAATTTCTCCTATTTTTGTATTTTTTTCTATTTTCATGATTTTCCTCCTAAAAAATATTCTCTTAATTATTTTAATATTTTATCATATTTTTATTCAAAAGTATAGACAAATCCAAAATTTTATAGTATTATGGTAAAAATTGGAAGGATGTGATTTTCTTAAAAATTTATATTTTCTTTGTATTGCTTATATTTAACGCATTTATTGTACTTTATTACATTTATTCTTGTTTTGCTCTTTATTTTTTCAATTCAAAGCAAGGTTCTATTCTAAAAATAAAAAACAATCAGAAAAGAGGCGATTAAAAAATTTATATTTTAAAATTTGTTTTTACATTTATATTATCTTTACTGTTTTCATATTTTGAAATTTCCTTTTTCTATGACATACTTACAATTGATTCTATAGTTATAAATCTTGGTTTTAAAATTGTAAATCTTTCTCGCGATATTCCCACTATTTGGTTTAATCTAAAATATTTATATATATTATTTACTTTTTTAGCCAAAGTAATCATTTTATATAATTTATTACCAAATAAAAAAAGTAGAAAAATAAAAAAGAAGACATTGCATGATAATAGTTTACACATAGATTTAGGGCAAGATTTATCTTCAAACGAAATAGTTAGTATTTCTGAAAAAGGGTTATATCAAAATATGTTAATAACAGGAGCTATCGGCTCTGGTAAAACAAGTAGTGCAATGTATCCTATTACAAGGCAATTAATAGCTTATAAATCATCTAACCTACATGAAAAGCTAGGAATGCTAATACTTGATGTAAAAGGAAATTATATTTACCAAGTTGAAAATTATGCAAAACTCTATAATCGTGAAAAAGATATAATACCAATTCAAATATCTGGAGAATTTAAATATAATCCACTTGATAATATTGCTTTAAAGCCAACTGTTTTAGCAAATAGATTGAAAACAATATTACTATTATTTTCTCCAAATAACACCGAATCCTACTGGATAGATAAATCCGAAACCGTTCTGGCCGAAGCAATAAAACTATGTAGACTATATAACAATGGTTATGTAACCTTTAAGGAACTTCATAATTTAATTACAAATCATGATTATTATTTTGAAAAAATAAACACACTTAGAAATAAATTTTTAAAACACAAATTTAATTCCGATCAGAATTATGATTTATTATCTGCACTGAACTTCTTTGAAAAAGAATTTTATTCTTTAGACTCTAGGACATTTAATATTTTAAAATCTGAAATTACTAGAATAACCTCATGTTTTGTATCAGATTCTGATGTTTTAAAAACATTCTGTCCTGAAAAATCTAAAAATAATTTTCCAGGTTTTCAAAATATTATAGAATCAGGCAAAATTGTAATTTTAAATATGAACATAAATGAGTATAAAAATCTTTCTAAAATTATTGCTACATATCTAAAACTAGATTTTCAAACCGAAGTACTCCGTAGGCTCGCAACAAATAGCACAAACATTCACCCAGTTGCCTTTATTTCAGATGAATACAGCGAATATGTATCAGCTACAGATGCTAATTTTTTCTCACAAAGTAGGGAATCAAAATGTATAAATATTGTTTCCACTCAAAGTTACACATCACTTTTGAATGCATTAAATAACAAGTATTCTGTCGAAGTAATTGTACAGAACCTAGTAAATAAATTATGGTTTAGATCTGACGACATGTTCACCATTGAAGATGCTCAAAAACAATTACGGAAAAATCGATGTAGAAAAAACTTCAAAAACCATATCAGAAAGTGCAAAGGAGACATCTTACAACTTTATTATGCGTTCATTACAATCAAAAAATTCCAATATTTCAGAAAGTATAAATACTTATACACAACACGATTATGAATTCGATACCAATTTCTTTTCTCAAAATCTAAACACATTCGAATGTCTATCATTTATATCTGATGGCAAAAAAATCCTTCCACCAACTAAACTAAAGATGTTACCATATTTCAAATAATTTAAGGAGGCATTATGTTCAAAAAAATTTTATTTACTTTTTTTATCATTTTAATTATATTAATTTTTTATTCTAACAATGTTTTTGCAGCCGATCCAAAACTTATATCAAAACTGGATTCCGCATTTCAAAAAATTGAAAAATGGCTAATAAAACTTGCCACACCAGCAGCAGCTGTGGCTGTTGGAACTGGAATATTTATGAAAAAATTCAGTTTTGGTGATGAGGAAAGAATACGAACAGGGAAAAAAATTATTAGGAGTTCGCTATTCTCTTATGCATTTATTTTAGCAATTGATTTAATTTTATCAGCAATAAAAAGTTTGATATAGCAGATTGGAGTTGATAAATTGCAAACTGATTACACTCAAACAATTATTGATACTATTAACAAGATATTTTCTATGCTTTTTTCTTCATTAGATTTATCTATATATTCACTACTAGATAAAACTGTTTTTATAAATAGTTCCATAGTTAATGATAGATTCTTTTCATTAGCTTTTAACTCTAGTTTTGGACTCTCTATCATAGCAAATGCCTTACTAGCAGGTTTTTTCATATATTATTGTTTTAAATTATACATGGCTCCATTTTCTGGTTCTTATGTTGAAAAACCTTATCAATTTTTAACTAAAGTACTCATAATTGCTATATGCATCAGCTTTTCACAGTTTTTATGTTCTGAATTTTTAAGTATAATTGACATATTAACAGATATCCTAAAATCCTTTGGAATGCAATTAACCGGAAAAGAAATTTCTTTTAATACACTATTGTCGAGTTCAACATATGTAATAGAAAATAGTAACAATTTCAATTTTTTCTCGTTTGATGGAATATTAAAAAGTTTCTTTAGCTTTGGACTAATAAATTTACTATTTTCTTACTCAATACGTTATATCCTTATTAAAATTTTAATTTTGCTATTCCCATTTGCGTTACTTTCACTTGTTACAACCTCTACTTCATGGATATTCAAATCATGGTTTAGGACTTTCTTTTCACTTATATTCGTACAAATTTTTATAATATTTGTTTTAATATTGCTTTTTTCTTTGAACATAAATACATCAGATATATTCTCTCAAATTTCATATATTAGTACCATATTTATACTTACAAAATCAAATTCATACATTAAAGAACTTTTGGGAGGTATCTCCACAGATTTAAATTATAATATTTTGAACTTTAAAAATTTATTTAAATGAAAGGATGTTCCATGATTTTTATTTTTCCGCGAAATTATAACATACATAGCAAATTTCTAGGCATAATAAGTTATTCTTCTTTATTTTTTAATTTATTATGGGATTTCTTTGTATATTGTTTAATTAATTTACTATTTTTAAGTTTAACAATAAAAACATTTTTATTTATAATATTTACACTGCCAATATTACTATTAAGTATAATTGGAATTAATAATGAAAATATATTTTCAACACTCTTCTATTTACTTAAATTTATTTTCTCCTACAAGCTCTACTTGTTCAATAAACTTTAAAAATTAAAGCCATTATACTTATTGTAAATCATTTTAAAAGATGTTATAATCGGTGTAATTATGAGGTGAAATTATGAAATTAGAACAATTTGAAAATTCTTTATTATTTTCTACAACAAGTATTCCAGATGCTTTTTTTACAGAGTATTATTCTCAAGCAAGTAGTGATGCAATAAAGGTATTTTTATATTTATATTTTCTTTCTAAGTATGGAAAAGAAATAAAAATAAATGATTTATCAAAAAAATTAAATCTGCCATTAAAATCCATACAGGATTCTATTAAATATTGGGAAGGTCTTGGCTTATTAATTAGAAAAAACTCTGGTTATGCATTTGCAAATATGCAAGAAATCGAATTATACAAACTTTATACACCAAAAGTAACCCAAACTCCAGATCAAATAAAAAATACAGAGAAAAATCAATATAGAGCAAAAGCTATCGAAAGCATTAATAATGAGTTTTTCCAAGGCGTAATGTCTCCTTCATGGTATGGTGATATAGATCTTTGGTTTAGTAAATACTCATTTGATGAAGAAGTTATGGTATCTTTATTTAGATATTGTTTCAATCGTTCTGCTTTGCATAGAAATTACATTCAAGCAGTTGCAGAAGCTTGGTCTCAAAATGGTGTAAAAACATATGAAGATTTAAATAAATACTATGAAGAGCAAGAAGCTTTTGCAAAAATAACTAAGTCTATTTCTAAGAAATTAGGCTTAAATAGGCAACTTTCTCAATTTGAAAATGCATATATTGAAAAATGGATAAAAGACTTTGGATATAATATGAATATAATAGAAATTGCTCTAAAGAAAACAACTTCAAAAACCAATCCAAATTTTGACTATATCAATAAAATACTTTCCGATTGGCATGAAAGAGGTTTAAAAACACCGGAGGCAGTCGAAAAATTCCTTGCTGACATGAAGCAAAAAAATAAAGATATAAAAAATATCGAAAAGAAAACAGGTTATAATAATTATTCTCAAAGAAGTTATAGTAATTTTTCAGATTTATATGCTAATAATTTTAATGAGAATAATGATTCAAATTCCAATTAAAAAAGGATGTGATTACTAAAATGAATAATTCTACTCTTAAGCAACTTCTTTTAGAATATTCTAGAAAAAGAAATAAAGAAATTGTAGAAGCAAACATAAAAAAAGAAAAAATTTATCAAGAAAATCCACGCTTACAAGAGATTGATGATGAATTAAGCAAATTTTCAATACAAACAGCAAAATCAATTTTGCAAACTAATGATAGATCTTTATTAGACACATTAAAATCAAAAAAAGAATATCTGTTAAATGAAAAAAACAAAATATATAACAGCTTAAATATAGATTCTACATATTTTTATCCACAATTTGAGTGCAATCTGTGTAAAGATACTGGTTATATTACAGAAAACTATACAACAAAAATGTGTAATTGCTTAAAGCAAAAAATTTTTGATGCAGAATACAATAAAATCAATAGTTTCGATTTCTCAAAGTATAGTTTCGAGGATTTTTCTTTAGATTGTTATTCTGATGAGATAAATAAAGAAAAATACAACTCGTCAATATCTCCTAAAGAAAATATTAAAATTATAAAAAAAATCTGTGATAAATTTATAGATAATTTTGATAATCCTAAAGAAAAAAATCTATTATTTACTGGTAATACTGGATTAGGAAAAACATTCATGTCAAATTGTATTGCTAATGAAATGTTAAAAAGAAATAAAACTGTACTTTATCAAACAGCTCCTATTATGCTAGACTCAATTATAGATTACAAACTGGGAAAATCATCTAATTTTAATGTATTAAAAAATCTTTTATCAGTTGATCTACTTGTAATAGATGACTTAGGTACTGAAAGTTTAAATAATATGAAATTTTCAGAACTATTTACATTAATAAATACTAGGTTATTAAATCAAAATAATAAGGCAACAAAAACAATTATATCAACAAATCTAAGTTTAGATAATCTAGCTTCTACATATGGTGAAAGAATTATTTCTAGACTTATAGGAAGTTATAATATATGTTATTTCTTTGGTGATGATATACGAATAAAAAAGAGATAGATTATAAAAGCCACGAATTTCCGTGGTTTTTTATTTATGTACAAAAAAAATACCAAGATTACTCTTGATATTCTTTGGCGGAACAGAGAGGATTTGAACCTCCGCGGCCCTTAACGAACCCTAGCAGTTTAGCAAACTGCCCCCTTCAGCCTCTTGGGTACTGCTCCATTTACATATTTAATATAAAAAAATGGCGGAGAGGGTGGGATTCGAACCCACGGTAGGCTACAAACCTACGCCAATTTTCAAGACTGGTGCCATAAACCAACTCGACCACCTCTCCGTGTCTCACGACAATATATATATTAGCATAATCTTAATTCATTGTCAATATAATTTTATCCTTTTTATTTAAAAATATGCTTTATTTTACACTATATTTATAAATGTTCCTATCATTTAATTTTAAGCTTGTATATTCAATAAAAAAACAGTTATTAAATTCATCTTCAACAACTGTTTTCTTACTTTATTCTATTCAATTACATTATATCCATTTGATTCTATTGCTTTATCTATTGCTTCTTGTTCCTGTTCAGATATTGTATATTTTGACTTACCTGCTTTTATAGGCTTTGCATATATATTTGACATTTCTCTTGAATATATACCGTTTAAAACTACTCCATCATTATTATCGTTTAACAATGCAAGAGCAAAACTTAAATCACTTCCAGTATCCTTGAAAGCATTATATCTTACAATTCCTACTTTTCTAATAGTTTTAGCTAATTCTTTATTTAAATCTTCACAATATTGTATTATTTCTTTGTTTTCTTTTTCAACCTTTTCAACTTTCTTTATGTATACTTTTAGGTTTTCGTCAATATCTTCTCCCTTTCCTATTTTCTTCATGAAGTTACGATATTCTTTATTCAATCTTCTTAATTTTACATTGCTAGATATATATAATATAAGCAATATTATGTTTACTACAACTATTCCTAAAATTACATAACTATTATTCAATGTATTAACAATATTTTCCATATATTTCCTCTCTTTATTTTTTAATTAATTCTAAAATTCTCTCTAAATCATCATTATTGCTGTATTCTATTATAATCTTTCCTTTTCTTTTTCCAGCATCAAGTTTAACCTTGGTTCCGAAAAAATCTCTAAATGATGTCTCTATATCTCTATAAATTGGCTCATATTTTCTATCTTTATTAGTCTTAGTCTTATTTCTAGCCATCTTCTTTTCTGCTTCTCTAACACTATCACCTGATTCTATAATATATAGTGCCATTGCATATTGCTTATCCTTATCTGGAACTGCTAATATTGATTTACAATGTCCTTCTGTTAGTTTTCCTTCTAGCGCTAACTGAATAACTCTTTCATCTAAATTTAAAATTCTAACACTATTAGCAATACTACTTCTTGCTTTTCCTAAAATATCAGCCACTTTCTGTTGTGTCAAACCATAATCATCCATTAAACTTTTTATTCCCATTGCTTTTTCAATAGGATTTAGGTCTTCTCTTTGTATATTTTCTATTAAAGCGATTTCTTTATTTCTTCTTTCATCGTCATCTCTTATAATCGCTGGTATCTCTGTCAATCCAGCCTTTTTACAAGCTCTCCATCTTCTTTCTCCAGCAACGATTTCATAATAATCATCCTTCTTTGTAACAATTATTGGTTGTAACAATCCATATTCTTTAATAGAATTAGCAAGCTCTTCTAGAGCTTCTTCATCAAATTTCTTTCTTGGTTGGTTTCTATTTGGCTCAATCTCGATAAGTTTTAACTTATGGATTTTTTCGCCTGCTTGAATTTCTTCCTCTTTCTTCTCTTCCTCTATAGTGCTTGCAAATAAGGCATCTAAGCCCTTTCCTAATCCGGTTTTCTTAGCCATTTATATCATCATCCTTTCATCATTTTATTTATTTTCCTTCAGATGCTCTTTTTATAAACTCTTTTGCAAGTTTATCGTAAGCCTTTGCTCCTTTAGATTTAGGGTCATATGTTATAATTGGCATTCCATAGCTTGGAGCTTCACTAAGTTTAACGTTTCTTGGTATAACTGTTTTATACACTTTATTTTCAAAATATCTCTTAACTTCTTTTACAACTTGATTTGCCAAATTAGTTCTTAAATCATACATTGTAAGAACCGCTCCTTCTATGTAAATCTCTTTATTTAAATGTTTTTTTACTATATTAATTGTATTCATTAATTGTCCTAATCCTTCTAATGCAAAATATTCACATTGAACAGGAATTAATACACTATCAGACGCTGTAAAAGCATTTAAAGTAATTAATCCTAATGATGGTGGACAATCTATAAAAATATAATCATAGTTTTCCTTTATTTTATCAAGTTGCTCTTTTAATCTTAATTCCCTTGAAACCATTGATACAAGCTGGACTTCAGCTCCTGCCAAATTAATATTTGAAGGGCAAATATTTAGTTTTTTAGTACTTGTAGATTGGATAACTTCATTCATATCCACTTCGTTTACTAATACATCATATGTTGATAACTCACATTCTTTGTCTACTCCTACAGCACTAGTTGCATTTCCTTGTGGATCAGCATCTATAATTAATACTTTTTTACCTCTATTAGCCAATCCTGCACTTAAATTTACTGTCGTAGTTGTTTTTCCAACTCCACCTTTTTGATTTGCTACTGATATTATTTTTCCCAAAATTATTCCCCCTTGCTTAATATTAAAAATTAATTTTTATTACAAATTTAGTCATAAATAGCTAAATATCAAGCATTTGAGCTGTTTCTTAAGCTTTGCATTTGTATGTATATAATAAAAAAATTAACATATTAATCATATAAAAATATGGTTAATATGTCAATGAAAATTATCAATATTTTTTTATTTTTTTGCATTATTTTATTGGTTCTTTTAATGGTTTTCCCGCTTTTCTTGGAAACTGCTTTGGTGTAGGTTTTACCTTATCTATGAGAACTATACTTCTTTTATTATCTGTATCTATTAAAGTAAATTTATTTACTTCTATTATTTTACCACCTAAAATGTTAATTGCTTTTTCGGCATTCTGTAATTCTTTTTCTATCTCAAACCCCTTCATAGCAATCATTTGACCGCCTTTTTTAATAAATGGCAAGTCATATTCTGCTAAAGTGGTTAAATTAGCAACTGCTCTTGAAACAGATTTATCAAAATTTTCTCTATATGACTTATTTTTTGCCAAATCTTCTGCTCTAGAATGTATTAACTCAATATTTTCTAAATCTAAAGCTATACATACTTCATTTAAAAAATTAATTCTCTTATTTAAAGAATCTACTAAAGTTACATTCAAATTTTCATTTAATATTTTGATTGGTATACCTGGGAAACCTGCTCCAGTGCCTATGTCTATAATATTTTCACCGTCTTTTAAATATTTTAATATTGTTCCGCAATCAACAAAATGCTTTATTATTATCTCTTTAGGCTCGATAATTGTTGTTAAATTTATTTTTTTATTCCATTCTATTAATAAATTCATATATGAAAAGAATTTTTTCACTTGTTTATCAGTTATATCTATATTTATTCTTTTCATTTTATCTTTCATTTCATATGAAAATTCATCTATTTGCATATTATTCTCCTTTATTATTTCTTTTTAATTGTTCCAAGTATATTAATATTACTGATATATCAGCAGGTGAAACCCCTGATATTCTAGATGCTTGCCCTACAGATCTTGGCCTTAATTTTGATAGTTTTTGTCTTGCTTCTAGTCTAATTCCACCTATAGCCTCATAGTTTATATCATCTGGTAATAATTTATTTTCCAATTTTTTTGCTTTTTCTACCTGCGCATTTTGTAATTTTATATATCCTTCATATTTTATTTGTATTTCTACTTCTTCTTTTACTTGCTCACTTAATCCTGGTCTATCTTCATCAATTTCTTTTAAATCTTCATATGTTAATTCTGTTCTTCGTAGTAATTCAGCTAGTTTTATACCATTACTAATTTTTGAAGAATTGTGTTCTTCAAGGAATTTATTTACTTTTTCTGTAGGTTTTATGGTTTTATTATATATTCTTTCTTTTTCTTTCTCTATATTTTCCTTTTTCTCTTTAAATTTCTTATATCTTTCTTCTGATATAAGACCCACTTCATAACCAATATCAGTTAATCTCAAATCTGCATTATCTTGTCTTAGTAATAATCTGTATTCTGCTCTAGAAGTCATCATTCTATATGGTTCATTTGTTCCTTTTGTAACTATATCATCAATCAATACTCCGATATATCCATCATATCTATGTAAAATAACAGGTTCTTTTTCTTGTATTTCTCGTGAAGCATTTATTCCTGCTATAAGACCTTGGCAAGCAGCTTCTTCATATCCTGAAGTTCCATTTATCTGGCCAGCAAAGAATAATCCTTTATATTTCTTATGTTCCAAACTTAATTGTAATTCTAATGGATCTATGCAATCATATTCTATTGCATATGCTGACCTTGTAAATTCTGCATGTTCCAATCCAGGAATGGTTCTATACATTGCGATTTGTACATCTTCTGGCAAAGATGAACTCATTCCTTGTATATACATTTCATCAGTATCTAACCCTACTGGTTCAACAAAGATTTGGTGTCTTTCTTTATCTGCAAATCTAACTACCTTATCTTCTATTGATGGGCAATATCTTGGTCCTGTTCCTGAAATTTCTCCGGAGAACAATGGAGATCTATTTAAGTTCTTTCTTATTATTTCATGTGTCTTTGCATTAGTATATGTTAAATAACAAGGTACTTGCTCTATTGTTGGCGCTTTATCCATGAATGAAAAAGGAATTATATTTGTATCTCCTTCTTGTATTTCCATCTTTGAAAAATCTATTGTCTTTTTATTTATTCTCGCTGGAGTACCTGTTTTAAATCTTACTATTTTAATTCCTAGCTCTTTTAAACAATCTGATAATTCATTTGCTGCAAATACACCATCAGGTCCACTTTCTTGTGAATACTCACCCATAAATATTTTTCCTTTAAGATAAGTTCCTGTAGCTAAAATTACAGTTTTTACATTATATACCGCACCTACACTTGTTTCAATGCTTTCTACTGCATTATCTTTAATATTTATTTTTGTTATTTCTGCTTGTTTTATATTAAGATTTTCTTGTTTCTCTATAGTATGTTTCATTTCCATTTGATATCTTTTCCTATCAGCTTGTGCTCTTAATGAATGAACTGCTGGTCCCTTTGATGTATTTAACATTTTTATTTGAATTAAAGTTTTGTCTATATTTTTTGCCATCTCCCCACCAAGAGCATCTATCTCTCTTACCAAATGTCCTTTAGAGCTTCCTCCTATATGAGGGTTACAAGGCATATTTGCAACAGCCTCTAGGCTAATTGAAAATATTACTGTTTTCATTCCCATTCTTGCTGCTGCTAACGCTGCTTCACACCCAGCATGTCCAGCTCCAATTACAGCAACATCATAATTTCCTGCATCGTATTTCATTTTTTACCTCCAATTTTTCGTTTTTTATGGAACAATCAAAATTGTTTTATTTTATTTTTTTATATATATTTTGTTTGATTTTTTATTGAATTTTTAAGTTAAAATTCGCTTTCACATAATTTTCACAAAGTTATTTTATTGACTTTAAGTCAATTTCAAAAAATCTCTGTTTGCTTACAGTCATCTTAACTTATAGGTTTATGTTCGTTTTTTGTTCTTACATCGAATTTGCTAGTTTACATTTTTTATTTTCCCAGGCAAAATTTGGAAAAAATTTCATTAATTATATTCTCTGAAACGTCCTCTCCGGTTATCTCTCCTAAACTCTCCAAAATGTCTTTTATATCGATAGCCACAATATCCATTGGCATTTTGTTTTTTAAGCTTATTTGAGCATTCTCAGTTGATTTTATAGCCTTATTTATTAGGTTCTTATGTCTCGTATTAGTTACTATAACTTCATTATCTATATTTATCTCATTTATTTTAAAGATTTTAGAAATAGTTTTATTTATCTGATCAATACCTTCTTTATTTAAAGCTGAAATTTTTATTATATCTTTACCTAATCTAGTGATTCTCTCATCTATCTTTACGTTATCTTGTACTAAGTCAATCTTATTTAATACAATTATAGCTTTTTTGTCTTTTATAAGGTCTATAATGTCTAAATCTTCATTATCTATTTTATCACTTATATCAAAAATAGCAATTAGCAAATCTGCGTCATTAGCTATCTCCTTAGCCCTTTGTATTCCAATTTTCTCTACTTCATCATCAGCTTCTCTTATTCCTGCTGTATCTATTATTTTTATTGGGATTCCGTCTATATTCATCAATTCTTCTATACTATCTCTTGTTGTACCTTTATATTGGCTTACAATGGCTCTATCTTCTCTTAATAAAGCATTTAATAGTGATGATTTACCTGCATTTGGTTTTCCAACTATAGCTATTTTTATACCATCTTTTATAATCTTTCCATTATCAAAAGTATTTTTTAGTTCTAACAAATCATTCTTTACATCTTTTAGCATATCTTCTGCTTTCTTTTCTGTAACTTCTTCTATATCATATTCTGGATAATCTATATCTGCCTCAACATCTACCATTATATCCATTATTTTCTTACGTATATTAGTTATTTTTTGAGATAAAAAGCCTTCTAATTGTTTTAAAGAAGCTTTTGATTCTTTTTGAGTTTTACTATTTATAATATCTATTATAGATTCAGCTTGAGATAAATCAATTCTACCATTTAAAAAAGCTCTTTTTGTGAATTCTCCTGGCTCTGCTAATTCTGCACCATTTTCTAAACATACTTCTAAAATATTTTCCATAACAATATTTCCACCATGAGAATTAATTTCACACATATTTTCTGTTGTATAACTATTTGGTTTTATAAAATAAGAAACTAATACTTCGTCTAATATCTCATTTGTTTTTGGATTAATAATATGTCCATATTTAAATGTATATCCTTTTATTTCTTTATTTTTATTTTTTGGAATAAATATTTTTTCTATTATTTTAAAAGTATCTTCCCCACTTAATCTAATTATTCCAATTCCACCAATCCCTGGGGCTGTCGATATTGCAGCTATTGTACTCATTTTTATCCCTCTTTTCTTTTTATTTATTAAATTAATTAATTATTTATTTTAATTATTTAATTATTTAATTATTTAATTTAATTATTTATTTTATTTATTTTATTATTTATTTAATTAATTATTTATTTATTTTATTTAATTTATTTGTTTAATTATTTAATTTAATTAATTATTTATTTATTTAATTAATTAATTAATTATTTATTTATTTATTTATTTATTTATTTAATTATTTATTTAATTATTTATTTTAATTATTTATCTTATTTAAATTTAAAAGTCAAAGCTTGGAAATATTTAAGATTTTGGAATTAAAATTCCAATTATTTTTTCTTATTTATTACCCAGAACTTTGACTTCTGTTTTATCTTTATTAAATTATTTTAAATCTACTATTATTCTTCTGTTTGGCTCTTCCCCAACACTATAAGTTTTTACCTTTGAATTATTTTGTAATTTTGTGTGTATTATTTTTCTTTCATAAGCAGACATTGGTTCTAACTCTATTTTCTTTCTATTTTTTACTACTGTTTTTGATATTTTTTCTGCTAATTCTTCTAATACAACTTTTCTCTTTTCTCTATAATTTTCAATATCTAATATTACACTACATTTATGTTTAAGACTCTTATTAGCAACATTTGAAAAAATTAATTGTAAATAATTAAGTGTTTCTCCCCTATATCCTATTAAATAATTAATATCGTCTCCAGTTACAGAAATATATATTCTTTTTTCTTTTTCTTCAACATTTATACTTAAATTATTTATTTTTAATTGATTAAAAAAGTCATTTGAAAACTTTTTCATTGTTTCTAATACTTCATTTAATTCTTCGTCTGTAATATTAGCCTTTTTAATTTTTACAGGTTCTTTTAATGTTAATTCTACTTTTATTTTTGTTGGTTCTAAAATACTAAAAAAACTTCTTTTCTCTTCATTACCTATTACATTAATAATTACATCTTCTCTTTTTGCATTAAGTTGTTTTAATCCATTTTCTATAGCTTCGTTTGTAGTTCTTCCTTCTGCAAATATACTATTTGGCATTTTCTTTTTCCTCCTTAGATTTAAGATATTTACTTATAAAAAATCTCTCTAATATCATTAGTACATTGCTAGTTAACCAATATAAAGCTAGTCCTAATGGCGCTACTAAAGAAATTGATATTGACATTATAGGCATTAACAAAGACATACTTTTATTAGTTTGTTCTACCATGTCTACTTCTTGTACTTCTTTTTTAACTTCTTTACTTTCACCTTCATATTCTTCTATATGATCATTTAGAAGTTTTTTATCTTTATCTTTTTTATTCATATTTGTTGATATTTTTGTACTAATAAATGTAGATAAAATATATAAAATTGGAATAATATAAACTTTAGGATCAGATAAATTTTGCATTGGAACTTTATTTAAATCCAAACCTAAAAATTCCATATTTAAATATACTTTTTCATCTTCATTTCCTTTATGCTGAATTATCGAAATCTCAGGATATGCTTGATTTATTTCTATATTTGCAGATTGAAGTTCATTCTTATAATTATTTATATCTTCTTCAGAAACATTTTTTACAAACGTTAATGGACTTTTTACCATATAAAATACTGCTAGCAATATGACTAATTGAAGTATTGCACTTAAGCATCCACTAAAAGGACTCATATTTTCAGATTTATATAGTTTCATTGTCTCTTGATTTAATTTTTCTGGATCGTTTTTATATTTAAACTGTAATGATTTCATTTGTTCTTGAATTTTTGAAGTTTTTTGCATTGTCCTCTGTTGCTTTATAGATAATGGCAATAACACTATTTTCAATAATACAGAAAATAAAATTATTGCAAAACCATAATTATTTACAATATTATAAATAAAATATAATATCGTACCAAATATACTTGCTAAAAATGCCATATTTTTATCTCCTTTATTTTAATGGATCATATCCACCCTTTGAAAAAGGATTACATTTTAAAATTCTCTTTATCCCTAAGAAACTTCCTTTTACTGAACCGTATTTAATAATAGCTTGTTTAGTATATTCAGAACATGTAGGATAAAATTTACAATGTATTCCCTCTTTTGATATAAGAGAAGATATATGTTTTTGATATATATTTATAAAAAAAATTAATATTTTTTTCATTAACCCTCATCTTTTTTTAATAAATTACTTTTATTTAATGTTTTAATTATATCATATTTAATATTAAAAAAATTAGCTTCAGAAATATTTTTATTTTTTTTCCATAAAAAAATTATATCATACCCAACAGAAATCTTATCCTCTAGTAATCTATAATTTTCTCTAATTAATCTTTTTATTTTATTTCTTTTTACAGCTTTTCCTGCTTTTACACTTACAGCAATACCTATATAATTGAAATTCTTATTATTTTTTTTTATATAAATATCAATATAATTTCCATTATAGTATTTTCCTTTTGTTAAAACATTTTTAAATTCGTAATTCTTTTTTAATGTATCTGTATTTAACATTTCTTACCACTCTTTATTTTTTATAGATTGCAAAAAGACCACTTAATGTGGCCATATACTTAAGCTGATAATTTTTTTCTTCCTTTACTTCTTCTTGCTTTTAAAACATTTCTTCCTGCTCTAGTTTTCATTCTTTTCATGAAACCATGTTCTTTACTTCTTTGTCTTGTTTTTGGTTGATAAGTCATTTTCATTTTTATGCACCTCCTATTATATTGTTGTAAAAATATATAAATATTTATCTCTAAAATTAAAAAGCATATCAATTATACTATAGGAAATAAGTATTTGTCAACATTTTATTATATATTATTTACAATCTAAAACTTATAAAAAACAAACTTATACACATAGTGGATAAAAAATTATTCACACCCTAGAAATGTTATTTATTGTCGTAAAAAGAAAAAATCTGTTCTCTATTGTAATATTACGGTATTCTAGCATTTATAAAATTTGTAATATTTTGTAATAAAATGTAATTTTATTATTTTTTATACACTTATCCACAAAATTATCCACATTATACACAGATTTATTTAAGTTTTTTGTCCTTTATTATTGACTAAGTTACTTTATTTATATATAATGTAAAAACAATAGGGAATAGTAATATTTTTTATTTTTTTTTGTAAATATTGACACTTGTATTACAGTATTTTTACATATTTTTCAAAGTTATCAACAGTTGTGGATACTGTTGTGGATAACGAAAAAAAGTTACGTTATTCTTTATTCCCTTATACTTTTTAGGAAGGATTGAAAGAAATGTCAAATGAACTAAATGAACTTTTAACTAAAGCAAAAGATCTTTTAAAAGATGAAATGACAAATATTTCTTATGAAACATGGATAAAATCATTAGAAATAAGAGATTTTACTGATGATAAAATAATATTAATCGCTTCTTCACCTTTTCAAAAAGATGCTGTGGAAACAAGATATTATGATTTAGTAACAAATACATTCAAATTTATTACAAATAAAGATTGTAAAATCATAGTAGAATATAAGGATCCTGATTCAGAAGAAGAAGATGTTAAGTTAGAAGAAAAAAGTTTTAATGACAATGAAATTGGTGTTTCAAATAATTCTTTAAATCCCAAATACACATTTGATACATTTGTAGTTGGAAATAACAATAGATTTGCACACGCTGCTTCTTTAGCAGTTGCAGAAGCACCAGGAACTTCATATAATCCATTATTTTTATATGGAGATGTTGGATTAGGAAAAACGCACTTAATGCATGCAATTGGACATCAAGTAATAAAAAATAATCCAAATTCAAATGTATTATATGTAACTTCAGAAAAATTTACTAATCAATTAATTAATGCTATAAAAGATAATAAAAATGAACAATTTAGAAATAAATATAGAAATATTGATGTTCTATTAATAGATGATATTCAATTTATAGCTGGAAAAGAAAGAATTCAAGAAGAATTTTTCCACACATTTAATACACTACATGATAATAGAAAACAAATTGTAATCTCTAGTGATAGACCACCAAAAGATATTCCTTTATTAGAAGATAGATTAAAATCTAGATTCGAATGGGGATTAATTGCTGATATATCAATTCCAGATTATGAAACACGTTTAGCTATATTAAGGAAAAAAGCGCAAACAGACAATATAATAGTAGATGATGTAATCTTATCAACAATAGCTACAAGAGTTGCTTCTAATATAAGAGAATTAGAAGGTGTTTTTAACAAATTAGTTGCTTTTTCCACATTAGCTAATGGTCCAATAACCATAGAAATGGCAGAAAAAGCAATAAATGATATTTCTGCACAAAAAGAAAAAGTAATCTCAGCAGATTATATACAAGATGTAGTAGCAAAATATTTCAATATAAATAAGAAAGATTTAAAAAGTTCAAAAAGATCAAATGATATTGCTTATCCTAGACAAATAGCAATGTACTTGTGTAGGGAAGTGGCTGGTCTTTCATTTCCTAAAATTGGTGAAGAATTTGGAAAGAGAGATCATACAACAGTAATGCATGGATGTAATAAAATAGAAAAAGAAATAAAAGAAAATACAAATACAAAATTAATTGTGGAAAGTGTGAAAAAAATAATTTTAGAAAAAAAATAAAGTAAATATCAACCAAAAATAAAATTTTTTAAAACTTTGGTTCGCCAAAACAAATTTTTGAAAAAAGTTTTGCTTTTTTACTTACGGAAGTAATACATTAGATATACACAGGCAGATGTTAATAATGTGTATATAAACTGTTAATATTTCATTAATCCACATTTTTTTCAAAACCATGTGGATTAAATTACAACTTTTCCACGAAAATATAAACATAGTTTTTTTACGGAAATAGGGACTTTCAGAACTTTTCCCCACAATTAACAACACCTAATACTATTACTTCTATAATTATTATTTATTAATAAAGGAGAGAGAAAAATGAAGATAGTTTGTTATAAAGACAAAATTCTTAAAGCTATTAATTCCGTAGTAAAAGCTGTAGCATCAAAAACTACAATGCCTATACTAGAAGGAATACTTATTCAAACAAATGATAATGAAATAAAATTAACAACATATGATTTAGAAATAGGTATTGAATACATAATGGATTGTGAAGTAGAAGAACAAGGTTCTACAGTAGTAAATGCTATAATGTTTAGTGAAATTATCAGAAAATTACCTGATACAGAAATAAAAATTTATTTAGATGATAACAATTTATTAGTTATTGAATGTGAAGGTTCATTATATAAATTAGCAACTATGGATCCAACAGAATTTCCAGAATTACCAAGAATAAATGTCGAAAACTCAATACAAATAGAACAAAATGTATTAAAAAATATGATTAGAAGAACTATATTTGCAGTAAGCAATGAAGAAAACAGACCTATTTTTACAGGTTGTTTATTTGAAGTTGTAAACAATAAGTTAAATGTTGTAGCAGTAGATGGCTTTAGATTAGCATGGAGAAGCAGTTTCTTAAATGTACAAGCAAATGATTTTAGTGCTGTAATTCCTGGTAAAACATTAAATGAAGTAAATAAAATTATTTCAGATTCGTTTGAACCTATAAAAATAGGGATTTCAAAAAATCAGGCATTATTTGAAATGGATAATTGTAAAATAGTTACAAGAGTTTTAGATGGGGAATTCTTAAATTATGCTAATGTAATACCAAAAGAATGGGATACAAGAATAAGAGTAAATAAAAATATTTTACAAAGTTGTTTTGAAAGAATTAGTTTAATCTCTTCTTCATCTGTGGAAAAAGAGAAAAAATATCCTGTAAAAGTAACTGTTGATATTGGAAAATTAACAATTTCTTGTGCAAACCAAACAGGAGATGCAAAAGAAGAAATATATGTATCAACAGAAGGAAAGAATATAGAAGCAGGATTTAATCCAAAATATTTCTTAGATGCATTAAAAGTTATCGATGATGAAGAAGTTTACGTTCATTTTGGTTCTAGTATATCACCATGTATTATTAGACCTGTTGATGAAGGTGACTATGTATACATGATATTGCCAATAAGATTAAAAGACTAAAAAATAATTAGATAGAAAATAAGCTATTATTTAATATTATAATAGCTTATTTTTAATTTGTTTAAAAAAGAACTTGCTTTATTTTTTAATTATGTGTATAATGCAATATATATTTGAAAAATATCCACAGAATCTTACGGAAATGTGGATAACTAAGTGGAGAACTTTATGAATATAACAAAATTAAAATTAGAAAATTTTAGAAATTATGATAGCCAAGAAATAGAATTTAATAAAGGAATAAATGTCATTTATGGCGATAATGCACAAGGAAAAACAAATATATTAGAGGCTATTTTTTTATGCTCAATGGGAAAATCATTTAGGACAAGTAAAGATAAAGAGCTTATAAAAATAAATAAAGATTTTGCTAAATTAAATATCGAATATGAAAAAAGTGATAGGGAAGGAAAGATAGAATATATAATTTCTGAAAAGAAAAGCATAGCTATTAATGGGGTAAAGATAAAAAAATTAAGTGAATTGTTAGGAAATATAAATTCTATTATTTTTTCACCTGACGATATGGAAATTCTTAAAGATGGTCCACAAAAAAGAAGAAAATTCTTAAATATGCTAATAAGTCAGCTAAGACCCAGATATTTGTTTAATTTAAATGCTTATAATAAAACATTAGAACAAAGAAATAATTATTTAAGACAAATAAAACTTGAAAATAAGTCAAAAAATATGTTGGAAATATGGAATGAAAAATTAGCTAATCATGCACAAATTATATATGATTATAGAAGAGAATTTGTTGATAAAATATTGAACAAAATAATAGATATCCACAAAAATATAACAGATAATTTAGAAGAAATAAATATAAAATATATAAGTGATTTTAAAGATAGGGAATCATATATAAAAAGATTAAATGAAAAAGTAGAAAATGATGTATATAAAGGTTATACTTCCTCAGGAATTCATAGAGATGATTTTGAAGTATATCTTAATGGAAAAAACATTAACCTATATGGCTCACAAGGGCAATTTAGAACAGCAATACTATCATTAAAATTAGCTGAATTATATGTTATTTATGATGAAATTGGGGAATATCCAATTTTGTTATTAGATGATTTTATGTCAGAATTAGATGAGAAGAGACGTAGAAAATTTGTGGAAAACATTACGGATGCGCAAGTAATATTAACAGGTACTCACAAATTGCTACTTGAAAATTTTAATTATAATATATATAATGTAAAAGATGGACAAGTAAAAAAAGAAGAACAATTTTAACAAAAGAGGGATTATAAATGTTTGTACACATAGGAAATAATATAATTTTAGAAGAAAAAGATATAATTGGAATATATAATATAGAATCAATGAGGGATTCAGAAGAATATAAAAATTTAATAGAAAGTTTAAAAAGAACAGATAATCTTGTTTCACAAGCAAATGGAGATGCAAGATCATTAATAATGACAAAAGAAAATGGAAAAATAGTAGGATACGAAACAAATGTATCTACTATGTCTATAGCAAAAAGAGCAGAAGATAATAAAAATAGGAAAGGCACATTATTAGGAGGTTTTTATAATGGAAAAATATAAACATGAATATGGAGCAGAACAAATACAAGTATTAGAGGGGCTAGAAGCTGTTAGAAAAAGACCAGGTATGTACATAGGAAGTGTTTCTGCAAGAGGATTACATCATCTTGTGTATGAAATAGTAGATAACTGTGTTGATGAAGCTTTAGCTGGATATTGTAAAAATATTCATGTTCAAATAAAACCAGGAAATATTGTAACTGTTCAAGATGATGGTAGAGGTATTCCTGTCGAAATACATCCTAAGACTAAAATATCTACTGCAGAAACTGTTTATACAATGTTACATGCAGGAGGAAAATTTGGTGGAGATAGTGGATATAAAGTATCTGGAGGTCTTCATGGTGTTGGTGCTTCTGTTGTAAATGCTTTATCTGAATGGACTGAAGTTGAAATATGCCGCGATGGCGGAAAATATAGGATGAAATTCGCAAGGGGAAAAACGGTAGAACCATTAAAGAAAATAGAAGATTCAGACAAAACTGGAACAACAGTAACATTCTTGGCAGATAGTACAATTTTTGAAACAACTAACTATGATTTTTCTGTTTTAGAAGAAAGATTTAGAGAGATTGCATTTTTAACAAAAGGCTTAAGAATAAAAGTAGAAGATTTAAGAGAGGAACCAGTAAAAAAAGCAGATTTTTGTTTTGAAGGTGGTCTAAATTCTTTTGTAGAATATTTAAATCAAAATAAAGAAAAACTTCATAAAAAACCAATTTATATAGAAAAAACAGAAGGAGAAGTTCCTGTAGAAATAGCAATTCAATATACTACAGCATATTCAGAGAACATTTATACTTTTGTTAATAATATAAATACTGTTGAAGGTGGAACCCATTTAGAAGGATTTAAAAGAGCATTAACAAAAGTATTTAATGATTATGCAAGAAAACATAACATTTTAAAAGAAAAAGACTCAAACTTACAAGGTGAAGATATAAGAGAAGGAATAACAGCAGTTATTTCTGTAAAAGTAAAAGAGCCTCAATTCGAAGGACAAACAAAAACAAAATTAGGAAATAGTAATGTTACAGGTATCGTTCAATCAATGGTAAACGAGGCTTTATCTGATTTCCTAGAAGAAAATCCTACTGTTGCAAAAGCAATACTAGAAAAATGTATTGGAGCATCTAGAGCTAGGGAAGCTGCAAGAAAAGCAAGAGAATTAGTAAGAAGAAAGAGTGCTTTAGAAACATCTACATTACCAGGTAAATTGGCAGATTGTAGTGAAAAAAATGCAGATTTATGCGAAGTATATATTGTTGAGGGAGATTCTGCTGGTGGTAGTGCAAAACAAGGAAGAGACAGAAAATTCCAAGCAATACTTCCTTTATGGGGAAAAATGCTTAATGTTGAAAAGTCAAGAGCAGATAAAATATATAATAATGATAAATTGCAACCAGTAATATTAGCTGTTGGCGCTGGAATTGGTGCAGATTTTGATATAACAAAAATAAGATATGGAAAAGTTATAATAATGGCTGATGCCGATGTTGATGGTGCGCATATTAGAACATTATTATTAACATTCTTCTTTAGATATATGAGGCCTTTAATAGAAAATGGAAATGTATATTTAGCTCAACCACCATTATTTAAACTTGCTAAAAAGGGTATGAAAGATATTTATTGTTATACAGATGAAGAGCTAGAAGAAAAATATAAAGAGTTAGAAGAAAAAGGTATTTCAAGAGATTCTATATCTATTCAAAGATATAAAGGTCTAGGAGAAATGAATCCAGAACAATTATGGGATACAACAATGAACCCAGAAACTAGAATATTAATAAAAGTTACAATGGATGATGCAATAAAAGCAGACCAAATATTTACAGTATTAATGGGAGATGAGGTTGCACCTAGAAGGAAATTCATTGAAGAGAATGCAAAATATGTTAAGAATCTTGATGTATAAAAAAAAGAATCCTGCGGGATTCTTTTTTCATATATTTAAATAGCTATAAATGTCGATTTTTGTATGACGAATTTCGTTGACAAATAATGGAAATGAGAGTATTATTGAACAAAGATAAGAGGTGATATATGTAAAAACAAATAATAAATCTACACAAAATTGGTTAATTGTAGAGAGTATAGATAAAAATGGAATTATAAAAATAAAAAATAAAAATATTTTTATAAAACTAATAAGAGTTCAACCAATAAATTTTAATTTAAAAACAACTTTAGAAAAAGAAGCTATTTTAAATTCATATAAGATTCTTTTAAAAACATGTAATTTTAATCTTCAAATTTTAATTCATACAAATAAAGAAGATATTTCCAAAATCGTAAGTAATGTTAAAAAGTCAAATAATGATTCAATTTCAATTATTTCTAAAAAGTATATTGAATTTTTAAACAAAATTAATTCTGAAAAGCAAACATCCACAAAAAATTATTATATTATCATAGATGAACAAAGTGAAATAGAAAATGAAAATTTAGCAAATATTTATTATATGTTAAATGAAAAATATTTTAAGATAAAAGAATGTCTTAATAAATGTGGAAATCAAGTAAAAGAATGTAAAAAAGAAGATATTATAAAGGTTTTACATTTTTTCTTAAATACTAATTATAATTTGAATAGGTAGGTGATAGAAAGAAATATTTTAAAAAAGTTTTTTATTAAAAATACAAATGAAAAACAATGTCTAGAAGAAAATTATATTTGCCCTTCATACATAAATAATGAAAATCCTAAATATTTAGAAATAGATAATATGTATTATGCAGGTTTAATGATTGTAAATTATTTAAGAGAGAATGAAGACTTAATTTTAAAAGGAATAATAGATACAGACATAAACATGAATATTTCAATATTTTATGAAAAACAAAATAAATATAAAATTTTAAAAGAACTAACTTATAATATTGGTAATGTGTCTGCAGATTTAAAAGATATAAATAATAATAGGCAAGATGTTGACATAGCACAATATACATACAATGATGCGAAATATATAAGAAAAGAAATGCAAATAAACAACCAAGATATATATTATTTATACATTTATATTAATGTTTTTGCAGAAACGATAAAAGAATTAGAATTTAATCTAAGTAAAGTTGAAGGTATATTGCAAGGTTCTGGCTTGCAAACTAGAAGAGCAAATTTTAGGCAAGAACAAATATATAAGTCGAGTTTACCATTAATGCATAATGATAAAGATTTACAACTAGCCACTAGAAGAAATATTTTGACAGAAGGACTCGTAAGTACATATCCGTTTATTTCTTCATCAATTTTTGATGAAAAAGGAGTATATATAGGCAGAAATATTCATAATAATTCAATGATTTTTATAGATAGATATAATACTCAGAAATATAAAAATCCAAATATGTGTGTATTTGGAATGTCAGGAGCTGGAAAATCATTTTATATAAAATTATTAATATTAAGATATGGAATACAAGAGATAAATCAGTACGTTATAGATCCAGATAGAGAATATGGAAATGTATGTAAAGCATTAAATGGAACATTAATAAAAATAGGACCAACTTCAAATACATATATTAATGTGTTTGATATAAGAGAAGAAAGTATAGAGAAAGATGAAAAGGGATATCTCGCTATTAAAATTGATAAACTTAAGGGATTTTTCAATTTAATATTTGGAGAAATGAATGAGGAAGAAAAATCTATTATAGAAGAAAAATTAATTAAGCTATACGAAAGTAAGAATATAAATTTTAATGATAAGAGTCTATACAAAGTAAAAAATAAAAAAGTAGTTTTTAAAGAAAGTACAGATATGCCAATATTACAAGATTTTTATGAATTACTAGGTCAAGATGAAAGAACAAAAAGATTTTATATAAAATTGTTGCCTTTTGTAAAAGGGAGTTTAAATTATTTTAATAAATATACAAATATAAAAATAAAAAACAATTTAATTATTGCAGATATTTATGAATTAGGTGAAGAAAATATAAAATATGGAATGTATATTTTTGTAGATTTATTTTGGGATTTAATTAAGAAAAATCGAAAAGAAAGAAAAGTTATTTACTTAGACGAAATCTGGAGATTAATAGGTATAACATCGAATAAAGAAGTTGCTTCGTTTATATATAAAATATTTAAAACTATTAGAAAATATGGTGGAAGTGGAGTTGCTATAACTCAAGATGTATCAGATTTATTTAGTTTAGATAATGGAACATATGGAAAAAGTATTTTAAATAATTCAAATATAAAAGTATTCTTTTGTTTGGAAGAAGAAAATATTAATATATTGGAAAAATATGCAAAGTTGTCAGAAAAAGAAAAGATAGAAATTAAATCATTTTCAAAAGGAGAATGTTTAATGTTTGTTGGAAACGAGCATATTCTAGTAAAAATAGATTCATCAGACTTCGAAAAAAATATTATAGAAAAAGGGGAGATAGATAATTAAAAAGATAATAAATATATTTGGAGCTAATGGTGTCGGAAAAAGTATAATAACACTATTATTAGCTAATATAATGGCAGAAAATAAATTTAAGGTTTTAATAATAGATTATACACAAAATATTTATACTATCTTTAATAAAAAACCAGAAAAAAAAGCAATAAAAATCGAAAATATATATTTATTAAATAAATTTTATAAAACTGATAGTAATAAATATAATATAGTCATTTTTGATAATCCACAAATAAGTTTTTTGAAAAAAACAGAATTACTAAATAATTCTACAAATATATTTTTATCAGAGTGTAATTTACTAGGAATAAAAAAATTAAGTAAATTAATTGGGATTATTACAAAAGATATACGAAAAGAAAATATAAATATTATTTTTAATAAATACAATTCAAATTCATTAGATAAAGACATATTATATAATATTTTTAAATCTATAAAAATTCTAGGAAAAATAGATTATAGTAAAAAAATAGATGCAATATTAAATACGGAAAAAATAATAAATATAAAATCACTAAGAAAAGATTTATTAAAAATAAGGGATAATTTATTAAAGGAGAATAAAGTATATGGAGATAGACATACAAAACGACTTAAATAATAAAAATTTAGAAGTAGGGAAAGAACAAAAAAGTTTTTTAGAAACTACTTTAGGAGGGATCATAAATACAGGGCTAAATCTTGGAATTAAATATTTATTACCGGACTTTGTAGAAGACGAGGTAATAAAGATAAAAGATACTATACTTAATGAAGGCTTTAAAGAAGGATTAAATACAGCAATAGACGAGGCAGTAGATTTGGGTAAAAGCGCAATAGGTATTGTAACTGGAAAATTTGAAGATATTTCGCAAATGCAAAAAGCTGTAGAAACTGGAGGAATAATAGATACTATATCAAAAGGATTAGATACAGCTATTAATAAAGTAAATGAAAAAGGAAAGTTAAATGATACTATAAGTAATGTTATAAAAAAAGGTAAGAATTTAATTCTGGATAATATTAGTAGCAACATAGAAGAAATGATTGTTGAACAAGGAAATGAGATAAGTAAATTTGAAACTTCAATTAATGAATGGAAAAAAGGTTATGAAAATAAAGACTTTGATTTAATGGAAAAAGAGATGAAGAATATAAATAAATATTTAGAGAAAATAATGCCATTAGAAAATATAATTAAAGAAGCTAGATTAGTAGAAAATGTACATAACTTGATTAAAAACAATAATAAAAATTTCGAAATAAATGAAGTAGAATTAGAAGCTGCAAATGTACTGGCATAAGACAATGAAGAATAATCAAATATTTCAGAGAATTAACAAGTTTAAGTGCTCGTAGGATTACTAATTTAAAAAAATTTGGTATACATGTTAAAGCCACTTTTCTTTTAATTCCGTAAGATTTTCGAATAATTTCCTTGCATATTTTTTTCTGTTTTAGTATAATACATTGTGTAGCAGAAAGAAGAAAAGAGGTAAAGAAATGGACAACCATGATGGAAAAATAATTGAAAGAGATATCGAAAACGAGATGAAGACAGCATACATTAGTTATGCTATGAGTGTTATTGTACAAAGAGCTTTACCAGATGTAAGAGATGGTTTAAAACCAGTTCACAGAAGAATTTTATATGCAATGCACGAAGATGGGATTACGTCAGATAAACCATACAGAAAATGTGCAAATACTGTAGGATCTGTTTTAGGAAGATACCATCCACATGGAGATTCTTCAGTTTATGATGCAATGGTAAGAATGGCACAAGACTTTTCATTAAGATACATGTTAATAGATGGACATGGAAATTTTGGTTCTATAGATGGTGATGGTGCCGCAGCAATGAGGTACACGGAAGCTAGGATGTCTAAAATAGCAGAATATATGCTTACAGACATAGAGAAAAATACAGTTGACTTTATGCCAAACTATGATGATAGATTACAAGAGCCAACAGTGTTACCATCAAAAATACCACAATTATTAATTAATGGTTCATCAGGTATAGCAGTTGGAATGGCAACAAATATACCTCCACATAACTTAACAGAAGTTTGTGATGGTCTTATTAGAATAATTGAAAATCCAAATACTACAGATGAAGAGTTAATGTCAATTATTAAAGGACCGGATTTCCCAACAGGAGGAATGATTTTAGGAAAAGATGGCATAAAAGAAGCATATAGAACGGGAAAAGGAAAAATAGTTGTAAGAGCCGAAGCAGAAATTGAAGAAATGGCAAATAATAAACAAAGAATAATCGTAACATCATTGCCATATCAAGTTAATAAAGCTAGATTAATAGAAAATATATCTAAATTAGTAAGAGAAAAAAGAATAGAAGGAATATCTGAATTAAGAGATGAATCAGATAGAAATGATAGAGTTAGAATAGTAATAGAATTAAAAAGAGATGCTAGGGCTCAAGTGGTTTTAAATCAACTATATAAAAATACTCAAATGCAAGATACATTTGGAGCGATATTATTAGCATTAGTAGATGGAGAGCCAAAAATATTAACCCTAAGACAATGTTTAGATTATTATATTGACCATAGAAAAACAGTAATTTTAAGAAGAACTAAATTCGAACTAGATAAAGCTTTAGCAAGAGCTCATATCTTAGAAGGTTTAAGAATCGCAATAGATAATATAGACGAAGTTATTAGTATTATTAGAAGTTCTTATGATGATGCTAAAGAAAGATTAATAGAAAGATTTGGCTTAACAGATATACAAGCTCAAGCAATACTAGATATGAGATTAAAAACATTATCTGGTTTACAAAGAGAAAAAATCGAAGAAGAATATAAACAATTAATGGAATTAATCGCACATCTAAGAGAAATCTTAAATAATGAACAACTTGTATATGACATTATTAAAGAAGATTTAGAAGAAGTTAAAACTAAATTTGGAGATGAAAGATTAACTAAAATAAAACCTGCAGAGGGAGATATAGAAGAAGAAGACTTAATAAAAGAAGAACAAACGATAGTAGCTTTAACACATTTTGGATATATCAAGAGAATGCCTGCAGATACATATAAAAGCCAACGTAGAGGTGGGAAAGGTATTACTGGCATTTCTACAAGAGCTGATGACTTTGTTACAGAAATATTTACAGCTTCTACACATGATACTATTTTATTCTTTAGTAATAAAGGTAAGTTATATAGATTACGTGGCTATGAAATTCCAGAAGCAGGAAGAACAGCAAAAGGAACAGCGATTGTTAACTTATTAAGTTTAGATCCTGGAGAAAAAATAACAGCAGTTATTCCAATTTCTAATTTCGCTGAAGGAAAATACTTGCTAATGGCTACTCAAAAAGGATTTATAAAGAAAACAGCTCTTACAGAATATAATTCAGCAAGAAAGACGGGACTTCAAGCAATTACATTAAAAGAAGAAGACGAATTAATAGCTGTAAGGTTAACAGATGGACAAGATAATGTTGTTTTAGTAACTGAAGACGGAATGAGTATTACTTTTAGTGAGCAAGATGTAAGACCAATGGGGAGAACAGCACAAGGCGTAATAGGAATTAAACTTGGAGATGGAGATAAAGTTATTGGAATGGAATCTATTATAGACGGTGCTAATGCAACATTATTGGCTATAACAGAACACGGATTTGGTAAAAGAACAGATTTAGATGAATATAGAGTACAAAATAGAGGTGGAAGAGGAGTAATAACATATAAAGTTACTCAAAAAACAGGAAAATTAGTTGGAATTAGAGTTACAGATGATTCAAATGATATAATGATGATTACAGATACAGGTACAATAATTAGAATAAGTGTTAAGGATGTAAGCGTATTAGGTAGATCAACACAAGGTGTAACTTTAATGAGAACAAATGACGGAGGAAAAGTAGTAAGCATTGAATTAGTAGAACCTGAAGAAACTAATGAAGAATAAATAATAATAGATATACAATAACATAAAAATATTTCGAAAGAGTCTAATAGAATATCTATTAGACTCTTTTTTTAATAATAGCAATGGAGATGAAATAATGAATAAAAAAATTAATCAAACAATGATGCAATATTTTGAATGGTATTTACCAGCTGATTGTGGTTTATGGAAAAAAGTTGCAAATGAAGCAAGTTATTTAGATAGTATTGGAATTACAGGAGTATGGCTACCACCAGCATATAAAGGTGAGGGAGGAAATCACGATACTGGATATGGTGTTTATGACTTATACGACTTAGGGGAGTTTGATCAAAAAGGCTCTGTAAATACTAAGTATGGTAGTAAAGATGAGTATATAAATGCAATAAAGGTATTGAAGGGAAATAACTTAGAAGTATATGCAGATATTGTTTTAAATCATAGATTAGGTGCAGATGGAACAGAAGAAGTTATGGCAATGGAGGAAGAGCCTAATAACAGAAATGTAGAAATAAACGCACCTATATTTATAGAAGCATGGACAAAATATAATTTTGATGCAAGAAATAATAAATATTCAGATTTTAAATGGAATTGGACACATTTTCATGGAGTCGACTGGGATGAAAAACAAAAAAGAAAAGGAATATTTAAATTCTATGGAAAACACTGGGATGTAGATGTTGACAAAGAAAATGGGAATTTTGATTATTTAATGGGTGCAGATGTTGATTTCAATAATGTAGATGTTATTCAGGAATTAAATAAATGGGGAGATTGGTATGTAAATACTACTAATGTTGATGGATTTAGACTAGATGCAGTAAAACATATTAGAGCAGGCTTCTATAAAGAGTGGTTAGAGAATATAAAAGAAGAATTTGCAAAAGATTTCTTTACAGTAGGAGAATACTGGAGTACTAATATTTTAGCTATAAATAATTACTTAAAAGAAGTTGACTATTCTATGAAATTATTTGATGTACCATTACATTATAATTTATTTAATGCATCAAATTCTTCCGGAAATTATGATATGAGAACTATTTTAGATAATACACTTGTAAAGGAAAATCCAGAGTATGCAGTAACATTTGTAGATAATCATGATACACAGTTAGGTCAATCTTTAAATTCTTGGATACAAGATTGGTTTAAACCATTAGCATATGCATTAATTTTATTAAGAAAAGATGGAATTCCATGTATTTTCTATGGAGATTACTATGGAATAGAACACGATAATATTCCACCAAAGAAAAAATTATTGGAGAATATGATAAAAGCAAGAAAACATTTTTCATATGGAAAACAAAGAGATTACTTTAAAAACGAAAATATAATCGGTTGGGTTAGAGAAGGAGATAGTGACCACACTGACTCTGGATTAGCTGTTGTAATGAGTGATAATGCTGGTGGATGTATTGAGATGAATATGGGAGAAAGATTGGCCAATACAGTATTTTACGATTGTACAGGCAATTTAGATGAGACAGTATATGTTGATGCAAATGGGAATGGAATTTTTTACTGTGATGGAGGAAGTGTTTCTGTTTGGATAAAGAAAGATAATATATATGATAAAGAAGTAAAAAAATAAAATAAAAAAGGATACTAGACCATTTAATATAATGCAGTATCCTTTTCGCATTAAAATATTTTTTGTTTTCCAATAAAACTTCTCTAATATTATACATGATTTAAAAAAATTCCTAAACATAACACTATAATTCCAATAATTGCAAAAAAAGTGCCTAATACACAATTTATAATTTGTCCACTTTTTTTTATATAAGAATTGTTGGGATTTTTTTTATCATACATCACATCACATTCTTTTCCATTTACGAAGATCGCAAAATTTGTCCAATTAGTATTTTGGGAATATTTAACGTTATTAACAGAATATTCATAAAATGCTTTAATAGGTTGATGCCCTGCTCCAGTAGAATTTGTAGTATTAACAATTATTCCTTTAGCATGTTCTTTACATTTTATAATTTGCATATATTTAGGGATAGAATATAAAAGTCCTACTATTAAAAAAAGACCATCAATTATCCAAAAAGCAATCATATCAAGTTAATCTCCTTAAAAATAAATTTATTTTAAGATATCATATAAAAAATTTTTGTCAATACTATAATGATAGAGTTATGCCTAAAGAAGCTATGCTAAAAAATAGTAATGAAAAAAGCTTGTATCTTTAGATAGATACAAGCTTTTTAATTCTGGTTGCGGGGAGTGTACAAGAAGATTGGTATATTGCGTATTACAGCATATACTGGTGGCAACCATGGTAAAATAATTAAAAATAAATAAAAATATTTTAAAATAATTTATATTAAATAGATGGATTTTATTTAAAAATTCATCTATTTTTACGGGTTCCAAGGGCAAAGCCCTGGCACACGGAGAATTTTGGTACAAAGTTCTCTAGTGTGTTAGAGAACTTATGTGAGCAAAAGTGTTTTTAATAAGTAACATTTATGTTGTTTATTAAAAGGTTGCGAACATTGTTCTCTTAAAAAAAATGCAAGTTGCCTTCAATAAGAAATATAATTGAAGGAGGTAATTTTACATGAGTTATGCAATTATAAGGAATGAAAAATACACAAAAGATGAGATGATTCAGCTAGCTCCTCATAATGAAAGGTTCAAAAAGAAATATTCTAATAAAAATATAGACTTGTCAAAAACAAGTCAAAATTATCATTTAAAACTACCAAAAGAAAACACTTATTTAAAAGAATATAATAGATTAATAAAAGAAAACAATTTATCTCAAGGACAGGTACACAAAAATAGTATTTATGTATGTGAAGTAATCCTAACATCAGATAATACATTTTTTAATAGAATAGGTAAAAAAGAAACAAAGAGGTATTTTCAAGAATGTTTTAACTTTATGACAGAATACAAAGAAATCGGGAAAGAAAATATATTAACTGCTGTTGTGCATTTAGATGAAGAAACTCCACATATGCACCTTGTTTACATACCAGTAGTAAATGCAAAAGATAAAAAAGGAAATCCAATAAGGAAAATATCTGCAAGTGAATTTTGGAAGGGGAAGGATAGTTATAAAAAATTACAAAATCAATTTTATAACTATATTACAGAAAAAGGTTTTAATTTAGAAAGAGGAAAAGAAAATAAAGATCGAGAACATATATCTACTGATGACATGAAAAAATTAACTAACTTTTATAATACAAAGCAATTAAAAGAAAATCTAACCAAGCAAAAAGAACAAATAATAAGTTATGAAGATGTTCAAGAATTTTATAAATATGAAGATTTTACAAAAGATAATGTAGATAAAAAATTAATTTATCCAATATTAAAATATAATAATAGTTTAGTAAAACAAAATCATGATTTATTATTAGAATTATCTAAAACTAAAAATGCAAAAAAATATTATTCGGACTTACAGATAGAAAATAATCAAATTATGAATGAAAATCAAGAATTAGAAGAACAATTAAGAATGAATAATATTGAATTAAATGCTTGTTATAAAATAATAAAAGAACTTCTTAATAAAAATAAAAAAATAGAAAAAATACTAAAAGATAAATTAGGAATTGAAATAATAAATGATAAGGACAATAATATAAATAACCTAAATAAATAGGTATATAATAATAAAAAAGTAATTGATAAAAATAATAGTTACATATAATTATCAATTACTTTTTCTTTTTTAACCATTCTTTAGCTTCTGCATCTTTAAATCTTTCATCTGCAAAAAATTCAGATAAATTAGTCCCTAAACCTTCACAAATATATAGCAAATTTTCTAATCTAATTGTCTTTGTTTTTCGTGTTAAAAACATTGCAATAGTTGAACTATATACACCTGAAAGACTTTCTAATTTATAGATAGTGATATTTTGTTCATTCATTAATTCTTTTATTTTTAAAGCAATTAAATCAGAAAAATCCATATTAAATAACACCTTCTTCCCTATTTTTTAATTTTAGCAAACTAATAGTCCAAAACCTCTCAACAAATTGAGAGAAAATTTACTAAAATAGTTCAATTAATTGAGAGAATATGATATTATTATGTAAAAAAGGAGTAATAATTATTATGGAAAAATTTTTGGAAAGTTATACAATCAGCAATGAATCAAAGATTATAGAAGAAGTTAAAAGAATCAAAATAAAAAAAAGAGAATTTGAAGAACTTAAAGAAAAGTTAGAGAAATATTTTAATTTTGAGATAACTGACTATATTGTAAGTGATATTTTGGATTGTGAAACATATAACCATGTTTGTTTAATGATAAATTTAGCTGTTATAAACAATAGAATTTCAATAGAAAATAGTATAACTTTAAAAAATGAATTAAAAAAATTATTTAAAATAAATGATATATTTGATAAATTTGATAAAAGCAATTATATAATGTACCCAGTAGACAAACTAGATGATTGAAAATTATTTGTTTTTGTGTTATAATTGCCCAAATAAATTGCATTTATGAAATATATTACTTTTATAATAATTTTCGAGTAAAAAATAAATTACTAAATAAAATATTATTGCGAGGTTAAAAATGAAAAATGAAGAAATAAGAAAAATTGTTTATGAAATATGTAAAAAAAATTCCATAGATGAGTCGTTGTTTTATATTGCTAGTATTTGCAATGGTAAAAATATTATATATGATTTTAGAAACAAGAAAGAAGAAATAAAAGAAAAATTTATTATAAGGTATTTTGCAAAATATGATATGTTTGTAGTATGGAACAGAGAAGATCATAGACCTCAAACAAAGAAATTGACTCTTAGCAAGGATGACTTTAATAAGAGCATAGATACAAAAACAAATGTAGTAAAAAAAGGCGTCGAATTTAAATGGAGAAAATTAACAAATGCTTATGTTTCTGATTTGGAAGGATTAGAAAAGATTATCCTAGAATGTGCAAAATAATTAAAATAAGGGGGTAGTAATTATGAGATGTGCAGTATGTGGAAGTACAAGAATTGTAACTGAAACGAGAAAAGAAGGTTATAATCTAAAGAAAGGAATTGTTGGAAGTGTTTTATTTGGCGGTATGGGAGCAATAGCAGGTACAAGTGGTAATGAAGTTACATATTACCATTGTGGTGATTGTGGTCAGACACTAAATAAATGTATGCATGAATATGAAGAGATGGAATTGGAATTTGCTTTGAAAACTCAAGATTCTGAATATGCATTTTTTATTAATAGAGTTAACGAAATGAAGAATAAATATCCAAATGCTGGCTGGGATGAAAATAAGATTCTAAATGCTCATATTAAAATGAAAAATAACAAAAGTAAATTTGATGAAAATGATTTAATGGATATTTCGAGTTACATAAAAAGGCATGGAAGTATAAGTAAAGCAAAATTAGTCAATTATATAAAGCAAAATGGATATAATGATGACTTAGCGAATGCTGTTGAAAGTTATTTTATTGATATATCCACACATAAGTATAGAGTTCAAATTGATTTCAATGATAATGATTTAATTTTCAGTTATTATGATGGAGATGATTTTATTGTAGAAAAAAGGCCTTTATATCATCATAACGGATTAGCGGTTATTCAAACAAGAAAAAAATTTGATAAACAAAAAATGGAATCAGAAAATGAAGAGTTGAAAAAAATTATTATAAATATAGTTAAGAATAACAATAAACCAATGCGTATTAATGAATTGATGGAAGCAGATGAAAGAATTGCAAACTTTTCAACGCAAAAAATAAGGGCTCTTTGTTGGCAATTGATGGATAAAGATTTATTAAAACCTGAAGATATTATAGATAATGCTTATGATTGGGCCCAAAGAAGAAAACAAGAAACATCTGCTAAAAATATTAATGAAAAATCTAAGACTAATATTGGATTAGAAAATCAAAAACTATGCCAAGAAATATATAATGTTTTAAAAGAATATGGAAGTTTGACTATATCAGAAATGAAGCAAAAAAGTGAAATTTTAAACAATGTAGGTGATTTTAAACTTCGAGTATTGTGCAGAAAAGGAGTAAGTGATGGAAAATTAATTTGTTTAGATGAAAACATGAAGAAATATTCAATTATATAATAAAATCAATAAAACTTTTAATATAATGAATTATAAATATGAATTAATAACAATTTATAATTTTTATAGGAAAATTTATTATAGTTAAATTATTTCTTACAATGTTTTAATACAATAAAAATAATTAGATATTATAAATATTATAAGAGCAAATTGCTTAAAATTTGCAATATTGAAAAATACAGTCATTGAATAATAACTCTGACTGTATTTTTACTTTATAATTAAGAGATTCTCTTTATTAAATTACTAACCTCTTCAATGAAAAGTTTAGGTTCAAAGTTCTTTTCATAATACTCATATCCAAAAACTTTTTCAAAATTTTTTATAGATAAATTCTTATTTCTATTAGATAAAGCATAATTAATATTATTTCTTATGGAATGAATATTAAAACCGTATTCACAATGCAAATATGAATAAATTTTTTCAAGAGTAATGAACTCAATATCATTTTTGATAATATATTGTATAGATTTGTTTATTAATTTAGTTCCAATATATGAAGTATTTAAACCTAAAGAACGAAGTATATTTGTAATTTGTAAAACATTACTTGGACTAAGTCTATACTCACTTGTATTCATTACTCTTTTCAACCCTTTCTTTAAAACTAATTTAATTATACATAAATTATGTAAACAATTCAAAAAGACAATATGTGCAATATTAGAGCATAAATGTGCATGTATTGAACATTTATAAGGGTTGAAAAATAAAAATATATAAATTTATGAGTTTTTTATTAAAAAAACATCTAAGAAATAAAAAATGTGCAAATTTTGCACATAATCATAATAAAATATAAAAAAGAAAAAGCATGGGGGATCTAGCGAAAGACCATGCTTTTCTGTTTCAAGATTTCTCTTAAAACTATATAATTATTTAAACTTTTGTAGCAAGTTTAAAATAATTATCAAATATATTATACTACAAAAAGAAAAATTTTTAAATAGGTGGGGGAACAATTAAGTTCCCCTAGATACCTTATCTAGCACCCAGGACTTCCGCCCACCATAACCATAATCTCTCATAACGCTAGCTCCCTTTCTGTTAGTCTCTATTTGCAATGTATCAATATTTCTAGGAATCCAGCTTATGGGCGGATTCTATACAAAAATCCAAGCAGCTACAATGCTTGGAGTGTTTACTAAAAATATTGAATAACATCAAGCATTTAGCTTGGGTTGGATTCTTATATAAAAAGATAAGACCCTATAAACCTACAAATAGGTATATATATATTATACTACTTTTATCCGTATAAATCAAATGAAGTGCTTGATATATCAAGCATTTTTCTGCTTTGAAGATTGAAAAAAATGGAAAAACATGTTATAATTTTATTATGTAAAGTGGGTGATTTTTATGTCCGATTTTAATAGTAAAGAATTTGGTAATAAATTAAGAGAATTAAGAAAAAGCAAAGGATTAAGTCAAGAAAATCTTGCTAATAAATTGAATATAAGTAGAACAACGATAGGTAGATTTGAAAGTGGAGAAATGATACCGAATGCTCAGATAATAAAAGAATTATGCGAAATTTTAGGCGTTTATTCTACTGAATTATTTGAAATGGACTACAAGATAAAAAATAGAAGTGATATAAAAAATCCATTTAAAGCTAATTGCCTATACATGTATTTTAATGCTTATAATTATAGAACGGGAAAATTTGGTAAAGGTAAATATAGATTAGATATAAAAGAATATCCAAATTATATACAAGTAGATATGATTGATTTAGCAGACAATAAAATATATACCTCTGGATATATGCTATCTGATGATAATGCTTGTTTTATCATACTTGAAAATTATAAACCTAATAATGCTAGATTAGAAGTTGCAGAAATTATAATTAATGTATGTAACGGAGTAGATGATTTAATGATGGGGTCTTATCTAGGAACAGATAGACAATATAGACCTTCAATTAGAAAATGTTATTTTTCAAAAAAAGATGTTGAATTTACTGATAAGATGTTTGAAGATTTAAAATTAACAGAAAAAGAAAATATCACATTAAAAAAGGAAAATGCACTATATATGGAAATATTTAATAATTAAATAAGTTATAAAAATATAAAGAACGTGAATTTTTAATTGCACGTTCTTTTTTTGTGCTTATTTCAATACTTTATAGGATTTTTAAAACTAATTTTTTAGTGATTTTTAGTTTGAATTAGAAAGAATATTAAGAAATTAGAAAATATTAGAGAAATGGATTTTTATACCTTTCTCCCATGCTACCATATAATCAAGCTAGCTAAAAAATAATTGATATTGCAATATCATAGAAAGGACAAAACAAAATTGAATAATAGAAAAGCAAAAAAACATCAAAAAAATGCTCTTGATTTTGATTACAAAAAATTATCAGAAGATGAAATTCTTTTAGATAATGTACTTACTACTGATGAAAAAGATATTTCTAAAAATGAAATTGTTGACAAAATGATAAAAGGTAATATTTCAGATTTAGTAAAAAATCAATTAAATAGTAACAAAAGAAATGACTTACAGGAAAGTATTTATACAGGCAATGAAAAGAATATGAGTCCTTGGTTTGCAGAATATAAAAAACAAAGAATAACTATTACAAAAGATAAAATTAGAGCTTATTTAAGAAACTATAAAGATTTAAGAAAATTAATTAGTTACCGTAAAGAAAAAATCGAAAAAGGAGAAATCAAATCAGAAAGTAAAGAACTTAACCTTAACGATTTTGAAAATTACGATTTTTTAGAAGAAGCTGTAATTGATAAACAGACATTTTTAACTTCAACAGATTATAAAATTCAAGAAATGGAATTTTATCAAAAAGAACTAATGATGATTTTAAAATATCTAAAAAAATATATTTTTATTTCGTATCAGTTTTTGGTACTTAAATATTATCTAAAACTTTCAGACAAAGATATAAAAATTGCTACCAATATTGAGAAAACGGGGTATATAGATAATGTAATAATTGAATATATTTATCAAAAATTATGTGAGGAGGATAAAAATAATGGCAGAAATAAAGACAATTTATAATGCCATTACTGAAAGTAATACTATGAAGAAATATGTGGATTTAAGAAATATTAAAATTGAATCTCGTGATGATTTGCTAAAGACTTGTCAAGTATTTAGAAATCCAAAGTTTGAAACATTTAGAATTATATATATGCGAGATAATACCATTATAAACTATGAGTCTATTACATCTAAACTTCCTAACTCTTGTGATGTTTTTAGAGTGAAAGCTAAAAATACATATTTAAAGAATATTAAAGGATTCGAAGATATTAATAGAAGAATGTATCGACTTGGGGCTAATGGTTATTATTTACAGCATAATCACCCATCAGGAAATGCAAAGGCAAGTATAGAGGATATGATACTTACAGATAGATTAGCTAAAAATGTTAAAGGATTTAAAGGTCATATCATCATAGATCATGGAACTTATGCTTGGATTGAAAAAGATAGAAGAACAGGTAAATTAAATGCAGAGAATAATATTTTAATAGATTATTTACCAACTTTAAATTCACAGGAATTAATTAAAGATAGTCCGCTATTGCATAAACCTATAAACTCAAGAAATGAATTAGCAAGATTAATGTATGATGTAAAACATTCTAATAATTATTCATGTTTAGTATTAACATCAGCAATAAATAATATAAGGTTATTTCAAGAAGTACCTAATACATTTATTAATATGAGTTATAGACAAATTGGTGGGTATATCAAGAACAGATGTATAAATACAGGTTCTATAAGAGCTTTTTTAGCAACAATGGATAGACCTTTTTTTGAAAGAGCTAAAGACCTTGTTAAATTAGGATATGTTACAGATTGTATCGCATATATGATTACAAAAGAAAAGTCAGAAATAATTGAAGGAGCAGATAAAGAATTTATAGACCAAAATATTTTTAAATCATTAAATATACATATAAATAAGAAAAAATTAGAAAATAAAGAAGGAGAAGATTTAAGTATATGAAAAAAGCAAGAAATATAAATAAAAATACACAACAAGAAATAAACGAATTAAATAAATTTTTTGAAGAAATGGAAAGAAGTTTATATAAAGAATATTCAGAAAAAGATTTTGAAGAAATGGAAAACGAATATAGATTACAAGAACAAAAGAAAGAGAGGTGTAACTATGGGAGATAGAGCTGTAATTAGTAATAATTCAAAAAATCTAGGAGTTTATCTACATTGGAATGGCTATCGTGAGTTTGTAGAGTCAGTATTAGCATATTGTGATTTAAAACAATATAGAAGTCCTGATAGTGATGATGAATATGGTTGGGCAAGACTATGTCAAGTTATAGGAAATACTTTAGGTGGTACACTTTCTCTAGGTGTTGGTAGATATGAAAAGATGGATACAGATAATTATGATAATGGAACTTATATTATTCAAGGTTGGGATATTAAAGAAAGATTATATAAACATTATGCAGACCAAAAGCGAGAAGATTCTATCCTTGACGATTTAAGACAAATTAATGCAAGACAACCTAAAGAAGAACAATTACGAGATGAAGAAATGCAAATTTATGCAAAAAATTGGGAGGAAAAGCATTTAGATAGATTAAAAGATGAAGATAGAATTGTAGTTGAAAAAAGAATTAAAGAAAAACAAGAAAAAAAAATAGATAAAGTAAAAGAGCAAGTAATACCTTATGAAACTTTATTGAAAACAGGTAGAACTTATAATTTTAGTAAGGGAGATGATGAAGATAGAAGATAAAGAAAAAATAATAAATGAAGATTTAAATACTCCTAAAGAACAGTTGATTAAAAATATTGATATGTTAAACGATTCTATCAATAGAAATAGTAAAGAAATTGATATGAATAAATTAATTGTTTTACTAATTGCAAAATATAATATTAATCCATTTGCTAATATGAAAGTTAAAGATGTTGCAAAAGATTTAGGAATGAATCAAAACAACGCAAATGATTTATTTAGAAGAAAGGACTTCCCTGCAATAACTTTTACTAAACCAAAACAAATTTGTTGGTTGTCATATATACTTTGGAAAATGGAAAGGAGGGTGTAAACTACGGATAATGATATAAATTATGGAAATGGTTCGATATATTTTAGGAATGACCGTAAAAAATGGGTAGCACAATATTCAGAATATGATGTAATGAAGGATAGATATGTAAAAAAAAGAAAAAATTTGCCATCAAAAGAAGAAGCAGAACAATTCTTAAAACAATTAAATTATCGTAGGGAAAATCCTATATATATTAAGAATAATGGTATTCCTTTGTTTGATTTAATGCTTACCAATTTAGAAAACAAGAAAAATGCTAATTTAATTTCACAAGCACAATATGATAGAGTTAAAAGAAGTCTTAATGTAATAAAGAAAGCACCATTTTGTTTTAAAAATATTGAAGATATTAAATCAGAAGAAATACAAGCATTTTTAAATGAAATGGCTAAAAAATATAGTAATTCTTCAATAAAAAAATTTAATGAACAATTTGGACAAGCTTTTAAATATGCTTTTAATAAAGGATATATTAGTAAAAATCCCATGATAGAAGTAATAAGACCTAAAAGTGTTAAAAAAGATAAAGATGTTAGAGCTATGACAGTTGATGAAGAATCAAAGTTTATTAATTATTTATTAGAACATAGTGCAAAAGATATTCCTTATAGAAATGCTTTCTTAATGCAATTACTTATGGGATTTCGTATTGGAGAAGTTTTAGCATTAAATTCTGGAGATATTGATTTAGCTCATCACTTAATTAATGTAAATAAAACATTAACAAAATTGGCAGACGGGACAATAGTTATGAGTGATTCTCCTAAAACTAAAGCGGGAAATAGAATATTACCAATTCCGAAAGTATTAGAACCTTTTATTATAGAACAACTACAAATTTCAAAAGACGTACCCAATAATGATGAACATTTACTATTTAAACCACCTATTGTGCATTATGCAAGAGTAAGCACTTTAAATTGGTCATTAAATAAAATATTAAAAGAATTAGACATTCCACATTTTTCAACTCATAGTTTAAGGCATACATATGCTACCCGAGCAATAGAGGCAGGAATGAGTCCGGTTGTATTGCAAAAATTAATGGGACATACTGATGTATCGGTAACTTTAAATGCTTATACTTCTGTATTTGATAAGTATAAGAAAAATGAACTTGAAAAAGTAAATGACTATTATATGGAGCAAAATTTAATTGATAATTCAAATGCTAATATATTGACTTTAGATGAACCTACTATTATAATCGAAAATGTAGATAAAGAAAATAACAATTCACTTGAAAGATAATGGATTTTCAATAAAGAAAAGCCATTTAATAGTTGAAATTACTATTGGGGGCAACACTTGCTCCCCAAAATTTTAAAATATGATTTCTTGGGGGCAATCTTGGGGGCAAATCGTAAAAAATAACAAAAAATAAAATAAATTAATTTAAATTATTTTTAAATAAAACGCTTGATATTAGGGCATTTCATAAAATAATATAAAATATTTTAAAATAAAAAAAAGAGGCAAAATGCCTCAAATTTGGTTGCGGGGGGAGGACTCGAACCTCCGACCTTTGGGTTATGAGCCCAACGAGCTGCCAACTGCTCCACCCCGCGATGTGCTACAAGAATTATTATACAACTAAGGGTATCTGTTGTCAATATATATAAGTTAATTTATTTATATTATATGCAAAAATTAGTAAAATATTACATGGAATATATAAATAAAATAGGGATTTTAGGACCGTCCCCAAATCCCTATATGGAATTATATTACCAAGAGCTTCCGCCTCCGCCTCCGGAACCTCCACCAGAGAATCCTCCTCCAGAAGAGCCACCAGAACCAGAACTAGAAGGTCTAGATGTCATAGAAGTATTTACCCTAGTCATTGTGCTATTCATAAAGGTACCAAAAGAGTGAACTGAAAATGCAGTACTAGAATAATACCATGATGGTGGTTCAACTGCAATATTTTCAAATTGTTCTACCCATTTATCTGATACATCTAAAGCATAAGTGTAAGGTAAGATATTATAAAAGTATTCTGGTTCTTTTTCAACCATTGCTTCTAGTTGGTCTTTTTCTGCTGTTTCTAAGAAACGCTTGAATCCTTTGATTTTTCCTAAAATTTCTAACCCAAAAGGAGTTCTTTTTAATATAATTTTTCTAAATACATAAAGAACTATTATACATAAAATTCCTATAAAATATGTAATAGCGGAAATTGAAGTTGAAAATATAATTGGAAGTATCATAAAAAGAGGTATTCCGCCAAATAATAATCCCCAAATAACGATAAATATCTTTGTTGATATAGGACCACTTGATGTTAATATTGATATCATAAGTGAAAAACCAATTCCAGGGAATATTAGGGCAACAGGAAGTTCACTTAGCATTCCAGTATCATAAAAAGGTTTTACAGTTATTAGTATAAATATTATGAGCATCATAGGAATAATAAAACCTCTTAATTGTAAAGATTTTTTGTCAAAAATTTTAGTTTTATTTTCTTTCTTATTTAAAAGTTTCTTTATACGATTTACTGTTATATAAAAACGATTAGTTAAATCTGAAGATGTAACAGAAGATCTTGTTCTAAATAGACCATCAAAGAAAAGTTTTTCTATTTCATTTGTTCCATCGTATTCTTTCAATTTATATATTGTAAAATCTTTTGTGCTTGCAAATAATGCCTTATTCTCGGTTTCTTTTATTGATAAATAGCCCTTACTTGCTAGATAAATTAGTAGTGAAACTATAGCTTTATCATCTGTTTCACCTTTATATAAAAAAGCAAGTTCTGCTGAATTGTAACCTTCTGGAGGATAAAACTCTACTGTTTCTATAACAGGTTTATCTTTACCAAATAATAGCCATAAAATAAATGCAATAAATACAATTACTAAGCTTATACCTATAATTATATAATAATCTGTATTATTATTACGAGCTCCAACAAAGTAGTTATCAGGTAAAGTAAGTCTAACAGTAAGACCATTTCCTGCAGGTAATGTATCTGTATAAATACCACTGATTGTATTACCATTTACAGAGTAAGAAACGCTGTCACTATCGGTATACCCATATCTGCCAGAAGAAAATCCCAATGATGAAGCATCAAATTCTTTTGGCATTGTGATAGAAAAACTAACATTAGAAATACGTGTATCCCATTCGGTTCCAATTAAATTATAATAAAATTCATCGGCATCTTTTACGGGGTCTGCACCTATATCATATGTATATTTAATTACATATTTTTGTAGCCCAGTTACATAAGTATCTTGATTTCCTATTTTTATAGCCAAATTACCATTACTATTACTTTTTGAATATTCATTATTTACTTGTAAATTTGTAATTTTGACACGATTAGTAGATGTAGAACCATCTAATCTTTCAATAGTATTTTTTAAAGGAATAGTTCTAATTATTCCATGTTTTCTCATATAAAAATTTGCGGTAATTGTTTCTGTAATATCAAATGTATTATTTTCATTTACTTTTACGTTAATATCATAAGAATTTATTACATAATCTGTAACAGCATATGAATTATTAGGTAAAAAAGAAATTAATATAAATGATAAAATAAAAAGTATAACTCCAATAATTTTTTTAGTCATTTAAATTCACCCCAACATTATTTTTTTCTTCTGCATTTGCCTCAAACATTTTAAATTCTTTGAATCTGAATAATTTAGCTAGAATATTATTTGGAAACATTTGAATTTTATTATTAAAATTTCGCACAGTACCATTATAATACTTTCTGCTATTTGCAATTTCATCTTCTATACTTATTAAATTATTACTTAAATTAGTATATAATTCATTTGCTTTTAATTCTGGATAATTTTCTGAAACTGCAAAGATATTTGATAAACATTTAGACAATTCTTCATTTATATCAATTTTATTATCCATAGTTAATTCATCATAACTAGAACTTCGTAAAGAAGTAATTTTAGTTAGAGTTTCATTTTCATATTTAGAATACCCTTTTACAACTTCTATTAAATTAGGAATAAGATCCCATCTCTTTTTTAGATAGATATCCATTGTAGAAAAAGCTTCTTTAACTAAATTTCTTGAATTAATAAAAGAATTATAAGTTATTAAGATATATATTAAAAGTATTACTATAATTCCTATAATAATGTAGATATACAAAATATCACCTCCTATTTTCATATATATTATGACATTAAGTGAGGTAAACAGCAATAAAAAATCAAAAATTATTTTGTGATTTGAATTTGTATATTTGTGTTTGTATCTATAAATACATCTGAATTAATATATGTATTTACGGTATGAGTATTGGGAAGATTATATTTATTAGGAAGTGATTTAGAAGAATTTTTAGTATATAAATTGGAATTTTGATAAATATTTTCTACTAATAAAATATTTACAGTTAAAAAATTATATTCAACAATATTAGAATATTTAGCAATAGAATTAATTGAATTAAATGCTATGAAAAATAAAATAAGAAAAATGACTTTTTTCATAAAAACTCCTTTTATTAATATTTAATGATTATACTGTTCATAAATAATTTTTAATTTAAAGTTAGTTAATATAGAGGTAGTAAAATTCCCAGTATATTTAATAGAAATAGTAAAAATATGTTCTTCTTTAGTTAAATTATTTAATAAATATTTTTCTGACATGAAATGTGATAAGGTAATTTCTGTGTTATCCATATAACATAATATAGAAAAATCAGGAGTTAAATTTTCTAAATAAAAGTAATAATAAAATGGAATATCAGAAATAATATTATCTTTAAAATTAGATATCTTAAAAGAGTACCTAGCAACAGTATTAATATTGTCTAAAAGTACAGTTTCATTAAATGAAATATTAAAGATTGGTTCAGCAATATTAGAATAAATGTATATGTTTTGAGTTTTAGAGTAATTATTATGAATAATTACTGAAGCTAATAAAAAAACTATAGCAAATAAAAATAAAATTTTTTTCAAGACTAATTCCTTTCGAAAAATATTTGAAGATTTAAAGAGAGAGTAGAATTATAAAAAGTATCTGTATTATTAACTGGCCATTCCCAGAAAAAAGATATAATATCCACAGTATTTGTATTAGCTGTGTATAAACAAGAGTTATTTTGCGAAATATCCACAAGTGAATTATTAATATAGATATTCAAATTTGCTGGAATATTAGAATGTGAACTTAGAATTTTAAAATTAATATTTTTAGTGGATTTAACTATTAGAGAAAAGAAACCATATGAACCGTGGTATAAGTTTATTATTATATAGACTATTGGGATTAGCAGTTGAAATTAAGTTAATATTTATAGAACTTTGGGATAAAGTAAAATGATAAATGTAAAATATTAAAAATACGAATAAAATAAAAAATAGTAAAAATTTTTTCATGAAATCTCCTAAAAAAGCTTGAATTAAGTAAAAAAATTATAATAAAAAATGTTAGCCTTGTCAATAATAAAAAATATAATAATTGTAAATAATAATGATATATGATAGAATTACTATGAAAATTTAACAAAAGATAGGAGGGGAGAAAATGATTTATACAGTTACATTTAACCCAGCACTAGACTACATTTTAGAACTAGATAAATTGGAAATTGGAAAAATACAAAAGTCTAAAACGGAATTAATACTTCCGGGAGGAAAAGGGATAAATGTTTCTACAGTATTAACTAATTTAGAGATTGATAATATCGCATTAGGATATAAAGCAGGATTTGTAGGAGCAGAGCTAGAAAGATTATTAAGAAATATGAATGTAAAGACCGATTTTATAGACTTAGAAGAAGGAAATTCGAGAATAAATGTAAAAATTTCGGGAGAAGAAGAGACAGCGATAAATACTAATGGACCAAAGATAAGTGAAAATAAGATTTTAGAGTTATTAGAAAAATTAAAAACTCTAAATGAGAATGATTATTTGGTTTTATCTGGTAGTATACCAAGCTCAATTAAAGATGATATATATGAAAAAATATGTAGAATTGTAAAAAAACAAAATGTAAAAATAGTTGTAGATGCAACAAAAAACTTATTAGTACAAGCTTTAAAATACAATCCATTTTTAATTAAGCCAAATAATGAAGAATTAGGGGAAATTTTTGGTGTAGAAATACATACTAAAGAAGATGCCTATGTATATGGGAAGAAATTAAAAGAAATGGGAGCGCAAAATGTACTAGTTTCGATGGGTAAAATTGGTGCAGCATTAATTGATGAAGCAGGTCAAGAATATTTCATAAAATCTCCAGAAGGAAAAAGAGTAAATACAGTTGGTTCGGGAGATTCTATGGTAGCAGGATTTATAGCAGGATTTTTAAAATATAATAATTACAATGATGCCTTAAGAATGGGAGTTTCAGCAGGATCAGCTAGTGCTTTATCAAAATATTTAGCAACTAAAGAAGAAGTATACAATTTATTTAATAATATTTAACAAAGGAGGAAGAAAATGAGAATTACAGATTTATTAAGCAAAGATGGAATCGAGCTTAATGTAAATGCAAAAGATAAAAATGATATAATTAACAAGATGACAAAATTAATGCTAAAAACAGGAAGAATCACTGATTTAAATGCATACACTGAACTTGTATTAAAAAGAGAAGAAGAAGGAAGTACTGGTGTTGGAGAAGGAATTGCAATCCCACATGGTAAAGGTGATTGTGTAACTGAACCTGGTTTAGTAGCAATGGTAGTGCCAAATGGAGTCGAATATGATGCGCTAGATGGTAAGCCAGTTAATCTATTATTTATGATAGCTGCTCCAAATACTAGTGATAATGTACATCTAGATGTGTTAAGTAGATTATCTACAATGTTAATGGATACAGAATTTAAAAATAAATTAATTTCAGCTAAAAGCAAAGAAGAATTTTTAAATATAATAAATGAAACAGAAAATGAGAAATTTAAAGAAGAAACAAAACAAGAGCAAGGTTATGAAATATTAGGAATAACAGCTTGCCCTACAGGAATTGCACATACTTATATGGCTGCAGAAGCTTTAGAAAATGCAGGTAAAGAAGTAGGACATCTTGTAAAAATAGAAACACAAGGACAATCTGGAGTTAAAAATAAACTAACAAAAGAAGAAATAAAAAATGCAAAAGCAATAATAATTGCAGCAGATATAGATATTGACTTATCAAGATTTAAAGGTAAGAAGATTTTAAAAGCAAAAGTTGCAGATGGAATTCATAAACCAAAAGAGTTAATAGAAAAAGCTTTGACAGATAAAAACATTCCAGTTTATCAAGGAAACGGAAAAGATGATTCAGAATATGAAAACTCAGATGGTGTAGGAAGCAGAATATATAGACATTTAATGAATGGTGTAACACATATGTTACCATTTGTTGTTGGTGGAGGTATACTAATTGCAATAGCATTTTTATTAGACGATTATTCTATTGATCCATCTAACTTTGGTATGAATACGCCTATTGCTGCTTTCTTTAAAACAATTGGTGGTATTGCTTTTGATTTCATGTTATGTATTTTGTCTGGATATATAGCAATGAGTATAGCAGATAGGCCAGGGTTAGCAGTAGGCTTCGTAGGAGGAGCTGTTGCAAAAGCAGGAACAACATTTGCGTCTTTATCAAATCCTGATGTTACATTAGTAAGTTCAGGGTTCTTAGGAGCATTAATTGCTGGTTTTATTGGTGGATATGTAGTTCTTTTATTAAGAAAAGTATTTTCATTCTTACCAAAGAGTTTAGAAAGCGTAAAACCAATATTAATTTATCCAGTTGGTGGTATTCTTTTAATAGGATTAATAATGCTTGCAATTAACCCAGTAGTTGGAGCAATAAATACAGCATTAAATAATTTCTTATCATCAATGCAAGGAGCAAACAAAATAATATTAGGTGCAATATTAGGTGGAATGATGTCTGTTGATTTAGGTGGACCTGTTAATAAAGCATCATATACATTTGGAACAGGAATGCTTGCAGAAGGACATTATGATATAATGGCAGCAGTTATGGCTGGTGGTATGGTAGCACCACTTGCAATTGCATTACTTGCAACATTTTTCCCTAAAAAATTACCAAAGAAAGATAGACAATCTGCTTTATTAAACTACATTATGGGATTCTCTTTTATATCAGAAGGTGCAATACCATTTGCTTCAGCAGATCCAATTCGTGTAATTGTTTCTTGCGTAATAGGTTCAGCAGTTTCAGGAGCTTTATCAATGTTATTTAATTGTACATTAATGGCTCCACATGGAGGAATATTTGTTTTACCAGTTGTAGGAAATGCAGCATTATATTTATTATCAATAGTTATAGGTTCTTTTGTGGCTATGTTTATATTAGCAGCATTAAAGAAAAATGTTTGGAGTAAAGGAGATGAAGTAAAAAATGCTAAGTAAAACTTTTACATTAGAAAGTGAAACAGGTTTACATGCAAGACCTGCTACAGAACTTGCCAAAATAGCTATGAAATATCCATGTGACATAAAATTAATAGCTAATGGTAAAACTGTAAATGCAAAATCTCCATTAATGATTATGTCTGCAGGTATAAAACAAAAGACAGATGTAGAAGTACAATGTGATGGGGAAAAAGAAGAAGAAGCAATGAAAGAAATTGAAGAAGCATTTAAAAACAATTTTGGAGAATAATAAACAAAAGAGGAGATAAATATGTTAAAAGGTAAAGGTGTATCTAAGGGTATTGGGATTGGACATACTAAAGTATTAAAACACGAAGAAGTAAAACTTACAGACTTTAAAGTTGAAGATAAAGAAAATGAATTAAATTATTTTAAAAAATGTCTAAATAATGTAATAGAAGATACTAAGAAAGTTTTAGAGAAACTTTCTGGAACAGAAGCAGATATTATGAATGCTTATTTGATGATATTACAGGACCCTACACTAACTGAGGAAACAGAAAGACTAATACAGGAAGATGGATATAATGCAGGATATGCTGCAAAAGTAGGCTTTGAAACTGTAGAAGAAGTTTTTAAGAATATGGACGACGAATATATGTCTGCAAGAGCATCTGATATAGAAGACATGAAAAATAAAGTCATAAATAAAATTATTAATAAAGCTGAGTTGGATTTAAGTAATTTACCAGAAAAGACTATTATAGTCGGAAAAGACTTATCTACATCAGATACAGCTAAATTGAATTTAAATTCTGTTGCGGGAATTATAATAGAAAATGGTAGTGAAAATTCTCATGTTTCTATTATGGCAAGAACTCACGAGATTCCTGCAATAGTTGGAGCTAAAGGAGCTTTAGATAGCATAGCTAACGACATGTATATTGCAATAAATGGAGGAACTGGAGAAATATTTTTAGATCCTTCACAAGATGAGGTCGCTAAATTAGAAAAAATCCAAAATGAGTTAAAGGACGAAAAAGGAAGTTTAGCGAAATTTAGGAATAAGAAGAGCATTACTAAAGATGGATATAAAACAGAAGTAGTGGCTAATATAGGAACTCCTAAGGATATGGATGCAGTTATCGAAAATGGTGCAGAGGGAGTAGGTTTATTTAGAAGCGAATTTTTATATATGGATTCTGATACTATGCCAACAGAAGAAGAACAATTTGAAGCATATAAAGAGGTGCTAGAAAAATCAGAAGGTAAAAGAGTTATAGTTCGCACATTGGATATTGGTGGAGATAAAGACTTAAAATATTTAAATTTAGAAAAAGAAGATAATCCTTTTTTAGGATACAGAGCAATTAGAATTTGTTTACGCGAACCAGAGATTTTTAAAGTTCAACTAAGAGCTTTATATAGAGCAAGTAGCTACGGAAAACTTGCAATTATGCTTCCTATGATTTCTTCTGTAGATGAGCTAAGAGCTGCAAAAGATATCATAAATGAAGTTAAAGAAGAATTAAAGGCAGAAAAAGTAAAATTTGATAAAAATGTAAAGGTAGGAATTATGATAGAAATTCCATCAGCAGCGATTATGGCAGAACAATTGGCAACAGAGTGTGATTTCTTTAGTATTGGTACAAATGATTTAATTCAATATACAGTTGCAGTTGAAAGAGGAAATGAAAAAATATCAGATTTATATACTAAATTTCATCCTGCAGTTATACGTTTAATAAAAATGGCAATCGACGGAGCACACAAATCTAAGATTTTCTGCGGAATGTGTGGAGAAGCTGCAAGTGATGAAAGATTTATACCTCTTTTAGTTGGATTAGGACTAGATGAATTTTCTATGAATCCTACTAAAATATTAAATTCTAGAAAGATGATTAGAAACTTAAATCATAAAGAATGTAAGAAATTAGTTCAAGAGATTTTAAGGATGTCATCTGCTAGTGAAATAAAGGAAAGGCTTGAGGAGTATAAGGAAAATTTATAATGATGTAGATAACAAGTTAAAAAAGTGGAAAACTAATATAATTTTAAATAGTTTTCCACTTTTTTTGTATGTTTGTTAAATATGCGGAAAAGCCCAATGAAGTAAAAATAGTAGAAACAGGAGAATTATCAATAGGCTTATACTTGCATTAGTAGGATTAGAAACAATAACGTTAAGATACGAAGTAGTATTAACAAAAAGACAAAAGTAAATAATAAATAAAATAAAGGGAATCGTAGCTAAATACTATAGATTCTCTTTTATATTGCTGCAATAATTATACTGCGAAAAGCGTGGACATTTAGGAGTTTTGAGATCTAATTAGACATTCTGTAAACAAATGAACTTTAAGCTCCGTCTCTAAAGTTCAAAATGTTTACAAAATGTAAATTTTTTGTGAAACAGTTTCTATTATTATAAATTATATTGAAATTTAAAATCTTAAGTGGTAATATTTACGTATATTTGTAAAAGGAGGAAGAATTGGTGATAACTGTAAAAAATGTTACAAAAAAGTATGGAAAGTTCAAAGCCGTAGATAACATTAGCTTCGAAATTAATGATGGTGAGATAATAGGTCTTTTAGGACCAAATGGAGCCGGAAAGAGTACAACAATGAATATTTTAACAGGATTTATCGAACCAACAGAAGGAGAAGTTATTATTAATGGTTATAATATTTCTAAAAAACCTAAAAAAGCTAAAAAATGTATAGGATACATGCCAGAAGGAGTTCCTTTGTACAAAGACATGACAGTAAAAGAATTCGTTACATACATGGCAGAACTTAAAGGCGTAAAGAAAGAGCAGATTAAAGAAAGTGTAGATCAAGCTATACAAGATACATGGCTTCAAAATGTAAGAAAAGTACTTATAAGAAATTTATCAAAGGGATATAAGCAACGTGTTAGTATGGCAGGTGCTTTAGTAGGAAATCCAGAAATAATAATATTAGATGAACCAACAGTAGGACTAGACCCAAAACAAATAATAGAGATAAGAAATTTGATAAAAAAATTAGGAAAAAACCATACTCTAATAATTAGTTCACATATATTATCTGAAATTAGTCAAATTTGTGAAAGGGTAATAATAATAAACAAAGGACAAATAGTTGCAGTAGATTCACCAGAACATTTGGAGGATACAGTAAATATAGAAAATGCAATAAATATAATAGTAGAAGATAAAGAAAATAAAATAGAAAAAATAAAAATCCAAGGTGCAAAGAAAATAGAATTAATAAAGAAAAATGATGATAATACAAAAGAATATAGAATAATTCCAGAGAAAGATTATGATATAAGAAAATCTATATTTTCAGATTTAGCAAAAGAAAATATTACAATATTTGAACTTAAAAAACCAGAAATAACTTTGGAAGAAGCATTTATGGATTTAATTAAGAAAAATGAAAAGGAAAAGGAAGAGAAGGCAAAACAATTAGAAGAAGAAAAGAAGCAAAAGGAAGAAAAAAAGAAACAGGAAAAAATAGAAAAGAAAGAACAAAAACAAGAAAAGAAGAATAACAAAAAAGCAAACAAGAAAAAAGGAGGTAAAAAATAATGTGGGCAATAATAAAAAAAGAAGTTAGAACATATTTCTTATCTCCGATAGGATATGTTTTTGTGGGACTATTTTTATTAATGGCAAGTTTATTTTTCTATTCAGAAGTATTAGTAACAGGCTCAACAATGTTTAGCAATATATTTTATTCATTGTCAACAATATTAATAATGATAGTACCATTGTTAACAATGAGAACATTTTCAGAAGAAAGAAAAGATGGAACAGAACAGCTATTATTAACAGCACCAAGAAGTGTAACAAGTATTGTTTTAGGAAAATTCTTTGCTGCATTAATCGTTCTTTTAATAGCAGTAGTATTAACATTTATATACTATATAATTTTAATGTTTTTAGGAAATCCAAATATAAAAACATCACTTGTAACAGTTTTTGGATTTATATTATTAGGAGCAGCACTAATATCATTTGGTATGTTTGCTTCAAGTATTACAGAAAATCAAGTAATCGCAGCTATTGTATCAATAGCATTTTATGTAATAACATGGATTGGAACTCCTTATCTTAGCCAAAGCTTAGAACCATTAGGACTAATGAATATGTTTAACAGATTCGGAAATGGTCAAATAGCTTGTACGGAAGTAGTAGCATTTATTTCTTATACGGTATTGTTTATAATATTAACAATTATAGTTATACAAAGAAGAAAAAGTGTTAAATAAAGGAAGGAGAATAAAAGTGAGAAAATTTTTCGAAATAATAAAGAAAAAATGGATAGCAGATACAACCAGAGTTATATTGTTAGTAGCGTTATTGGTTGTAGCATATATAGCTATAAATATATTGGCAGATAAATTAAATTTACCAACACTAGATTTTACAGAAGAAAAATTATATTCTGTATCAGATGAAAGTAAAGAAAAAGTAAAAGATATAGAGCAAGAAGTAACATTATATTTTTTCGGAGCAGATGAAAATACAACAATTATTGATTTTGCTAAACAATACACAGCAATAAATCCAAATATAAAAGTGGAAGTTGTAGATAGTACACAAAGACCAGATTTGTTACAAAAATATGATATATCAGATAGCGAATCTGCAATTGTAGTACAATCTCCAGAAAGATCAAAAACAATATCAGCATATGACTTAAGTAGTTATAATTATACAACAGGAGAAACAACAGATTTAACAGAGGAAAAAGTAACAAACGCAATAATAGAAACTACATCAGCAGATAAACCAAAAGCATATTTCTTAACAGGTCATGGTGAAATGGTAGATAATATGTCTTTAGCAAAACAATATTTACAAAATGATGTTATTGATGTTGCAGATTTAGATTTATTAACAACTGAATTTCCAGAAGATTGCGATGTTTTAGTAATTGCAACGCCAACCGAAGATTTTACAGAGTTAGAGACAGACAAAATAATAAACTATATAAATAATGGTGGAAATATATTATGGTTAAGTAATGCAAAAACAACTGAACTTGCAAATGTTCAAAAAGTTTTAGATATGTATGGCGTAAGTGTTGGAAATGGAATTGTAAGAGAAACAGATTCAGATAGAATGTTGCCAGGGTCACAAAATTTTATATTACCAAGTCTATCAACACATAAAGTTACAGAAGATATATCTGATGGCTATATAATTTTATTTAATGCAACAAGACTAGAATTTAAGAGTGATGAGGAACTAGAAAATTTAGGTGTTACAGCAGAGCCAATTATTCAATCATCAGAAGCATCATACTATAGAATAGATCAAAGTATAACAGATACTTCTGCACAAGAGGGAGAAGAAACAGGCTCATTCCCTATAGGTGAAGAACTAACAAAAACATTAGGAGAAGATAAAGAATCAAAACTTATAATATTTGCAGATAATTTATTTGTTTCTGATTCACAAATAACAATGAGAGCTTCTACAGGAACACAATCAATAAATGCAATTAATTTTAGAAGTAATTCGGATGTATTATTAAATACAGTGTCATATTTAGCAGACAGAGATCCAGCGGTTACAATTAGAAAGAAGACTGAATATGTAACATATACAGCAACACAAAAAGAAGATTTAATAATAAGAAGTATAATATTCATTTTACCATTAGTGATAATTATTATAGGAATAGTTATATGGCAAATTAGAAGAAGAAAAAGATAAAAGAAAATCCATAGGTAATTCTATGGATTTTTTTATTCTTTTATGATAAGATTTAAATACAAAATTAAAGGTGGAGAGGAAAATGAAAAATTTATTTATAGAATATCCAAAATGTTCAACATGTCAAAAGGCAAAGAAATGGTTAGATGAAAATAATATAGAGTATGTAGATAGAAATATAGTAACAGAAACACCAACAAAAGATGAATTAAAAAAATGGATACCTAAATCAGGGTTAGACGTAAGAAAGTTCTTTAATACAAGTGGAATGAAATATAGAGAACTTAATATTAAAGAAAAGATAAAAGATATGTCAGAAGACGAAATTTATGAATTATTAGCGTCAGACGGAATGCTAATAAAAAGACCATTATTTATATCAGATACTTTAATTTTAAAGGGATTTAAAGAAAAAGAATGGGAACAAATTAAAGGAGAAAATAATGCAATTAATTAGCTTTAATCAGTATAAAAATACTAAACCAAAAGGAAAATTAAATAGGAAAAAAGTTGCTATAATAATTACGATTGTTGTTGTAATAATTATACTGGCAATACTTACAAGTATATATATGTTAAATAAGACTTTTAGGGATAATGTTGACAGGTATATTTTTAGAAAAAATATAGAAGAAAATAATGGACCTGTAATTGAGCTACCATCGCAAATAGAAAGTAATAATATTTTAGTTTATAACAATTATATAGGAATATTAAATAAAAGTATTTTAAGTGTTTATTCTACAAATGGTAAAAAAGAAAAGGAACTAGAAGTTGAAATTAGTAATTGTATATATGATACAGAAAATAGGTTCTTGGCACTGGCAGAAAATGAAGGGTCAAAGCTAGAACTTATATCTGGAACAGATGTACTTTGGAAGAAAGATATAGAAGGAAACATAGAGCATATATTTGTAAATAAAAATGGTTATGTTTCTATAGTAGTTACAGGGACAAGCCATAATAATGTTATAATAACATATAATCCCGAAGGAACAGAGTTATTTAGAACATTTTTATCACAAACGACAGCGATAGATGTAGCTATATCAAATGATAATAAATATTTAGCTTATGGAGAGGTAGATACATCAGGAAGTTTTATACAGTCAAATGTAAAAATAATATCAATAGAAAAAGCGCAAAGCGACCCATCTAATTCTGTAGAATATATTTATCCAGCAGAATCAAAAGAAATAATAATAGAATTAAAATATCAAGATAATAACAAACTAATTTGTATGTATGATGATTCAGTACATATTATAGAAAATAATTCTGATAAAAAACTGTTAGATATTTCTGATACAAAAAATACATTTTCAGATATAAACTTAAAAGATAGTGTTGTATGTATAACCGAAAAATCAGCGGGGTTATTTGCAAATATAGATGTAGAGATAACTAATATATCAAGCGGAAAAAACAATATATATAATATAGATGGCGTAGCAACAAGTCTAAACGCTGTAGGAGATGTAATTGCGGTAAACTTAGGAACAGAAGTTGATTTTATAAATACAAGTGGCTGGCTAATAAAAAGATATAATTCATCTACAGAAATAAAAGATATTATTTTAGGTGAAGGCATAGCAGGTATTGTTTATACAGACAAAATCGAGATTGTAAATTTATAGGAGGATAGAATGAATATTATAGCAGATATTATAGTTATTTTAATATTAGCAATTTGTATATTTTTTGGTGTAAAAAGAGGGTTAACTGGAGTAATTGTTAAATTACTTTCTATAGTGATATCATTAGTGCTTTCATTAATATTATTTAAGCCTGTATCAGCAATAATTATAAATCATACAGATATATATAATAACCTAACAAGTACGATAGAGAATTCTTTAAATTCAAAAGATGAAAATGCAGAAGAAACAAGTACAGAGCCAAACATTATATTAGATTCTATAAATGAACAAGTAGAAACTGTTAAAGAAAATACAAATAATGTAATTGCTAAAAGTATAGCAGAAGTTATTATTAATTTAATAGTTATAGTAGTACTATTTATAATTATTAACATTATAATGTTTTTCTTAAAATTTATATTTGGAGCGATTGCATCATTACCAATAATAAAACAACTAGATAAATTAGGAGGATTTATCTATGGTCTTATAGAAGGACTATTAATTATTTATATAGTTCTTGCAATATTATCTTTTGTACATGTACAAGAATTGCAATTAGCAATTAAGACATCATATATAGCTTCAATTCTATATAATAATAATTTACTATTAATGTTATTCTTCTAAATAATTAAACTTCAAGTAAATTCTTGAAGTTTAATTATTTTTTTGTTATACTATGTGTTATATCTTATAATAGGAGTGAAAAAATTGGCAAGTAAACATATGAAAAATAATAATAATGGAAATAGAAAAAAAGTAAATAATACAAAAAGACCAGTAAAAAATAATAGAGTAAATAATGTAAGAAGAGCAAATATATCAAACAAACAAAAAAGTAAAAAGAAGCACGTGGTTGCAAAAAGAGTAATATTGTTAATAATTATAATATTAATTATTTTAGCAGGAGTATTTACAAGTAAAGTAGTAATAAATGGTGGAGGACTAAAAGGTCTTTTTGCAACATTGGTTGGACAAACGGAAGAAACAAGAAAGAATATGACAGATATAGAATTTTTAGTATTAGGAGAAAGCTTAAATTTAACAGATACGATAATGATAGGAAAATATGATCCTAATTCACAAAAAGCATCATTAATATCTATTCAGAGGGATACTTTTATAGGTGATAATCCAAAACGTGCTACAGCATATGATAAGATAAATTCTGTATATCAAGGTAAAAATTCAGAAAAGATTTTAAAAGAAGTAAATGAATTAACAGGATTAAATTTAAAATATTATGTTGCAATAGATACAAAAGGATTAAGAGAGCTAGTTGATGCAATTGGTGGAGTAGAATTTTATGTACCAATGGATATGAAATATGATGATACTAGCCAAGATTTACACATCAATTTAAAAGAGGGATTGCAAAAGTTAAATGGAGATCAAGCAGAACAAGTTTTAAGATTTAGACATAATAATGATGGTACTACATATTCTTCATCTTATGGAACTCAAGATACAGGAAGAATGAGAACTCAACGAGATTTTATATCAGCATTATTAAAACAAACTTTAAAATTAAGCAACATATCAAAAATTGGAGAATTAATAGATATAGCTAATAACAATATAGAAACAAATATACCATTAGATACTATAAAAGATTATATTCCATATGCAGTAGAGTTTTCTACAGACAACTTAAAAACTGCAACTTTACCAGGAGAACCAAAAGAGATGAATGGTGTATGGCTATATTTAACAGATGATGACGAGGCACAGGCTATGATTGCACAATATTTCTTTGATTGCCCTACAGAAGACGAAGTAACAAATGAGATGCCAACACTTCAAATTTTAAATGGAACAAGCGATTTTAGTAACTTAGAGGAAGTTGTAAATAAATATAAAGAAAAAGGTTATAATATTTTAAAAGTAGGAAATACAGAATCAAAAGTTAAACAAACAAAGATAACAAATAGAACAAAACAAGCAAGTGAAAAAGTTACAGAAGTAAAGAATGTAATAAAGGAAACCGCCAAGACAGAAACTGGTAAAGACACAGAAGACGTAGATTTTACCATAACAATTGGACAAGATTATTAGGAGGAAATATGGAAAACGAATTATTAAATAAAATAGTAAAAATATTAGATGAAAAGAAAGCTATAGACGTAAAAACTATAGATATAAAAGAAAAGAGTTCTTTAGCAGACTACATGGTTGTAGCAAGTGGAACATCTATAACACATATAAAAGCATTAGCAGACAATGTAGAAGAAGAATTAAAAAAAGAAAATATTCTTCCACATAAGATAGAAGGTTATAACTCAAATTCTTGGATATTAATGGATTATCTAGATGTAATCGTTAATATATTTACAGAAACAGACAGAGAACATTATAAACTAGAAGATTTATGGGAAAAATTAAATTAGATATTTTATACAAAAGAAAAGCAAGGTATTTACTTACCTTGCTTTATAATATCCTGTTGGTCTAACAGCTGGTTTTTTTCTTCTACCTTTTTGTTTCTTCTTTTTATTTGGTTTTTCAAATAATATAAGTATTAAAGCAATAATTGCTATTGCAATTACTATATATAAAACATAAGATTTCTTTACATCATTTCCAGCTTTTAAATTAATAGTATATTGGATATTATCTATAGTATATGTTGCTGTACCAACTATTGTATCTTTTTTTATTGGTGCTTGTAATTGCTCATTTAAAGTTATTTGTGGCTCTATAGTATCATTTAGTTTATCATTAGTAACAATTGTATTAACACCAGTTTCAGCAACTAAATTTAAGTTCTTTGTAGCAGAAGTTGCATTTTTTACATCTATTGTTTTTACAATGTCTCCAGTTTTTACAATATCTTTTTTAGAAAAGTTATCAAATCCGTAGTTAAATAAAGTTTTTACATCGTTATATCTATCATTATCTGTACGAGATTTTAGTACAACAGCAATTAAGTTTTTATCATCTTTTGTTGCAGAAGATACTAAGCAATTTCCTGCTGGTGTAGTAAATCCTGTTTTTATTCCTATTGCGTTTTCATAATAATTTTTACTTTGCTTTTTTATCAAATCATTTGTTGTTATAAGAGTTCTATCAATTCTAGAATATTTATTTGAACTAGGTAAAGTATATGATGCTGTAGATACAATTTGTCTAAATGTATCATTCTTCATTGCTTCCTTTGCAATAACTGATAAATCATAAGCTGTTGTATAGTGGTTATCATCATGTACTCCATTTGGATTTACAAAGTGTGTATTTTTGCAACCTAATTCTATTGCTCGTGTGTTCATCATAGATGCAAAGCTATCAATACTTCCAGCTATATGTATAGCTAAAACATTAGCAGCTTCATTAGAAGAAGGTAGTAATAAGGCATATAGTAAATCTTTTATAGTTAATTCTTCTCCCATTTTTAATAAATCTGTAGAATATCCTGATGGAACAGAAGTTATAGCCTCTGATGTAACAGTTGCAATATCATTTAAATCACAGTTTTCCAATGTTAGCAATGCTGTCATGATTTTTGTTGTACTTGCAGGTTCACGCTTTTCATTTGCTGATTTTTCATATAAAACTTTTCCTGTATCACCATCAATTAAGATTGCAGATTCTGCATTGATATTTAAGTTATTGTTATCTGCAAAAGTTCTTACGGGTAGTAGGATTGATAAACCTAAAATACAAGCCATTAAGCATAAAATAAATTTTTTGAATTTCATATTTTTACTCCTTTATAAGAATATATATATAATATATTATATTTCGACAAATTTCAATCTTTTTTTATTGAATTAGTAAAATAGAATAGGAGGTTAAATGAACGAGTTTAATTTAAAGGATAATAAAGTAATAATTGTAATTATTTGTATAATAATTATTATCTTTTTATGCGTCTTTTTTTATACGCGTAGCAATCTAGAAAATGAATATACAGAGCTAGATAATTATAATATGTTACAAAATGAAACAAATATCGAGCAAGAACAAGAAGATATTTCAAAAATATTCATACATGTTACAGGAGCAGTAAATAATGAAGGTGTAGTAGAAATAAAAGAAGGTAGTAGAATTGCAGATGCAGTAGATGCGGCAAATGGATTTACCGAAGATGCAGATATTTCTCAAATAAATTTAGCGTATCAATTAGAAGATGGGCAAAAAATTTATATTCCAAGAATTAATGATGAAAAAATAAATGGAGAAGAGAAAGTACTACAAAAGGAATATGTAACAGACGAAGCAGGTGATGACATAATAATAGAAGATGAAACATCAAATATTAAAAGTAAGGAAAATGAAAAGATAAATATAAATACTGCAGACCAAAGTGGCTTGGAAGAGATTCCTGGTGTAGGTGAGGCTACAGCACAAAAGATAATAGAATACAGAGAACTTAATGGTAAATTTAAGACGATTGAGGATATAAAAAATGTAAGTGGAATAGGTGATAGCAAGTTTGAAAATATGAAAGAAAAAATTTGTGTAAAATAAATCACTATAAAATAGGTTTATGTAAAACAAATCTTTATAAAATATTGATAAAAAAGTAAGAATATATTAAAATATATACATAGATTTATATAGATAGGAGAGTAATAAAATGACAAGCAAACAACGTGCTTACTTAAGAAGTTTATCAAATCATATAGAACCAATATTTCAAGTAGGCAAGATGGGAATAAGTGATAATTTAATAAAGCAAATAAAAGACGCTCTAAAAGCAAGGGAGCTTATAAAGATAAAAGTGTTAGAAAGTGTAGAAGCTCCAATAAAGGATATTGCAGAAGAGATTTCATTACAAACAGATTCTATAATTGTGCAAATAATGGGAAACAAAATAACACTATATAAAAGAAACAAAGAAAAGACAAAAATTGTTTTACCAAAGAATTAAATAACTAACAAGAAAAATGGCTAGAAATCTTGTCATTTTTTATATTATATAAATTCATAGCAATATAATATAGGTAATTCATAAAAAATGAGAGAAGATGAAACGAAGATAGATATAGTTATCTATAAATAAGGAGAAAATATATGTCAATTAAAAGCGAAGTACATGAATTACTAAAAAAATATGAAGAAAATGACTCTAAAAATTTAGCAAAGGTAGGCAAAGCATTAAGTGAAAAAGATACTTGGCAAAAAAGTATTATAGATGAAAACGGAGAAGAAGTTAATATAACATTGTTATTAGCATATGAGTATTCAAAAGGAATAGAAAAAATTACTAATGGGCTGGTAAATTTTGACGAAGCACTAAGTAAATTAATGTAAATTGATAATTTAGTTCTAGGTGAATTTAATGAGAATAATGATGATATATTATATGGTAAGAACTATCAAGATAAAACAATGTTGATAGCAAATTCACAAGAATACTATGATACTGTAAGAAAGCATACAGGAGCAATGAATTTTGACTATTTCGATAAAAATGGTAAGTTATCAGATACAGTAGCTATATTTAAAGAAGTTAGAGATAGTGAAGGAAAAAAGCTGAGAGAGGGAGCGACATTTCGAGATTTAGCAGATTTAAGAGATACTTTCTTTCATGAGGTAACACATTATATGGAAAAAGATTTTGTATCAAGAGATGAACCACAGATATATACAAGTATAGATGTAATTACAATAAAGCAGATAAATATAGAAAGATAGAATATGTAAATGGAGAAAGAAGATTATCAGATATTATAGATTTACCAGAAGGAAGTCAATTTAATATTTCAACAGGTTTAACAACAACTGAAATATTATCTAATGGAGAAGAAATAATACATAATCAAGTGACAGAAGGATTTGTACAAGCAGTAGCAGTGGCAATAGCAAGAAGTTTAGGATATCTAGAACAAGATATTAGAACAGATAAATATTTTGAAAAAACGCAAATAGCCTTTAAAGTAATAGAAGCAAGGGATAGAGATTTAGGACAAGGACAAACTTTTGCAGATTTTATACGTCATTCATACAAAATAAAATGTGAGCTTGAACAAATTCATGTACAAGGAAAGAATGCATTACAATACATATCTGATTATGGAGAAATGTCAGATAGGGGAAAAACAACAAAATCAAAGATTATTAGGGGATTTGGATATTTAGGAAAAAAATTAGATTATCCTCCAGAAAAACAAGAAGAAATAGAAAATTCAAGAATATTAGGAAAAACAGAATTAACTGAAGATGAAACAGAAAATTTGAGAACGATGTTATTAAATGGAAAGACCGATGCTGAATCTAAAGAAATTGTAGATGATTTTATTGGTAGATATACAGTAGCATTAGTAGAAGAAAAAAGTTTTTTTGATGCAATTCCGTCACAATTAGATTTTTCAAGATTAAAGACAGAGGAAATTGGAATTGATGAATTTGCTGAAGTTGCGCAAGATATAGAACGAGTTAATCCAATAACTAATATGAAAAATGCAATGAGAGCGCTTAAATCTGCTGTACAGAGTCGAAAAATAGAACATGAAAAAGAAGATAAAAGTTTAGAGTAAGGAAGAATGATATGGTTACAAAAGAATTAAGTAAAGCGGTAACAGAAGTTAATATAATATTAGAAAACTCAACAAGTGATGTGAAGAATAAAATTCCTCATAACTTTAAAGAATTTCTGAAAGATATTGAAGATAAAACTTATACATTTAAGTATGACACAAATAAAAGATTGAATGAGCAAAAAATATCTAATTTAACGAGGGGAATAATTGCATGCATATATAAAGATTATCTATGCAAAGATAGAGAGGGATATTTAAAAGAATTAGATTTTAAATTAAGAAAACAAGATGTAGAGAGAAAAGCGAAAAATAATGTGGATAGTATATTTAAACAAGAAAAGAAGAATAATAAATTGATTGTCATAGAAGAACCAAAAGCAGAAAATGTATTTACTAGAATTTTAAAGAAAATTAAAAGTTTTTTTAGTAGATGTAGTTAAAACAGAGAAAATTAAATCAATAGTAACCAAATGAGATGATTACAAAGTAAAAGAAGAAACATAATTAAATCAAAAAATAATGTAAAAACGTTAGGAGAAAAATATGAGTTCAAAAGAGTGTTTTCATTTTACATATTTGAATAGAGCATTTAGTATTAGGGAAAAAGGACTAACTGCAAGAGTTGAAGATAATTCACAAGTAGTAAAAGACACATCAGCAAAAGTTTCCTTTTCAGATGGAAGATATGCTGCGGCTGCTTTGATGGCAAATTTTTATAGAATCTATATAGATATAAAAACAGGAAAAAGGGATGCAGATAAAACGAATCATGATATGGAAAAGAAAGTCTTAGAGTCAGAAACTTTTGAAGAGTTTTTAGGAGATGGTATGTACTTTATTTTTGATGGTACTAATATAGAAAATACTGGAGGAAATAGCGGTCATATAAATCCTTTTGATGCTGGAACAAAAGAAAGTATTAATCCTAATGATTTAAAAGTATGTATGTTAAGAAACAAGCAAACAGGAGAATTAGCATATTCAAAATTTGATTTCGCTCAATATTTAATGATGAATTTAACATGCGAGGACTATTCAAAAATGCCAGAAGAAATAATTAGTGATATAGAATTTTATAAGGAAAATCATGCTGAAGAAATGCATAAATTTAAAACTGCTGAATATAGTTTAGAATTTATGCCAATTGATGAATTTTGTCAGATTTATAAAAAGGAAATTGAAGAAGATATAAAAAAGCAAGAAGCTAAACATATTTCCATGAAGGATATTGTAAAAAATGCAATAAGTAAGGGGCTTGGCATAGAACAAGTAGAGCAAATGGATAGAGTTGAAAATGTTTTATCTAATGAAAAAAATGAAGAAGGAGTAACAAAAGATGAATAATTCATATGCAAAAGCATATACAGAAGTATTAGAAATTATCAATCATTTTTCTGAAGATGAATATAAAGAGATTCCAAAAGAAAAAATTGATTTTTACGAAAAACATAAAGACAGAGAGTACGATTTTAAAATAAATCCAAATATTGATTTGGCTGAACAGAATATTTCTAGAAAGGCAAATGCTATATTGGTTTCACTATTTAGAGATTATTTTGCTACAGCTAAGCAAAAAGAAATATTAAAGAATTTGTTACAGCAGAATCAAGAAAAGCTTGAAAAAGAAAAATATCTAAAATATAATCCTGATAATATATTTAATAAATCTAATAGTAATATAAATGATTCAAAAGACAAAGTTGCATTAGTTGAGATAAAAAATGAAGTATGGTATAGAAAGATTTTAAATTTCTTTAAAAGAATTTTTTCGAAACATTAAAGTAAAAAACTTGAAATCAAACGATTTCAAGTTTTTTTGTAAAAGTCTTATTATAAAATATCCCTTATATAAATCTCATTACCATTGCAATCAATAAATCGTAAATTTGGAAAGCTCTTTTTCATATAATTATCTGGAAATACTTTATTTTGTATAAATGTTTCTACTTTACCATAAGGTTTAGGTGGCAAATTATAATATTTATCTATAGCTTTTGTTTTGTAAATAGAAATGGAATATATTGTTGCAAATAAATCAAATACTAGAAAGGAAACAACTACAATTTCTACTGTTAATGTTAGTCTATTTGTTAATTTATCAATTATTTTATCAACTAATGGCTTTAGCCATCTTATTAAGAAAATAGCTAGAATTCCCCAGAATAAAGAGTATATAAGAGAAATTCTACCATTTAAATTAAATCTTAAATAAGAGTATTCCCAAAATCTAGTGCCATATATAGCTTCTAAAGCAAAACTTAAAAAATATTCTAATATGCTGCCTAGTAATATTCCATATAAAAATAATTTTATTGGATTGTCTTTGTACTTGTTTAATAAAACTATTAAACAAACTGCTCCAACACCATAAATAGGACAAAATGGTCCGTAAATTAAACCTTTTCTACTTTCTAGTACGCCGGTAGTTTGATAACAATATACTGTTTCGAGTATAAGACCAACAATACTAAATAAAATAAAGTACCAAAGGATTTCATGAAAAGAAATGCCCAGTATTTTTATATTAAATTTTGAATCTTTAATATCTTTAATTACTTTCATAATACTCCTTAATATAATTATTATAACAAGATATCATAAATTTACTAAAAAGAAAAGAGCTAAAAAATATTCGATATAGATAACTGTGTAAATTTATCATATATCGAATATTTTATGAGGGGGATATTCATTAAAATGTTTATTAATAATATTTCCTTTTTCGTTAACAGAAATTGAACTACCAATAAATAAAACATCATTTCTAGTTAAAATAATGCCTAATTCTTCTTTAACCTCTCGAATGATTGATTGAAAGCCAAACTCTCCACTTAGCACATGACCACCTGCAGTTATATCCCAACAATTAGGCCATAGTTTTTTATTAGGACTACGCTTTTGCAGTAGAACTTGCCCTTTAGAATTAATAATAAAAGCAGTTACAGCCTTATGCCAAAGGCCTTTAGAGTGGCAAACTTCTCGACTTGCAGTTTTGTTTAAATATTCTCCTTTTTCATTAAAAACATCAAAAATTTCTTCCATAATTTGCTCCTTTTTCATAGTTTACGAAAATTATACGAATAAGAATAATAAAATGCAAGAATATTTAAATGTTTGTATATAAAAATTTAACGCAATCTGATATAATATACGTAATTTATAAGAATAAATGTAAGAAGGGATGAAACATATGGAATATTCTATAGATAAAACAACTAGAAAAGATCGAATAAAATTAGTAAAAAAAGCATTGGCGATTTCTATATCAGGAGCAGATGTACCAACAGATGAAACTTTAAATTTAACTAAAGACTATGTTGATGGAAAGATTGAATTAGAAGAACTTCAACAGAAAATTATAGATAAATATAATAAAGATAAATAAGGAGAATAGTTATGAAAGATCCATATATACAAGAAAACGGAACTCTAAAAAATAAATTAGGAATAGAAGAGTATGATGATTTAAATAAAGCGGAAAAAGATATAGGGTTTGTAAAATTAATTGATGTAAATAAAGCTTTTAAGAAGAGATATGACGCAGAGTTCTTCAAAACAATACATAAGCATATTTTTGGAGATATTTTTGATTGGGCTGGAGAATTTAGGTCAGTTCCAATCGAGAAAATAGAAGTTGTAATACCAGGTTTAAGTTTACATTATTCTGAACCAGAAGACATTCCAGAAGATTTAGATTCTGCGCTAGATGTTTTAAACAATACTAGTTGGCAAGGAAAAAACATAGAGGAAATAGCCTCAGAATTTACACAGGGGCTAGCAAGGATTTGGCGAGTACATCCTTTTAGAGACGGAAATACAAGAACAACTTTAGCGTTTGCTGATATTTATGCCAAAGAACATGGCTTTCCGATGGATATTTCAATGTTATTAGATCAACTTTCTAGAGTTACAGATGAGAATGGTAAAATTAGGAGGTATAGTATTAGGGATAAATTTGTATTAGCAGCATTAGATAAAAAAGATTATCCAGAGCCAGAACATCTAACAGCCCTAATAAAAACAGCGATTCAAGAAGGAATAAGCCAAGAAAAACAAAGACAGGGTAATATATTAGGAGACAATGAAGAGGACGAAGTAAGGTAAACTAACAAGGGAAAATAGTAAAATGGAGTAATAAAATGGAAAAAAATAAAATGAGTAAACCAGCAATTTTTATGCATAGTGTAATAATTGTTACATGTTTAGCAAGTATTATTTGTTTTACGTTATACTATGGAAATATATATAAAAGCGAAGTTGTTTTATGGACTGGTATAACAGCATTTACTATAATGTATCATTTTTGGATGAGAATTATTATGGGAAATGTTACTAAGCTATTTAAAAAACATATAACATATAAACAATGGTGGTTTAAAGAGAGAAAATTTGAAAAGAAACTGTATCAAAAATTAAAAGTGAAAAAGTGGAAAGGAAAGGCACTTACATATAATCCAGCAACATTTTCACTAAAGGAGCATTCATTAGAGGAAATAGCAAATACAATGGCAAAATCAGAATTGGACCATTGGGTAAATGAAGCTATTTCTGTTTCAACAATTTTCTTTTCTGCAATATGGGGACAATTTTGGATATTTCTTATAACTGCACTTTGTGCTATGGCTTTTGATAGCCAATTTATTATTATGCAAAGGTATAATAGACCAAGAATATTAATAGCTATGCAGAAAGAAAAGAAGAAAGCTTTAAAACAGGATACAATTATTTTAAATAAATAAGGTGAAAACATATGACAATTAAAATTGAAGTAGATGGATTATTAAAAAAATATGAAGACAATGATTCTAAAAATTTAGCAAAGGCAAGCAAAGCGTTAAGTGAAAAGGATACTTGGCAGAAAAGTATTATAGATGAAAATGGGGAAGAAGTTAATATAACATTGCTATTAGCATATGAATATTCAAAAGGAATAGAAAATATTACTAATGGTATAGTAAGTTTTGATGAAGCACTAAGTAAGTTAATGGAAATTGATAATTTAGTTCTAGGTGAATTTAATGAGAATAATGATGACATATTATATGGTAAGAACTATCAAGATAAAACCATGATGATGGCAAATTCACAAGAATACTATGATACTGTAAGAAAGCATACGGGAGCAATGAATTTTTGCTATTTCGATAAAAATGGTAAGCTAGCAGATACAGTAGCTATATTTAAAGAAGTTAGAGATAGCGAAGGGAAAAAGTTACGAGAGGGAGCAACATTTCATGATTTAACAGATTTAAGAGACACTTTTTTTCATGAGGTGACTCATCATATGGAAAAAGATTTTGTACCAAAAGCTGAACCACAGATGTATACAAGTATAGATGGAAGAACATACAGTAATTATGATAAAGTAGATAGATATAGAAAAGTGGAATATGTAAACGGAGCAAGAATCATATCAGAAGTTATAGATTTACCAGCAGAAAGTCAATTTAATATTTCAACAGGTTTAACAACAACTGAAATATTACCTAATGGAGAAGAAGTAATACATAATCAAGTAACAGAAGGTTTTGTACAAGCAGTTGCAGTGGCAATAACAAGAAGTTTAGGTTGTCCAGAACAAGAGATTAGAACAGATAAATATTTTGAAAAAACGCAAATGGCTTTTAAAGTAATAGAAGCAAGGGATAAAGACTTAGGACAAGGACAAACTTTTGCAGATTTTATACGTCATTCATACCAAATAAAAGGAGAACTTGAACAAATTCATGTACAAGGAAAGAATGCATTACAATACATATCTGATTATGGAGAAATGTCAGATAGGGGAAAAACAACAAAATCAAAGATTATTAGGGGATTTGGATATTTAGGAAAAAAATTAGATTATCCTCCAGAAAAACAAGAAGAAATAGAAAATTCAAGAATATTAGGAAAAACAGAATTAACTGAAGATGAAACAGAAAATTTGAGAACGATGTTATTAAATGGAAAGACCGATGCTGAATCTAAAGAAATTGTAGATGATTTTATTGGTAGATATACAGTAGCATTAGTAGAAGAAAAAAGTTTTTTTGATGCAATTCCGTCACAATTAGATTTTTCAAGATTAAAGACAGAGGAAATTGGAATTGATGAATTTGCTGAAGTTGCGCAAGATATAGAACGAGTTAATCCAATAACTAATATGAAAAATGCAATGAGAGCGCTTAAATCTGCTGTACAGAGTCGAAAAATAGAACATGAAAAAGAAGATAAAAGTTTAGAGTAAGGAAGAATGATATGGTTACAAAAGAATTAAGTAAAGCGGTAACAGAAGTTAATATAATATTAGAAAACTCAACAAGTGATGTGAAGAATAAAATTCCTCATAACTTTAAAGAATTTCTGAAAGATATTGAAGATAAAACTTATACATTTAAGTATGACACAAATAAAAGATTGAATGAGCAAAAAATATCTAATTTAACGAGGGGAATAATTGCATGCATATATAAAGATTATCTATGCAAAGATAGAGAGGGATATTTAAAAGAATTAGATTTTAAATTAAGAAAACAAGATGTAGAGAGAAAAGCGAAAAATAATGTGGATAGTATATTTAAACAAGAAAAGAAGAATAATAAATTGATTGTCATAGAAGAACCAAAAGCAGAAAATGTATTTACTAGAATTTTAAAGAAAATTAAAAGTTTTTTTAGTAGATGTAGTTAAAACAGAGAAAATTAAATCAATAGTAACCAAATGAGATGATTACAAAGTAAAAGAAGAAACATAATTAAATCAAAAAATAATGTAAAAACGTTAGGAGAAAAATATGAGTTCAAAAGAGTGTTTTCATTTTACATATTTGAATAGAGCATTTAGTATTAGGGAAAAAGGACTAACTGCAAGAGTTGAAGATAATTCACAAGTAGTAAAAGACACATCAGCAAAAGTTTCCTTTTCAGATGGAAGATATGCTGCGGCTGCTTTGATGGCAAATTTTTATAGAATCTATATAGATATAAAAACAGGAAAAAGGGATGCAGATAAAACGAATCATGATATGGAAAAGAAAGTCTTAGAGTCAGAAACTTTTGAAGAGTTTTTAGGAGATGGTATGTACTTTATTTTTGATGGTACTAATATAGAAAATACTGGAGGAAATAGCGGTCATATAAATCCTTTTGATGCTGGAACAAAAGAAAGTATTAATCCTAATGATTTAAAAGTATGTATGTTAAGAAACAAGCAAACAGGAGAATTAGCATATTCAAAATTTGATTTCGCTCAATATTTAATGATGAATTTAACATGCGAGGACTATTCAAAAATGCCAGAAGAAATAATTAGTGATATAGAATTTTATAAGGAAAATCATGCTGAAGAAATGCATAAATTTAAAACTGCTGAATATAGTTTAGAATTTATGCCAATTGATGAATTTTGTCAGATTTATAAAAAGGAAATTGAAGAAGATATAAAAAAGCAAGAAGCTAAACATATTTCCATGAAGGATATTGTAAAAAATGCAATAAGTAAGGGGCTTGGCATAGAACAAGTAGAGCAAATGGATAGAGTTGAAAATGTTTTATCTAATGAAAAAAATGAAGAAGGAGTAACAAAAGATGAATAATTCATATGCAAAAGCATATACAGAAGTATTAGAAATTATCAATCATTTTTCTGAAGATGAATATAAAGAGATTCCAAAAGAAAAAATTGATTTTTACGAAAAACATAAAGACAGAGAGTACGATTTTAAAATAAATCCAAATATTGATTTGGCTGAACAGAATATTTCTAGAAAGGCAAATGCTATATTGGTTTCACTATTTAGAGATTATTTTGCTACAGCTAAGCAAAAAGAAATATTAAAGAATTTGTTACAGCAGAATCAAGAAAAGCTTGAAAAAGAAAAATATCTAAAATATAATCCTGATAATATATTTAATAAATCTAATAGTAATATAAATGATTCAAAAGACAAAGTTGCATTAGTTGAGATAAAAAATGAAGTATGGTATAGAAAGATTTTAAATTTCTTTAAAAGAATTTTTTTGAAACATTAAAATAAAAGCTTGAAATCAAACGATTTCAAGCTTTTTATATGGTCGAGGTGACCAAACTTGTTTTCTTTCTAATCCTACACTTGAGCAATTTTTATGTGCTTTATTATTTTAAGTATTACATTTATTTTCTACATTTATATTTTTAAATTTTTAAAGATAATGTATTGCTACACTAAAGATATAATCTAATTTCAGTGTAGTGGGTAAATTGTAAAATTAACCTAATCGACTCCACAAATATTGACTTATGGAGCGGATTGGGTTAAAATACTTTTGGGGGGTAAAAATATGTTGTTTAATTATAATGAAATAAAAAATAAGTATAAAAGCACTTATCAGATTAGAAAAGCATTAGAAAATAGAGAAATATATAAAATAGAAAAAGGAATATATTCTGATGTACCAAATGTGCATTATTTAGCTATTATAATGAAGAAATATCCCTATGGAGTACTTACATCTTATTCTGCTTATTATTATCATAATTTAACAGATGTAATTCCAAGTAAAATATATTTAGCTACAGATAGGAACAACAGAATGATATATTCTAATAAAATAAAACAAATTCGTATGAAAAACGAGTTATATAATTTAGGAAAAACTCAAATTGATTATGAAGGAATCATTATTAATATTTATGATAAAGAGAGAATGTTAATTGATTTAGCTAGAAATAAAAATAAAATAGGATATGATTTATATAAAGAAATTATATCTAATTATAGAAAACTTGTAAATTCATTAGATACACAAAAGATAGAAGAATATTTACAATACTTTGTGAATGGAGACAAAATTTTTGAAATAATACAAGATGAGGTGTTTTAATGGATATTTATGAATTAGTAAATAAATATATAGAAGCTGGATATTCAGAAGAAGATGCTATTCCAAAAGTAGCACAAGATATTATTTTACTAAAAATTGGTAATAGTAAATATCATAAAAATATTACTGTAAAAGGTGGAGTTGTAATGCATAATATCTCTAAAGATATGCGTCGTGCAACAAGAGATATGGATATTGATTTTATAAAATATTCTTTAGAAGATAAATCAATTCGTAATTTTATAAAAGAATTAAACAATACTGATGATGGCATTAAGATAAAAATTACAGGAAAAATTGAGCCATTACACCATCAAGACTATGATGGTAAAAGAGTTTATATAACACTTACTGATAAAAATCATTATTCAATAAGTTCCAAACTAGATATTGGAGTACATAAATACTTTGATATTAAGCAAGATGAATATTATTTCGATTTTAACATAATAGAAGAAAGTGTCAGCTTACTTATAAACTCAAAGGAACAAATAATGGTTGAAAAGCTAAAATCTTTGTTAAAGTTTGGCATTACTTCTACGAGATTTAAAGATATTTTTGATTTTTATTATTTAATTAACAATGAAGTTTTAAATAAGGACAAGCTAATAAAATACATAGATATTTTGATTTTTCAAGATAAAAATATGCGTGAAAATACATTAAAAGATATACATATAAGATTAACGAATATCTTAAATAATCATAGATTTCAATCAAGAATTAATACAGCAAATAATAATTGGCTAGAAATACTTATAAAAGATGTTACTGATAGTGTGTTAGATTATTTTGATGGATTAGTTACAATAAAAAGATAGAAGAAGGAAAAAATATAGATATTTTAAACTCTGGTGAAAATACGTATAAATGGTTAGTAAAACCTCTATTGATTATTTTTAAAAACAGAAATCCTTATATCTACTGATATTAGTAGGATATAAGGATTTAATTTTATGGTCGAGGTGACTACCTCGAAACAAGCACATATCTATTGCAATTACTATGCTTTATAACTTCAATTCTATTTTTGAAATATGACCTTGAAATTTTTTATCTATTTAATTTTCAAATAACTTCTTTCTAGCTTACATCTCACTTATTCCATCTGTTACATAATTAATATATTTTTCTTTTTCTTTTCTCTGATAAAAATTAAAAACTTTACCATATTCATTAATGGTTGTTTGAATATCATGATGTCCCATTAAAGTTTGAAGTACAGGAAGAGAAATACCTGCTTCAATACATCTTGTTGCAAAAGTATGTCTTAATCTATGAGAACTAAATTGTTTCCAATAGCTTAAACCTATTTCTTTTGCAACTCTTTTTAAATAACTATTTACACTACTTTCTAAAATAAGTGAGCCATTATCTTGACAGAATAATAATTTTTCTTTGTTATTCTCATTAGTTTCTGCAATTTTTATTGCATCAATAACATTATTCTTAAAAATTCCATTAATCTGAACAAGTCTAGCACCGTCTTTTGTTTGAGATAAGGCAGATTCATGTATGTAAGGTTTATGGTTTTCATCATGTGTTAATATTTTGCTAACATAAATTGTATTGCTTTTAATATCAACATCAGATATATTTAAAGCTAAAGTTTCTCCTAATCTCATTCCAGTGTACAATTCGATTAGAACAAGATTCTTATAAGGATGTGTATCATTTACTAAATATTCTTTAAATCTTTTTTCTTCATCAAATGTCATTGGATTAACTTGTTTTGTAGCAATCTTACTTTGAGTTTTTTCAATTTTATTAAATCCTCTAAAAAAGTTATTTTTTATATAATCATTTTCTTCAGCATAATCATAAATTCGTGCAAGCATTCCATAATCTTTTTTTATTATGGAATTAGACTTATTTCTTTCATCTTCCAAGAAATCCTCAATTTGCTCTCTTTTAACTTTTTCAATAGGAATATTTGAAAATTCATAGGCTTTTATTCTTTTCAATGTACTAATATTTGTTCTATACGCATTAGTTCCGATCTTTCCTTTAGATTTTTTTATATCTTCCAATTGCATTCCTAAACTAAAAATTGTAACCATTGTTTTTTGAATTATATTTCTAGGTAGTCCATTTCTTTTTACCTCATCTTTAAATTGATAAAGTTTATATAATGCTTCATCTTCAGTCTTACCAGTAAATGTTTTCTTAATTTCTTTTCCTGTTTGTGGACTTCTTCCTAAATTCAAAATAGCTTTACAACAAGATGAAATATAGTAAATATCACAGTTGTCTTTATCACTACAATTTTTACATATAGAACATTTTGTAAGTTTTTTTCTATTGCTACAAATTGACCTATCTTTGCATTTTTTACAAGTTGGACAGATAGGTAAAGAATTCACTTTCTTTTTTGTTTTGACGGTATAAGTTCCAACTGTAATTCCTTTTGAGTGTTGCATTGTTTTCCTCCTTACTTTAGAAGGAACTCCCTTGCAATAACTTAAGCACCAAATAAAATCATATTATTTTATCGTGATATATAAGGGTGTCCCTGTATAAATAGTCAGTTTTAATTAAAATATTTCTTCATTTTTGCTATTTAAAGTATGTTTTTCACTTAAAAATTTTTCTAAACAATCAGCTTTTACCCAAAAGGCTCTACCAATTTTTATGCTAGGAAAATCTTTTGAATTGAATAACTCTAAACATTTAGCATTACCTAAATGAAGAAGTTTTCTAACATCTTCTGGAGAATACATAACTATATTATCAAGTCTTTCCATAATCACACCTCCTTTAACTTAAGTTCCATTTAGAAGTAACTTTGCAAAATGTTTAAGTTAAATATTGTGTGATCTGTACACCCTCTTGAGTCATTATTTAACATAACATTTTTGCAATGTCAATGAATATTATGAAATTTTACCTTCTATATATAACAGCACAAAAAAATCAAAAAACCGTGACAAGTTTTGTAAAATTTTTTAAATTTCTTATAAATTCTTTTCTTAACAACACATTAAATATATAAAAAGGATATTTTTATGATAAAAAAATTATTTTTGAGTAATTTTTAACAGAATAAATTCATACTTCTACATACTGATAAAACAATTTTTGAATTAAAACATTGGAACAAAAAATAGATTTAATAAAAAATTATTAGTACATAATTTTTTATTAAAGTAATTTCTATAAGCATATTGCTTTGTCTTTTCTATTTCTATAAAGATTTTTAAAAAATGAAATTCTTGTCTTAGCAAGCACTGAATTCGTTCACACGAATTCTATTTAATGGGATAAAATCCCAAACCCTTTTAAGTAAGAAAAAATATATTAATAATAAATAAAAAATACACAAAAAATAAAACTCCATCAATCCTAGACCACGAATAAATCGTAACCGTTAAAACGGATTAACAGAGTATTTGTATAAATATATTTTATCTTTAGTATTTAAAAAAGTCAAGGAAAAATTTTACATTGTTATAGATTCTAAATTTAAATTACAAATAAAATAATGTTAAATAAAAATGTTAAACTATTTCAGTTCATACATATTAAACAATGGAGCTAATTAGTTTAATTTATTATACCTATTAATGTAAAAATATTGTCCTAGTTTCTTTTAAAATCTAAAAAATTATGATATATTTAAATAGAAATTTTGGAGGTAAAAATGGAAATAGTAAAACCTTTTGTAAAATGGGCTGGAGGAAAAAGCAGTTTAATTCCACAATTAACTAAATATTTTCCACTTGAATTAAAGAATGGTCAAATAGAAAAATATGTAGAACCTTTTGTGGGAGGTGGAGCTGTTTTAATAGATATCTTACAAAAATATAATGTTAAAGAAGCTTATGCCTTTGATATAAATAAAGATTTAATTAACTGTTATAATGCAATAAAATATAAAGTTGAGGATTTAATACAAGAATTAGATAAAAAAGAAAAAGAGTTTTTAGCATTAGAGAATGATGATAGACAGAAATATTTTTATAATGTACGAACTGAATATAATTCTTATACTTTAAATAATAAAATAGATGTAAAACGTGCTTCAGAATTTATATTTTTAAATAGGACTTGTTTTAATGGACTTTATAGAGTAAATAAAGCTGGAAAATTCAATGTACCTTGTGGTAAATATAAAAATCCAACTATATGTGACTCAAATAATTTAAGAAATTTATCAATATTATTAAAAAATGTAATATTTGAATATGGAGATTATAGAAAAAGCGAAAGTTTAGTTGATGAAAATACCTTTGTATATTTTGACCCACCATATAGACCACTTTCAGTTACTTCTGGCTTTACTTCTTATACAAAAGAAGATTTTAATGATGAGAATCAAAAAGAATTAGCAAATTATTATAATAAATTAAATTCAAAAAATGCGAAATTAATGCTAAGCAATTCAAATCCAAAGAATACAAACATAAATGATAATTTCTTTGAAAACATATATAAAGGCTTTAATATAAACGAGGTCTCAGCTAAAAGAATGATAAATTCAAATGCTAGAGGACGTGGAGAAATTTCAGAATTATTAATAACAAATTATGAGGAGCAATCAAAATGGAATTCTCAAATAAATTCTACTATAAAAATAAAAACGGAAGTTTTTGCTTAATAGAAGGAGATACATTTAAAGAATTAAAAAAATTTGAATATAAAACATTTGATATGATATTTGCTGATCCACCGTATTTCTTATCAAACAATGGTATAACATGCGGTGGTGGAAAAATGGTAAGTGTTAATAAAGGAAATTGGGATAAATCTTTATCTGTAAAAGAGAAACATAAATTTAATAAAAAGTGGATTAAAGAATGTTATAGAATTTTAAAAGATAATGGAACTATATGGATTAGTGGAACACTACATAATATTTATTCAATAGGAATGTCACTTGAAGAAGAAGGGTTTAAAATTTTAAATAATATAACTTGGCAAAAGACTAATCCCCCACCTAATCTAGCTTGTAAAACATTTACACATTCAACGGAAACAATTTTATGGGCAAAAAAGGATTTAAAGAATGTAAAATATAAATTTAATTATAATTTAATGAAAGAAATGAATGGAAATAAGCAAATGAAAGATGTTTGGACAACTTCTTTAACTAAGCCATCTGAAAAAAAACAAGGAAAACATCCTACACAAAAACCTTTAGAAATATTGAATAGAATTATAATGGCATCAACAAAAGAAAATGATTTAATTTTAGATCCATTCTGTGGAAGCAGTACAACAGGTATTTCAGCTGTAAAATTAAATAGAAAATACATAGGAATAGATAATGAAAAAGAATATTTAGATTTATCAATAAGAAGATATGAAGAATTGAAGGAGGATTAGTTATGAAAAGAAACTTTGCAGAATGGTTATTAACTTTTACTGACAGTATAGCTGATTATAAATATTATATAGATTTTGAAACAATATATAAAAACGCTGAAAAGCATAAGATAGAATTAAATATAATGAACTCTTTAATTGGTAGCCAAAATATTGAAAAGGATTTTGAAAATTTAGTTATTAAATATCCTGAAATAATAAAATGTATTCCTACATTATTAGCTGTAAGACAATATGAAATAATCGTTTTAGATCATGATGGAAACAAGTTTGAATATAATTTCAAAAAGATGAATTATAGTGTAGAACAATATAAAATATTTATGAGAGAAACGGGATTATTTGATTTAATTCAAAATCATATAGTGAATAATTTATATGATTATGTTTTAGGTGTTGAATCTGGTTTAAATTCAAATGCAAGAAAAAATCGTGGTGGACATTTAATGGAAGATCTTGTAGAAAGATTTATTCAAAAAGCTGGATTTAAGAAAAATGAAACATATTTTAAAGAAATGTATTTGCAAGAGATTGAAGAAAGATGGAAATTAGATATGTCATTTATAAGTAATCAAAATCAGGCAACTAAAAGATTTGATTTTGTAGTAAAAACAGATAAATGCATATATGGTATAGAAACAAACTTTTATGCTTCAGGTGGTTCTAAATTAAATGAAACAGCTAGGAGTTATAAAATGATTGCAGAAGAGGCAGAAAAAGTTATTGGATTTTCTTTTGTTTGGTTTACTGATGGAATGGGATGGGTTTCTGCTAGAAATAACTTAAGAGAAACTTTTGATAGTATGAGTAATATTTATAATATTGCAGATATGAAAAATGGGATTATGAAGGAAATATTTAAATAATACATAATATAAACAAAGAACTCATCTCAATTTATGAGTCCTTTGTTTTAATATTTTCTACCCTATTATGTATATAGCTTAATTGTTTCTTATAAGACATTATAAATAACACAATAAGTAAGCAAAATAATATTGTATATAAGATAGTGGAATCTATATTTAGCCATTTTTTTACTTCATATGCAAACTTAGAAACTAATAAAAGTAAAAAAGTTGCTATAAAATTTCTATACATATTGTAATCTGCAAATAGTATTTTTATTTTTGAATCTTTCTCTTCAGCTTCATAAAAATCCACTCCTTCTGAACTATCTTTTTTATTTAAAATTTTAAATTTCCACAATAATGGTTTTATAATTAAAGAACCTATTCTACTAATGACCAGCCCTAAAAAATAATATATAAAAAGTGAGATTAATATATTATCAGTAGGAATTATTCTAATATTAATATAATATCTGCATCCAATGTCAAAAACAATAGCTGGTAAAATATAATTTAATATATTATAATTTTCTAATTTATCTAAAAATTTTTCCATTTTTATTTTATCCTTTCAAAATTCTCATCTAATTTTTCCATAATATTATCTTTATTACTATTATAAAAGTCTAGTTCTGATAATGTTATTTTAAAATTCAATCCCCATTTACTACCATCGTAATAATTTGCCTCATCATTGTCTTGCTTAGTAAAATATATTGATTTACATTTCAAGCTGGATAATAATGTTTTAATTTTTATAACATTATTTTTAATACAAGTTATTATAATTAATACTTTCCCATTAAAATCTCTTTTATGTGTATTTATATAGTCAATAACAAAATTTGTATCACCAACAATTATACAAAAATCATTCATAGAATTAAATGGGAAACTTTCTAAAATATAATACTGTGGAAATATAAAGTTTTCTTTAAAATATACAGTCTTTTTTATTATAAAATATAATTTAAAGATATTATACAAATATTCTTTTCTTCCTAAAATTTCTGTATTGAAGTTTCCATATTCTTTTTTATATGAATGCTGTAAAATATATATCATATATATGACCCCATTCTATAAGATTTTTGATAAGTTGTAGAATTTATAGTCTTAGTGTCATCAGTTCTAGTATTAAATATAATATGTCCCTTATCTTTACCTTGATTTATCAAATCCTTTGAACCACCTGGTTTAGAACCTTTGTTATCAGATATTAAATATACAGTATCTCTATCTTCTTTTTTTATTTTAAATAATTCCTCAGCATGATCTAACCTTCCATGGTGTGGAATCTGAATTATTTGATGTTTGTTAGCATTATCTCTGATAGCATTGGTACTAGCATCTCCAACTAGTAATATCTTTGATGAACCTAAATTTATACTTATTTGTACACTGGCAGCATTAACAGTTGTTTCATTATCAATAGAATCTCCCTCTCTAGAGTCTAATGCTTGTCCAGCAACTTCTAATACATATTCCTTAGATGGACCGACAACTTCAATCCCATCACATATTTGAACAAATGACTCATCATCATTGTATATATTTTCTAATAACCCTAATTCTCCTAAAGAAGCAATATTTGAATACCTTTCTAAAATTTGTCTTTTTATAGAATCTTTTGTCTTTCTGTCATCATCAATCTCTTCTAGCAATTCTTCATAGAATTTTAATAGTAAGATTGTATAAACTTTTTCTACTTTATTTTCATTAATTAATTTTGGTATTCCATTAAAATGGTCTGAATCATTATGTGACAAAACAATTATAGCTTTTTTATCTGAACCATAATTACTTTCTAAATATTCTATTACTTTCTCAGCATGTTCATCAGAACCACAATCAAATACGACAACATCGTTTCCATTATCAATTATAAAACAATCTCCAAAGTCGTATTCCTCATGTCCTTTATAAGTTTTAGAACTTAGCATTAAAGCATTCATAAAAAACCTCCTTATTGTTATAATAATTATAAATATATAATCATAGCTTAAGCGTAATTTATATTTTTATTACATTTCAATTATATACGCTACTTTGATAGTTGTCAATATAATTTAATAAAAAATTACATTTTATTTGAAAAATATTTACATTTTGCTTATTCTATAATATAATTATTTTAATGAAGGGAGTATATTATGAATGGAAATAAATTTTCTCAAATAATTAAAGAATTAAGGAAAAAACATAACTTGACACAACAACAATTGGCTGATATAGTTGGAATTACTGCTACTGGAGTATCGTATTGGGAATCAGGAAATGCTACCCCTAACACAGAAACTTTAAATAAATTATCTAAATATTTTGGAGTTACAGTCAATTATTTATTAGGAATTAAAGATAATATGGAAGAGGACAATTCTAGAACTGCTATAATTTTTAGAAAAGCTGAACAAGTAGATCCAAAGGAAAAGGAAAAATTGCTTGACATATTGGATAGTACGATTGATATATTTTTAGGAAATAATAAAAATGGATAAACCAAATTTTAAAAGAGCAAAAGAAGAAGCCTATAAAACATTAATGCTACAAGAAAATTTTTCTTTTCCAGTGGATCCTAAAAATATAAAATTAAAAGAATATGATATTAAAATAATAAGTTTCCAAGAATATATGCAGAAGACAAAAACAACCATAAATCAGCTAACATCTAATGGTAATTTTAATGATGGATATACCTATATAAAAAACAACAATATATTTATTTTTTATAATGCAGATATAGAAACAGAAGGAAGAAAAACTTGGACAATATCTCATGAATTAGGACATATAGTTTTAAATCATACAACTCAATGTGATAAAAATGAAGCTGAAGCTAATTTTTTTGCATCTCAGTTATTAGCTCCTCAATGCGTATTAAAACATTTAGTAAAAAATGGTACTAATATAACACCACTATATTTATCTGAAAAATTTAAAATTTCTAAGGAAGCAAGTGAAAATTGTATTCATACTTTAAGTAAGGTTATAGACAATGAATTTATAACAACGGATTATGATGATATTATAATACAGTTATTTACACCATACATTAGTACAGATTATTCGTTTAATTCATACCTTGATGAATTAGAGGATAGAAGAAAAGATTTTTATTTTTAAGAATAAGCAAACATTAATATAAGAAAGGAAGATTTCTATATGCTTTAATTATTCAACGTACAGAAAGAAGGCAAGAATATAATTTATAATTTAATGCAATTATATACTTATGAATTGAGTTTTCTTGAAGATGAGACAACAAATTTTCAATTATTAGACAATGGTTTATTTAAATTAAGTAAGTATATAGATTTATATTGGACACAAGAAGAAAGACACCCATATATTTTAAAATTTGATGGTAAACTAGCAGGTTTTGTTTTAGAAAGATTTAATGAAGATGGAATGAATGAAATAGCAGAATTTTTTGTTTTAAATAAATATAGAAAACATGGAGCAGGAACATTTATGGCAAATGAAATGTTTAAAAATATAAAGGAAAATGGGAGATAAGAACATTATTAAAAAATAAAAGAGCTCAAGAGTTTTGGAGAAAAGTTGTAAAAAATGCTAGTAATGGAAATTATGAGGAACATTTAATTAAGGATAATTCTAGATATGCTTTTTATTTTGAAAATTGATTATATTAAACATTATAAGAAGTGAGCATGTTAGCTCACTTCTTTATGTATCTATACAACCTATAGTAAGTTGTACTCCATCCACAAAACCATTCCTATAATACTTTTCATTCCAATAATTTAAATAATTCATAAAATTCTTATTCAATATTTCCAATTGTCTTTTTACATATTTTTGACTTTGTTTAGGTATATTCTTTAAAATATTATCAGACAACTTATCAAAAGCAATACAATGTTTTCTGTCTTCATCTGTTAATATTCCAAGAAATTCTTCTTCTCTTAAATTTAACCATTCTCTTAATATATCATCATTTACTTCTCTAAAATTACCCATTTCATATTCCTCCTAAAATTTAGTTATAGATTAATTCTTTTAAAACGATTTTTTCAGCAGAATTTTTAAAATTGTTCATCATTTTTACCCATTCAAATGGATTATTTTGCTTTAGAATTTCATCAACCTTATTAGCTTTAGCCAAGTTTTTAATAATATTTTTTACTTGTTTATTTGTTTCCTTATCAATATCTACAATATGCATTAATAATGTTCCATCTAACATTAGTTCAGTATAATAACCTTTTTTGTACTTTTTTAGATATTCAAGTCTTAAATATCCATATTTTCCAATTTGATAGTTAGTAAAATTACTATTTCGGATTGCAATATTAGGTAATAAATAATCATTTTCTCTATGATATTTTATTTTTTCTTTTAAATTTGCCATATAAAATTCCTCCTTATTTTTTTACAAATTATTAGTCATTTTCTGTCCAGTTGTAATTTGCATATAATTTTTTCAAATCTATATCAGAATAATCTCTTCCATGATAATTTAAATAATTATTCTTTTTAATAAATATATTATTTTTATTAGCGTTTGTTTTTAAGACATCCGGAGAGGTTAAAATCGTATTTCTTGAAGTCTTATTTTCAGACTTCCAATTTACAAATTCATTATTTATTTCTGATATAGTTTTTCCTACATAAATTTTATTAGGTTTATTGTTACCTTGTCTTATTTCCTTAATCAAATTAGCTTTAACAAGTTCTTTAAATGCAGAACATAAAGATTGTTTTCCAATATGTAATTTCTTCTCTAAATCCATTCTTGTAAAAATTACAAATACATTTTCATCTTCATCATAATAATGGAATTTACTTTTAGAAGCATTATTTTTATTTTCATTTGCATAAGACATAGATAATCTGTCGCATAAAAGTGCATATAATAAAATTGATGTAGGTTTTAAATCTTTGTATAATTCATTTTCACAAAGATCTTTATTAACACGATAAAATTCTACTATTTTGTAGTCTTCACTTATTTTATGTGGTACAAAAGTTAGCAATGTAAATTCCTCCTAATCCAGTATGGATAAGGGATAGCTATTTTTGAAATTTTTTGGAAATTTTTATAGATAAAAAATTAATTCTTGAAATTTATTTTTGAAATTTTTTCAGCATTTAAGGGCATTTTATAGAATTTGATAAAATTAAAGACATATGCTGCAATCTTACAAACATATGCCTTTTCTCATTTTAGACTTTTTTGAAATTTTCTAGAATTTCTTAAAAAATCCTCTAAACTGGTCGAGGTGACAGGGATCGAACCTGCGACCTCATGGTCCCAAACCACGCGCGCTACCAACTGCGCTACACCTCGATTACAAAGTACCAATATAATATAACATAATAAAAATGAAATTTCAAGCCTTTTTGCAGAAAATTTTAAAAAAACTTGAATAATTAAAAGAGAACTGTTATAATATTAAACGGATATGCACCAGTAGCTTAGCTGGATAGAGCATTCGGCTACGAACCGAAAGGTCGGGGATTCGAATTCCTCCTGGTGCACCAACACTTCCATTTATATGGAAGTGTTTTTTTAATAATATACAAAATTACATATCCCATAAATGCTTCTTTAAGTCAACGTGTAGATTATCTTTAAAAGTAATCCCTTCACTTTATAATAAGACAATTTGTTCATTCCATCCAGGAACTAATCTACCATTATAATTTACAATTCTATGGCAAGGAAAGTCACCATAGAGTTTTGAGTATTTTAATGCTTTTCCAACTAGTCTGGAATTTTTAGGGATACCAGCTAATCTTGCAATTTGCCCATATGTTGCAACTTTACCCTCAGGAATTTCTTCTACTATAGAATAAATCAAATAAAGTAAATCTTCATCAAGAATTGAACTCATTTAAATCACCAAATATATTTTAGTATAAGTAGTAAAAAGTAAGCAATAAAAATTTAAAATTTAATTTACACAAACAAGTATTTGTGATATATTATCAAAAACAAATGTTTACAAAGGAGGAAGCAATGAAATTTGTACATATAGCAGATATGCATTTCGATAGTCCATTTACAAGTTTGGGAAGAATAGAAGGATTATCAGATATAAGAAGACTAGAACAAAGAAAAATATTTAAAAAAATAATAGAATATATACAAGAAAATAATATAGAGTGCTTATTTATATCAGGAGATTTATACGAAAATGACTATGTAAAACAAAGCACAATAGAATATATAAATAATTTGTTTAAAACAATTCCAAATACAAAAATATTTATTGCACCAGGAAATCATGATCCATATTTAATAAATTCATATTATATGAAATTTAATTGGAATAATAATGTATACATATTTAAATATGATATAGAAAAAATAGAATTAGATGATGTTAATATATATGGTTATGGTTTTAGTAGTTTTTATTCTGAAGGAATAAATATAAACGAGATAAAAATAGATAATCAGAAAAATAATATATTAATAATGCATGCTGATTTAGATGCTTCAAAAGAAGCAAAAGAATTATATAATCCAGTGGCAACAAGAGATTTATTAAAGTTCGATTATGTTGCATTGGGACATATTCATAAACCAAAATATGATAATAAAATTGTATATCCAGGTTCGCCAATTTCTTTTGGGTTTGACGAGTTAGGAGCACATGGTTTTATTTCAGGCGAAATAAAAAATAGAGAAATAAATATTGAATTTATTCCAATTGATGAAAGAGAATTTAAAGAAATAAATTATGATATATCAGCTATTAATTCAAAAGAAGAATTAATAGAAAAATTACAAGAATTAAAATTAAACAAAAATGATTTTTATAAAATAATTTTAAATGGAAAAAGAAATTTTGAAATAAATATTTTAGAAATAAATAAATTAATTCAAAATAATAATATTTTAAAATTAAAAGATAAAACAAAAATAAATTATGAGTTAGATAAAATAAAAAATGAAAATAGTTTAAGAGGAATATATGTAGATTTAATTTTAGAAAAAATAAAAGAATTAAATAATGAAGAAGAAATAAATAAATATTTAAGAGCAATAGAAATTGGATTAGACTCATTAGAAAATACATAGGAGGAAAAAATTGAAAATAGAAAAAATACAAATAAATGGTTTTGGAAAATTTGAAAATAAAAATATAGAATTAAATGATGGTATAAATATAATTGTAGGAAAAAATGAAAGTGGAAAATCTACATTATTAAAATTTATAAATAGTATGCTATATGGAATATCTAAAAATAAAAGAGGAAAAAATATATCTGATTTAGAAAAATATAAACCATGGAATACAGAAAAATATTCTGGAAAAATAAAATATAAATTAGATGATAATAATGAATTCGAAATATATCGTAATTTTAAAAATAAAGAATTAAAAATATATAATAATTTTGGTGACGATATTACTCCATTATTTAATGTAGAAAAGAATAAAGAAATCCCATTTTTTTATGAACAAACAAAAGTAGACGAAGACTTATTTGTAAATAGTACAGAAATTATTCAAAATGAAATAAAAATAGATAAAGTAAATCAAAATTTAATAATTCAAAAATTATCTAATTTAGCTACAACAGGAAATGATAATATTTCTTATAAAAAAAGTATAGATAAATTAAATAAAAAACAATTAGAAGAAATAGGAACAGAAAGAAGTCAAGACAGACCAATAAATAAAATAATAAATAAAATAGATAATTTAAAAAATGAAAAAAAAGAATTAGAAAAATATGAAGATGAAAAATATGAAATAGAAAAAGAAAATAATTTAATAAAAAAGAAAATAAATGAATTAAAAAATAATTTAGAATTTTTAAATAAATTAAAAAAAGTAAAAAATATTTATTTAGAAGAAAAAAATAAAATAAATATAAATAAAGAAATAATAGAAGAATATAATAAAAAAATAAATAATTTAGAAATTGAAAAAGAAAAAATAAATAATTCAAAAAATAAAATTAATTATAAAAAAATAAAAATAAATAAATATATTTTTATGGAATTATTTTTATTAATTATTTTTATTTTAATTAATTTATTATTAAAAAATAATTTATTTAATTTAATTTATATTTTTTTAATAATTCCAATATTAATTTATTTAT
>ERZ826146.143-NODE-143-length-84994-cov-7.737129_pt1 | contig 84994 bp, 17 predicted proteins | sample MGYA00519857_ERZ826146 | MGnify/ENA primary metagenome ERZ826146 (study PRJEB31778, sample SAMEA3449222) | human gut metagenome | biome: human gut; feature: human-associated habitat; material: faeces | place: United Kingdom | collected 2010/2012 ...
CCTGTGACATCCTGCTTGTAAGGCAGACGCTCTCCCAGCTGAGCTAAACTCCCATTTGCGCTGACCTGTTGTGTCGGCCAACAACATTGACTATTATAGCAGACCTTTTTTACTTTGTCAACACTTTTTTAAAAAAATTTTTTATTTTTTTAAAAAAGATTTTTTTTGGTTATTTTTGACTGATATTTATATTTATTTTTATGTTTTTATGGTGTATAATATTACTAATATAAAATGTATAACTTAGAGGAGGAAACACTTATGAAGAAATATATAAAAAAGTTAATTTCAATTCCCTCTATATTGGCGATAAGCATTTCATTGCTTACTGCGTGTTCTGTTCCGCAGAGCGAATCGACTCCTTCTCCTTCGGAGAAATCAGCAAATGAAACCGTATATGCTTTTGTCGGAAAAGATATACAAAATCCGTATAGCCAAAAAGTTTTTGAGGGTTTTGAAAGTGCCTGCAACGAAATAGGCATTGAAGCGATATACAAAGCGCCTACTTCCGCAACTGCCGACAAACAAATTGAAATTATAAACGAACTTATAGATAATAACGTGGATGGAATTGCCATTTCCGCCAACGATGCCGACGCACTTGAATCTTCACTTACCGAGGCTCTGAATTCAGGCATTGAAGTAATATCGGTTGACGCACCCGTAAATTCAATTTCACGAAAAACGCATATTCAACAAGCCGATCCGGAAGTACTCGGACGAAATTTTATAAAGAGTGCGTATGACGTTTCAAACGGTGAAGGCGGTTTTGCGATTTTAACTTCCACAGGCAGTGCACCGAATCAAAATCAATGGATACGCTATCTAAAGCTCGAAATAGAAGAAAATCCCGAAAAATACAGCAATATGCCTCTTATCGAAATAGCTTACGGCGATGATGATGCAACCAAATCTTACACGGAAACACAATATCTTTTGCAAAATGACGCTATTAAAACTATTATCGTTCCTACGACAATAGGCTTGAGTTCCGCCGCCAAGGCGCTTAAAGAATCCGGCAAGGATGTAAATCTTATAGGACTTGGTTTTCCGAGTGAATTATCCGAATACATAAAAGACGGAACGTGCGACAGATTGTACATATGGAATACGACCGATCTCGGCTACCTTACCGCCTACACGCTTAAAGCCCTTGACGAAAATGAAATAACAGGCAGCATAGGTGAAACATTTACCGCCGGTTCACTCGGCGAAAAGACAATCACCGCTGACAAGGACAATGCAAGCGAAATAATACTCGGCGACCCGATTATGTTTGACCGCACAAACATCGACTCATTATCGGATATATATTAGTGTAAAATCTCCAAAAAAACACATTTATATGTGTTTTTTTATTTGAAATTATTGCACTGTTCTGCCTATTATGATAATATAATTATACTTATAATTTAATTATTCATATTTTCTTTTTTGGGGAGGCACAGAATATATGTATAAAAAAACAATATCAAAAAGATTGAGACTTCCAATTGCCCTGCTTGTCACTATTGCTATTGTTATAATCAGCTATGCCAGTTATATTACCTATGCGGCAAATCAACGAACGATTTCTACTCTTTCTGAAATTTCACACCAAAATCAGACTATTTTCAGTCTTGAACTCGGAAGAGATGCAAAAATCATAGAAAATGCGGCATCTTATATAGAAAAATTGGGTTATGCCTCTTTTGACGATATTCTTACATTTTTAAAGCATAGCCAAATCGATGATCAACAGCATCTTTTAGGAATTATAACACCTGACGGCAAGCTTACCGACATAAACGGAGTCGAAATCGACTTATCGCAATTTCCTAATACAAAAGAGGCTTTTAACAGCGAAGAAACTAAATTCTTTTGCGATTCATATAATGATTTTACATTTCTTGTATGCACTACACCCATAAGAATAGACGGCGAAAATAAATTCGTAATTTTCTCTACATATCTGACTTCCCGATATGCAGATTCAATTTCAACGCCTACATTTGAAAACAAAGGATATTCTTACGTCATTGACAGTGACGGAAAAAGAATTGTCGGTTCATCTCATAACGGTTCATTCGGATTGACATTCGACAATCTGTTTGACGAAATGAGTCAAGCGTCAAGCAAAAATGACAGTGCCATACAGCAAATGCAAGCCGATTTAAAAGAAGGTAAATCAGACGGAATAATAATGCTTAACGGCATTGAAAAATACATTTATTATACACCGCTTAATATAAACGACTGGTACATACTTACCGTTGTGCCAAAAAACGTTGTGACAAAGTACACAACTCAAATTCTTATATGCTGTTACCTGTTCATCGTATTTTGCTCAGTCGTATTTTTCTACCTATTGCATACGGCAATCAAAGCAAAAACCACCGGTCAAAAGCAGCTTGAGGAAATGGCTTACGTTGACAGTCTTACAGGCGGTATGTCATATACAAAATTTGTTTTAGAGGCTGAGAAAACACTGAAAGACAATCCCGATGAAAATTATGCTTTAATTAACCTTGATATAAACAATTTCCAATATATCAATGACTTTTTCGGTGATGACGAAGGCGACAGAGCTTTAAAATTTTTGTGGTCTGCCATTTATAAGCGACTTGAGCCAAAAGAATTGTGTTCAAGAATTTTTGACGACCACTTTGTCGCATTAATCACATACGACAATACTAAGTCGTTAGATAACGCTTGCGCAGATTTCTTTAACTCGCTTAAATTATACAGTCCGGCAGGCGGTGTATATAATATGACGGTATCTGTCGGAATTTATCTTGTGGATGACAGAGATATGAAGATAAATTCAATGCTTAATCGTGCAAGAATAACACAAAAGCATTTGAAAGGACAGTCCTCACAATCGCAATATGCAATATATTCTTCAAAGCAACGTAATGATATTATGATGCAGAAAACGATTGAAAACGGCTTTGAGGATGCTATTAAAAACAAAGAATTTAAGGTTTATTTCCAACCTAAATTCAATATTAACGCAAACAAATTTGACGGTGCAGAAGCTCTTGTACGTTGGCAAAAACCTAACGGAACAATAATTTCACCGGGTATGTTTATACCGCTGTTTGAAAAGAACGGCGATATTATTAAGCTTGACAAATATGTGCTTGAAGAAACTTGTGCCAAAATCAGAAAATGGCTTGATTTGGGCTATGACGTTTCGCCAATATCGGTAAACGTATCGCTCCTGCAGTTATTGGACGAAAACTTTGTTGAGGATCATATCAAGACGGTTGAAAAATACGGAATACCGCTAAATCTGATTGAAGTTGAATTTACCGAAAGTATTCTTGCAGAAAACGAAAGCTTACTTATTTCGCTTACAAAGCAATGTAAAAAGCACGGAATTAAAGTTTTGCTTGATGACTTCGGCAGCGGATATTCTTCACTTAATATGCTTAATCTTCTGCCTTGTGACATCGTTAAACTTGACAAACGTTTTGTCGATAAACTTGAAACAGACGATAAGTCAAAGGCTATTGTTTTGAGCGCAATATCGCTTGCACATACACTTCAAATGTCGGTTACGGCAGAGGGTGTTGAAACAAAAAATCAATACGATTTATTGAAAGAAATGCATTGCGATACAATTCAAGGTTTCTATTGTGCAAAGCCAATGCCTGAGGACGATTACGAAAACCTAATCAAAGGCTGATAAATTACAGACATTATAAAAGGCTGTCGATTTCGACAGCCTTTGTTTTATATTTGCCCTTTCATCTTAAGCACTCGCTCTACTGCACTGTTTAGTGTCTCTTCACTGATTTCACCGCATTTAACCGCATTTAAAATCTGATTATAACCTGTTTGATAATCGGTCGTTATAAGTAAGTCGTTACCCGCATTTACCGCTTTAACGTACACATTCTCCATATCTGCGACTGCACCCATAGCAATGTCGTCTGTCATTATAACACCGTCAAAACCGCACTCATCTCTAAGCATATTGTGAATTGTCGGCGAAAGTGACGCGGGGTTTTCACTGTCAAGTGCATTGACCGTATTATGTGCCACAAGCACACTGCTTGCACCTGCCTCAATTCCGGCTTTAAACGGAAGCAAGTCGTTTTCGCGTATGCTCTCGGCAGTTTTGTCGTCATAAACAGTGCCTTGATGACTGTCACCGCCTACACCGCCATATCCGGGAAAATGCTTTAATACGCTCATAATCCCTGCGTTATTCATTGCCGTTACCGTCTTTGAAACGAAATCAGCCGTAACTTCCGCATTTTGTCCAAGACTTCTGTCATACATATAATCAGACGGATTTGTCGAAACGTCCGCAACGGGCGCAAGGTTCATATTAACTCCCAAGCTCAAAAGGAGTTCCGATTTTTCCGTTGCATTTTCAACTACTGCGTCCATTCCGCCCTCATTGTAAATCTCTTGAGGTGACTTGAATTTTTCGGGTGCAAGATTAGGGTTTGAACTTACTCTTACAACCGTTCCTCCCTCCTCGTCCGCACCGATTATAAGCGGTATGTCGCTTTTATCTTGATAACTCTGTATTTTTTCTTTTACTTCGTCTTTTGTAAGTCTCTCAAAGTCACGTCCGAACATCAATATTCCGCCCGGTTTTATACTCATTAAATCATCTGTTTGTTCGTCCTCAACGCAACGCACAAACAGAATTTGTCCGACTTTTTCTTCAAGACTCATTGTATCCATGAGCGTCGGCTGTTCTGTATCGGATACTTCGTTCTTCACACCGCCGCAAGACGCAAGCATTGCACACATCGCAATACTTATAATTATAGATATTGTTTTTTTCATCACTTTTCCCCTATTTCACATACAACATTCCGTTTTTATCCTCAAGTTCAAAATACGCAGGACGTTCAAGCGGATGCTTATTCGGCGAATGTAACAATAACAGTAATTTGTCATCAAACGTTTTAAAAATCATACCATGTCCGCCGTCTTTTTTAAACAGCAGTTCGTCACGTTGTACCCAATTACCGTCTATGTCGCCGTTATCCGACACTGCAATAGCCTCTGTATATCCTTCTTCGCCCATACTTGACCATAGCAAAAGTAATGTACCGTCAGCACATCTGTACGGAAACGGACCGTCCGTAACGTATATACCTTTGTTTTTCTGTGCCTCGGCAATCCAGCTCGCCTCACTCGCTTTAAACAACAAAATCGGTTCACCGACTGCTCTTTTTAAATCTGCACTCATTTCAATCGCACACATTTCACCGTCATTTACCTGTACCCATTCATGGCAAAAAATCATATACGGCTTACCGCTTTTGCTTATGTATAACGTGCCGTCAAGCGATTCCCAATCCGGCGGTGTAATTGTACCCTCACTGTGTACCGTAAATTTGCCGTCCGGCTTGTCTGCCTTTAATACCATAGTTCCGCGGCATCTGTCCGCCGATTTGAATGACGCAAACATATAGAACGCGCCGTTGTACGCATAAACTTCAGGCGCCCAATAATGTCTGTCCGCCCAAAAATCTGCCGTTCGCGTAAATATCTCTTTTGGTTCAGACCAATTTTCAAGGTCTTCACTGACGTATACGTCAAGCCCTGTCGCGTTGTCCTCCCACACTTCACTTCCGCGTGAGCCGTATAGGTAATATTTGCCCTCATACGGCAATATGAATGGATCACGTATGTTTATATCTTCTCTTTTCATTGTGTTTCTCCTTTTATTTTTGCCACCTCTCCTTTAAAGAGTGGCTTTCGTAGGGGCGATCATCGGTCGCCCTTTTTGTGTTTTCTTCAACGGGCGACCAATGGTCGCCCCTACGGTTATCTTACAAGGGACATCGACGTGCCGTCCCCTACTTTCGTTATATCGCATCTGCCACCTCTCCGTCACTTCGTGACACCTCTCCTCAAGGAGAGGCTTTTGGCTCCCATTGAGGGGAGCTGTCAACACAGTTGACTGAGGGGTGGCATTTTATTGTTATCCCACGTTATACCATATGAGACAGTCCGCTACTTTCCCTGTACTGCGGTCATAATTTGATTATACGCCCAATGATTTGGCGAAACATCATCGAACGGATTTTCTGCATTTTCCGCTATCGGATTAGCAAGCACTTTATTCATCATTGTAACCGCTTCCGCGCGAGTTACTGAATTATCAGGCTTAAACGTGCCGTCCTCATATCCGCTTACAATATTTTCATCATACAACGACTTTATATATCCTGTTGCATAATAATCGTTTGGCACATCTGAAAATTCTGTACATATTCCATCTCCGTCAAATGAGCCGTATTTACTCAAAATAACTGCCAATTCTCCACGTGTTATATCTATGTCAGCCTTAAATGGACCGCCATCGTAACCCAAAATATACCCCTTTTCAGTGGCATATCCGACATAATTTGCATACCATTCATCACCCAACACATCAGTGAAATCACTTGAATACGTCTTATTTTCGTCAAAATCAGACGAACATCTTGCTATAATTGCCGCCGTCTCAGCACGGGTTATTGTATTATCCGGTCTGAACGTGCCGTCCTCATATCCCGAAATATACGCCTTACTTCCACCGTTTCCTGTTTTAAGTCTTATAATACTGAATGAATCGGCAGGCGCATTATATGTAAAGTTATTGCTTGCGTTTGTTAATTCGATTTCTTTCGGTACGATTGCATTTTTATTATCAAGACTGTTTTCCAAATTTGTATCGCCCGACATAACAGTTGTCTTTGCGATATTTGACGTTACCGTTTCGCCCGATACATTCATTCCGATATTTACGTCACTGTCCATTGTATTGACAACCTTAACGATAACGTCACCTGTTTCCTCATCATACACGCTTGACGAATACACAGGGCCGTATTCCTTAGGCTTTTTATATGAGCATATAAATTCATCATTCAAATATGCTTTGATTTCATCATCAGTCACTTCAACCGTAACGTCATACCATTCATTATCATTTATATGCACGTTACCGACATACGACTGTTCCGCAACGTTACCGGAAGAAGAACTTACACCGTTTACAATGTGTTGTATTTTTGCGGTTGTATTGCCCCAACCGCCTATATTAACTCTGTAATAATTCAATGCATCATCTGCCGCAACTCCTATTTGGAAACCCTCGCCGCCGCTCAATTTGCGTGCTTTAAGCGACAAAGTATATTGTCTGTTATCCGGATACGGGAAATAACATATCGCACCTGTTTCATCAGAGGATTGGACAAGTGCGCCTTCTTTGTTCATTGTCCATTCGCCTTTGCCAATCTCCCAACCCCTATCTTCTAAATTATAATCGTCCTCATCATATTCTTCATCTAAGTTATAATCGTCCTCATCATCATATTCTTCAGACTCACTTGGCGTCAATACACCGATAGTATCACCCGAATATAATCTTATATCTTTAAATTCATTATGTGTTCCCCAACTTCCAACTGCAACACCGCCTTTAAGTGCGTCGTCTTTTTCGATACCGTTCAGTTTAACCTCTGTCGGCAAAGAATAATTGCCTTGATTATTTGAGAACAGTGACTGAACGTAATAATTCGGTGTAAGAACGTAATCCGAATTATTAAACCAAATCATATCCGCCGCCGACCACTGTGTATTGCCGTACTTCGCAAACATAGGCGCGTAGCTCGCCATACGCACAACGTCCGCATTTCTTTCAAGACCTGTCATAAACGCCGCCTCTGACAGTGCGTTATACCAAGCATTACCCTTTGACGCATATTCACCCAAAAATACCTTTGTATTTGTATCACGTCTGTAATTATCATATCTGTAAGCGTGCTGTCTGAACCAATCTGCTGTTTCATAATAATGCTCGTCCATACGGTCGGCAAGCTCCTCATGCTCATTCGCCCAATTCCATGCAAGGTCATTTGAACTTCCGCTTGACGCAGTACCTGACGTTGTTACAAGGTTAATATCGGGATATTTTTCGTGTATCTGCTTTGCAAATTCTTCATATCTTTCAAAGTAAATATCGCCGTACTGCTCGTTTCCGATACCTATGTACTTCATATTAAACGGCTCTTTATATCCCATTTGAATACGCTTTTGCACCCATTCATTACTTTCATCAGTACCGTTTGCAAATTCGATAAGGTCAAGCGCATCGTCAATATACGGCTGTAATTTGTCCATAGGAACAAGGTGTTCTTCGTCCGTTGCACTTCCGCTTCGGACTTGACACGCAATACCGCAATTCAAAATAGGAACAGGCTCCATACCCAAGTCCTCGCACATTTGGAAATACTCATAAAAACCAAGTCCGTAAGTCATCATATACGGCTCTGTCGCAGACGGATTCCATATGTTTATCATTTCCTTACGCTCCGACACATCACCGATTGTATCTTTCCAGTTCCAAGCCGTATCCATTGTCTGTCCCTCAACGGCACAACCTCCCGGAAAACGCAAGAATTTAGGGTGCATTGCTTCAAGCTGTTCCATCAAATCCTTACGCAAGCCGTGTCCTTTATATGTATCCTCCGGCATAAGCGATACCATATCTACATCAAGGTCACTGTCGCCTGTATTTGTAACAATAAGTCCGCTGCCGTCACTTTCAAGTTCTTCGTCAGCAGTGAATGTAACAGAATACTTTTTCCAATCGTCTTTTGAATTACATTTTATAACGGCAGCAGCCTCATTAAAAGGTTCAACCTCAAAACTAGCCTTATGTTCATCTATTACAATTCCCAACGACACCGTCAGTTCACCCTCGCCGCGTGCATATACCGAAAAATCATATTTTTCGCCATTTTTAAATTTCATTCCGCTGAAAGATGTACCTTTATCGCAATCCCATTCGGTTCCGTCATAAAAACCGTCATTACAAATCATTTCACCTTTCGGAATTGTAATATATGTAGGATTATTTTCGTTCATCGGTTTATCTGTTTTAACCTGTATATTTTCGGCGGTATAATATTTGCCGTCCTCTCTGTTAGGCTCTTTATATATTGAATACAGTCCCCAATTATATAAATGTCCTTCTTTTTCATCACTCTTTTCAAAAGAGCGGTTTTGCACCATTTCCGCATAAAGTCCGCCGTCTGCGGCAGAGTTAATATCCTCGAAGAACAATCCCCACATATCGTCCGAAACATCCTTACTTCTGTCCGAAGCGTCAATATTAATCGAATAAGGTTCTTCCTCACTGCCCGTCACATACAATGTATACTCTCTGTCTACACCCCCATATGACTGCACAAGCGTTACTGTTTCGGCGGTTTTATTATGCTTAATCGCACCTGTTTCGGTGTTTATAAGTCCGAGATTATCTGTTTCATTCCATACAATACCGTCCGCTTGCGGTAAAGCTATACTGTCGCCTGTCACAATCTGTTCATCGTTTATCGCATATGAATCAAGCATAACATCGGCATTTATTTCACCGTCAGCCATAACTTTTAATATTTCGTCCTGTGAAAGTGCGGTGTTATAAACTCTGAAATCGTCCACTACCGCCGACAAATATGCGTCACCGTCATAGTGCGACTTACCTATATAATTAGCAGTGTTTGTAAGTTCGGATATATCCTTTATACCCGACTTACTCTTTATAAGTCTGCCGTTTCTGTAATATGAAACGGTATCGCCTTTAATTGTTATCGCATAGTTTACCCAATCTTTTGCGGTTTCCTGCGTGCAATCCATTGTATCAACGGTTGCACCGTTTTTTATCTCCAATCTTGAAGCACCGCCACTGTACGGTGCAAAGAAAAAGTTTTGGTTTGAGTCCGTACCGAAATCGAAAACTCTGCCCCATGTTGTGAATTTATTAATCTTCACCCACGTTGTAATCGTCATATCGCTTGACAGAATATTATCCGGCAATTCGGCATAGCCGTCCGTACCGTCAAGCAAAAGACCTTTACCCTTGTTACCGTCATCGGTTACACTTGCACCGCCCGACAGTTTCAATTCATTCTTGCCGTTTTGGTCGGCAAGCTGTTTGTTTCCGTCAAACGTGTACTGTAAAACAGGTTTCGGCACATTTTCCGCCGCAATACTCACACACGGTAATGACGTAAACGTCATTGCCAACGCAGACACCACTGCAATAAGTTGTTTTTTCATAATTTCTCCCTCTTTTTATATAAATTTTATTTGTGACTTCTGTAAATACATTCCGCAACATATTGTTCCAATGCATTCCACTCCTCAACACGTCCTTCTTTTATCGCCAAGTCAATCTCCGCAACTCGCCTTAGCATCCAAACAAGCGAATCCTCCGAAAAGCCTTTTGCGCTGTTTATATATTTTCTTGCAACAAACAACGAAACGCCTATTTCCGATGCAACCTCAGCTTGCGGCGCACCGTTCATTAATTTTACACGGAGCATTTTTTCAAATGTCGAAAGCATTAAATATATAAGCGTAAACACATTTTCTTTGACCGTTTTTAAATCGGCAAGCGTTTCCATTGCCTTTTGTGTATTGCCGAGCATAATCGCGTCCGTAAGTTCAAAAACGATAACTTCCATTGACTTTGCAACAACTCTGTCAATATCGGTTTTATATATTTCTTCATCACAAAAATCAATCAGCTTTTTTATTTCATTATTAATGCTCGCCAAACCACTGTCACATATGGTTATAAGGTAATACGCATTTTCTTTTGAAATCTTCTTTTTTGCGTTCAGAAATTGCTTGACAACCCACGTCACAAGGTCAGCCTCACTCAAATAAGTAAATTCAACCACTGTTCCGACCTTTGCCGCCGCCTTATACAAAGCACTTCTTTTATCAACCGATGTTTCATCGAAAATCACGACCGTATCGTCAGATATTCTTTTAAACTTTTCGGTCCAAAATTCCTTTTTTTCTTCTGTCGATGCCTCATCTTTTCCGCTTTTCAACTGAAAAATACCGCTGTCCTTAATGTGTATCAGCTTTTTCTCCGTCATCATCGGAAAGCTTTCCCACGCGTCGTCATATTCCGAAAACGCAACGTCACGGCCTTCAATTTTTATGTGGTTAAAGTCGGGGAATCCGCCGTCCGGAACGCAGTCTTTTACCCTATTAACGTACATTTCACGCAGGTAGTCCTCCTCACCGTAAAACACATATAAAGGTGCTAAAACACCCTCTTTAAGCTGTTTTTTCAGTTTTAACAAATTTCCGTTTTTCTTTTCCGCCATTCTTATCTCCTATTATATATATCCGTTTCGGCACTGCCGTTTTTATGTATTATAAATTTTATATCGCCGTCATAATCAGTACGAAAAACCTGTGCATTTTTCAGTCTTTCAAGTACATCGTCATTCGGCAAATTATATGGATTATTCTCACCGACGCTTATAACCGCATATTCGGGAGTTAATTTTTCAACCCATTCTTCACACGTTGCGGTATTCGAGCCGTGATGTGCAACCTTTAACAAGTTCGTTTTGCCTGCTTTTCCGTCATCAATCAAATTCTTTTCAGCAAATGCTGACATATCACCCGTAAATGTTGCAGAAAAACCGTTATACTCGACGTAATACACATATGAAGTATCATTTTCATCATCACTTAACCCTGTCTTATTTGACGGAGGAATAATTCTTATTGTCATTCCGTTACTATAAGTAAGAAGTGTTTCCTGTGAAATGTAATGCACTGTTGTGCCGTTTTCCCTTGCGGTATTTTCAAGTGCCGCACGCCATTCACTGCCCTCCATATTATCGGGCAGAAATAAATTTCTTACCTTTATATTCTCCATTGCCGCTATAATTCCCTGCACATGGTCTTGATGATAATGACTTACAAACGCACTGTCTGCCTTTGTTATCCCCTCTGTTTCAAGATAATCAAGGTACACCTTTTCACCGGGGTTATAGTCAAAATACGAATTACCACCGCCGCCGTCTATAAGCACATTAAATCGGTACGGTGCTTGAATTACCGCACCGTCACCCTGACCGACATTGACGAATGTAATTTCCACATTATTTGTACTAATCACTTCGCCTATTACATACGAAGTCATCAATGCCGCCGAAACAAAAATCGCAATACGCATTTGACTGTTTTTCTTCTTGATATATTTCACTCCGCCGACAACGGCAAGAGTGTATATAATAAGTAATAACAAATTCGGTTTTGCGACTGTATGCGATACAAGACCGAGTTTATATGAAATTGTCGGCACAAGTTTTAGTATAAACAGCACACAGTCAACCGCCTGTTTAAACAGCGGTGCGGTATTGAATACCACAAGCATTACAAGCAAAATCGGTGCAAGCACCATAATCACCGTCACACAAGGCAACATTATTATTGACAAAACAATAGAATATATCGAAACAGCACCGAAAAAGTACACCGAAACAGGCAAAAGTCCGATTGTACAAATTACGCCTATCGCAAAAAGTCTGCGAATGTATTTTATATGTATAAATTTAAGTTTACCGTACATGAAGTCGTAAAAGTAATATATCATAATTGCCGACAGCACCGACATCACAAAACCTGCGTCAAACAGCATTATCGGATTTGCCGCCCCGACCGCAAGCAACGTTATACCGACTATATCCGGATAATATTTACGTCCGAATTTACTTTCGGTAAATATAATTATCGCTATCATCACAGCCAATCTGATCGAAACGGTATTGTTTGCATTGGCAAAAGCATATATAATAAGAAGAAACACCGTCAAAATATCGCGTGTCCTCTTTTTAAATATGCCCAAAACAAGCGTTATTAAGGACATTAAAAGCATTATATGAAGATACGAAGAATAAAAATATCTTTTCGTACCCGTTTTGGTAAGTAGCTTATCAAAATCGTCCGAAAATTCTTTTTTATCCCCTATCAACACAGCCTTCATTATCGCATTGTAATCGCCCTTGTAATGCTTGTCAATTAATTTTGAAATTGAGTTCTTAAACGAATTGTTAATCGCATATGGTGAATAATCTTTTATCACTTCGTCCGAAAGTTTAACTTCACTGCTGTATGATTTAAAGAAAATCCCCAATTTTTTATAATATTTCTTATAATCAAAGCCATTTCTATTCAATTTTTCAGGAAGTTCGTCGATAAATCCGCTGAAAGTTACAGTATCACCGTATTCCGGCTTATTATCAGAAGTAAGAAGGATTTTATCCCTTACTTTTTCATTATTTACTTTACGCACATCAATTACATATCGTACATTTTCATCTTCTTCACTGTCCTGCGGTATCTCGCACACGCGCCCGACGGCAGTCACATACCGCCCTTCATACTTATACAAATCATGTGCATTTTCGCTTACTTGGGCGTTGCAAAGAACTGTGCCCATAACAAGTGCCGTCATCATAACAAGTATTTTTGTATTGAATTTATGTTTAAAAACCGACACAACTGTCAATACCATTATAAGGGACAAAAGAAAAATTAATGCAAACGCAATGTCTGTACGTTCGTAAATATACACCCCAATCGAAAAGAATACGGCGATTTTAATATATTCAACCATATTTCTTACTCCTTGTATGCTTTAATTATATCAAATCGCAGTTTTCTTTACAACGGCAATGTAACTTTTGTAATCTTTGTAACGTGTTTGTAATATAAATGCACCGATTTTTACAAAAAAACATACTTTACGCGTAATCTGCCTGTAATATTAGGCTGAAATCCTGTAATTTTTGAATTATTTGAATTTTGTACACTTTTACATTATTTCACCTACAAAACGTACTGTTTATGCGACATATTAAACATTTTACCCCTCGTTTTATGTTACAAAAGCTACTGTTTTATTACCGAATTGTTACAAAAAGAATACGATACGATTAAAAAAGTGTTGACAAATGGTTTAATGTGGTGTATAATCCTGTTTGTAATGTTTTAGAAATATATTAGAAATACAAATGCAATTTAAGTAATCGTTAAGAAAACTTAAATCATTAGGAGGTTTTATTTTATGAAGAACTTTAAGCATTCACTTATTGCTGTAATAGCAGTAGCAATGATAAGTTCACTTGCAGTAGCACAAGCATCCGGCTTAAACAATTCAAAAACAGAAAGAGAACAAAGAATAAATGCGGCAGCAGCAGAGCAAAGCATAACAATCGCTCAAAAGGATATTACAGACGCAGTTAAGGGTACTGCCGAGATTTCAACAGAATCTACAGAAACTTCTGCTGAAAATACAGCAGAAGAAAGCGAAATTGCGGCAAAGAGTTTTTACCCTCTTGGCTATGTGCTTATCTCAAACGGTTCACTTGACGTAAGAGAAACTCCGTCAGACGAGGCTAACGTTATCGACCAAGTCGAAGTATGTACAGAAGTTGAAGTTATGGAAAACTCAGAGGGTTGGTACAAAATAGCTTATAACGGCGGTAAGACAGGTTATGTTCCGAGCGAATCGATAACTCAAGATAAAAACCTTGCAGACGAGGCTAAAAAGAGTTATACTAATTACAGAATTGCTCAAGTTACACTTTCAGGCGAATCTGTAAGAGTAAGAAGTGCTGCAAACACTGACGCAGATGTTATAGAAGAACTTTCAGACGGTACTTATGTATATGTACTAAACGGTGAAAATGATTTTATAAAGATTTGCTACGGTGATGACTATAAAGAAGGTTACGTTATCAATACTTCCCTTCAATTCACAGGCGAATGGATAGAAAAAGACACTATCGCACAAAAGCAACAGGAAATTGCAGACGCAAAGGCAGCCGCTGAAAGAGCAGAAAGAATTGCCAAGCAAAACGCAGCCGCAGCCAACGTTGCAACATCTGCACCGTCAACATCTTCACAATCAGAAGAAACACAGTCGGCTCCGTCATCTTCATCAAAGGGACAATCTATCGTAAACACAGCAATGCAATATCTTGGTGTTCCGTATGTTTGGGGCGGTACTTCCCCATCAGGTTTCGACTGCAGCGGTCTTGTACAGTATGTATGTTCAAAGAACGGTATCAGTGTAAGCCGTGTAGCGGCAGACCAAAGAAATAACGGAACTTATGTAAGTCGTGACAACCTACAACCGGGTGACCTTGTATTCTTCGGTAAGGGCGGAAACATTCACCACGTTGGTATCTATGTAGGTAACGGAAATATGATTCACGCTCCTCAAACAGGTGACGTTGTTAAGATTTCTTCAATCAACACAGAATATCGTATTTCTCAATACGCAGGTGCAGTAAGAGTTTACTAATTCGATTTAATCATACTGTCCTCTCAAAATGAGAGGACAGTATTTTTTTGTTTCATTTTACAGTTAATTATTGACATAAATCTGTTCGATATGATATAATTCGACTATAAATATTGTAAATTACGGAACAGGAGATGTTGTTATGAAGAAAAAAATTATAAGCCTACTTTCCGCACTCGCTCTTACTGCTCAAATCGTGCCATGCGCTTTGGCTGACGGTGACGTGAAGGTTTATGTAAACGATACGGAAATGGTTACGGACGCACCTATAATTATCGAAAATGACCGTACACTTGTGCCTGTTCGTGCTATTTCTGAATATCTTGACTATACAGTCGATTGGGACAACGATACACAGACAGTTGTAATATCAAAAACCAATACCGAAGTTGAACTGCATATAGGTGATGATGCATTTTTCGTAGACGGTATATTGCAATCAACAGACACAGCACCGCAAATCATTAATGATTTAACATATGTTCCCCTTGCCGTAATCGCACAGGCATTTCTATGCCAAGTAGATTGGGACGCCGATAAATATGAAGTACACATTACTCCGCCCTATGAATATGAAAAAGATAATTTTGCTCCGTTAATTCAATGCGGTATTATTTCGGAAAATGATTTAGACAAGGGCGAATATATAACAACTCAAGAAGTAATTGATATGATTTCAAAACTTTGTTTTTCGCGTATATCTGAAAATTCATTAAATGAATGGGATAACTACGACTGTCTAAAACCGCTTGACAATATCGACGATACGCAAAAGATTTCACTTTTACATCTCAATGCAGCTACAATACTAACCTTAAACGATATAATAGGTTTAAAATTTGAAGATAATCTCACAAATCTACAAGCTTTGACCTATGCAGTCCGATTAGCTGACAGCTACAAAACTTTATATTCCCAAAATTTTGAACTAACAGATGCAAGCGAAAGTGATATTTATAATGCCGCATATCAACACGGATTTATCGAAAATGAGGATATATCAAACGCAAATTCACCTATTTTGCGAAAAGATTTTTATGAACTTTTAAACAAAGTATTGTTTTATAACTATTCACCATATAGCGATGACGTAATAAAAATCAACTTATATCGCAGATTGGTATATAGTTCATAAAAACTAAAATTATTCCGAACCGATATATCAAGGGCAGATTTTTATAAAACCTTACAAAATCGTGTTTCATAATTCATAAAAACCTAAACTCAAAAGAGTTTAGGTTTTTATTTTTCCTATTGACAAAATTCGCATACAGAGTTATAATAGTTAGCAAGCTAACTATTAGCATACTAATAATAGAGGTGCTTTATGGATAAAAGTTTTCATTATATGATAATGGTAAACCAATCATTGTTTCAAAAAAAGGTATTGGACGCTCTATCCCCCTATAAACTCACAGCAGGTCAGCCGAAAGTGCTTGACTATTTAGGTAAGCATAACGGTTGCATACAAAAATCAATCGCTACAGGGTGTCAAATCGAGCCAGCAACGCTTACCGGCATACTATCACGCATGGAAGAAAAAAAGCTTATTATACGTCAAACAAAGGACGGAAACAAGCGTTCTTTATATGTGTATTTGACTGATGAGGGCAAACGGCTTCAAGAAATAGTGAATGATACTTTTGAAAAAGTCGAAAATGAGATTTTGAGCGGAATTTCAGAAAGTGAAAAGGAGCAGTTTATCAACATATTTTTTAAAATATGCAATAATATGACAAATACGGAGGAATTACAGTGACAAACAAAACAGAATTAATAAAACGATACATATTTTTACTTGTTGGACTTTTCGTCAACGGACTCGGCGTAAGCTTTATCACAAAAGCCGGACTCGGCACTTCACCGATTACAAGTATCCCCTACACTCTAAGTCTTGGTTTTACGCCGACAGTCGGAATGTTTACGTTGGTTTTTAATATTTTTCTTGTAATTCTTCAAGTAATTCTTTTAAGACGTAATTTTCAACTTCAAAACTTGTTGCAGCTGCCGATTATCGCATTGTTTTCATTCTTTATTGACTTAACAATGTCATTGCTCGGATTTATGCAGCCCGAAACATATGCTATGAAAATTGTATCACTTATAGTAGGCTGTTTAATTCTCGGTTTCGGTGTGTTTATGGAAATGGTCGCAAACGTTGCAATGTTACCGGGTGAGGCAACCGTCAGAGCGGTTTCCGATGTGTTCAGTACCGATTTCGGTAAAACCAAAATCGCATTCGATTCGTCTATGACAGTAATTGCGGCAATTTTATCGTTTATAATGTTCAAACACCTTGACGGCGTCCGAGAAGGAACTATCGTTGCCGCTATTCTTGTAGGCTTTATCGCAAGACTTTTCAAAAAATATATCGGCGGAATAGAAAAAATACTTATTTCTTGATTTTAGTCTTGACATTAGAAGATATTTATGGTATTATAATTGGGTAATTTGCCGATGTGGTGGAATTGGCAGACGCGCGGGACTCAAAATCCCGTGATGGCAACATCGTGTGGGTTCGACCCCCACCATCGGCACCACAAACCTTGTAAGCAGTAATGTTTACAAGGTTTTTCTTTTATTCCGACAGAATGTTTTCAAACAAAATTCGCCTGCAAAATTGTATAGGCTGCTACATACTATATCAGACGTTAAATCCCTAATCAAAATCACCGTGTCAATAACCCCACTCACATATTCATCTTTATTTTGAATACCCCAAAACAAAAAAGAAGAACCAAACTAATGGTTCTTCTTTTAAATTGTCATTCTTTTTTAATACTCGCAAGCCGCAAGAAGTATATCGTTATATGCCCAATGTGTTTCAGAAACATCACTGAACGGACAAGTTAATTTTTCAAGAATTTCAGTAGTCATTTTTCTATCAGTAATTCTGTTGATAATCGCGACTGCTTCACTTCTCGTAAGCTTATTATCAGGCAAGAATTCATCATTCTCATAACCCGTAACAATTCCCTTTTCTGCCAAGGCATTTATATACTTTTTGCACCAATCAAATCTTGCAATATCGGTAAATTTATCTTCGCCGTCCAACGGTTCAATATTAATATATCTTGCGATTATAGACGCAAATTCTGCTCTTGAAATCATATCTTCCGGACGGCATAAGCCATTTTCATCACCCGAAATATAATTCTTTTCTACTGCGAAATTGATATAATTCTGATACCATGTACCATCGTGTACATCGCTGAACTTATTAGCATATGTTTTATTTACATCAAAGTCACCGTCAAGCACCGTCAATATCTTCGCCACTTCCGCACGAGTAATTGTATTATCCGGTCTGAATTGTACCACGCCGTTTTCTTCATAACCGCTTATATACGGTTCATGCTTGGTTATCGGCATTTCCGTTGGATTTGGTGTTTGATTTCCGTCATTCGGTTTAGGCGAATTCGTCGGTTCAACTGTCGTTATCGGCGTTTCGGTCGGAGTCGGTGTAGGAGTAGCTGATGATCCTTTATTTCCGCCGCTTGATCTCTTCTTTGTTATCGTTACATAATACTTATGTTCTACACCATATTTGTTTTTCACTGTGTAGACAACAGGATTTTTTTCTGAATCTGTAAAGTCCTGCGCACCTTTTGGCGAATAATCGTCACCGTGTATTTGCAAAACAGGTTCAACACTGTTAAGCTTTGCACTTGACTTCAACACCAATTTTACATTATCGTCTTCATACTCTGTTTCACCGTACTGTCCGTCAACAGTCAAGCTCTCCAAATACGGATCATCACCAACACGTTCAATATGTACCGTATAAGTTACATCTTCATCGGCTGCCGATGAAAGCGTATACTTAACAGGATTGTCCAAATTACTGAAATCCTGTGCGGTATCGGCACTCGGTGATATTTCATCAGCGTCAAACGTGATTTGCGGTGTCACAGATGATAAATCATAGATATACGGTGATGATATATATATATCCGTACCATCTATCTTCGTTTCACCCTCTTGCACATCAGGCAATGTAAATTCAGTTATCTTACGAGTCGTACGTCTTGGAACTGTGATTTTTGTTTCACTTGAATAATTTGTATCAAAACCATCTATAACAAATTCAATTCTGTATTCCTGCTCACTGTCAGTACTGTAGTTAGTAGGAATATTAAGAGTTGCTGTTGCTGATTTATCTTCAAATGAAATTGTTTTTCCTTCTATCTTTGCACCACCGCTTATAGGCACTGCATACACCTTTACATCTTCAAAGAATATACCGTTCAAGCCTACTGTTACAAGTCCGCCCTTAAACGTTACCGGTGAAGTATAACTTACCTCGTTAATAGTAGGTTTACCATCTCTTGAAATATGTACAGTGTATTCTCTGTCCACATCATCCGCCGCCGATACCTTGTATACAAGTGACTTTGTTTCGTTATCAAAGTTCTGCTCCCCTTCCGGCGCATAACTGTCACCGTCAATTCTGAGATTCGGTGTAAGCTTGCTTATGTCAGTATCATACTGTACTTTTACATAAACATCCTTATCCTGTATATCAGCACTGCCAACTTGATTTTGAACATAGAAATTAGTTATAGTCCTCGTCTTACGTCTCGGAACTGTAACAGTTTTTAGCGGAACATACGATACATTTCCAAATCCGTCAACATCAAATACCAATGTATAATTCTTTGAATTTTCAGTATCATCATTTTCAGGCATTGTTATACTTGCAGACGCACTTCTGAAACCGTCCGTTACATCGCCGACAACTGCATCATGGCATTCAATCTTGCTATTTCCGTCCTCCGATACGGCATAAACTTTCATACTTTCGTTGAAAATACCTGACATTTCAACCTTAACATCACTGCCCTTAAATGTTTCGGGAGCATTCGAAACCGATACACTTGTTATTGTCGGCATACCCGAACGCTTAACTGTTACAGTATATGTTTTTGAAACACCTCCGTCACCTGTCACGGTATATTGTACAGGATTTGTGAAATCCTGTGTTCCCTTTGGTGTGTAATCCTTACCGTCTATATCAACTTTAGGCGTCAACGCCGTTAAATCAGTCGTATAAGGCATATACAATGTTATTGTATTGTCGTCATCATTGATTTCGGCGTCCTTAGTCTGGTTGTTAATTCTAAAGCCTGTAATTCTACAGCTTTCTTTACGCGGTACTGTAACAATTCCCGACAAACCGATTTGCTGTTCTCTGCCGTTAATCGTTATTTTAAAGTCATATTTCTTATCCTCACTTGTATCATTTTGAGGTAATGTAACTTTACCGATTGCATGACCTCCGTAGCCGTCATATTCAAGCATTACCTTTTGAGTTTTTCCGTCACCGCGAGGTACTGCAACAACCTCCATTGTATCCTTAACCTCATCATCTCTTAAATACGGTATAAACTGACCTGTTATATCAACTGTTATATCAGTATCATTAAATGTTTTAGGTTGATTTATGTTTACGTTGTTTACCTTTGCAACGCCTTCTCTCAATACATTGATTTGATATACATTTTTTGTTCCGTCCTCTGCAATGACGGTGTATTCTTTTGTACTGTTCAAATCCTGTGCGTCTGTAGGTGTATATGATACACCTGTATGACTTACTTTAGGTATTACATTGTTTAAATTCGTGTTGTACGGTACATACAAGTACAACTTATTTCCGTTTCTTGAAATTTCACTTTGGTTTTCCGAAACAACAAAATCTGTCAATTCTTTTCTGTTCGACTTTCTTTCCGGAACGGTAAGCGTTGTATTTCCAGACAAATCCTGTTTTTCACCGCAAGCACTTACAGATAATTCATAAACTCTCTTTGTATCATTATCATTCTTCGGAACATTAAGCGTAGCAATGTAATTACCGGTTTCGTCAACCTGTGCGATTGCAGTTGATATACCGCTTCCTTCAGATTCGCCGCTTACAAGTTTTGCACTTACGGTAATTGTTTTTTCATGGTTTAGTGCATTTGCCGCATTATCAAGATTATCACCGTTAATCCGAACCTGTACTCTGCTTTCCGAGTTTTGTTTAGGGTCTTCAAACGTTATGCTGTTCACTTGAGGTGCTGCCTGTTTTTCAACATGAACAGTATAATCCTTAGTTGTAACCTTATCCTCCGCTGTAACCGTATAAACTACATCAGATGTAAAGTCCTGCTCTGTAGCCGGCGAATATGTCGCATACATATCTTCAAGCTCAACATTCGGCAGCAATGATGTAATATCCGCGTCAAAAGGCATTGTAATGCTTATATTTTTACCTTGTTCGCCCGATATTTTTGTATCGCCTATTTGATTATTGATTGTAAAATCATTTATACCGATAAGTCCGCGCTCTTTTCTCGGGACTCGTATAGTTGAATTAACACTTGTTTGTTCGGTATCGCCGATTTTAGCTTTTAATGTATATATTTTATCCTCTGTATCGCTTGTATTTTCAGGAATATTGATTTCTGCCGTATATGTATCAACACCGTTTACAAGGTCATATGTTGCCTCGACAGGATCAACTCCGTCATCAGAATAAATATATACCTTTCTGTTATTCTCGTTTTCCGCATTCTTTATACTGCTCAATGCACGTCCGATTATTTTTACCGTAACGGTAGAAGCCGCACTTGATGTTGGGTTTCTAAGGCTCAGAGATGTAATCACCGGAGTTGCCTCTTTATATATCTTAATCATATAATCGGCAGTCGTTGTACCGTCTTGAGCAGTTACCGTATATTTTGTTCTCGCATAGCCGTTTATATCAACAGTATATTGTATCGGTTTACCTTGGTCATTTGAAATTCTTCCGCCGATATATGTAAGTTTTGAAGGCGTATAATAATCTTGATACTCATGATCATATGGCATATAAACCGTGATTGTATGACTGTCTTCCGATTCATAAATTGTACTTTGACCAAGCTGACCGTCTATTTCAAAATCCGTTATACTGCACACACTTTTATCATAATCGACTATTAAGTTATTTTTAAGTTTTGTTTCTTTATTTTTAACAACATAATATACTTCATATACAACAGGTTTTTCTGCACTTTGGTTTTCCGGAAGAGTTATCGACGCAACATAATTGCCGTCTGAGTCTTTAATAACGTCACTTTCCAAAACAAGAGGAATATCCTCCAGGCTCTTTACTCTTATTTTAACGTTGCCCATAATTGACACACCTTTAACAGTAAAGTCAACTTTACCGCCTTTATTGTCTTTTTGCGAGCTGTCATAAGTAACCGACTCTACATATACGGAATATAAAATTCCTTCTGCCATTGCACTGTCAACTTCTATTGTACCTGAATAATCATCTTCGCTATAGCCTACACTCATATTATATGAACCGTTAGGAACCATTAAGCACAATATATGGTCGTCGCCAATATAATAATCTGTATCTTCATATGTACAAATATTTTCTGTTCCCTTTGCACCATTCAATGTTGCTTTTACTTGATAAAGATTATCTCCGTTCGCATTTTTAACTGTTGATGTACTGTTTTCGGCAATATTAATATACGTCTTGCTGTCTGTAATAAATTCACCGTCACCACCGACTGCAGTTCCGGTAACAGCAGTAAGATTTGTCGGTACACCTGTTATTGTCAGCTTCGTATTCGCCTCGGTATTTACTGCATTTGCACCTATTCCGCCTTGAACATCAAGCAGATTGGCAAGTGGATTTGTTTCTGTTGATTTTATAGTAGGCTGTGGATTGTTTGAATATGAATTTTTTACAGAAATGGCATTACCCATCATTGATCTTAATGTACAGTTACCGTCTATTGTTATATCAACATTTCCCATAATATTTATCGGAGTAGCCGAATTAGACATTTTTATGTCAAGATTCTTCAATGTAACAGGCGGAAGTTTCGTTGCCGAATCAAGGTTAACTATATTTTCTGTTGATGTTCCCGTTATTACATATCCTAAATCGTTGGTTTTATATTGTACACCGCCATAGGTTACATAAAGATCAGTTACATAAACACTGCCATTTGAAACATCATAAACATCGGCTTGCTTTTCGGTATGTTCTGAATCCAAAGTAAGATTTACAGTATATGTCACTTCACTCTTATCGTTACCCGTTATTTTATACGTTGCTGATGTTGTATTATTAAATTTCATTGCATCTTTTTGAGTAAATGCACCGATAAATTCTATGTTAGGTGTAATATTTTTCAATATGATGTTATAAGGTACTTTTACAGAGATTACTCTGTTCTCATTATCTATAACAGTATCCCCGATTTGACCCGGAATTTTAAAAGAAGAAACACTTATCTCTGTATTGTTTGTACAATTAAATGTATTCTTTGACATCGAATCAACTTTTGAATATCTGTAATATGTTGTACCGTTTTTATATACACGAATCCATTGATTTCCGGCATTTGCATACAAATACAACTTACCGTTTTTGTCTGTACGTGTTTTTATTTTCTTTTCTGCACCTGTATCATTATCAGAAACAAGTGAGTATTCAACATCTTGCTCATCTGTTATTCCGTCAACCGTTGTTTCTACCAAATACTGATTATACTTAGTTGCAGGAATTGTTCCGGAATTATTAAACGCATCAAATGATGGGTCATTATTTGGTGTTGTTCCGAGAGTTGCGTCTACACTTCCGCCATTAATTGTAATAGCGCCGTACGGAGTCTTATTTCCACCGTTACCGATGCCGTAACCTGAGCCGTTACCGACAGCTTTAACATAACCGCCGTTTACAATGACATTTCCGCCTCGGCCGCTTGTTCCCGATGCACTGCCTGTACCGCCTCCGATACCTGCCGCATTGCTTTCAGAATCATCATCGGCATATGCGTAAACATTACCGCCGTTTATAAGTACGTTGATACCCGAACCGTCCTTACCGCCTCCGATACCGGCACCGCCATTTCCGCCGTAAGCATATACAGTACCGCTGTTTACAGTAAATTGTTTCATATCGCCTATACCGGCGCCGTTTGCAGACTTAAATGTTATAACACCGTCATTATCACCCGAATCTTCAACGATAAGTTTTGAAGTAGCCGTTATACCTCTTACCGCCGCAAGATTTACAGATTGCGATTCAATTTTATTTGTGCCTTTCAGTCTAAGTGTCAGTTCAACATCGTCACCTATCGTCAATGCATTGTTTATAGATGAACGAGATAAAATATTAATATTATCTAAAACAATGGTAGGATTTGCACCCTGTACCACCTCAATTACATTACTTGTTTGACTTGTTGATTGAACTATATATATTTCCATATTCTTTGGAATATCATAGCTTGTTGTACCAACCGTAACTGTTACTATATCGTTATTATCATTGTTTTTTGTTATTTTGATATTTCCTTTTGAAATATCAAACTGCGATTTATCATCACCCGTCAAAGAAATATCTTTTGAACCATTAAAAATATATCCATTTAAAGTTGCTGTTACCTTAACACGAATTTTATGAGTTCCCTGCTTATAATGTGCAACTATATATCCGTCCACAACTTCTGCCAAATCACTGCTTATTGCTGTTTCATTTTCGTCAGCTGTTGTTAATGTATATGTACAATTAAGAATATGAGTAGGATAAGTACAGTCACTTGATTTTTCAAAATCAGTTGTTAATTTGATTTTTGTCTGTCCGACAATTTTATTTACAGTTATTTCATCAGGTACAGATAATTTAATTGATGAATTTGCATCTGTACATGTACAGTCTGACCCCGAATATTCTGTCAGTATTGTTTGGTTTTCTATATCGTCTGTACGATATATTTTACCGGCATATGTTACGGCATAGCTCGTTGTACCTTCTGTTACATATACATACAGCTTTGCTTCGCTGTCTGTTACTGTTTTCCATGAGCCGACAGTAACTTCTTTATTTGCCATTTCAACTGCATCCGGCATTGTCAGAACTACTTGTTTAAGTTTATTTCCATACTTATCTTGAACTTTGTCATAATCTGTGCTTCTGAACGTACCATCTACACTGCCGCCGTTTATGTATATATTATTTACACCAAATTGTTCTGTTGTGGGAGTCATTCTTCCCGGTCCTATGGAATAAGTCATCGAAGCATCGGCTGTTGCTTTAATATATCCGCCATTTACGATAATCTCCGCATTAGACTGACGCTCCACACCGCCTATGGCTGTTCCGTATCGTCCTGCACTTGCATTTATGATACCGCCGTTTATTTCTATTGTACATCCGCTGACATTACCAGATGTTCTTATACCTCCGCCTATAGCTGTACCTTTCATTCCTCCGCCAGCATTAATAGTACCGCCGTTTATTATAATCTTACCATGTATTTGATTTTTATTTGCACCGATTCCCGATGCTTGTGCAGTACCTGTTACATTAAGAATACCATCACCGTCAACAGTCAAAATCGAATAATCCGACTCTATACTATTTGCTGCCACATTAATACCTGCCTTACCGCTTTTTTTAGCAATAACGGTATTTGTGCCGTTTATGTGCAAATTAACAACTGCACCGGATTCAATTATAATAGGCGAACTTGTTGCAGACGTCATCGTTACATTTTCAACCGTCAAATCCGCCTTTACACCTGTTTTTACCGTCACAATATTTGTAACATCAACAGAACCGATATAATATGTACCGTCTGTATTAATTGTCACATCACCGTTTTGTAAATCTGAACTTAGGTCTGTTCCGTCTGTCATAGGTGCAACATCATTTTTATTTATATTTACAGTATCCGTTGAATTATCCAACGGTACGTTTGTAGCCGCTATATTTTCTTCCGTACTTTTTTCATTCGGAGATGAAGTTGCCAAAACCTCAGTCTGCTCCGAATTGATTTCTGTTTTGATTTCATCAGCCGACACCGCAAAATTCAATGTCGGTAAAAGCATTGATAAAGCCAATATTATAGAAACCGCTTTTCTTTTCATTTTAATTCCTCTTTTCATATATCTTAACAATGTATAGTTATCCTTATTATATATTTTATAATACCACAAAGCACTTGAAATTGTCAATATTATACACTGAAAACGACTGTTTTTAACACCGTTTCTCAATATTTTTAACAAAAAAGAGTTATGACAAATCAACTCCAAAATTGTTTCATCATAACTCCAATGTCAAATTATAACCAAGGATAATAAGCTTCCAATCTTACAGAGAATCTGTTTCTGATTGCATTAACATCATTATTGTCAATCCTGCCATCCTTGTTTACATCCCAAATACGCGCTTGTTTTACGCCGTTCGCATCAGCATCCTTACCAACAAGATTATTTGCATCAATACCGTTTACTGCGCCGTCACTGTTGACATCACCTATTCTTCTGTCCACAACTAACAAATATCTCTCCATAGTTGAATCGTTGATTTGATATGTAACCTTATACAAGCCTTCCACTCCGGATACGGCACTGACCGTTCCTTTTATAGTATCAGATGTCGAACCGTCATTTACATTCACGCCCGGATCAACAAATTTATCAAGACCGCTTGTTATTACAGTATATTTGTTACCGTCTGCATCAATGTTATTTATAGGATTATATGTAATATCGGCACTGCAGTCCTTCGGCAAATAGTTTTCACTGAATTTGTGATTTGCCTTTAGGTAATCCAACGCTTCTTTCTGCCATTCCGCATCATGCGTCGTATCCTTATAAATCATAGCAGCCGGTGAATTACCCAAATTAAATGTATATGTAACATTAACAGTCATTGTTGCACTGAAAGAATTGTCTAAAGTATAGTTGCTGTTTGCAAGTTCAATTACTATATCATACACACCTGCATTTGTAACACTGTTAAGTTTTGTTTCTGTATCACGTTTAACGTATTTTACGGAATACAAATCCGATGCCAAAGCTTCAGTCGGTGTAACCTTTGCGGTATGTTCGTTACCGTCATAATCAACTACATTGTCTGTAACCGTAAAATTAACTGTTTTCGGCGTAACCGTTATTGTTTTCGATGATGTTTCATCTGCAATATAGTTGCCGTTCGGGAAAGTAATTATTATATCATATACACCGACATCCGTAATTTCAGTCAAGTCAGTTTCTGTACCTTGCTTACGGTATGTTATTGTATATTTACTGTCATCATACGGTGCGTCAACCGTCATACTCGGTTTGTGCGTCTTTCCGTCATATACCCAGCTTTCATCCGTTGTAAAGTGACCCGATTGCGGACTTATTGTAAGTTTATTATCATAATCATTTCCGATTGAATACACTATATCATTATCAAGTGTAATTTTTATCGTATAAACATCTGCATCGGTCGGATTTTCTACAGTTTCACCCTTTGAATTAGTATATGTAACTTTATATCCAACATCTGCGGGATCAGAAGAAACAGTTGCCTTATGACTGTTTCCGTCATATGTAAATGATGTATTTGTTACCGTAAAGTTTACATTTTCACCTATGATTTTAATTGTACATTCGTCATATACCGTTTCATAGTTAGGGTTTGTTGTATGCACCCTTGCAGTATATATACCGCTTGAAACAGGCACATCGGTTGTGTATTCACCGCCGTTTCTGCTATACTCAATAACATATCCTGCCGCAGGCGGTGTTACCGTTACGTCAGCTGCCGTAAGCGGGTGAGGTAATTGGTCATATTGATATTCTTTGTCACCGCTTAATGAAATTGACGCACCTTGACGTTCAATTTGAATATGCGTATCACCCTCACGTTCCGATATGATACAACCCGATACATAAACATCAATATAATATGTTCCGGCATCTGTTACAGACGAAAGATTATCTTTACCATATCTTATAATCGGTACAGCGTCTGTCAGTTCGCCACCGTTCAAATCATAACATTTAACTGTCGCTGTATAACTGTTTCCGTCATATATAATATTCTTGGGAGCAGTTACATTAATCTTGATAGATCTCGCTCTTATATTAATCTTAAATGTAACATCTCTGTATGTACCGTCTACATTACTTATACGGATATTCATATTAGCATAATATCCGGCACTTGTCGGAGTACCCGTTATTGAACCGTCCTCGTTGACAGTAAGACCTGTTGGTTTAAAACCCGATATAAATTCAAAACTATATCCGTCATTGCTTCCGCCGCTCATTGTTATTTGTGCTGAGTACGGCTTATATGCCTCACCCATAGGAAGCGACGTTGTATCTACGCTAAAGTCAGCCGCATGAGCACATACACCTGCCATAAGCATTGCTATCATTATAATCAAAAATGCAGATATTTTTTTCATTTATTACACCTCTTTTCAGTTAAATCAATTACACAGCTTATTATTTTAATTGTTATTGCATTTCCGAAAGCATTGTCCAAAGATACGGACAATGCCATTGGAAATGCAATAACACAGGGCGATAACCGCCCTGTGTCATTACATTGCTTTATTTATCGCATTTATTATAATTCGATATTTATTAAGCAGCAGGAGTTGCTTCAGGAGCTGTTGTCTTTTCAGGAGCAACAGTTGCTTCAGGAGTTACTGTTGTTTCAGGAGCAACAGTTTCTTCAGGAGCTGCTGTTTCTTCCGGTTTTACTGTAGGAACTACTGCATTTGCGCCAACCATTCTTTCATTTACTGCAAGAAGAATGTCTGCCTCTGCCCAGTGACCTGCAATGTCATTAGGAGTAAATGTTACGATTGGTGTTGATTCTACAAGAACTCTGTTGATAATTGCAACAGCTTCAGCTCTTGTTAGCGGTGAATATGGACCGAATGTACCGTCTTCATAACCTGAAACGATATTCTTGTCAGCAAGAGTTTCAATGTAATCCTTAGCCCAATCATTTTCAGTTACATCTGTGAAGATGCCATTGTATGAAATCAAATCATATCTTTGAGCTCTTGCGATAACTGCACTGATTTCGCCTCTTGTGATTGTATCCATAGGTCTGAATGTACCGTCTTCATAACCGCTTAATACATCCTTATCTTCAAGATAACCAATGTACTTGTTGAACCAAGCGTCTGAATCAACGTCAGGGAATGATGCTTGATACATACCGTCAGGTAGATCGTCACCATAGCTTAGTCTTGCAATCATAGCTGCAAGTTCGCCTCTTGTGATGTTGTTATTTGGTAGGAATGAACCGTCATCATAACCTGAAGCGTATGGCTTTGTATATTCTGTGTTGATTACAGGTGCTTCTGTCGGCTTAACTGTTGGTACAGGTGTTGGTGTTGCTGTAGCTTCTTTAACAGTTACAGGAATATTCTTAACTACGCCGTTAACCTTAACCTTAACAGTTGCTGTACCCTTACCAACCAATGTGATGTTACCGTTTTCGTCAACAGTTGCTACATCTTCATTTGATGATGTCCATGTTGGTTTAGCTGTTGAGCCTGTTACAGTAGCTGTAACTTTAATCTTATCACCTACAACACCGGAAACAGTATCCTTATCAAGTTTAATTGATACGCTGCGTCCGCCGCCGCCGCCACCGCCGCCGGCTGTTTGAGACATATAAAGTGTAGTTTCTGTTGAAAGTGTGAATGGATATGTAATAGCTGTCTTACCTGCAAGATCTGTGAAGTATGCCTTGAACTTGCTTGGCTTAGCTGTAAGAATCTTTGTATTAATATCGTTATCACTTGTTGCTGATGTCTCGTTTGTATAGATTTCAGCAAGTGGGCTTGTTGAAGTATTTACTTTGTAAACTACAAGGTGGTTCTTGTATGTTGTAGCGTCTGCTGTTGATGCAGGAGATGCTGCAAGTGTTTCTGTAGCCTTATATCTTGCAGAAACAGTATATGCCTTACCATTTTCAAGACCTGTAAATGTTGTTCCTGTCTGCCAATCTGTTCCGTTAATTGAGTATTCAATATTATCACCCAAAGGACCTGCTACAACAATGTTGTTTGTCTTTTGGTCAACACTTACTGTTGGAGCTGCAGGAGCCACTTGTGTACCTTGAGTAATCTTACCTGTTCCTTCAACTGTCTTATCAGCAGCTATTTCTTTACCTTCATCATTAACCAATACATAGTTGCCTGATACATCTTCTGTACCTTCTCCAACCTTAGCGAACTTAAAGTCTGAGAATGTTACCTTTTGAGCGTCACCAACTTGTTCAGGTGTAGCAAATTCAGCTTTAAATGTTAGCTTAACCTTATCAGCATCAGTTGCTATAATAGCATCTGTTGGTAATGTTGCTGATGCATTTACATTATCATCACCATATGCTTTTGATGCCTCAAATGTGATTTCTGAAAGTTTGATTGGTTTCTTCTTTGCTGTTAGAGTAATTGTCTTAGTCTTTGTTACTAAGCCTTCTGTGTATGATACTGTTATTTTTGTATCTCCATAAGGAAGCTTTGCAGTCTTATCAAATTCGTTACCGTCTTTATCCAATAGCTTGTAGTTTGTAACAGGAACCTTTATTGCCGAAGTACCTGTACCATATACTGCATTAACTACCAAGTCACTCAAGTCAGGTATCAACTCAGGATATGTGTATGTTTTCTTTGTAGGACCTGAAATTTCTATATCTGAGAAAGCTTCTTGAGTTACGCTACCCTTAACAGTTACTGTTGCAGGAGTGAATGAATAGTTAGCTGCATCTGTACCTGTAAGAGCCTTTTCTGTAACTGTTACATCAGGAGTACCCGGTGTCTTTACATCATTAGCTGCATATTTATATGTAAATGGAAGTGTTATGTTATCTCCATCAACTATAGATGAATTATCCTTAGTTAGTACCAATGAGCTATCAGCAGTTACATCAGCTGTAGCATTAGGGTTAGCCTTAACTGCAGGAACTTTTATAGCATCAGCATTAACTGTAAGAGCCTTTGCTGTAATTGTTGCAGCTGTCTTAAGTGTACCGTCAGCATTAATCTTATCTGTATCCGGTGCAAATGTGTACTTACCGTTTGTTTCCGGTAGTGTAGTTGTTAGTTTAATCTTCTTATCTGTGCCTACATTTTTATCTGTATATGCAAATGTACCTGTAACTGTGTATGAGTCAGTACCTACAAATGCTGTAGCTGAATCCTTAATTGAAATTGTAGGTAGTGTTTGATCTGCAGGAATAGTTAATCCGCCATCATATACCTTTGTAATTGTTGCGTCTGATACTGTGTAGTAAACTGTCTTTGCAGCTACAGTAATCTTAGCTGATGAAGTAAGTGTTTTACCGTCATAGATAAAGTCAACTGTCTTATCTTTCATATCAAGTGTGATAACAGTGTCAGCATTAACTACTGTTTCACCGATTTTAACTGTAATACCGGCTGCTGCCAAATCAGCATATGAGATTTTGCCTGTTGAGTTATCATCATATGTAACATTCAACTCAAGGTCATCTGTCTTAAGCTTATCGCCATATGTATAAGCTGTCTTTCCACCGCTAATTGTTGCACTCTTAATCTTCTTTGCACCAAGTGTAGCAACTGAAACTACAGATTGTGTATTGCTACCTGCATTTGTGTAAACAACGTAAACCTTGTGATTACCATCAAGCATAGCTTCTGTAATCTTTGTGCTTGCTGTTACAGCTGTTGCTGTCTTAGCTTCTGTTTCGCTTGTTGCAATTACAACTTTGTAATTGCTGTCAAAGTTATCATATGCTACATCAGCACCTGTTGTTTCTGATGCTTTCTTAGCTTTTACAACGATACCTGTTGGGTCGAAGTTATCATCTTTGTTGTATGATGTCTTAGCAGCATTGTTTGTTGATGCTGAAATTGTAATATCATCATAATCTGATGTTACTTTAAATGGTGCACTCTTAACTGTTGTATCAGACTTAAGTGCTACTACAAAGTAGTTGTCGCCGTGAGCATATTTGTCAGCAGCTGTTACCTGATCATTAACGGTACCAGCAGCATTAGATTTGTAAATTGCCAAGCCATTACTGACATTTTCATAGTCTGTGAATGGAAGATCACTAACTGATGTACCATTGTTCTTTTCAATCTTAGCAACCAAATTCTTGAAGTCGATTGCTGTACCGTCATAAGCAGTTGTCGGAGCACCGCTTACTGTAATCTCTGTAGTCTTAATTTCACTAACTGTTAATGCACCAAGGTCGCATATAAAGTTCTTAACGATTGCATATATGTGCTTACCGTTTACCTCAGGTGTTAGTGTTGCAGGAATAGCAGTCAAGCCTGCATTGTCTGCTGCTGTAATACCTGCTGCACCATACTTATATGTAACAGTATCACTTTCACCAAGGTCTGTGTGTGAACTATCGTCATAATCGAATTGCAAATTCACACCCGGTTTAAATACATCACCTACAAATTGAGTTGATGCCATTGTACCTGACTTAATAGAAATACCAGTCTTTCTAGCTGCACCTGCAGGGAGTATATCTACACCCCTAAAATCTACTACATTAAAGATAGACTGTATATTGCCCGACTCGGCACCTTCATATTGATAAGTTACTTTATCCGCATCACCGGATATACCGAATGACATACTTGTGAATTGCGGATTTGAAGAGAAACCTACTATGTTTGTTCCTGCCGGAGCTGTTGTTGCATCCTTCATAAATTTAAATTTTACTATTGCAAAATATGCATCGTCTGCTCCTGAATATCTTGCACGAGTACTTGATGTAGCTGTACTACTACTTACTGCAATATCAACTTCTTTTGTGTATCCTTTTTGGGAATCTGTTGTAGTCGTATCCATCTCTTCAATCATGGCATCCAAATATTTATATGTAGCAGGCTTCTTATTTTTTTTCAAAATAGAATCAGCAAAATTCATTCTTTCGTTCCAGTTAGTCATTACATCATCAGTTGAAAGGATATAACTACCCTCATCCGGATACTGACAATCAGGCTCAAACTGTACATATTCAGTATTGTATGCAATACCGGCCGCAATATCGTTCAAACCACCCTTTGAACCAGCAACATAATTAGCAGCTTCTTCAATGTTTTTGAAGTTTACCATTTTTATTCCAACATAAAATTCAGAATCTTTTGTCAATGACAAATCATTCGCTGTAACTTCCTTAAATTTGATGGTTTGTGAATCGTCGGGCTCTAATAACACCATATTCATTTGGGCTTTATCAGCACCACTTACTAACGCCGCTTGTGACACTATTGGCACACTCGGCATTACCATAGCAGCGCTTATCAGCGCTGCTAGTATTCTTTTTACTTTCATGTGTTTTACCTCCATTATTTTGTTTTATATATTTTATCTGATGACTTACCTTTAATAACACTATATAAAGCAGTAACATCAGATGGATTTATAATAGTACTCAAGTCAACATCAGCTATTCTATATGTATATAGATTCTGGAAAGACTGTGATAAACCATTCAAGCTAACCTTACCTTTAATAATAGTATATAAAGCAGTAACGTCAGATGGATTTGTGATAGCACTAAGGTCGATATCTCCTAAAGACCATAACACCACTACTGTTCTCTCAGCTGTAACTTCTTGATTTGTTTGAGTATCCGTAAATGAATATGTCATTGTGTACATATCAGGAACAACACTTGTTGCTGTAATGGCATCTAATGCACACTTATCATTTGTATCATTAATAACTACAGTATCTGCTACATCTTTCTTCGTAATTATTGAATCCAACGAATCTTGTGGCATTCTCTGTACCGTTATCGTTCTCTTTACATCTACTTTATTTCCTAATGAATCAGTCGCTGTAAAGCCGGTATCATTAAACGATTCCTTGTTATATACAAATATTGCATACTCATTTCTATCCATATTCTTCGCAGAATCTGTTTCTTTACCCCATGCTTCTGTTGTATATTTGATACCACTCACACCATTATCCGGCACTAAATTACTACCATATGTATTGTTTGTTGTAAATGCTGTTAATGCATCTGAAATCTTTTTGTCATCCCATGGGCTTGTTGCATTTGCCATATTTTTAATCAAGCCAACCGGTGAGTTACCATAGTTCAAAGTAATCTTTGCTTCAACAAGTTGTTGAACATGGAATGTATATGTCAATGTAGGTGCATCATTATCTGTACCTGCTTTTGTTGTAATAGTGATAGTATTTTCAGTTTGTCCCTTATTTGTAAGAGGAGCCTTAATTGTGTATGTACCGTCACCATTTTTTGTAGGTGTAAGAGTTGTACCGTCTGATGCTGTTATTGTTGTAGTATCAGGATTTGTAAGTGTTACATTAAACTGAATGCTATCAGCATCAACATCCGGAACTCTTACATAATAATCCTTAATTGCAGGAGTTTCCGCATTATCAAATGCTACATCATTCTCATACTTGCTATCCTTAAACGGTAATGCAGTTGAATCAACTGCTGAACCCTTGACAGAATTAGCTTTTATTTCTTTAATCGAAGGGTCATTTGCAAGTACTTCATAAACAATGTTTCCGCCAACTTTGGCATCTGTATATTCAGCATAGCCTGTTGTCTTACCATCATAAAGTAATACCGCTTCTGTTGTTGTTGACTTAACCGAATCAATAACATAGTTTGAATTAGCTTTTAATTCAACAGCAACTACATACTTACCAACCTTTGTAATGTCAGTAACTTCACTTAATTCACTCTTCTGAATATTTCCGTCAGGAGTAGCACCTGCGTCGGTCCATGTGTAATACTTAATGTCATATTCGCTTTTTCCGACTGTATTGCCTGTAGCATCAACTACAGTGACAACAGGGTCCTTACGAGATGAACCTGCTTTTTGTTTTTGAGTATCAGGATCTACATTTACTGTAAGTTTTGCTGATGTTACTTCAAATGTTGAATCCTGTACACCGATTTTATAACCGTTTGCATAAGTTCCGGCATTATCAATAGAAATTGCTATTGTATAAACACCGACATTTTGAATTGTTGCAGCATTATTATTCTTATCTGTTACAGTTGCAGTAAAGCCTGCCGGAAGCGTTGCATCTTTTGCAATATCGCTGTCCGCTACTTTTGTATATGTAGTTTTGCTTGCATCATCATATTTAATTTGATAAATATTGTACTTAGGCGAAATAACTTGTCCTGTATATTCAGCATTTGCATTTACAAGCTCAATCTTCAAATACTTAAACCATGTTGCATAATAAGTTGTATCAGTGTTTATTTTTGTATCCTTATTAAACTTAGTACCGGTACCGTCAAACGCTGTCTTCCAGCCGTCAAATTCAAATGTACCGTTTGTTGGTTCTGTTATATCGTATCCGATTGAATCACCTTTGTATAGAGTAACTACACGAGGAGATGTGTCATTACCCTTAAGATCCAAGTTCTTGTTAAATGTAACATTAACTTTGTCAGATGTCGGAACTGAAGGATCTATATCCCATTGTGCATACAATGTTGTTTCATATGCAGTCTTTGTACCTGCAATTTCCTTTAGTGCATCCTTAAGTGTCGCTTGGTCTATTTTTGTTGTCGAATCAACAGTTACACCGCTGCCATCAGCTTTTGTGTTCCAACCTTTGAATACATAATGTGTTCTTGTTGGTTCATTTGGCATCATATTGCCAAGTGCATCACCAAGATATGGATATACATACTTTGGATTTGCATCTGTCACTGCTGCATTTGTTTTGTTTCCTGTAACATTACTGTCAAATGTAACCTTTACACCATTGTTCTTAGGAATATCATCCGGAATAACATTTTCTCCCGGATTTACATTTGCAGCTGCCCAATATGCGTATAATGTTACTGTTGTAGGAGCGGATGCCTCACTGCCTTGTGCCGCAAGAGAAACATCATTCAATGTAGGATATTTTGCTGAAGTAACAAAATTACCTGCTCCGTTAGGTTTAGTATTCCATCCTATAAATACATAATTTGTTTTTGTAGGATTCTGTGCAGGATCTGTATAGTTTGCTGTAGGCGCACCCACAACGTCATTATATGTACCTACACCACCATTTACATCATATCTGATTGTAATATCCGACAGCCATTTTGCATAGTAATCAGTATTACTGTTTATTTGCTTTGTCTTGTCAAATGCCGTAGTTGTCATTGACAATGAACCGCCTGTTACTGTACCTTCATACCAGTTATCAAACGTATAACCTTTGTTGGTCGGTGCTGTTACATCATAGCCAAGAGAGTCACCCTTGAAAATTGTTACTGTCTTAACGTTTGTACCACCGTTGCCGTCTTTGTTATCATTAAATGTTATTGTTACTTTATCATTATCAGCAACATTATCAGCAATATTCCACTGTGCATATACAACCAAGTTGTATTTGCTTCCATTAGCCGTTACACCGTCAAGTGTTGTTGTTATTGCTGTTGCATCTGTAAATGTTGTACCTGAGCCATCTGCTTTTGTATTCCATCCTACAAACTTATAATTTGTTCTTGTAGGAGCTTCCGGCATCAATGTACCAAGAGCATCTCCAAGATGCGGATATACATACTTCGGATTTGCATCCGTTACTGTTGATGAAGCACTTCCTGATGCATTACTGTCAAATGTAACTTTTACACCATTATCATTAGGTGTTTCATTACCCGGTAATTTATCCGGTGTTACAGGAGCATCTGCCCAGTATGCATACAATTCTACCGGATTTGTTCCACCGGCAGCTGTTGAAACATCATTTAATGTAGCGTAATCAGCTGCAGTAATGAATTTACCTGAACCGTTTGCCTTTGTATTCCATCCTACAAATGTATAATTTGCTCTTGTAGGGTCTGAAGGTGCTGTATAAGATTTTGAAGGTGCACCTTTGTCTGTAGCAAATGGTGTTGCCTGAGTTGTTCCGTCGTTAATGTTAAAGTTTACAGTAATATCAGATTTATATGTTGCCTTTACCGTTATATTTGAATTTACTGTTGTTGTCTTATCAAAATCTGAATTATCGGCTGTATTTACCCACTTATCAAAACTATAATTTGTTTTCACCGGTGTTGTTGGCATTGCATCGCCAATCGAATCACCTTTACCAACAGTTATAGTTGTCGGAGCAGTAGGTGATGTTGCATTGTCATAATCAAATGTTACAGTTACCTGATCTCTGCCTGCATATGTCCAATGTGCATACACCGTTTTATTATCTGTTAAAGTAAATGGTGCTTTATCAGTAGTATCGGATTCTGAAGCCGCTCCGTACCAACCGTTAAATGTGTATGCATCACTTGTTGCTGACGTCTTTGTCGGAGTAGGCATCTGATATGCGTAAATTGTATCACCTCTGACAATCGTCATAGATGCAGGTGTTACTTGTGCGTCACATCCTGTAGGACTAAATGTCAATGTTACTGCATTTTCCGGATTCTCCGGTGTCCACATTGCATAATAGTCAGTATTGCTTGAAATTGTTTCTGCCTGTAATTGTGTATTTGAGTATGCAGTGCCTGAGCCGTCTGCTTTTGTATTCCATTCTTTAAATACATAATCTGCTCTTGTAAATGTCGGAATATCACTTGATTTCAAACTTGAACCGGCACTAATTATTTTGTTTGTTGTGTTTTCTGTTTGTCCATAATTCTCATGGAATGTTACTGTTACATTCTGTACCCAATGAGCATAAACATCGGTGATTGAAGAAACGTCAGTTGCAGATGAAGTATTTGTACCATCATCAAATACGATTTCATCGCCACCGTTTGCTTGTGTAAACCAGCCTCCAAACGTGTAACCAGCAGGTATTTCAAAGTCATCACTTGATGTACCAACTGTTGGTTTTTGCGTTTCAGCAATCGTTGCACCGGCTTTTGGTGATACTGTAACATCCTTGGTTGTCTGTGTACCTGATGGATAGTTACTGTTGAATGTAACCGTGTGACCATTAACATATGTGGCATAAACTTTTGTATCTTCTTTTATCTTTGTTGCTGTCGTAAATTCTGTTGCTATTCCTGTATCGCTCGGAATATAGTACCATTTATCAATAAACTTTCCTGAAGGCACTGTAAAATCTGCAGATGTAGGAAGTGATGCTCCCACAGTGTCGAGAGCCTCACCTTCAGTAACTTTTGTATCTTTGCCATCTATATGGCCATTATACATACTCGTTGATGAATCATAGTTCTCATAATATGATACTGTATATTTCTGAGGGAAGAGATTAACTTTTGATGCATCAAAATCTATTACTGTAAAAATATCCGTATCTGAACCATCTTTAGAATATTGATATAACGACCTACCACCGCTTAAAGAATTTAAGCCAAACGACATACTTGTGGCACTTTCTGATGTTGTATATCCAATTACATTTGTTCCCGGTGTTGCATTTTCAATACCTGACAGCATTTTAAACTTAATAATCGCTAAATAACAATCATCTGCACCTGAATAATTTACTATTTTATTACCTGCATTACTTCCTTTTGCACTAACAACCATTCCTGCAGTAAAACCATTGTTTGTATCATCTGTCGTAGGATTAGTTTCTTCTATTGATTCAGATGCATAACTATACTTACCCGGTTTTGGTAGTTTACTCAAAAACGACCCTGTATAATTCAATCTTGATGTCCATGCACTTACAATTCCTTCTGCATCTAAGCCATCATCACCGTAATTATTCTCTGGCTCAAACTCTACATAATTGGTGTTATATGCAATACCTACTGAAATATCATTTAGACCAAATTGTTCATTTTTTATAAAATTAGCTGCTTCGTAAATATTTTTGAAATCCTTCATATATACACCAACATAGAAAGTAGTATCAGCAGCAATTGTAAGATCAGCAGGACTTATTTCTTTAAAGCCTATTGCTTCTGAACTATCTTCTTGCAACAAATGTAATTCAATCTTTGCTTTGTCTGCACCATCAACCAATCCGTTAGACGCATAAGATGTCATTGGCAAGATTGAAAAAATCATAGATATCGCCAATAGCAAAGCAAAAAATCTTTTTTTTGAGAAATTTCTCATATCTTTTCCTCCTTAATCATAAATGTTTATTAAATTTAATTAATTTAATGTTCTATAGATTCTACCACTTCCCTTTCCCTTCACAATCGAATATAACGCTGTAATATCACTCGGATTAACTATGGAACTTAAATCAACATCAGCGATTCTATATGTATATAATAGTTTTGATACATCAGAAAGCTTAGAAAAATCAACTTTATTTTTTATGATCGAATATGCAAACGTAATATCACTTGGATTTACAATTGTAGACATATCAGTATCTCCCAAACTCCATAACACTACTATAGGCCTTACTGTAGATACTTTTTCATTAGTATTTATATCAACAAAAGAATATTCCATATAATATACATCAGGTTGTATGCTTTTCTTTAATTTTGATGTTATCTCACTAAACAAATAATTATTTTCTTTGTTCTGAATGATGATATCATCTTTTGTAATATTTTGTGTCAGCATAGCCTCTATACCATTGAATCCCATTCGGTAAACTGTTATTTTTCTTTCAACATCAGTATCCAAAACAGAATCACCGAGAGAATCATATGCCTCAAAGCCCGGATCTCTAAACTCTTCTTTATTATATACAAAAGCGACATATTCGTTTTTATCCAAATTCTCATCCGTTCCCCAAGCTCGCGTTGTATATGTAAAGATTGCCTTATCTGATACATCTGTTGGTAGGTAGTTTGCATCATATTTATTCTTCACATCAAATGCATCTTTTGCCTTTTGTTTATCAGAATCAGCAATATTAGAAGCCTTCATGATTTCGCCATATGGCGAATTACCGTAATTTAATGTAATCTTCGGTTTCAGCAATCTACGGATATATACCGTATATGTTGTACCTCCGGCTGTAATTGTAACCGTATTATTATATCCGTCGTTTACAGCCTTGTCCAATTCAGCAAGATCAAATAAATCTGACGAATACTTTTTAGCGTCTGATGCTGTCACGTTGACGCTTGCCGAATTAACAGTTACAGTCGGTTTTTCGGATGAACTTACGTCCATTCTGATTTGTTCCGTTTCATTAGGAACACTTACATAATACGTTTTAGTTTCCGCTTTAAACTTATCTTCTTGTAAAGTCTTGTCCGATGATAAATAATAAGTTGTATCCGGTGACGGAGTCGCTCCCGGATCTGACGGAGTTTCTCCCGGTTTTACCGCAACTATATTATCTATTGCATCATTTGTTCCAAACAGACTTATATCGCCGCTGAAATCAAATAAATTTTTAAGGTTAGTATCATCCGGAGCCGGATGTGTCGTAGCAAACCATGATGCATAAGGATTTGTACCGTCACTACCGGAACCGATAGCAAACGTATCTCCACCTCGAACCATACTCAATACAGTAGGATTCTGGTCTGCCGCAGTTTCATCGGGAGCACTCAAAAGAACGAAAGGCAATTTCAGCAAATACTGCTTTGAATTACTTGCCAAGTCTTTAAATCTTAACAGCGAGTCCCCTTTAAATACCACACCTACATAGCACATTTTCCAGCCGTCTAAAGCACGTTGAGCAGCTTCTGTGCTATTTTCTCTATCATTTAACGCAGTATCTATATCGCATTCACGAACAGATGTAATCTCATATTGTGTATCATTCCACCAAGCACTGCTGTCACCTGTTGAGCTCAGGTTTCCCTTTACCAGCTCATCATTCCAGCTTTGTTCTGCAGTTGAAGATGCAGTTGTTTTATCCCAATACGGCTTTACGTAATTCGGATCATATTCAAACGCTACATCTAACGAATAAACACCGTCAGTAAACAACGGTAAATCGTTTACATTTTCAACGCCGATACCTACCCAAAATTCAAGCGGATTGGTTAAGTTTACATCATCTTTGCTAAATCCTGCTTTATCGGGACTTGCATCATTTGGTGTAGAACCTCTGCCCATAAAATCTACAGATAAAGTTCTGTTTGTTGCCTGTGTTTCTATATTTTCGTATTCATCCGCAGTAGCAGGAATACTAATCATACATACAGCACACATAGATAGTGACGTAAATCCTGACACTAAGCTTTTGAGAATCTTATTCATTACGCACCACCTCCATCATTAGTATAGAACTGAATCATTTTTTTAGCACGTATATTATTTGCATCTATCAAATTCACCGCTCTATCTTTATTTACATCGCAGATACGATATCTATTGAGCAATCCGCCAACATCATAACCTGTAACATTTGTGTTGTTAGCTAAATCTGCGCTGAATCTGTTTCTTATTCTTGAAACATCTTTTGTATCTGCTTGTTTATCATTATTGACATCTCCAAGAGTATTAAGCAAGATTAACGGTCTTTTTATTGAAACGATTGAACCGTCAAAATCTGCGAATGAATAAACAAGTTCATATTTATCAGGTCGGATTCGTTCCGCATTTAATTCGGATATTGTACCGCTCGACGGCAGATTAATTGTCTGTGCATTGACAGATGAATAATCCGTAGAACCGCCATCTTGATATGCCGCATTTGTTTCCGTTAAAACATTAACCGTTATCTTTTTGGTGACATCGGTTACCGCTCCGCCAATCGAATTAATAACGCTTTCATATCCCGGGTCTGTAAAAGTTCCCGAATTCAAAACAAACAATGCTGTATCATCCAAATCATAATTCACACCCGACGTCCAAGCTTCACCGCAATAATTTACACCCACCGTTGCACCTGCCGGCGTATATCCTGCAGTAAATGTATAATCATTTTTGTCAAATTCATTTTTAGCCGTCGCCTTATCCGTTATTGCCGTATCACGCATAATCAAGCCATACGGCGAGTTACCATAATTAAATTTCATCAATTTGGACTCTTCTATTTTTCTGTAAACGTGAATCTTATACGACCTTGTAACTTCGCCTTCATCAGGATCGTCATTAGGATCATCATATGTCATCGTCAATGTAAGTAGGTTATCAACAGAGCTGACATCAAGCTCTATATCCTCCGACTTATAATAATTATCCGTTGCGTCCTCCGTTGGCGTGGTCAATGTATCAGTTACAGAATTATGTTCACGCGAAAGAGACAGCGTCGCATTTTTTGCTTCATCTCTAAGTTTGAACCAAAGCTTTACTTTGTCAACACTATTTGGCACTGCAACATAATACTCACGTTTTACAGGGTCAAACTTTACAATTTTCCAATTCTGATCATGCAAATCCTGATCATTGTCATTTGTATCTTTAACCATAAGTTCTGTCGCTCTGAGTTTCGCTCCAAGCGACTCTTTAAAGTGAGCCGTTATTTTAACATTTTCTGCCGGCATTTCAAATGTCGTATTAGCCAATGTGCTGTCTGCGAATGTCACATTACCGGTTTCACAGGTCCATCCGGCGAAAACGCAATCTTCTTCGGGAGTTGCTGTTATTGAAACAGCTTCACCTTCGCTTGCAGTATATAATCCCGAGTCCGTTTCTGCTTTACCATAATTTACATTATCAGAAACAAGCTCTATTTTATATGTAGGAGCTTCCGTAACTTCAAAAGAGATTTTAAACGTTCGAAGGACTCCATCATTTGATATAACAGAAACTGTACATTCATAAGTTCCTACATCAAGACCTATATTAGTTGTTATATCAAAGTCTACACTTTCACCTTTTTGTAAAATCTGAGGCAACTTTTTGCTGATGGTAAATGCTTCTTTATTTCCATCTTTACTCAAAGAAATAGCAGCTGTCAAGCCGTATATATCGGTTGAGCCTATATTTTTAACAGTAAATGAATTTGTTTGCAAATCGTTATAATCATACCCAACTTGTTTTTTGTCATATGTAAAATCGGGTATTACATCAATTTCATCTCTATCATCACCGTTGACAACCAAATACTTAATCTCAACTGTGTTATTATTCTCATTTACAACATTTCCGTAGTTTGTATATGACGTTGTTGAAAGCGTACCCCTTACAGTTACAACACTGCCAACCAATGTAGGGTCTCCGTCAATAACATCCCACGAATCAACTGTGAAGGTCGAAAGCTTACCTATTTCCGTACCGTCGTATCCATCATATGTTGTTCCAACAAAATCAGAAAGTACAGGAAGCGTTACAGTTGTCGGTAAACTCACACCCGCTTTGATAGGAAACATTGCCGATTGCAAATCCGAATAATCAAAAGTATAGCTGTCTAAATAAATATTTTTTCTCGGATTTGTACTGAATTCAGTATACGGTCCCGGATTTTTTCCCGGTTCCGTTGATGATATTTCAAACTTACCCGCTTTACTTCCAAGGTTTATAATCTGTGCAAGTTTCTTTTCAGAATCTATTGCAATATCAGCCTTTACAGTAATTGTAGCCGTTCCGTCATCATTTACAACAACATTATAACCCGACATTGAAGAATCAATAAGTTCTCCGCCCGGCATTCTCACATCAAATGTTGTACCTACAGGAATTGTGTTCCCATCTTTATTTTTAACTGTTATTGTCAAAGTACCGTCATCAGCCGTGACAGCACTTACAACCACCAACTCTTTTGGAAGCTCACTCTCGTTATCGACAACATTTCTTATAAAGTTGACATCAGAGCTGTCCTTTACTGTAAGCCACGGATAATTAATCGATATTTTGTTTATATCCGCAATGTGTCCCAAAATTGTATATTTGCCTACCACTTTATTTTTGATATCGTCAGGTATATCAAGCAGCTGCGATGTTTCAGTGCTAAGCTGGTACCATCCGATATTAAACTCCGGTACTCCGCCGTTTGGAATATATTTATCAAGTATCGGTTTTGCTTTTGGTGCAAGTTTCAAATCGTCTATTGTTGCAGGATAATCCGCCGCACCGGTCCAATACGTCAAATTCTCATTTTCTGCCGTGAAACCAATCAAATTAATCGGCGTCACATGTATTGTAACGGTTATATCAAAATCATCATTGTATTTTTGAACAACCGTATAGTCACCTTCTTTTGGATTCCACGAAATCGAGCTTAGATTGCTTGTCGTCTTATCCCACTTAAACACTGCCGGTCTTTCGGAACCGTCTGCATATCGGAGTGATATAATCGACATTTTATCATTTATGAAATCAAGTAAATCATCTGTTGTACCATTCTTATAGATGTCATAAGAAGTAACTGTCAGCTCCTCATTCAGTGCCTTAACATTTGAAAGTGCCGCTTCAATCTCAAAATTACACTCAACATTTTTATCAGCTCTTGAGTACCATTTGACATCTCCGTCACTGCTGTCGATATAACCTATATGAACACCGTCATCATCTGTAATAGTATCATCCTGCACTGTAATCATTGTCGAAAACGGTACAATTTTAATAACATCCTTAAGTTCGCTTTTTGAAAGCTTTGCAAACTTTGCAGGGTCTTTTATATAAAAGCTCAATCGTCCGAGTTTTAAATTTTTACCGTTTGCAAGAATAAGATGTTCGTCACGACCTTTTACCGCAGTTATGTATTTAGAAGTTGTACCTTCTTGCGGTAAGAAGTTCATTATTGCTCTGCCGTTATCGGCATCTGCAACACCTATAATCGGCATACTTACACCAATCATAGACGGTAACTTAAAGTCTCCAAAGCTTCCGATTGGGAAATCATCAGTATTTTGTTCAAAATAATCATGAGCAATATCATATGAATATCCGACACTTCCCGAAGAAGTTGTAGGGTTTTTAATCGGCGTATTCGTCGCCACATCCGAAAGCTCTATGTAATTTTTATCATATTCAATACAATAAGATATTGCAGTTGAATCAATGTTTTTCAGAGATATATCAACGAAGCCTTGTGTTGTTGAACCGTTAGCCACCATTTTTATGCCACTGAATGATATAGCTGCATTTGGGTAAGATGTTGCAGCCCAAACAATAACAGATACAAAAACAACCACAATAAGTGCGCTTATTGTGATTTTCTTTTTCCCAATATGCATGCTCTCCCCCCCTGCTACAATTATCCCTATTATGAATAATTCTATACTTTAATTGTACACCAACTTATACCAAAAGTCAACATTTCTATTCAAGAAAAACACCGTTTATTCTTTACAGTTCATTATCGTATATTGTGTGAATGTTACAATTATTACTGTTTAATAAAATTACATAAAATGTATAAAACAAAAAAAGAATCGACAGAATTAAATCTGTCGATTCCTTAAAGCTAATTAATATGCTTTTATTTTGACTTTGTCGGGACCTTGGTTATCCAATACAGGAGTCTTCTTTCCAAAATACATACCTGCATACAGAAGGTCTTTTGTTGTGATTGAGCCGTCACCGTCAAAATCACAATCAGCTCTTTCAACACGTCCGCCCTCAAAGTTAATCCAAGAAATTATCTTCTTGCCATTTGCTTCGTAATAAGCGCCGGCTGTATTAGTGCCATCACCATATTGGATTTCTGTATAATCAGATACACCTGCTACTGCCGTTGAAACAGAATATGATGATTCTGAACTCTTAGCACTGTCTGATTTACTATCCGACTTACTGTCTGATGTCACACTGTTTGTTGTGCTGTCCGACTTACTGTCTGATGTCACACTGTCTGTTGTGCTATCCGACTTGCTGTCTGATGTCGCACTGTCTGCTGTGCTATCCGACTTGCTGTCTGACGTCGCACTGTCTGTTGTGTTATCTGACTTGCTGTCTGATGATGTATCACCATTTGATGTATTATCACTTGATGTATTACCATCTGACGGTGTTTCTGTATTATCGGATTTATCTCCCGTTTCAGTATCTGATGATGTATTATCGCCTGTTTCACCTTTATTAGGTGTATCAGTCGTTGTACTGTCATCCTTACTGTCACCACTGTTTGTTCCATCACTTGGAGTTGATGGTGTATCCGGTGTTTCACTCGGAGTTTCAGGGTTATCCGGTGTTCCGCTGTCAGGAGTTGACGGTGTTGACGGATTATCCGGTGTTCCGCTGTCAGGAGTTGACGGCGTTGACGGATTATCCGGTGTTCCGTTATCCGGAGGTTCAGGATTATCACTCGAATCGTCTTTCTTATCAGTATCCTTAGTTTCATCCTTGGTTCCGTCTTCAGTTGTTGTTATCGAATCCTTAATAATTTGTCCTGTATAGTCATCCATAATAATGTTATATAGGAATACATTTACTAAGTTAATATCAACATAATCTATGACGCCGTCACTTACATCATAATCTGTAACGTTACCCGGTGTAATTCTAATCATACCAAAGTCATATTTAGCTTTCACAAAAGTTTCGGTTGAAACAATGTTGGTGATTTCATAATCCAAATAACCTGTTCTGCTTATTACAATATGATATGTATCTGCATCAGGAAGCGAGATTTCAAAGTTGCCGTTCAGACCAACTTGGTAAACCGTATTTCCTGCTGCATCTACCGCAACAAGGTTATTGCTGCTGTCATACATTCTTATTTCTGCAGTATCGTCACCTTGAGCAACCGAATGAACTCTGCCTGTTATGTAAGTTTGAAGTTCTGGAACTGTTTCGGCAGTATCTCTTGTAACAGTTACACGATACTTACCGCCGTTAGTTACCGTAGAGCTTACCTGACTTACAATCTCAAAGTCGATTGTGAACGACTTTTGGTTAAGTGCAAGGTCAAACATATGTGTTAATTCTGATGCCGACTTACTTGCTACCTGCGTGCCTTCAATGCTCATATTTAGGATTGGATTATATTCTGTAGTCTTAATCGTAAATTCGATTTCTGTTGCAAGCGGATCTACAAGAACATCGTAGCTTATTACACTTGCATCGAACTTAGGATTTAGTTCTTCGTATCCGTCTCCATCAACTGTATCTGTTACGATAATGTTGCTTAGGTAAGCTGTGTTCTCTCTTACAATCTTAATTACATAAGTGTATGGAGTTTCAGCTACTGTTACGAATACATAATCTACAGCTTCACCCGTGTCAAGCTCAAATTTCTCACTTGCACTGCCGATTGATTCTGCCGAATTTTTACCCTTATGAGTAAATACTATACTGTCAGTTGGGTTTTTAGCTTCTGCTGTTACCGTAATATCTTCATCATAAGGTGAGATATTAACAACATAACTAAAGATTTCAGGGTTAAATACCTTTGACAAATCGAATTTATCGGTTGTCAGACTTGCAAGTCTTGCATCTCCGTTTGCTCTGTCATCACGAGTAATCTTCAATTCGTACGTTCCAATCTTACCGTCCTTATTTTCAACAGTTACCGTTACAGTTTCTGTTGAATGTTCACTGTCAAGGAAGCTTGACGGCAATGTAATTTCAGTGGCTGTGCCGCTTGTTACCGTTGTAACCTTACCGTCGCTTGTAGTAACGGCAAGTTTATCATTTGCCGGATCTTTAGCTGTTACAGTCAATGTAATTGTATTGTCTGTGTAATTAACCTTAGCAGAATATTCAGCATCTTTTTCTTCAAATGCAGGAGTCATTTCATATAATCCGTCACCTGCAACTGTTTCATCCTCAAGTTCAATGTTTTCAAGGAATGCCTCAGGAATCAACTTATCAAGACGAGTTACATTCAGAACATAAATTCCGTCTTTTTCGTCAACTGTTATCTTAACCGTTACGGTAAAGTTCTTAGTATCAAGAGGAAGTTTATCAAATGTTCTTACGTCACCGTCTACATAAGCTCCGCCGTCGATACTCATACTTACTTGTGCATTTTCATAAGTATTCTTTGTATGTACGGTAAATGCTTCGGTATCCTTACCTATTTCAACATCATAATTTCTTACTATCGGTGAGAACTTAGTCTTCATAGTAGCATTATCTGTCCACAAATCAGTTAAGATAGGTGCGTCTGTATTATAAACAGTTACTACATATTCATTAATAAGCTCGTATCCGCTTTCAGTAAACTTAGTTGCACGGAATGTGAATGTTGCCTGTCCGCTTTCGCCTATAGACTGTGCCAAGTATGAACCTATACCTTCTTGCAATGAGTAATCTCTCATTGTTTCATTGATTACTTCAATGTAAACATTCGGGTCATCACTCTTAGCAAACAAGTACGGTGTAGCACCGTCATTAACGGCACTGTAAACAAATACTTTTTCGTCAAACGCTGTGAAGAATGTTGCATCCTTGCCTGTCTGGTTGATTGTCGGATCAATCATAATATGATTGATGAACGGTTCATAAGGCTTGTCTGCATCGCTTTCAGCATATACAACGAACGACTTGTTAATACCGCTTATTGTGCTTACAACATTAATGTCGAATCTTTCCTTTTGTGTTGACATTGTAAAGTCAATGTCCTTTCCGCTTTCAATCTCTCTGCCGTTTACAGTAATTATTGCATCGCTGTCGGCTGAAGTTATATTAAGCGGAATTGTTGTTGTACCTTCCGGTACTGTTATTGTTTCAAGAGTGCTGTTTGTTATCGCATCTCCGTTCAATGTACCGCTGATACCGTTGATTGCAGTATCACGCAAGATTGTTACAGAATACTTCTGCATTGTAGCACCGTTTCTGACTGTAATAATTCTTACTGTCTTATTACCGTTCAATGCAAATGTTCCGATACCGCTTACGTTTGCAGAACTGCTTGCTGCCTTAGCATTTATTGTTACACGGGTTGTTGATGCATCTACATATGTGTAGTAGTTAAGCTCTCTTGCCGAGAAATCCGGAATTATGTCCTTACCGTCTACAGTCAAGCTGCTTAGGTCAGGAATATCGGCTGCCATATTCTTTCTGAATATATCCAATGTGTATGTTACTTCAGGCAATGAATCATCAGCTGATGCATATACCTTGATTGCAACTGAGTTATATACTCCGTCTGTCAAGTCTATATCCATAGCGCCTGTATATTCTGTGCCGTTTACTTTAATCACACTGCCCGGATTTAATGCAGCTGTTTCAAGAGTTACCTTATTTACCTGATAAGGAACTGTTACATAATAGTTCTTTACATCTCTTGTAAATGCCGGTACGACTGTACCCTTATTAAGAACAAGTTCTGTTAGAGCATTATCGTTATCCGAATCAGGACGATATACATTTACAAGATATACACGCTTAGTTATTGATAACTCTGCAGGAGATTTTGTATTATCTATTGCAGTTACAACAACCTTAATCTGATTCTTACCCTTCTTAAGTTCGATATTTTCTGATGCCATACCGCTTACAACTTCAATGTTGTTAACAGTAATCTTCGCATCATTGGCAGTTGGGATAAGGTTAATGTATGATGTTGATTCATCTACATTAATTTCATATGCCGTCTTATCCGGATCAAATGCCGGTGACAATGCAAAGTTCTGTTTAACTGCCAAGTCGATAAGTTTAGGGTCAAGGTCAGGTTGTTGACGATTGATTACCAATGTATAATACTCTTTATTTTCCTGCGCATTCGATAGTTCAATCGTGAATATGTTATCACCGTATTCAATAGGTTCAAAGATATTATTCCATGTACCGCTTGATATTACTCTGCCGTTTACTCTAATCGTTAGATTATCTTCATCCGATGGGTCATTTGATATAGCAGTTACCTTAATATCTGCCTTTTCAAATGTACTTGGAACACTTGCATAATATGAATGTTCATCCTTATCGAATCCAGGCGTTATAGCATAGTCATCAAAGTGTTGGTCTTTTAGTTCCAAACCTGTAATTTCAGGTATCGGAGTTTCAAACTTATTACGATATACCGAAACCGTATAAGTCTTTTCTGTACCGTTTACTGTTCTTACAATGAATGTTACTACCGTTTCACCTACAGCAAGCGGTGACAATGAGAATGTATCTCCGCTGCTTATCACCTTAGAAGTTTCGCTTGATGTAACGGTTATATCCTTTATAGCATCCGGAGTTCTTGCAATCGGTATCAAATCAACATTTTCATGCTCATAAGTATAAGTCAAATGATAATTTGTTTCATCACTGTCGAATATAGGAGTGAGTATACCGCCTGCTGTGTACTTAATATCTATTAGGTCAGCATTATCATTTTCACTGCCTCTGTAAATATTAATTACATAAACCTTCTTAGTGTTATTCCATGTTCTATTACCTGCTTTTGCAGTATTGTTAGGAGCAGTTACCGTAATAACAATCTTATTGCTACCCTCTACAAGCTTAATATCGGTATTTACCGTACCAACCGCATCAACGTCAATATCTAAGGCTTCGCTTCTTACCCAAATAGCAGACATTGTATTTTCGGATTTAGCGTTAATCTTAATTGAATCAACGTCATTTGCAACAGTAATCTTATATGATGTTACATTCTTATCAAATGTCGGCGTCATACTTTGACCACTTGCTGTCAGAGATGAAAGCAATGCGCTTGTATTCTTATCTATTGCTCTGTTTATTGTAATTGAGTAGTAACGACTGTTGCCGTTGCCATCGCTTACTTTGACAATAAACAAGTTATTACCCGCATCAAGCTTAACCGGCGTCGGCTGACCGGACAACATAGTTTCGGTTGTATTATTGGCTACATCATACAATGTTGCAGTCATATTACCGTCTGTACCCGTAACATTTGTATTCGGAATTACTGTGATTGCTTCTTCTGTTTCCGTATTAGTTACATTTGAATAGTAGTTATAATCTACATCTGATGAGCTGTTCATCATTGTCAATGTATGATTTGCAAGAGATATACTTGATAAGAAGTTTTGCTTTGGATTGATATTAGCATTAATATTCTTATAAAGTGTAATCTTATACTCTTTCATTACTACGCCGCTTGCCGATACATTGAATGCAACTTCGGTTGTTGATTTCTCAGTCAAACCGTCTTTGATTGTCACGCTCGTTCCCTTTGTGGTAGAACCTCCGTCAATCTTGTAAGCCACATCGCTTGCAGCACTGCTTGGTGTTGCTTCAATATTAATATCATTAATATTTTCACCTTCAACAATGAAGTAGTAATCCGTAATATCTCTGTCGAACATCGGAACTAAGCTGTAATACTTACCGCCGATAACGACTCTGATGTCGTCCAAAGTAGCGTCAGTATCAGGAATCTTACGATTTATTGTAACCGTATATGTCTTAGTTGTTATTCTGTCTTCAGATGTTACTTCAATCTTCAATATGTTGTTACCAACTGTCAAGTTATCAAATACAAAACTATTTCCGCTTGTATGGTTGATAACCGGCTTTGAACCGTTGCTTGTAGATGTCATAAGCTTGATTGTAGCATTATTGCTTGCTGTAATCTTATCAAATGTCACCTGTGTAACAGCTGTATCTACATCGATTTCGTAGTTATGAACATCCTTATCGAATGTAGGTTTCATCACTACGCCGCTTTCAGGTTCAAGTTCGATAAGGTCTGCATCGCCTGACATTCTTGTTACGTGTACAATATATGTCTTGGTTACATCTGTTGCAACATCCTTTACAGTAACGGTTATATCTTGAGGATTATTCATCAAGTATGTCTTATTGGTAAACTGCTTTGTTGTTCCCGCATCAGGATTTTGTTCAGCAAGAGTACCAATCTTAACTGTCTTACCTTCGGCAAGAGTTGTTACTCTCATCATCGGTGTATATGTCGCATTATGCGGAATACCTATTTCAAAGCGGTTATTTTCACTGTTCCAAACAGCTGCAATAGGATTTGCATATTGACGAGTTGTATCTGTTACAAAGTCGCCGTTGTCAACATCCATGTAGACGCTTAGAATATCACCCGTTACACTAATCAACTTCAATACATAATCTCTGCTGATTGTATCATTACCGGCTGTCAAAGAAACATTAATATCAACATTTGCCGTTGCAGTTGATACAGTAGGTACATTTAACGTTACCCAACCAACTGCCGAAACATCTGCGGCACCGTTTGTCTTCAATGTTGTTGTTGCTCTTGAATCACTTGCCATAGCCTTAACTATAGGGTTAGTACCTGACTCTACATATGCAACATACGTTCCGTCCGGCTGCAATGCGGCAGGCATATCATTTACCAAGATATACTTAACGCTTGCGTCTATCGGCTTACGATAAATATGAAGTTCATACTCTAATTCCTTAGATGTTTCACTTGTTACCTTTACATAGAATACATTATCGCCGTATTCAAGGTTTACATTCTGAGTAATTGTAACAAATGCATTACTCATCGGTTTTTTGTTTGAATCAAGAATTGTAACCATCGTCTTAGCACCGTCATGATTATGATATGCCTTAGCGTAAATGTCTGCATTTGTCTTTTCTGATTCAACATTTACCGTATAAATACCCTGTTTCTTTTCATCATCTGTTGTAGGCTTATTTATCTTATAATTATCCTTATCAAAGTCAGGATCCAAGTCATAACCGATAACTTGTAAATCTGCAAGTCGGTTTTCATCGCTCGGGTCATGAACTTCTATATAATAAGTTTTTGTGTAGTGAGGAACTCTCAAGTAAATAGGTATTCTGAAGTATTCCGAAGTTGTTCCGTCTGTCTTCATACTGTTGACATACTGCTTAATATATTTACTCAAATCGTCGATTTGCTCACTGCCTGCGTCTGTAATCTTGATTCTTGTTTCATAATCATTAGGATTCCAGCCTTGTGTCTTCGCATAGTCAAGTAGTTTCTGATGTGTTTCATGTGCATTTGCATATACATCATACTCATGTAAATCATTTTCAGTCTTAATCGAATAAGTTGTAACCGTCTTTATAAATGATGAATTATAGAACGGTATCTTATTTGAATTGTCCTTCTTTGTGATATACAAATCATCAAGATATACGTCAACCGGAATATGCTTGATACGTAATGTATAATAGATTGACGGGCTGCCGTCCGACTTCTTAAGTTCAATCGAGAAGTAGTTGTCGCCAACCTTCAAATCTACGTTTGCAGTAAGCTGACCGCCCTTACCTGCTCCCAATGTATATGTCTGCGATACTGTAAGACCCGTCAACGTAATTGCGGCGTTTTTATCAACAGCATATATATCAACTTTAGCAGTTGGATTTTCTGCTTCTGAATATGAGTATGCCTCATATATAATCTTGCCGCTGTCAAGAGTTGTCTTAACTGCATCATTGTCATTTACACGGATTGCTCCAAGTGCTGCGTCAAGCATATCACGCTTAATTAAAATATTGTTAATTGTTATTAAGAATCCGTCTTCGTCATATACACGAAGCTGAACAATCGAATTAACTTCTTTTAGCTTAATTATTGATTTAATAGTCTGCTCATTAGTTGTATCATCTACAAGTATCTTTTCACCGTCATCAATCTGAACGTAATATTTATGACCTTGAGGGTCTGCCATATTAATTTGCATATCTGCATCGCTCAAGTAGAACGGAAGTTTTGTCGGACGTTCATAGTTTGAAATGATAACACCGTCTTCATTTGTAACCGGATCGCCGATTCTTTCTGTAAGTTCGTCATTTACTACTGTGTTCAAATCGAAGTTGTAGATGTACTGAACAATGTAAATCGTATAGTTCTGTGTTGCGCCTGACGGAGATTCTACCGTTACAGGAACTTGCGTAACACGACCGTTTAGTTTTACATCATCAATATATGTATTTACTGCGCTGTTCTGATGAACACCGTTTACATATATCTTAGCAAACTTATTCTCACTTATAAGTTTTACTACAGCTGTATCACGTCCTTGCGGAACTGATGCCAAGTAAGTTGTAAGACCTGTTATACTTGCATTCTTCAAGATTACTTCAGATTCATCTATAGGATAATCTTTGTATCCTTCTTTTCTCAAACCGATATTAACATTTTTCAACTGAGTACCCTCAGGGCTGTTAATAAGGTTGATTACATATTCCTGAGATGCGTTGTTGGTTCTCGATGTTACTTTAAATCTGAACTTATATAAATTTCTGTCTTCAATACTGGCGGCATCCGTTGTAGCACCTGCGAAGTTTACATTAGTTCCTTGAATTTGTTTATTATTGCTCAGTACATATGTACCATCTCTGTACTCATAGAACTGAATTACCGCATATGGGTCTATTGCGAATACAAACGGTTGTGCAATGTATGTATTCATCGGCATTTCAACTTTGTACGATATTGCTGTTGTATTAGGTTCCACACCCGCTTCATAACCTGTAACCTTACCTGTAACTCTTGTTGTCTGCTGAGTTTCAGTAGAAAGTCCGCCTGTAGCGTCAACATATACTTTGTCTATACCAAGTTCGCTTGAAGCTTTCTGAATCATCAATGTGTAATCCTGTGTTTTGCCGTCACCGGCTGTTACTCTGGCTTTCAATATGATGTCATCTATACCTGACATTGATGCCTCTGTATCAACTGCCAACATTCCGCTCGCGATCGCAGGTTTACCAAAATCAGTAAAGAATTCAATCTTTGAACTTGCCGACTTAGTCTGTGACTTAACATATGCCATATTTGCCGTTGGATTAATATAGCTTATGTAATTATATGTATAAACATATTTGCCGTTTACAAGTGTCTTATCTTCGCTCTGCTTTGCAGCCTTTACATATGAGCTGTCAACTAACTTAATATCGCTGACAAACATATCAAGTTTCAAATCAGAACGCAATTCTTCAGGAGAAAGCTTTGTAATAATAAGCTTTGTTATTGCTATCTCATCAGGAGTTGTACCATCTGACAGCAAATCAGGTGAACCAACCTTAATATCAATCGTTACCGATGACGATGTCGGAATTGTTGATACGTCATAATTCAAATATGAATTGCTTGAAAGAGCAAATCCGTTATTCTCAAATTCTACGTATTCCCCGGCGTTCAGAGCAGTAGCTTTGATTTCATTTACAAGTGTTTCATCTGCCCCTACATCAATTCTGAATGTATGAGGGTCGTTTCTGTCTTGCTCTGCATAACGTCCGTCAAGTGTAATTTCCTTAAGCTTTAGATTATTCATCTTTCTGATAATCTTAAGTGTGTAGTATGCAGGTGCAATATCGCCTTCATAACTCCATACCGTTACCTGGAATGTTCTTGAACGTTCGCCTGTTGTTTCATCAACATCATCGTCATTACTGTCAAACGGAATATTTATCTTTAGAGTTTGATTTGTCGAAACAGTATCTACACCATCTATCGTCATACCAACTCTTGCTGTTGAGTAATCAGCACCGATTTCAATAGGAACGATTGATGTACCGTATGTTATATTCTTTATGATAATCGGATTGTTTACAGTTATATTTTCAACAACTGACTGGAACAACTTACCCGTTTTATCTTCAGGATATGCATATACGTGATCAATCTTTCTGTTATTAGACTTTCTGATTAGGTCTACTATGTATTCCTTACCATCACCAACACCTGACAACATTTCATCCTGTGAACGTATTCTAAAGTACAATGTGTAGTTTTGGTTAGGTTCAAGATTTGAAAGTTGTACTTGTTTTTGATGTAATTCATAGTTATTTGTATATGATGATGTATATGGGTCATAAATATCTACGCCCGCATATTCATAATCTGCGATTACCTTCATGTCAACAGATGTTATACCTGTTTCAATTTCTACAGTGTATCTGCCTGTGTTCTTATCGTACTTAGCAGGCGGTATGCTGTTAATTGTTCCTGCAGGACCAACCCATACACTGTAATTATCACTTTCGGCATCATATTCAACATCTCTGTTTGTGTTATCTGCAAGATAAACTCTCAATTCATATTCTTGCATTGTACCCGCTTCAGAGATAATTCTGAATTTAACCACATGAGGAATATCAGGATCTGCATCGTCAAACAAGTATGAGTGGGATACTCTGAACGGAATGTTGTATTTAGCATCATTTCCGTGATAATCAAAGTCGCCATCTTCCCATAGAAGTTCTGCTGTTGTATCCTTCGACTGAACAGCCGCCTGAACAACAACCGATGTCTTTTCAGCATTATTAACTGCTTTTTCATATACACTGTAAGGAATATAGCTGTTATAATACGGCAGATCCGAATCGTCCTCAGTGAACGGACCATATGCTTCTACACCATTAACCGTTACATAATCGGCATTAGTATTAATCGACTGGATTGTTACGTTTAATGCATTGTTTGAAGTATGTCTGCCGTCTTCTGATGTTACTACGTACGGAATTACCTTAACGCTTTCGCCATCCTTTACAGGAATCAAGATACCATGAATATCTCCGCCGTTTACTACATTTAAACCACTTATTACAGTGTCATCATCTGTTATTCCTGTATATATTTTACCGTTTAGAGTAATCTTAGCCTTTGAATACTCTGTCTTGATATATACTCTTAAATACTTATTACCGTTTTCATCAACTGTAAGTGTTGATTCGCTTACTTTGTAATAATCTACAACATTTGGACTTGTTTCACCGTCATATCTTGTAGTTTCATTTACAACAGTTTCTGAGTTGTCACTGCTGTTATGAAGTACATTTGTATTTTCTGACAATCTGTAGATTACAACCTTATACTGATGAGTATATCCTGTACCTGCTTCAGGTATTGATACAATAGTAATATTTGTATCAGGAGTATCTTCAGATACTGATCTTGCCGTATTTACAGGGATTGTAAGTACACCATCTGTCGGATAATTATAATCAGATCTGTTTACAATTCCGTTTTCAGATACTGAATTTACCGATACTGTCGGATCATATGGAGTTGGTGCATGTTCATCAATGCGAAGTCCAACCTTTACAGTTGCATCCTTCACGATACCGTATCTATAGATAATCTCATCGCCGACCTTTTCAGGATTTTTAAGCAAGTTACCGTCAATATAAATATCAATATCTGCATCAGTGTTCTTATACTTCTGACCTATTAAGAATGTATAAGTCTTAACAGTACCAATCTTTTCATCAATAGTTGCATCTGCTTGAGCCTTATAGTTATTAGCTACACCAACCTGAATCTTAACTACTGTAAATCCACCGTCTTTTTTGATTAGAGGAATCTTATAAGACTGGTTGCTTGTCTGACGCCATCCGCCATCCCATACAACGCTTGCATCGGTTGCTGAATAGTCGTTTGCTGCGGCTGTTTCATATGCTGCAACCTCTTTCTCATATTGAGCAAGTGCTGCTGCATACTGTTCATCTGTCATACTTCCCTGAGTAGGTTTTTCAGGTCTTGTCAAGTGACCTATTCTGATGTAGTTATTAGCATCCTTAGCCAACACTGATGCGATTGCACTTGGCAAATCATCAGTCTGCGGATCAAGACGAACAACATATGCATTTCTTGTGCTGTCCCAAAGAGCATTTGACAAGTTGCCGCCGCTGTAAGGTCCTGCCTGTACAGCTTCAAGATCAAGATTCAATCTATTGATATTAATTTTATACTCAGCAGTAGTATTTAATGAAGATTTAATCATTACATTAATAGTGTTCTTACCTGTTATTGTAAAGTTCTTATAAACATTATTATGTAATGACGAAGTATTATCGTCAATCTGTACTTCTGCCAACAGAGTTGATGCTATCGCCTCAAGATCTACTGTTGTAACATCAGACGGAATCCATAGCTGATATTCACCGTTTGTATCCTCTCCGGCTTCAACAGTTGTTTTTGTTCCGCCGTCATCGTAAGTTGCGGTAAATGTCTTAAGGTTTGCATTATCACTCTTCTTGTAGATGTATAGATATGATACCTTAATTGTTTCTAAGTCAGCAGCTTTTGACTTGATTTCATAGATTGTTAATTCTTCGCCGTCAAGAAGTACATTAGTTGCTGTCCACTTATCCGAATTAGCTGATGTTGGGTCTGTTGCCGTTGGGCTACCTGCATTTACAAGTGTATAAATATCATTAGCCTCTATCAAAATATCAACATATGTCTTATTTGTAAACGGAACATTACCCGGAGTATCAAGTTTAACTACATATACATCTGCAGTTGCTCCTGTTTCTTCATCTATTACTCTGTTTTCAGCTGCCGGAGTATAAACATTGCTACCGTATGTTACCTTAACAGTCTTTAATGAATCATCAATACTCTTTCTTGTTAAGTGAAGTACATAATGTTCAACAACATTCTCTTCTGTTGTTACGTCAATCGGAATGTAAATATCCTTAATTGATGTATCAAGGTTATATCTTTCGATTTCTTGTACATTAGCCGAATTATACTCTGATGCAATGCTTACCTTTGAAGTAGAGTTTACGGTTTCAGCCTTAATATTGATATATTCAAGGTCTTTGGTAATTACATAGTTATAAACATTTTCATTTATATCTGTAACATCTGTATAACCCGAACCTACAAGAACATTGCCTATAAGAGTAAGCGGATCAACCTGTACATACTTCAAACCTGTATGATATTCAGCAGGTTTCAAGATTAACGGATATTCAACTGTTGAAAGTGCATTACCGTTTGTTACTCTCAATGTATAAGTTGTTGTAGTACCAACATTTGCAGGAAGTGCTGTATTAATCCATGTCAAGCCGTTCATGCTCTCATATGAAACAACATTTCTATCTTTGTCAAGTACTTCAACTGTACCTGATATAGGAGTAATTTCTGCATTTACAGAATCAGCTGACTTACCTATTTCTGCAACGTATGTGTTATTTACACGAGCAACTGTCGTTCCGTCAATAACAACGCTGTCAAGTGTTGCCAAAGTAGGTTCTTTAATAATTACAAGATTATGTTCCTGACTTGCACCGCTTGTTGATGTAATTGTAAACGGAATTATTGTCTTATCATTGATAAGTCCGTTTATAACACCTTCAAATACACCTGTATATGAACCGCCTCTGATTGCGATTGTTGAATAAGGATTCTGAGCCTTTATGTAAATATTAGCCGAATTTTTAGTATCTCTGATATATACAATATGTTCGCAGGTTGTTTCTCCGTCTGCAAACAAGTCAATGCTTTGTGCAGAAACTGACGAAGTCTTATTTGTAACTTGTAGCATTGGGTAGCTGCCTGATGTCATATACCATATATCATTGAAGTTCCAATCGCTAAAGATTGACTGAACATATAGGTCAGATGCAGCAATACTGCTATTATCATTTGTCGTAACGATTGATGTATCATTCTTAACAAACAATGCACCCATTACACCGTGTGTATGTGTAATTGTACCGTCACTGTTAATAGCAATCGATGCTTTATCAAACATTGAGCTTGACAGATTTGCGTTAGCGAATACATATCCGATTGTTGCACCGGCATTATTGCTTATTACTATACCTGCAGAAGCATTGTTGCTTACAAGTGCAGTTGATGTAATATATGAGTTTTCAATAGTACCGTTGTTTTCGATTGCAAAACCGGCTGCATTCTTAGCTGTAATCTTACCGCCCGTTTCAATTGCAACTTGTTCGATTGTACCGTTGTTAATGCCTGCTACCACAGATGCATTTTCAACTCCGTTTTCACCGATTGTCGCAACCGCAAATCTCAAGTTCTTAACAGTACCGTTGTTTACAGCAAACAAAGCTGAATAATCTTGACCGTTTACGCTCTTCTGTGATGTAATCTTCAAATCGGAAATTGTAAATCCGTTACCGTCAAGACTACCTGTAAATGGTGTATCTTCTGAACCGATAGGATCCATTTGAATGTAGTCCGAATTATACTTCATTGAAATATTATTCTTCAATACATAATGCTTTGTTAAGCTTTCCTCATCATTACCGATGCTCTTCAATCCTGCGGCTGATGTGATTTCAAACGGACGTGCTTGGCTGCCGTCAGGAATGTTAAGATTTGATATATCTGCATCAGCTGATTGGTTCCTGAATGTAGGATACTGAGCTGTCTTGATTACCCATGTATTTGCAAAGTCCCAATCATTGAATGTTGCTATATCTCCAAGCTTTTCAGGAAGAACTGACGCACTGTTATATACATTGCTGTTGCTTCCCACCTTGCTGTAGATTTGGCTAGGCATTACTGCATATGCATTATTTATTGTTGAGTTGTCAAGGTTCAATACAACAATCGACGCTACGTGTTCATCGGTTAAATTACTTGATGTTGAGCTTATTGAACCTACATTATATACATTCTTAACAGCGTTATGGTTCAATGCTGCAATACCTGCTGCGTACTCACCTGATGTAATTGTTGCTTTATTATATGCGTCTTTGATAGTACCACGGTTATCACCTGCTACACCACCGGCTGCATATGAAGATTCAATATTACCTGAAGCTACGGCTACTCTTGAAATTACACCGTTTTGTTCATTCTTACCTGCCACGGCACCGATATATTGATATGATGTGCCTGCAACAGATGTAATATTTACATCTTCAAGTTTGAAGTCATAAACTTCACCCTTATTTACACCAAACAAGCCGTATGCTGTATCATTTGATGTAGCTGTAATTGTTAGATTTGATATTGACTTTCCGTTACCGTTTAGGTTACCTGTAAACGGTTTGGAAGTTGTACCAACCGGAGTCCATGCAGTACCGCTTAAGTCAATATCATTCATCAATACATAGTATGCATCAAGATGATCTGACATAGCCTGAAGTTCTTCGGCCGTCGTAATCTGGTAAGGTGATGCCTTACTGCCGTCAGGGTCTTCAGGAAGGATAGTTGAGCCGCCGCCGCACGATGCATCTTTAGCTACATATTCGTCCTCTGTACCTCTTTCGGCGATTACCTTTTCTACACTTGTATTATTGCTGTACTTAACAATTACAAGTTCATATCTGCTTGTCTTTGTTCCGTCAGAAACAACAATATAGAATTTATTTACTGTTCCAAGGTTTGCAATATCAGGTACTGATAATTGACCTTGATCTTCACCAAGAACAACATCACCTGTGTCTGTTACTCTGATAAGTCCAAGTTTTGAATCGCTTCTTCTTGTTGCAATTACAATGCTTGCACTGTCATCTGTGCTCGGAATAGCTGTCTTATAATTTCCGTACTTATCCGGAGTTAGCTTTGTATAATCTCTTTCTGACTTGCTCTGAACCATTACATTTGAAAGTGCCAAAGACTGGTCTTGTCTTACAAGTGTAATTGTTTCTGCAATAAAGCTGTTATCATCATACGGATATGAGTAAATCTTGAATTTAACAGTTGTTGTCTTACCCGAATCAAGAGTTACTGTTTCAGTATTTTCACTTACCTTAAACTCGCTGTCACCAATCTGTACCTTTGAAACTTCGCTGTCTGCAACAACTTTAATATCTGCCGCAGTTGCTCCGTAAGGTACTTCATAAGTGTAACCGCCGCTTGTCTTTGTAAGCTTGGTTCCGTTGACATAGACTTCTTTTTCACCCGTATTGCTTCTTATAATATACAATGTGTATGCTTGCTCTGCCTTACCGTCCTTAGATGTAACGGTAAAGTCAACCTTAGATACGTTCCTTGTAACATTATAAGATACGTTCAAGACACCGTTTGTTGATTTATCGCTGCCAAGTTTAACTACTGCATCTTCGTTTGCCGCAGTTATTGTAAGTATGCCGTTTGTTACGGTACTGTCTGCTCTTACAAGATATGTATTAGACTTAAAGTCTGCCTTTTCAGCTGTTACACCGTCAAAGACAACACTCTTTAGAGCTACGTCTGAATCTTCAACATACTTAATTATTACTTGATATGGATCACTTACAACCTTACCGTCATAACTCATAATTCTGAAGTTAAATACTGTATCATTTTCTGAGTTAAGTGCAAGATTTTCAAATACATAACCGTGTGAGTTGTCACTTACAAGAATACCGTCAATACCGAATCCTGTAAGTTCTACCTTTGCCATGTTACCTGTAGGAACGATTGAAAGGTCAACCGGATTACGTCTGTTTACAACTGCTGTGTAGATACGGTCATCAGGAACTGAGAATAACGAAATATCTACATCTGTTGAGGCACCGGCTGTAAGTTCAGTCTTATTAAGTGAAACTGACTTGACATCTGTGTCTTCGTAATCAGTATATACATACAATGTGTATGTCTGCTTTACACTGCCTGATGATGATCTAATTGTAAATTCAAACTTATTTACCTTTGAAACATCGGGTTCATCAAGCATTCTCTTTGCAATAAGTTCACCGTGGGCTACATCGTAATCGCCTGTTTCACTATTCTTCATTGAGATTTCTGCAATACCGCTTGATGTATGTATTGTGATAGTTGCAGGGTTTTCTGCTCTTGAATCGCCTCCGTTAAGCTCTGACGGAATTGCAATCTCATAGATAGTAGGATTATTCTTTCTTGTGATTGCTGCGATACCATTTACGATAACCTCGCCTATCTCTGTGTTATTACTGCTCTTATAGATACTTACTGTATAAATCTTCTTAGCATTTGGTGTACGTACATCATCAACATACAACTGTGAACGAACTTCTACAGTTATAGTTGTTTCTTCTTCAGAAGACAATGTATATGAAGTATCTGACCATACGTTGATGTATGGAATTGAAAGTGCATTTCCTGCTACATTGACAAGTTTAGCATATTGATTTGCTGTAATTGTTACATCTGCCTCAGTTACGGTTGTCGGAACGCTGAATGTATACTTCAAACCATTTGAGATAGGAGTTGTATTTACAGTATCATTAACCTTTACATTGTCAAGTGACAAGTCATCTGATGCACCCTTTAATAATAAGTAGTAGTTCTTAACCAACTCTGCCTTATCATTTTGAGGTTTAACGGTAATTCTCAAGTATCTCTTACCGCCAATAGGAACACCGCCTACAACCTTATATCGGAATGCACCTTCGTCGGTCTTCTTTCTTGTGATGATGTCACCTGTCGAATCTATGATGTTTTCACTGTCATCAGGCAATGCTACTTCATGTATTGATTCGATTGTTGCATACTTATCTGTAAGCAGTATGTCAAGCAATGTATCGTGGTCAGGAACGTTTGCTTCATACAATACTGTCATTGACATATCAACATTGTATTCGCCGTCCAAACCTTTTTCTGTTGTTATACTCTTAATTGATGTATCGTCTGACTTTTCTCTGAATTCAAGAACATAGTTCTTCTTCGAGCCGTTTTCAGCCTTTACTTCGATTACATATTTACCACCGTTTGCATTTGCCGGCAATGTATCCTGCCAATTATTATCTGTTGTCCAACCGGCTGTATCGCCTGCTGTTGAAGCACTGCTATCGCCGTTATTATGCCACTTATTCTGTGAATCATAGTAACCTACTCTCAATATTGACTTAGGTGAAGTTTCAATCGTAATTTGAGGTACTTCTGTCATTGAGTCTACGAAGAATATGTACTTAACGTCATCACTGTTTTCTACAGGTTCTTCTGTAGCATCCACATTACCACGCTTGATGCTGATAATATCATTTTCACCGCTTCTTCTTGTGACGTGTAACTTATATGTCTTAATCGGCTGTGAAGTATTCTGCGATTGAACATAGATTGTATATATCTTAGCTGTATCAGTTGCTTCTGTAAGAGCGATTGTATAAGCCTTAGATGTTATACCCTTATCAACCAACGTCGGTGCAGGCTCACCATCTTCTGTAATCGCAAGTTTTGTAAATTGATTCTTAGCCTTTACTATAACATTTGCTATTTCGTCAGTTGTTTCAATACTTCCGTCATAGTAACCGCCGTTTGAAGCTACCCAGTTAGCTTCTACACCGTTTACTGTTACTGTAATATCGGTATCAGTACTCTGCGGCATAATGATTAGCTTAAATGTCTTCTTATAACTTGAGCCTGATTTAGCCACATCAACTTCATAAGTATATGGATTGCTTTCCGTCAAAGCTGACAAGTTACTAACCTGTAATCTATACAATGTTCTGTCAGGTGAATCAACAGTTATAATATTATTTGCATTTGTTGTATTTCTTACTTCAGCAATATTACCGTTTATTGATGTTAGGTATATAGTTGCTGTGTTAGAAGTTGTAGGAACATATACAATATATTCGTTCTTGTCCTCTTCCTTCGCAATCTTTTCGTCATCGTATTCTACAGTCAATTCCATATCCATATCTGTAGGTGTTGCGATGATGTAGTAATCCTTTGTACCGCCGCTCTGCGATGTTACAGTTACAGGAATTGCGAATGAATCGTTTGTGCCGTCACCGTCAAAGTCGTAATCGGCTGTAAGTTTTGTAAATGTTGCCTTTGCAGTACCGCCGTTTGTATTTGCGAACGGTGCATTATCAATGCTTGTTACTGCCGCATTTACATCTTCAAGCTCGATTGCAAGGTCAAATACTGTATAACCCGATGTAGTTGACTTAGGAACATATACATGATATGCATTGTATATATTACCGCCTAAGTTTACACTGTCATCTGCTGTAGTATCTGTATCCTTGTTTTCACTGTCATTTGGATTTGCAGTTACCGACTTGATATTTGCATTGTTACTCTTCTTATAAATATATAGCTTATATTCGGCTGTTGCTGTATTTGTAATATCATCAGATTTAACTGTGATTGTTACTTCTGTGAAGTTACTGTTTATAGTATCTTCAAGGTCTGTTGTAACAGTTGCGCCAAGTGTCGGATTTGTGTTGTTATTGCCTGAAACGCCGTCTTTACCTGTAATTTCTACACGGTAATTTGCGTTAGATGCAAGAGCCCATACATCTGCACTTGTTGCTGTACCGTCTACATAATATACATATGAGCCGTCAAGATTTGTTTTCTTAACAGTATTGTTATCAACCTTTACAGTCAATGCATAATCATCGCTCAAACGTTTTAAATATACAACGTTTTCATATGCAGGGTCACCGTCAGCTGTTCTGTACAATCTGAACGGTACTTCCATTTCGGTTACAGAGATAGGCATCGAAACCTTAAGCTCTGCATAACCGCCGGCTGTAATATCGCCATTGTTAATGCTTACGAAGTGGTTCTTGCTCGCTGCCGTAACACCAATCAATACTTCACTTGCGTTCGGAAGTACTTCAAGATATGTATATCTTGGTTCTGAATCAGTCGGTGCATTTGCATCCAAACCGTTTACTGTTACGCTTTCAACAGAAGGAGCTTCGTCTGTACCCTTTATAACAAGCTTATACATCTTCTGTAGTGAGCCATCCTGTGAAACTACCTTAACATATCTAATCTCGTCGCCTGTCTGTAAATCCAAACCTGAAACGATTTGAGTTACATATCCTACGTTGCTTGGATTATTATCATATGCATTCTGTCTAAGTTTCTCAATATCTGTAAGTTCTGCCAATTCATCAGATGCTTGTACAGTTACATTTGTAAACTTAGTTGTATCAGGGATTTCAACAGTCCATGTTTCACCGTTGACGTCTGATGATTCCTTAACTGCATAATATGTGCCAACCTTAATATATTCTACATCTGCATTTGTATCTGTATCTCTGATTATTAAGGTGTATTCTTTAGTTGTAAATCCGTCTTGTCCTGTTACTGTTATACGGTATCTGTTTACCGGCTGACTGTGTAGAGTTACCGCATCATTTGCCCATACATTCTGTGACTCGCTGCCCACTTCATTGTATGACAATCCATATGGTGACTTTGTCAAATCTCTTGTGATAGCTTCAACCTTAACAGTTGAATTTGCATCTTGTGTTGTTATTGAAACATCAGCAGTCTTATCACTCGAAATACCGGTCTTTAGATATGTGTAAGTACCGTTTGCATTGCTTACTGTAGTACCGTTTACAGTTACATTCATAAGGTCTGTGTTTACAGCAACCTTAGTAATTACAAGAGTATATCTCTTTGTTGTACCGTCTTTTGCCTTAACTTCAATCGTTGCAGTTGTTTCTTTACTGTTTACAACCACATTGCTCAAAGTAACAGCTCCGGTCGCTTCATCCTTGCTGTCATAGCTGCCGTTTATATGTACGTACTGAACAAGCGATGTTTGCGGAGTTGCTATAATATCAACTCTTGAAGTTGTATCAGGAATCTTAATTACGAACTTGCTGTTATCATCTGCATCATATTTTGCAGGTCTTACAACACCGTCTACAACAACATCAACGCTCTTAAGCTCAGGGTTACCTTCTACAGAAGATACCTTTACGAAGTAAGTCATTACTTGACTTCCGTCTTCTGACTTAATATATACAGGAATTGTTACACCTGCTCTAAGCTCGTCATCAGTTATACCTGTAAGGTCAACATTAACGCTTGCATCATTGCTGTTTGAATATGTTATTGCAGCTGAACCGACATATGCTGACGGTTTATAAGTTGTTTCGATTGCAACTGTTGACTGACTGTCCTTAGCCTTTACTCTGATAGGAAGAATTGTTCTGCCCGAATCTACATATGTATAGAATTCACCTGCGGTATTCTTGCTTAAGTCAGGGTCTTCATTTGCAATATAGATTGCTTTTACAAATTCAATCTCTGTATTATCAGACTTCTTGCGAAGTACAAGTTTATAATCCTTTGATGTAACTCCGTCTTCTGCTATTACTCTGATTGAAAGTTCAGTTGGACCATCATTCAATGACGGGTCAAGAGTAACTTCTCTGATTGCCTTATATGTTGCACCCGTTGTCATAGTTGAAGGCTGTTCTGTAGCAGGGTCGTAAATTACAACCTTTGAGCTTGTATTATTTGCTTCTGCAGTAATATTAATGCTTAGAGCTGTACCCGTTGTTATAATATCACTTGCATTAATACCAAGATAATACTCAATATTACCGTTTTCATCAGTAATCTGCTTTACCTTACCTGTGTAGTCAGGGCTTGCAGGGTCTGTTGTAGGTGTTGAATCAACCTTATACAGACCAACATTATTTGATGCGTATTTAATAATAAGTGTCGGTATATTCATTGAGCTGTTGTCTATGACAATACCGTCTGCTCTCTTAACATACAACTTAGTTGTTGTACTGCCGTTCGCTTCTTCTTCAAGAAGTTCTTTCGGAAGAAGAACCTTTGCAATACCGCCCTGTGTAGGATCTGCAGCGTTGATAGGTGTCGGAGTTACGAAGTTATTCGGTGTTCCGACTGCTACCTGCGAACGTGCATCGGCAGTTGTAACGTAAATTACAATACCGTCCTCCGAATAAGGGGCTTGACCTTCATATGTGTTAATTGAAGTCTTATATGTTGCAGCAACCTTATTTTCTGTTAAGTCTACTGCTGTTATACCGTTTGTTTCAGGTAATTTCAAAATATTTACCTTAAACGTCTTTTCTGTTCCGTCTTCTGACTTAACATGGATATATACAGCATTTGCCTTTGGCTGAGTTGCTTTAACATCCATTTCATCTGTATATGTTGCATCGCCATTTACATAGAATGTACTGCTTGTTGAAATTGTCAGCTTAATGCTTTCATCAGTTGTAACATTATCGCCGTCTACAATAACACCCTCTGCTACAAGTTTTTGAGTTGTGTTATCTGTTCCGTCAGTTGACGCAGGCAAAGTATATTCATACTCACCGTCAGCATTCTGCGAAAGTTCTTCGCCGCCATATGTTACCTTTATTGCAGTATTAGCTGACATTCTTATAATATCAAGCTGATATACACCCTGTGAATATGATGTATCTGCCGGAGTTACAGCAATATAAAGTGTTGTTGTATCTGCTGTAATCGAAACATTTCTCATGTCGAACGGCATTCCTGACATAGAGTCACTCTTTGCAGTTGCTTCATCAGGACGAATTGCAACCTTTGAGCTTGTGCTTGCCGCTACGGCATTAACCTGTACATAGTTAGTATCATACTTAATCTTTGCAACATACTTACCGGTTGTCTTATCATATGTAACATTGTAATTTTCACCGATTATTATACCTGTCGGCTTGTACTCAAGCTTATCAACAGTAAGGCTTCCCAAACGAGAATCTGCTGTTTTCTTGTAAATACGTAGTGTATATTCATTAACCGCACCCAATGTTGTTGTTACCTTTAGAGCAATATCCATATAACCCTTGTCATTAAAGTTCAAGGTTACATCTTCGGTTGTTGTATATGAATATACGTTGCCGTTCTCAATTTGAACTTGTCCGTTAGTTACTGCAGTTGTCAATGTTACAGACGCTGTCTTAGCATCGTCATCAACTGCCCATACATACATTAACTTTTCATTACCGTCTTCTTTTACAAGAGTTGAGTTAATATAGCCGCTGTTATCAACTGATACAAACGGATCACTCTCTTCATCAAGCTTGAAAATTGTAAGTATGTACGGAGCACCGTCAAGCGAATCGGCTGTCAATTTAATATATGTCTTATCTGATGTCTTTGTATTATCAAGGATAAATCCGTCATATGTGAATTCACCAGGTGTTGTTGCCTCCTTTACGGCATTTAGCAAACCATCAGGAGTGTATGTTACCTTTGCGACATCTCCGATCATAGGAGTTGTGATGATGTTAATATTAGCAACATCCTTAATCGGGATTACAACCTCGTAGTTCTGAGTATCACTCGGATTCTTCTGGTACGCGGTATATGTATTAAGCACATTTCCGCTTGCATCAACGATTTCTACCTTAATTTCCTTGATTGTTGTTGCCTCAGACTGTCTGTAAATAGTCAATGAATGGTTTGATACAGTTCCGTCTTGTGCTGTTACTCTAATAGGAATGACCTTATATGTTTCATTTGCCGACATTGTAATCTTCTGTACGTCATAGTAACCGTCATGACCGTTATCCTTGTCATGATCGCTGTTTACAGTTACATTCGCAATAGAGATTTTAGCTGACGGAGAAACTTGGCTATAGATATAAATATCTCTATCCTTAGCATCGCCGGTTTCCTTAATGATTGCATAATAGTTACCTGTATTACCTATCAGAACACCATTTCTTACATAATCCGATACTGCCGCATCTTTCAATTTAATATGGTTTTCAGGTTGGTCATAATAAACCCAATCAGCTACATCTGTAGCAGGATCGTTTTCACCAACTTTTACAATTCTCAAATCACCGTCATTTGAGTATCTTGTTGTATGAGCTTTATATATTCCGTCAAAGCTTGTGTTGCTGTTCTTAAACTCGAAGTAATAATTATCTTCAAGTTCACTGATCGGTACATCTGTAAATTCATAGTATCCTATAAACTTAGGGTCTTTTGAACCAATATTTGCGTCTGTCAACAATGTACCCATAACAGGATTTTGACCGTTCTTATCTACCATATAGATAACATCTGCGTCTACAATACTCTTAACGTGTACCGTTACAGTTGTAGCATTAGGAATTGTTGTTTGTACAAGACCTGTATAAACACTCTTTAGAGGATCAACAAGCTTATAAGACTTATCGCCTACAACAGATATTATCTCTGTATATTCATCACTGTCAAGATAACCCTTTTCAACTGCGGCTTGAGTTGCTGTGTCATCAAGTTTTGAATAATCAAATATGATTGCTTCAACATGATTATCGCTTGCATCGGCAACTTCTACATATGCAGTCTGTTTTGTACCTGTCTTTACATCTGTTACAACAAGCGTTGCAACACCTTCCTTAGTCTTTCCGCTTACTTTACCGTCTGAATCTACAGATACAAGTGAACCAGGAATAAGAGCAGTTACTCCATCCTTATCCATTTCATTCGTGATTTCCCATTTGTATGTGTTACCTGTTGTTGCATTATCTTTAATCAAGTTAAATCTATTGAATGAAACTTTCATCTGATAAGGTGCGGAACCGATATAAAGTTTCAAGCTTGAAGGAATAAGCTTCATAGTTCTGCCTGTTACAAGCACAGGGCTGAATTCGTTAGAATCAGATGCGTTTGTTGTACCAGGTTTATAGTGTGCAGGATCTTCACCCGCATAAGAGTCACCCAACTGACCGTGTGTATTTTCACCGAAGCTCCATACGTATCCGTCTTCAAGTACAACGTATGATGTTGCACCGCCTGTTGCAACCGAAATTGCCGACAGACTTCCGTCATCAACAGTTACTTCTACAGGAGATACTTTGTCATCAGATGTTGTTACATTACCGATACCCAAACGTCCAAGGTCTGCACTACCCCAGCTCATCACTCTTCCGTCTGCCGTTATCGCAAGGTTGTGCAATGCACCGACTGAAATATCAACTGCGTAGTTATTAGTACCGTCAAATACATCTACATAGTCAGGAGCGTAGTATAACAAGCTTCCGCTTTCGTCAATACCTTGTCCAAGCTGACCTTCGCTGTTAGCGCCCCACGATATAATTCTGCCGTTATCAAGCATTGCAACAACGTGATATAAACCATCATACGTTCTTAAAATATGACCGTTAAATTCATCACCAAGGTCTATCTGTACAGGGTAAGCATAGTAACGATTATTGGTATTATCAATTTGGTGATTCGAGTTTTCACCCCAACCCCAAAGTGTACCGTCATAACGTACTGCCTTTGTTGCGCTACCGCCTGCACCGATACTGATGCTGATAACTTTGTTCAAACCTTGTGCTACAACCGGAGTGCTTGATCTCTTGCTTGTATCCTTTGAAGGAGCACCAAGCTGACCTAAGCTGTTGTCACCAAAGCTATATACGTATCCGTCTGCACCAAGTACCATTGTATGTTGTTTACCTGCCGAGATAGATACTATTTCAGGCAGACTTTCTACCTTTTGAGGTGTTGATACGACTATGCTTGCATTACCTAAACCAAGCTGACCGTAATCATTATGACCCCATGTATAAACTTCACCGTCACGGGTAAGTGCAATTGAATGATATTCACCTGCGTGAACAGATACAATATCCTTACCGTTTAATGCTGTTACATTTATAGGTTCATATGCGCAAGATACGCTGCCGTCACCAAGCTGACCGTATTCATTGTTACCCCATGTCCAAACTGTTCCATCCGACTTAAGAGCGATAACATGAGAGTTACCTGCTGAAATCATAGGAGCTGTCTGTGCGTCTTTATCTATTACATGAACGATACATACTGATGTAAGGTTGCCCTTCTTAACAACGATATGAGTAATACCAATCTTATTACCTGTAATCTCGCCGTCATCACCAACTGCCGTAACATCTGCAATAGCTGTATTCTTACTTTCAAATGAGATACTTCCAGGATTATCATAATCAGTAATCAAGTTGAATTTCTTACCTGAATATGTGTCAAGAGTAGCTGTTTCTCCGACATGAATTGTCATTTCATATTTAGAAATAAGTTCTGTTCTTTCACCGATTAGAACCGGAACATAACTCTTTGTTTCGTTTCTGGCAACCGGTGTACCAAGTGAATAGTCACCATAACCGTAAACGTCACCATTCCTTGTATAGAATACTGAATATTCATCACCAAGACTTACACCTGCGATTGCGAAATCGTTATATGTTGACTTGATAGTATCAATAACAGCATTTGCAATAGGTATATTTCTTTCAACGGTGTCACCTATACCAAGTTGACCCTTATTATTTTGACCGAATACATACATATTACCATCCTTACCGATAACTGTACTGTATTTATTACCGGCTGCTATGGTTACTGCATCTGTTAAAATCTTTGTGTAGGTATTTTTTGTTGCACTCGGTGTATTACCAAGCTGACCGTGTCGGTCACTGCCTGTTGCATAAACGCTTGATGTAAATGCAAGAGCAATACTATGGTCATATCCTGCAGCTATAGCAACTATAGCTTCGGTATCTCTTACTTCTGTCGGCAACCACAATTCACCTGTGTTATTACCGACTCCGCCTTGTCCCGAATCATTAGCGCCCATTGCCCAAATTGTTCCGTTTGAACGCAATAGCAATGCATTTTCACTGCCTGCCGAAATAGCAGTTACACTGTCAACTGTTGATACGCTCTGAGGAGTAGCATATGCCGTACCGATATTACCGATACCAAGTTGGCCCTTATTGTTGCTGCCCCATGTCCATACATTACCGTACTTATCAAGAGCCATACCGAACGCATCACCTGCTGCAACGTTAATTATGTTGCTTAGTCCGTCAATCTTTGCGAATGATGTACGAGCCGATATTGCTGTTGATGCAACTCCCAGCTGACTGCAGTCATTCAGACCTGTTGAGTAAACAGTTCCGTCTGATGCTACGGCAAGTGCAAATTCTTCACCGACTGCAATATCAATAAACTTAACACCTGACGGTGTTACATCAGTAGGTTCATCAACAGATATTGTGTTGCCTGTACCAAGTTGACCGTTCTTGTTTATACCCCATGCCCAAAGAGTTCCGTCTGCTCTTAGAGCAAGTGAATGGTTACCCTTCGTTATAGCCTTAGGTTCAAATCCTACATTATTATTTGATACGATTACTTTTATGTATGCACTCTTTTGACTGTATTTGTTTTCAGCCGCAGAAATGTATGCCGTACCTGCTTTATTTGCAGTTGCAACGCCTGTTGACTTGTTGATTTCAAGTACGCCAAGGTCACTTGAAACAAACTCAAATTCATTCATACTAAGTATGCCGCTCTGATATAGATTGAATACATTAAATCCTGCATCCAAATCCTTAACATCATCGACATTCATATAGATTGTGCCATAAAGAGCCGTACCGTTTTCATAAATAACAACTTCGTTACCGCCAACCATTAGAGGTACATTCTTATCAATTTGTGTACCGTCACCAAGCTGACCGTATTCATTACTACCTACAATCCAAACGTTTCCGTTTTCATCGACTGCCATCTGATGATTTGAGCCGCCTGCAACAAGGTCAAACTTCAAATCATCTGATGATTTAATAACCTTAGCAGGTACATACTTCTCTGTTGTGTTGCCGATACCAAGCTGACCGTATTCATTTGCACCCCATCTGTAAATGTCACCATTTACATCAATCGCGGCTGAAACGAATTTACTTGCTGAAATATCAACAATTCCCGACAGATATGAATCTCCCGAATTTTGTTCGCCTTTATAAACCTTTACCGGAACAGTACTTGCTGTTCTGCTGTTTGTACCAAGTTGACCGTGTTCATTTGCGCCTAATGCCCAAACATTTCCGTTAGTATCAAGAGCAAGAAGATGGTTCGTACCGTGTGCAATCTTCAAGATTGAAAGTTCATTTCCGTTATCGTCCTTGTATCCCATTACCTTTGTAGGAATGTTATCCTTAGACATCTTCCAAACTTCACCGCTTATACTTAGAGCATAATTGCCGCTTACTTGAAGAATGTTATTCAAACCTGAAACGATTGATGCGTAATTTTGATTATCGTATTCTTCTCCAAATACTGCAACTGTACCGTTTGCAAGTAGGATATATGCTGTATTGCCGTGAGTTGAAATTCCAACTGCACCTTCTACATCTGTACCGTCTTTGTATTTAACTGTGTCAATACCGGTAGCCGATCTGTCATCATTACCGTTACCAAGCTGACCATTGTTATTATTACCCCACGAGTAAACTTTACTGCTCATTCCTATTGCAAGATTATACTTATCACCTGCCGCAATCAGAACAGCTTGTTCATTGTTTGCACCTAACGTCACCTTCTTAGGTTCAAGTGACATTCCGTTTTCTGTTTCATATCCAAGTTGATTTGAGTCATTCAGACCCCAAGTCCATACAGTACCGTCATACTTAAGGGCAATGCTGTGTCCTTTGCCGCCGTCTACCATCGGGTAGATACCACCGTTTTGACCTACGTAAACCGTTACATAACCGATTGTGTTTGAAGATGTCTTAACAACCTTCAAGATTGCTTTACCGTCTTTAACACCTGTTATTGTAAGTCCGTCGCTTTCTACCCTAACAACTGATGTATCAAGTGATTCAACTGTATAACTGTTATCGGTTGATGTAGTCTTACCTAATAGATTTAGATATTCGGCAATCGTTACCGTAAGTGCATTATTATTAGTGTCACCTACAGAAACATTAACGCTTGAACCCTTATCCAATCTGATAACCTGCGGTTTAACGCTAAGTTGCATTTTACCCGCAATTACAGGAATATATGCATTCGCATTATCCTGATTACCAAGCTGGCTGTATTCATTTGCACCGAAACTCCATACATAACCGTCACTGTCAATAGTTACTGTATGGTTAATACCTGCAGCAACAAAGATAATATTCTTTGCAGAATCAATGTATTCAACCTTTGAAGGGCTCTTATAGTCCTTCTTAATCTTCTGACCTGACTGATACTTTTCTTCATTGATACCCCATGCATATACGTCACCATTTTCTGTTATGGCTACGCTGTAACGATAACCGGCTGCAATATCAATTACCTTGCCAAGTGTGCTTATAAATTGAATATCGTTTGTACCAACTGAACTTATATCGCTCAATTCACCGACACCAAGTTCACCGTTCTTGTTATCACCGAATGTATATAGGCCTCCGTCTCTTGCTATAAGAAGAGTATGGGTTGTATCAATATTAGTTGCGCTGCCGTCACCGACGTGGTCATTAGATGCAACCTTTATAAAACGTACATCTTTAGTATCTTTTTGAATTATTACCGATGACGCATTCTTATTAGGAATTTGCCATATTGTACCGTCAGCCTTTAGACCGTATTTGCCTGAAATTTGAATCATTCTCTCGAACAAATCAAGCTGAATAGGTTTACTACCATAACCTGTATTGTTATTGATATTACCCCATGCGTAAATATGTCCGTCCTTATCAAGCGCATAGCTTGTTGTTTCGCCGACACCGATTTCAACAGCCTTTGTGCTGTCAGGAAGATTAACCTGTACAGGTTTATTAGAATTGTTACGTGTACCGTTTCCAAGCTGACCTAGGTCATTTCTTCCCCAAGTCCATACTTTACCTGTATTGTCAACAGCTACAGTATGACCGTTACCCGTTTCAATTCTTGTAATATAATTTGAAGGATTACCGAAATCAAAAGTAATCTCTGTAGGTACAATTCTGTTTTCTTTGCCTTGGTCACCAAGTTGACCTAAGTCATTTTTACCCCATGTATATACTTTACCGTCTTTATCAAGTGCAACAGTAAATCCTTCACCTGCGGCTACCTGCGGAAGGGTCTTATAGCCGTTCATAAGAACAGTTACTTCAACAGTTGTTTGTCTGCCGCCGCCTGATACGATAATCTGTGTCTTACCTGTTGATACAGGATTGATTGTCAAGCCACTTACAGATGCAATGTTTCCGTTTATTGAACTTGCGCTGAAGTTTACACTTGAATCTGTATTCTGTATTACATTGAAGAACTTATTATAAACCGGATTGATAACTGATGTTTCACCCTCATGAAGTGTTACAAAATATTCATCAAGTGAAATATAATCTTCACCCGTCTTTGCCGGAACAAGTTCATTTGTTTCTGTATCTGACGATTGACCTGCCGTACCGTTACCGATTTGACCAAGGTCACTTGCACCCCATGTATATACATATCCGTCTGTTAATATTGCAGAAGTATTTGTTCCGCCTACTGCAACACCCCAAACATTAGTGTTATTTACAGGGATATATGTCGGTTTAGATACCTTTTCTGTCTGGCTGTTATCACCAATCTGACCACGACTGCCCGCACCCCAAGTATAAACCTTACCGCTATCTGTAAGTGCAGCTACATGCGTTTGAGCAGAACGCGAACCGCCAAACTGTAAATCAACAATACCGCTTGTTTCATTAGGTATGTTAATTTGAGATACTAACGAAACTTTTTCGCCTGCGGCATCATTCAATACTTGGTAATACTGATTATTACCCCATACAAAAGCTCTGCCGTCAGCAGTCATAAATGCTGAGTTATAAGGACCTGCCGAAAGTGCGGCTGCCTCAACTTTATCACCGGTTGAAGAATTTGCATCTACAGGTAAATCTACTTCTACAATAGTTGCAGTATATGTATTACCGCCTTTTGTTGTGTCAACACCAAGTTGTTTTTCTGTATTGTCACCGACCATCCACATAGTTTTGTTACCAAGAAGTAACATTGTATGTGCGGTGCCGGCTGCTATATCAACTACTCCGCCAAGTGTACCGTTACCGCCAACACCTCTCATTAATACCGGAGTCGGATGTTGAGAACCGTTTACATCTGCTGTTCCAAGCTGACCTCTTGTATTATTACCGAAGCTATATACATATCCGTTATCTGTTAAAACAACCGAATAATCAGCACCTGCAGCTACCTTTACCGCAAATACATTTGAAAGTGCCTTAACCAATACAGGCAATGATGCACTGTCATATTTATAAGCGCTTATACCAAGCTGACCATAGTTATTCATTCCCCATGCATAGACTTGACCATTCTTATCTACTGCAAGAACATGATCCGGACCTGCCGCAATATCAACGATTGTTTCAGCGTCAAGGTCAAATCTCTGGTCATTATTAGGATTAATATATTGATCAATTCTTGTAGGAGTTGCAATTACAGGAGTTGCTGTATCAATACCTACTCTGCCGTTAGTATTTGAACCCCAACCCCAAATTGTTCCGTCTGCTTTCAATGCGATTACATAACCGTCACCGATTGCAATCTTAGGATTTGTAAATCCTTCAGAAACCGTGATATGAGTTGCAACAGTCTTACCTGTAAGTGAATCTGTTGCAATAAGAACAGTTGAACCTGTCTTAAGTCCCCTAACCTTTACAGTAGTCGATGTCAAACCGCCTGTTGCGGCTGAAGGAGTGGATGATACGATTTCTGCAATATTTGGATTTAGTATTCTCCATGTAACTTCGCTTGTGGTTGTTGTTGATGTATTAAATAATGAGAATACTGTAGCCGATGAAGTTGCAGTTACATCTGCTTCATCTGTCGGATGAAGTCTTAGAACCTTTGAATCAAGTGAAACCGGACTGCTGCCGACAACTACCGGATAAGGACTGTTATCCGTCGTTTGGTCACCAAGCTGACCTTGATTGTTAAGACCCCATACGTATACTCCGCCTGTCTTAGAAACGGCAAGTACATGAGATGCATTATCGCCTGATTCAACCATCATAATATTTGATAGTTTTTCTGTTCCGCTGTTATTCTTATCAACAAGAGTTGGAAGTGTTGAAATTCCTCCCGTAACTCCGTGACCTAATTGACCTACATGGTTATAACCCCATGCATATACATTTGCATCTGCAGTATTGGTAAGTGCAACATGGAATCTGTAACCTGCTGTAATTTGCGAAATATCCGTCAAAGGATTTGTTCCGTCTGTTGTTACTCTTACAGGATATACATTAGTCCAGTTTGTTGTATTTGTACCTGTAATGCCTTCTGTATTAATACCTGTAGAATATACATAGTTATCAAAAGCATCAGTAGAATCTGTTATATTGTCTTTTAGTTCAAATGTTACATATGCACCATGATGGTCACCGCGGCCAAGACTTACAACACCCTTGAATTCACCGCCGTCGGCACTCTTCTGCATCTTTTGAACAAGACTCGAATTACTTGTATTACCTACACCGCGTTCACCGTATCCGTTATAACCCACTGTGAATACTGTTGAATCTCTGTTCAAAATTGCTGTTGAATAAGTACCAACTTCTGCATCAAATGCATTATTAACACCGATAATCTTATTCGGTAATGTATTATTTGCACCGTTTGTACCTAAGTTACCATAATTGTTATAGCCCCAAGCATAAGCAGTACCGTCATCCATGATTACTATAGCGCTATGAACACCGGCTCTTATCTTAACTGCCTTGTTTGAAAGACCTGCACCGAAGAAACCGTTACCATCTGTACTCTTAACCTTTATCGGATAGTATTGATAGTAATCGCTGCCTGTACCTTGTCCGAGTGCAGCATAGTAGTTACGTCCCCATGCATAGACGCTTCCATCTCTTGTCAATGCATATGCTGCATAAATGTTAGCTGAAATATCAATTACATCTTCAAGAGGTGAACCGTTATCAAGGACTACCTGTACAGGAGCTCCTGATTGAGTAACTGTCTTGTCGTTAATACCAAGCTCGCCGTATGTATTTTCACCCCATGTCCAAACTGTTCCGTCTGCCTTTAGGGCGATTGAGAAGTAATCACCCGCATCAATCTTAGGGAATACAGCTGTTCCGTTGTCAACTGCCGACTGATAGTCTGCAGGAAGGACATTAACCTCTATCAATGCATATAAGCTTGTATCCTTATCTGCAACAACAATGTTTGCCTTACCTACGCCAACAAACGAAAGCTGGTTATTAAGTCCGACTGTAACAACGTTTGTATCTGTAGATGCGATTCTAAATGTACCTATATCTGTGATATGGTCTTCAAATACGTTAAAGCCCGAAACAATACTCGGTACAAAGCTTCTTGAAGGAGCACCTTCATATGTTGTAATTTCATTATTTGTTATACCGGTAAGCTTAATCTTTTTAGTACCGACAGCTGTAGGATAATTGCTGTTATCAAAACCGCCGTTACCGATTTGACCTTGAGTACCAAGACCCCAAGCATATACGTCACCGTCTGTTTTTATAGTTGCAGAATGACTGCCGTTGTTACTTGCATCTGCCCAGATTACTCTGTCAAGATTATTAATACCGTTTTCATCTTTAACGTTTGTAAACTTGCTTTCTGACAGATTTGTAGAACCTACGCCAAGCATTCCGTAATCATTCTTACCTGTTGCAAGAAGTTCCTTACCGTTTTCCTTAATTGCAAATGTAGATCTTGCTCCGCTGATACGGATTACATTATCTATATTGTTATTCTTTCTAGGCAAGCCGTCTGAATTAACAACACCAAGCTGACTGTCTACACCTTTACCCCAAACATATGTTTCCTTGTTTTCGGTAATTGCAAATCCACTGCCGTAACCCGCAGCGATTGCTACAACTTTATCATCAATAGAAACTTGAGATTTTGCTACTACACTTGTAGAAAGCTTACTTGTACCGTGTTCAATACTGCCGTTATATCCCCAAGCATATACTCTGCCTGATTCTGCAAGAGAATAGCTTGTAGCGTTTCTGCCGCCTGCTATTGCTATTGCTCTTGATACACCTGTATATATCGGTGAAAGGATATAACCCGCACTACCGCTCTTGATTTGTCCGTTGTAATTCTTACCCCAGCCATATACGTCCATTGTATCTGTAATTGCAAGTGCAAATTCATCTACACCTGAACCGCCGACTGAAATATCAGTTACAAGCAAACCGTTATTTACAAATGACTGAATCATTTGAGGAGTATTAAGCTGAACGCTTGTTACCAAGCCTTGACCAAGCTGTCCATAATTATTTACACCCCATGTCCAAAGATGTCCGTCAAAATCAAGTGCCATTACGAAATTATCGCCTACAGCAATCTTTTTAATATTTGACATAACCTTTCGAGGTTCTGTTTCCATACCGCCTGTGTATCCAAGGCCAAGTTGTCCTGAAGCATTATTACCCCATGACCAAACTGTTCCGTTTGCCTTTAGAGCTACAGTAAATGTTTGACCTGCCTCTACCATTGGATATGTTACGTATTCGTCTTTATCAGGCACTACTGAAACTAAGACATAAAGAGTATTAATTACATTATCTGCACTGTCTTTAATCTTAATTTGAACATATGTCTGTCCGACAGTTTTACCTGTTACTGTACCGTTTAAATCAACCGTTGCAACATTGCTGTCCCACACGTCAAATTCCTGACTGTATGTAGCTGCCGCATCAGCTGATGAGAATAGGTTAAATGAACCCTTAATATCAATTATATTACCAATGTTTTGCTGCTTGTCAATCTTAGCAAGTATTTCTCTTTCCTTGACTAAAATTGTAGGCTCTGCACCTATCATTTGTGCAACATTGATTTTGTCGCCTGCATTTTGCAATGCAAGCTGTGAAGAAGTATTATCACCAACTGACCAAACGTTACCGTTTGAATCAATATATAGTGAGTGTGCACCGTTTCTTGATGATGATGCACCTATTGCATCAGTTGCTGTTGTACCGTCATTCTTCGCAAATTCCGAATACGGAACCATTGAAGTTGAGTTGTCTTCAGAACCGTTTGCAAGTTGACCGTGGTCGCCTAAACCGGATATTTTAAGCTGGCTGTCTTTATCTATCGTATATATGCTGTCACCACCGCCGATTATCGCTGTATTATCACGTCCAAGCATTTCTGTCGGAGTTCTGAGCGTTGATGTATTGTTCGGCGAAATTGCATAGTATGCGTTATTACCCCATGCATATGTCTTTGTTGAAGGCTTACTTGAAGCATCAAGAGAATATGTAACAGCTATACCGTTTTGGTTACCTGCACCGATTGCCATTGCTCTGTTATTAAGCGGTACTAATGTATATACCGAACCTGACGTTCCGCCTGTTCCGTATTCATATGCATAGTTCTTACCTAATGCATATACAAGACCGTTTGAAGTAAGCGTATAAACCGTTGCACCTCTGCCGGCTGCAATATCTACCGCATTAACTGCCGGAGATACAACAGGAGTATTGTAGCTTGCGTCATTTGCAATCTTTAATTGTCTGTATTCATTTGAACCGAAACCATATATGTTACCGTTTGAATCAAGCACAACAACAAATATCTTATCGTCATTCAATCCGCCTGCGGCAATTGCAACGATATTTTCAAGATATGTCTTATCTGCATTGCCTTGGTTCTGTTCACCCTTCAATACCTGTACCGGTACATTTGAGCTTACAGTTGTTCCGTCGCCAAGCTGACCGTTGTCATTTCTACCCCACGTCCAAACCGTTCCGTCTGTCTTTAGAGCTACCGCTGTCTGACCTGCTGCCGCAATCTTTATAATATCGCTTAAAGAGTCTATCTTTTCCGGATATACAACTGTTCCGTTTGATACACCGTTACCAAGCTGACCGTATGTATTTTGACCCCATGTCCAAACTGTTCCGTCTGCCTTTAGAGCAACAGTAAAGTCTGTACCTGCAGCTACCTGCGGATATGCTACACTTGTTTTTCCGACCGTCAAATCTGACGGACGTACTTCTACCTTAACAAGACCTGTTGTTAGAGGGTCGTTTGCAATAGATACTATGACATATGTTGTACCTACACCCACCGGCGTAATTTCACCGGTATCAGGATTTACAGTTATAATATTATTATTTCCGTCATATGTCTGCCATAGAAGCTTAGCATCTGTCTTACCGCCGTTATTTGAGTTGAATACATTAAACGAATCAACTGACGGTGCCGGAATTGTTACGCTTCCGCCATTTACCTTTAATGAATATAGATATTGACTCATTGTCAGGTAAGATGCACCAACTCTTACAGGAGTCGACTCATCTTTATTTGAACCGTTGCCAAGTTTATAGTATGAATTATTTCCCCAAGCCCAAACACTACCGTTTGACTTGATTGCATACATTGATTGACCCGGTCTTTCATCAGCTGTTACTGCCGCATTAATTACATCTTCAAGATATGTACCCTCTTCACCCGAGTCACCTGCAAGTACATTGCCTACTACACCGAACTTAGAATTCGGTCCTTGTCCTGTTGCATATATACCCGCTTGACCTGATGTATAAAGTCTTCCGTCTGTCATTAAAACAACCGAACTCAATGACGCATCTGCAAATACCGGAGATGCTGTAATTGTCGTTGACGGATAATTTATAAGTTTAATCAAGTAATCAGCGCCTATTCCGCTTGCTGATTCGACATGAACTTTCACAAGTTGTTCAAACTTATCATTACCTGATGTTGCGACATTATATGTATTCAAACTTGCACCGGCATAGCTTGTGTCATCGCCCTCTGTAAAGACAGTACCGTCAAGGGCAGTCATTTCGACATTATAGAATTGTACTGTTGCATTCTTGCTTGTCGCAAATACAACCGGAGTTGCCGAAACAGCACCAAGAGGCAATTCAACTTCATACAACGCGTCAGCATCTGCCGGAGTTTCATCACTTAGTACACCAAGTGCCGTTGACGCTTCACCGTTCTTCATCACAAGATTTACAGATACCTTTTTCAATGAAGTATCATCACTGTCATCGGCTTGCATTTCAATACTGTCTGCAGACATTATTTCAATCGCCTGCTCATAATTATGTTTGCTGTAATCTGCGACAACTGTCGGTTTTGTATTAGTAGTTGAATTACCAAGACCTGTTGTACCGTAGCCTGCATAACCCCACATCATAACCAAACCGTCAGTTGTAATTGCAACTGCATTATGCCAACCGTGTTTTGCATACAATGCTTTCTTACCGTTTAAGTCAGCTTGGGTAGTTGTAATTCTGTCAGATGTTGTTCCGTTACCTGCTGAGCCATATCCGTTATATCCCCAAGATACAATTTGTCCGTCACTGCGAAGAACACTGCCGGTATGTCCGATTGCGTCAGAATTAATTCTAACTGCACCGTTTAGCATTGAGTTATTCTTTGTGATATTAACCGGTACACCTGTTACATATGAATCGCTTGTATTCTTAGGATCTATTACTGACTTATAGTTTCTGCCCCATGTATATAGAGTGCCCTTTATATCAAGTGCCATTGAATATGATGCATAGTTACTGTATCCGCCTGCACCGATGTCTACGATAAAGTCACTGCCATTACCGTCGCCAAGATATGTGTTTGTATTATTGTTGCTATAACCTGTACCGACAACTCTCATAGCGACTGTCGAACTATGATCTGAAGTATCACCGTCACCAAGTGAGCCATAAATACCCCAACCCCATGCATAAACTTGACCGTCTGCCGTTAAAGCAAGATTGTGATATGCACCGACTGCGATTTTTACAATATTTGTAAGAGGTACATTATTTGAATCAGGATCAGACTGATTTTCCTTTCTAAGTACCTGTTCAGGATGATCATGGTCACCGCCTGCAGTACCTATACCTAATTCACCGTGTGCATTGTAACCCCATGCCCAAACTGTTCCGTCTGCTTTTAGAGCTACTGTATGATAGAAACCAGGCTGAACTTGAGGGTATGCAATATAATTTGTACCTTGCGGTTCAACGTTTAGTTTGAAGAAACCTTCTGCTCCGTTTTTATCCGTTACAACAATATATGTTATACCAGTCTTTTTAGCTGTCACAACGCCTGTCTTTGCATCGACTGTTGCAACTTCTGTATCAACCGATTTAAAAGTCAAATCATCAGGAGTATATGCAGACGCTCTCAACAAGTTAAATGATGATACACCGCTGATACCGCTTAAATCAATCGAAAGAATATCTCCCTCTTGAATTGAAGTTACAATTTTACTTGTATTCTGCATCTTTAATGTGTCGTAATATATTACAACATCATTGTCAACTCCATTGTTTGTCCATGTTGCTGTTGAGATTGTAAGTTGTGGCTGACCCATATCAGATACTACCTTAACAGGTGCTTTTCTTCTATCTGTCGTACCGTCACCAAGTTGACCGTTTATGTTATAACCCCAATCCCATACAGAATAGTCTGATTGAACAGAACCCATATGGTATCCGCCTGCATATAGACTTACTGTATCCTCAAGGTAATCTTTCTTTGTTTCGCCTCCAACTACACGTGTTGCATATACATATGTAGCATCTGACTTGTTAAGACCTAATTGTCCGTATGAATTATTACCCCATGCATATACCTTTGTGAATGGATCGGCAGATGCATTTTCAATAACGCGAGCTGACATTTGCTGCATACCTGCGGCAATTTCAACTACGTCACTAAGCTCTGTTGATACGTCTGTCTTTACAACTGTCGGTACATTTACAGTGCTTGCACTCGTATCTACACCAAGCTGTCTTTGGGCATTATAACCCCATGTATATGCTTTTCTGTCAGTTGTTACAACGCCTGCCGATACACCGCCGGCTGTAATTTGTACCACATTTTGTAAGCCTTTGTCTGTATCACCGTTGATACCTACAGGTCGAACCGGTGTTAAAGATGATGTGTATGACTTATTACCAAGCTGACCGTTAGAATTCTGACCCCAAGTCATAACACTGCCGTCTTTTCTTAGAACTACAGCGAAATCGTTAGTGCCGTTTACCCAGTCACCGCCTGCTGCGATTTGTATTACATCGCCCAAATATACTGTATATGCCAATCCACCGCTTACTCTTACAGGAGCATTTGAATCGGTATTTGTGTTATTACCTAACTGACCTACATTATTTTGACCCCAAGTATAAACATTACCTTTTCTGTCAAGAGCCATTGCGAATGTAGGACCTGCTGAAATTTGGATAATATCCTCCAAATAAGTGCTTGAGCTATCCTGCTCACCTGTTACAACCTGCATAGGTGTCAAACAGCTTGTTTTACTTGAATCAGTTGGGTTACCTTTTACACCGATACCTAATTGACCGTAGCTGTTATCACCCCATGCCCAAACTGTTCCGTTTTCACGAAGTGCAAGAGCATAGTAACGATTACCACCGTCAAATGTACCTCCTGCTGCAACCTGTACTACATTTGTAAGGTATTGGTTACCTGTAGCACCACCCAATACTTGTACAGGAATAAGTGAATCCGCTGTACTGTTGTTACCAAGCTGTCCCGCAACATTGTAACCCCATGTCCAAACTGTTCCGTCTGCCTTTAGAGCTACTGTTGACGATTGCTTAGCTGAAACCATAGGAGTTGCTACTGCGTCTTTCGGCTTAACTTGTACACGAATAATACCTACAAAGTTTCTTGTAGGATCTGTATCACGAATTATTACAACACCTGTTCCGTACTTACCGTTTTGGTTTGGAACAATTGTATTGCCGTTCTTGATTGTAAACAAAGTCTCGTCAAATGAAGAAATTTCAATATCCTTAGCATTTGAATATGAAGAACTCTTGTCAGTGATAAGGTTAAATCCGAAGATTTGTTCACCGATTAATTTAGATGTATCTATAACAAGCTGTTCATCTTCAGCGATTGCATGACTGCCTGTCAAGCTTCTCGGCATTGAAGAATCTTCATATTTGCGTACAGTAGTACCTGTTTCACTCTTCTGTACTTCTGCATATTGAACATCAAAGTTTGTTGTCGGAGGGTATCCGACACTTACCGGAATTGACGAATTTTCATTCTTTGAGTTACCAAGTTGTCCACTTGTATTCAGACCCCATGCCCACACGGTTCCGTCTGTACGCACGGCTGCACCGAAGTGACCATTTTGTGCACCGACAATTTGTACAACATTCTTCAAGTTTTGTACATCCTGAACTTCATTTGTTGTAGTTGTTTTACCATTACCAAGCACACCATATCCGCCATATCCCAAGCTTGAAACTGTTCCGTCTTCTTTTAGGATATATGTATATCCGGTATTGCCTATGC
>ERZ826146.144-NODE-144-length-84384-cov-5.841348_pt1 | contig 84384 bp, 126 predicted proteins | sample MGYA00519857_ERZ826146 | MGnify/ENA primary metagenome ERZ826146 (study PRJEB31778, sample SAMEA3449222) | human gut metagenome | biome: human gut; feature: human-associated habitat; material: faeces | place: United Kingdom | collected 2010/2012 ...
AGAAAAAAGGAGTTTTTACAATAAAATTTTGCTCTTTATTTTTAGAAAATAATCAAGAGTTTCTTTAGAAGAATGGAGAAAAAACATATGATTTGTGAAAATTGCAAATGCAAAGACGAATGTGAATGGTATGCATCATACAAGAGGATTGAAAATGAAATTTATTTAGATATCGGAACTGGTAATACATTAGGCAGAGCATTACTTGCAGCGATGAGTGATAATCAATTAGAACAGTGCGACTATTTTGAATAACAAGATGAAACGATGATTTACTGTGAAGATTGGAGGCGATGATATGAAGCCATATATTATATTAAATGACGATAGAGACTATATTGATACAATTGAATTTCAGAAAAAGAAACAAGAATGGGAAAATGCAGGAATGAGTGAAACAGATATAGAAGAACTAACAAGTATTTATCATAACTTTGATGTATGGGGAAATGACAAAGGATGCGATTATTCAAATATGGAAATTACTTACAATGTGAGTGAACTGGGATATGAAAACTGTGTGAGATAGTAAAAAGGAGATAATAGCGTGGAAAATAAAGAAGAATTAGAACAGAAATTACAGCAAAGATATATGTGTCAGGGTATGGATTCATTTACTGCGTTATGTAAAGCATCAGATGGTGTGAGAAAATCGAAACAAAAGAAATACACGAAAGAGTATTTTTTAAATAAAATTCATGAGCACGATTATATACTACAAAGACTTTGCGAGCATATTGTTTTACGACCAAACGATAACAAACGCAATTTTGGAGAAAAAGGATTCAAAAATATGGTTGAAGCGGTAGAAGAAACGTTGGAACAACAAAAGGATAGCGAACTTTACAAATATTATTATGATATGAAAAATAAGGAACATGATTTCCATAGCTTTGAAAGATGGCAGGTATGGGGAAGAAAGGTTGGTATTAAATAAATGGAAGAATGTAAAGAAAAGGAAATTTCCTCGGAGGTGGAAATATAGATAAATGTAATTTTAACAAAAGAGGACTTGGACTAATTGAGGATATTTAGAGCACAAAGAACTATTTTAGTAGCCTGCGATAAAGCAGAAATGGAAAAAATATACGATTCCCTGATATAAAACATAAAAACATAAAGGAATGAGAGAAGAGAAAACTTTCATTCCTTTTTATTTTTCAAAGTATCTAGTTTTTGCCCTGCACATATATAATATATAAATTTTTAGTAGTTCCTATAAGGCTTCTTGTATCTAAAAAATTAAAAACCTTTCTGACATATTAACTATGTGAATTTAGTTGATTTATCAGAAAGGTTTTTTGCTTATGCAGAATATTACATCCGAGAACACATCTATTTATTATAATAAAACGAAATATGCATTTGATCATATACGTGAATCCGAGAATACAGAAGAATATTATCAAGCATGGAAAGAAGCAGGCAAACAAAAGAACGAAAATGAATTTGATACATTTTTTAATGACACTAAGAAAAATGTTATGCAGAAATTTTTAAAAGATTGTTTTCATGCCGATGGTCTTACAACCGGAACAGTTGTGACTTCTTTATATCGCAAAAATGATGGGTATCGTATTTTTGTAGCTGATGCTAAAAAAAATTTCCCTAAAAGAGAACGAACAATTACTTTGGCTGAACAGTTACTCAATTTCCGTTCACTGAATAGAGGAGATTATTTTTTGAAAACGGCTTTATTTTATCATTCAAATAATAATTCCTATTCATCCAGAAATATTAAAAGCTGTTCAACAATGATGATTGATATTGACGATTGTGCTGATATGTATGATCTTCCTGAAGACAAATGGACAGAATATGTATTTGATAAATATCCATTATTTTATAAATTTACACCTACATATTTTCTGGCAAGCGGTGGAAAAGGTATTCATGCTATTTACACCTTTTCTAATGATATTCATGATTATTCGGGTATTTTTCAAATGATCAATAATTTGCTTGCGGTTATTTTTGAAGCTGATATGGTTCGTGTTGGAATGTTTAATTCCACTCGTTTACCTTATTCTGTTAATCAGAAAACAGGAAGAGAGGTGCAACTCTTTTTTAGAGGACAGGTATTAGATTATTCTTCCTTTAGAGACGAGATTTTAAATTATGCAGATGAAAAAAATCTCATAAAGAAAAATGCAGATGCTCCTCACAAAGAATATGATAAATATGCACATGGAATTATGGCACAAATTCATTATACAGAAGGAATTTGCAAACATTATCAGACCGAAGCTTTGACAGAAGATATTGCTGAGGACAATTATGGCTCTATAGAATCATTATTAGAGTCTTATTTGCGCACTTATGGGGGGCCAAAAGAAAAAAATTGTAAGAATGTAAAAGATAAGGAACTGTTTAAAAAATACCATGCTTTGCTGAAGGTTCAGCATCCGGTAGGAAAAGAGCGGGATCAGTCTACCTGGAGTGCGATGCTGCATGATGAAAGCATTCCATTATATTTACGTGCAAGATTTTTCGATATTCATAGAACTATTCACGAAAATGCCGGAAATGTTATTGGCTTCAGAAACAATATTTTAACTATTGTGGCCAACTCGGTGCGATTAATGGGGTGTTCTGAAAAATTTTGTGACATCATTGTTCATCACTATAATAGTTTTTTTACAACACCATTAAAAGAAAGCGAAATCCAAGCCATTCTCCGATATCAATATAAGCATTTAGTTTTCTTCAATAATATGAAAATTGCCGATATGCTAGGTTTATCTGATTGCACGATAGAACATAGCTTAGTAAGTTATACTGTTGAACAGAAAAATAAAAGGCATAACAATTATGAGAAAAAAAGAAATTCTGTAAAACGTAAAGAAAGAGGATTTGGGAAAAAGTTATCTCAAAAATTGATTGTATTTGCAGAAGCTCTTGATTCAAATAAATCTGTTAAAGATGCAGCTGAACTTGCTGGATATTCCAGATCTAACGCTTATCGTTTATTTAAAGAATATCCTTTCTTAAAAGAATTGAAAGAAGGTCGATTTACTTTAAGTGAAACAAAAAAAGAAATACATACTCTTGCCAGAGCAAAAAAAGCTGGAAAAAGTGCTTTTAATGCTTGGAAAGTGGGTGCAAATTTTATTTTAGAAGAAGATGATCAAGACGAAGAAGAGATGGCATATGATGAATACGGTTATGATTTAGATCTTACAAAAAATGAGGGATTATATGCTGATGCAGACGAAGAGGCTGATAAGAAAGGTTTGCCATCTATTGACATGCAGATCGCTAATGACCAAAAATATAAGAATCAATATCAGATAGATAAGGAATTGGGAACAGGTCATGGAATGTCTTCCTTAGATGACTTTATTAAAGAAATGGCTAATGCCATGGATAAATGCATTTCTGTCACCAGAATGAAAATGGAAGAGAAGGAAAAAATACAAAAAACTAAAACAGAAATATCAAGAAAAAAGGAAAATATAAAAGGTACGAAAATTATAAAGGATGTCAAAGATAGTAAAAACCTAAAAACAGAAAAATGTTGTTTGAGTGATCTAAGAAATATTGCGTGAAAGTCAACAAAAATGCTAGATACGTTAAATTTTCATTTATAATTTTTGTCTAGTGTTTACTTTTTGCTCGATACATATATAATATATAAGTTTTTATACATTTTTATTGTTTTTTTGATGCTTGATAAAGATATAATTTCTCTTAACATATCTGACATATTGATTGTAAATACACAGCAAAAGCTCTTGCATTTCATTACCTACAAGAGTATATTAGAAAGGAAAAAGAAAGTATGACAACAGGATTTGAATTATTTGCATGATAGGAACAGAAACGACAATGTCTGTCAGTAAACTAATTACTGCAATAGACAATTAAAGAAAGAATATGTGTGGCTAAAGGAAATGGATAAATCTGCTCTGGCAAATGCAATTTACAACATGGATGCTACATATCAAAATTTTTTAAGAAAAACAAACTATACAATTATTTTTATCGATAAGTTTAAAGTGCTATATTGCTGAAACATAAAATATTGCATAAACACGGATGAATGATTTTGACGAAAAGCAAAATAATATGATAGAATATATATGTAAATAACACAGATCATTAATTCATATAATTGGAAAGGGAATGAAATGGAAAAAATAGTGAATTTTCAAACAAGTTTATTTGGAAGCTTTATAAATATTAAACCACGAACAGCAGTGGTATTAAGTTTACTTAATAATTTAAAAGATGAATCATTTATACCGGGAACAATTGATTTATTGTCTTTGAATCCTGTATCTGGAGAAATTGCAACTGAAAATAGAATTCAAATGGTGTCAGAAGATAAAACTTGGAATATAGTATTTTTAGAAAATAGAATAGATTTTAATTATAATTATCGACCGGATACTCAGAAATATATTAAAATTGATGATTTATGCAATTATGTAAAAAATTTAGTAGAAAAAGTTTTTCGTACATTTCCGGAAACAACAGGAAATCGAATTGCCGTAAATGGTAAAATTTTATTGGAAGAAATGTCTGATGATGAATTTAAAGTTTTCACTGAAAAATTTGCGGCTCCTTTAAATTTATATAAAGGAGAAGTGCTACAAGAATGGAGTACCCGCTTTAATTTAAGAAAGGAAATAAAGTGGGATGACAAAAAAGAACTTTGTAATTGTATTACAGAGTTATCTAAAGTTTATCCTCAAAATGACCCTCAAATAAACGAAATTGCTGTGTCTATAGATATTAATACCGTGGCTCAAAATGATGATTATCGTTTTAAAGCTAAAGATATTATTCAGTTTTCACAAAAAGCAAATATCATTATTGATAATGTTTTTGAAGAAATAGAAAGGTGATTTTAAATGGAAATAATAGTCAAAAATAAAGATTTTTCAGTTGAGCAACAAAAGCAAATTGAACTTTTGAATCAATATCTTCTTAAAAGTGCTTTGAATTTATCGAGAAATTGTTCACAAAAAGAAAAGAATGAAGATACGAGCGCACAAGGCATAAAACCTTTTATAAAACCTATAGTAAAAACGACAACTTCAAGTCTTCAATGGAATAGTGAATCAAAAGAAAAAAGGCCTTTGAACCTAACGTCCAGCTTAGAACCAGAAGATATTTTAGTACAAAATGCTAACATTAATATTGATCGAAAGGCAATTGTCAAAGAATATGAAAACACTATTCTCTCTATTATTTCGACTGACGAATATGAAGATGGCGTAATTTCTAATTCCGAAAGGTTCATTAAAGAAAAATTATCTATTCAATCGAAAGAATATATATTAGATGCTTTAATGCAGATTTATATAAGCAAATATGATGATGAACATGTTTTATTAGGTGTTATGGAAATGATTTCCTGTATGAAATATGATGAAGCGGAGCCTAAAGGACAGATAATGGCTCTTGGATTATTGCAGCATAAAAACATATATTTAAGAGATCGAGCAATACAAGTTTATGAACAGTGGAATTCTAAAAAAGGAATTAGTGCTTTGAAAAATTTGCGTTGTGATCAAAAATGGCTACAGGATTATGTGGATAAAGTAATTAAGTACTTGGAGCGTGACGGAGAATAAAATGCCATACTTAGTTCGAAAGATAAATAAACGAAAAAATATGGATTTATTAAATGAAATATCGGATTTTAACACATTATCTGCTGATTTACCGACAGGAGAATTTAGAACAACGAATGGTACGTTATCAACATGGATTATAGATTCTTTAGAAGATATAAATAATGCGGTTTTAGCGATTGCCGTAACATCATCTAAATTGTCTAAAATGGATTTTATTGTAATTGATACAAAAATTTTACAAGAAAATGATCTTCAGTATCAAAAAACATATGCAGGCAGAGAGATTGCTATTCCAGATTTGCAAGATACGCATTATGATATTGTTGATTTATCTTTAGGGAAATTAGCAAATTGCGCTAATGTATATAAAATTGTTTACGATAATGATGACGCGCAGGGAAAATATATTCGAAGATTCCTTGAAGGTGAAATAAAAGACATGATAAAAACGGCATATAATGATGGACGAATTTGTTTAGAGCAGGCAGACAATAACATGAAAACTGAACTTTTAAAATTGCTGAAAATAGCATAACATGAGGAAAACTAATTGAAAATATTTGCTTTGTAAATGAAAAATTGTTTTCCTGTACCGAAAAATGATATATAAAAAATCTGACATATTATAAGTGTCCAATGGGAAAGCAAAAAACGAATTGGCAATAATCTACTTTACAATTTACAATAAAGCATAATATAAGGAGAAAATAAGTATGAGAAAGAAAAGAGTAGCGACAATGCTGGCAACAGCAATGATTTTATCCAGTACAATTGGAGCAACTGGATGTGGAACAAAAGAATTAGCACTTACATCTGATAAGGTAAGTGTAGAGTTGGGAAATGAAATTGACACAAACGTGATTGATTATGTCAGCGATGCAGATGTGGCGGCAGAGACAACGATTGACTTCTCTGAAGTAGATACCGCTACACTTGGAACGTACACGGCAACAGTAACATACAAGGATCAGACGGTAGATCTTACTGTGGATGTTGTTGATACAACCGCTCCGGTAGCAGAACTCACTTCTGAGAAGATCGTTCTTGACGCCGGCGAAGCACTGACGGCAGAGGATGTGATCACGGAAGTGACAGAGGCAAGCAAGAATGTAACGGCTGTATTCTCCGAGCAGGAGACAGAGGCTGCCGCAGAGGAAGCCGTAGCAGAGGGAACGGAAGTTGTGGAAGCTACAGAGAACGTAGAGACAACCGAGACAACCGAGACAACCGAAGATGCTATTTCTGAGACATTTGTTCTTGGAGATGTAACTATTTCAAATGATGAGATTTCTTTCGCAGAGGCAGGAGAGTATACTATTATGCTGACACTTTCCGATGCGTCTGGAAATAATTCCAACTATCCACTCGATGTTATGGTTGGATCTGCCCCGGTATTCTCCGGAATCAAGGATCTGGAAGCAACTGTAGGAGACGAGAGTGTTGATTATCTTTCTGGCGTAACAGCTGTTGACTGCAATGGAAATGATCTCACAAGCCAGATTGCTTGCGACGATTCCGCCGTAGACCTTGGAACAGTCGGAGAGTACGAAGTGAAGTACACGGTTGTGGATGAAAATGGATTTACAGCAGAGCAGACAGCAAAGATCGTTGTAAAGGAAGCTGAAAAGGCTGAGAAGACAGCCAAGGATACAAAGACAGACAAGACAGACAAGACAGGAAAGACAGCAAAATCTGACAGTGCAAAGAGCGACAGCAAGAAGACGAATTCTACTGCAACGAGTACCGGAACAACGAATACGAATTCCAGCTCCAATTCTGGATCTAGTTCCAATACAAGCGCTAATACAAATGCCGGATCTAATTCTGGATCTAGTTCCAATTCCGGTTCTAGTGCGAATACACCTTCTGGTTCTAGCAATTCCGGAAACTCTGGCAGTACAGGAAATTCCGGCAGCGTGAACGTAGGAAATACTGCAAGCACACCGAGTACAGACACAGGAGCAAGCAGCACACCGAGCACACCGAGCGAGAGCACTTCTACACCGAGTACGGATACAGGGGCTACGAGTGGAGATGCAGGGACAAGTACCCCGAGTAACAGCACTTCCGGAAGCACAGATGGCGGAATGTCCGTACCGGATGATCGAGGGCCTCAAATTGATCCCAGCCTTTGGGATAACAGCAATGCAGATCCGGGGAATGGCGTCGGATGGGACGCTACAGTAACCGTACATTAAATGATAAAAAGAAAAGGATAAAAACGGAAGCGAGTTATTCGCTTCTGTTTTTTGCATATGAACTACAACTTTGACAATGATATGAAATTACGATAATATATAATATATAAAAATAATGCATAAGAAAGGGAGCTGCTATGGAAGAGTATCAATTGGTAAGAATTGCAAATGTTGAAGAGTTTGGGGTTTTTGTTAAATTCGATGGCGAAACAAAAAATAGATTATGCTATCAAAAAAATTTAAAAAACGTGATAAGCGAATATCACAAGAATGATTATATTTGGTGTAAGGATGGAGGACAAAATGAAAAAGGAAAACTGGCTATAGAATATAGGCATGTTGAAAAACATAACATGTACGATGAATTTAAAAAGATATTTTCGAAGGGAGATATAATAAAAGGACGTGTAAAAAATATTACAGATGAAACTGGAATATTTATAGAAATATATCCGGAAGTAGATGCGCTGTTGCACAAAAGTAAATATGATAAAACTATAAAATTAGAGACAATAAAAGAAAAAGATATTATAGAAGTAATGATTGATAATATCGGAGAAATTGAAACAGGCTTTAAGAAAAGAATTAGAATAAATTTAGTACCAGCACCTAAAGGAATGAGGCTGTTATCAAAAATTAAAGATGTTGAAGCAGATGATTTCTTAAAATTTGTGGAAATAACAGCTGTTACTTATAAAACATATAAAAGTATAACAGAAAATAATGAATTAGATAATGAAGTTATACGCGAACTTATTAGCATATCTTATAAAGAAGCTGCGAAAAATAATAAGATTTTGTGTGATAAAACAGAGTATATATTTGAACTTAAAGGCAAGACTAAACATGGTGGTCGAATGGCTGTAACAGTACAGAAAAACAGATTATGTTTATCTGATAAAAAATGGTATGTAAGTCGGATAGGATCATCTTCAAAATTAGTCGCAAATGCTATAAATCTTTTTGCATACATAGATAATTGGTCTTATTGGCTAAAGGAATTAGATAAAATGTTATTGCCTGGAGAGAATTGGGAATACCCATCTGTTTTTAATTCAAAGAATTTAGAGTCTCCGGATGAAGACGAAAAAGAATATTTTATTTTAAAACAATATCTTAATTATACTTTTTATTGTGCAGAGCTTCAGAGACTCATTAGTTTTTCAGATAAAAAAGATTTTGCTGCATTTAATACTGGGCTAGTAAATTCATCATATGATTATATTTATATGTGCTTTTCAGCTTCGGAATCAAATGGCAAAAAAGTATGGCACTGCGAAGGATTTACACAACTTGGAACTGAATCATTAGGAAAGATAATGCATCGTCAGATTGCTCAAGAAAAAATTCCTCCTCGGGTAAATTTTCTTAAGATCAACTCAAAATCAGATGAAGATATTCTTAGAGATATTATTTTTGATACATCGAGAGCTGAATCGCTGGAAAATGGATGGGACCAGAATCATATTTTAATAGATAATATTTCAAGGCTTCCGCTTGCCCTTATTAAACGTTGCTGTAAAGAAGAGGATTTTTCAAAAATTGAAGACAATATTAAAAACATTGAAGAAAACAATGATGTAAAAAATAATTATAATAAAATCCAAAAGCATGTAGAAGAAAATGTTGCTTTTAAAAATCGTTTAAAAGAGAAAATTGATAAAGCTATAAAAATTGCAATAAAGAAATGTGAGTGGAATTACAAAACAGCTATTCCTATTTTTTATCATGTTACAAATTCTATTGATTTATTATTACCCTTATGTTTGTCAGATGATGAACAAATAGATAATGTGGATACAGCCTTAGTGGTTAGCAGAGAATTGCCATCCGGAAATTATCAGGGACAAACGATTTTAACATTGCCTATGGCCTATTTAGATGCTCGGTTGATATGCCGGCCAAACAGTGAATGGCTAACTCCAGAAAAAATAAATGATAAATAGTATTAGAACATTATGAGCAATATAAACAAAAATTTTGTCAAGATTTTTTTTCTTCAAAACGATTGACATTTGGATTTTTTAGGGTATATTATAATAATATCTTGTTTACCATGAGTAGAAGGAGTTTTCGAAGACGTCTTAGTGTATAAGGCGTCTTTTGCTTTATAATATCCAGCTTTTCAAAAAGTTCTTTCTTTTCTGACATATTATATATAAATCTAAAAGTCAGAAAGGAAAGAATTTTTTATTATGGACAGAAAATTAAAGATCAGACAAAAGATTAGACCTCATTCATGCGATCCTTATAACCCTTATGATTATGAGTCGCATGATTCTCAAGACAGCCATGGCTCTCATAATTCTCATGGAATTCATAAGTTTGCGGCGCGCTTGTCAAAGTCTGTCAGGCTTTTCGGATTGCTGGGGCTGTGCCTTGCCGCCTGCATGGTTGGACATCCACAGCAGGCTATGGCGGCTACGTCTCCAACGGCAGAAACTCCAGTAAATACAAATAAAGAATTTGAAGCTTTGCCTATATATGGAGATAGCGCATCTGCTGTCGGCCGTTTTCAGTTCAATTATACTGGAAACATCAATTATTATTCCGCCCCTTCATCGGGCAGTGATGATATACAGATGTTAAATAATGTTCTCTCCGGATATGAGACAAGCTCCATGGGAACTTTATACGGGGACGGCAATACCAGAATCGTAAAGGCATATCTGTTCTGGGAGACACGAAAGAGATACAACAAATGGGATGAAAGTTCTAATCATGTATGTTTTGTTATGCGAGATGGAGCATGGTTGAATATCTATCCCAATCGTGTATATGTCGATGACCGAAAATCAGAATTTGTTGGCGGGGCATGGGCGAATTCAAGACCGAGAATTTATTGCAATGTAGCAGATGTTACATCAATTGTACAGGCTTATGGCTATGGCGATTATTATGTCGCAAATATTCCGATCTGCCGGTCAGGCGATTTATATGGATCAACTTCTGATGCCGTATCGGATACCGGCGGTGGTGGCGCCCCGGGAGGATGGCAGTTAATTGTTGTTGAGGAGAGAGATGATCTCCCTGTAAGAGCCATCGCGTTGTCTGCCGGATCAAAATTCCGTTTTGGAAATTATGACTGGGAAGGAAACCGATATGGATATAATGATACAGATAGAGCAATGGTAAATATGGAAGTTGGTCTTGGGGCTTTGGAATCTAAAAGAGAATCTCCAACAGGACAGGTATTATTCGGAGGCATTGACTCTGCTCATGGGGAAAATACTAAAAAAATTTTTGCATATTCAAGAAATTCTTCAGGAACAGAAACTACTTCTTCTGGAGGTGAAATTTTAGACGGGTTATATAGATCAGGGCAATTATTTTGTCCAGAACAAGATATGGGATCAGTGCTTTATAATATAAATAGCGGACTCGGATGTGGAGATTCTGTTTTTGGAACAAAGATTTATGACGTTAGGTGGAATACACAGCTATATATCGGTGCTGCGATTGATATTGCTTTCCCTGATTTTACATCTACTCAGACGACTACGCTATCCGATGGTAAAGCGATTATAAACGGAACAATTAAAAATGCATCTCCGGAGGATAATACCGGAATTTATAATGGCGAATTAACGGTAGTTCTGGATCAGAACCTGTCGGCAGAGAATTATAGCATTGTAGTAAATGGCAATTCCGCAGCTGGCGTTGCTGTGCGCCAGGGAACGATAACGGACGCAGACGGAACGCAACATAATACGATCACTTTTTATGGTGGTGGCGTGGCAAACTTTTTCAGGGATGACGTAATTGAGTATACGATTATTTGCCAGATCAGTGGATACGCAGATGCATTTTACAACAGAGACCAATTCAATGGTTATTTACGTTCCGCAGGAACAAATACCGGATACTGGATAAATAAAGCATGGACATCATCTTCTCATGTTGATTGTAAATATAATGTAACTGCAAATGCAAATGGCGGTACATTATATGATTATCCGGGAACGAATGTGTGGACAGTAACATCTACTTTCCCGGTTAAATATGGAACGAACCTGTATGATAATATTGGAGGGTTGTCGCCGAAGCGCGATGGATACCAATTTAACGGATGGTATACGAATCCTACTGGCGGAGTACAGGTGTATGATGCAAATGGATACCGGGTCAATAATACAGGGTATTGGAAAGACGGCAAGTGGATTTGCGCAGGAGGCATAACCATTTACGCACATTGGACTGCTTTAAAATCAAATTTAAAGATCAATCCAAATGGCGGAAAATGGAATGGAAGCACTGCCGCGCAGACTTTTAATCAGCAGTATCTTACCACGAAAGCTGTTCCCGATCCGATACGGACAGGCTATAATTTTAAGAGCTGGACGAAATCAAATCCTTTTTACGGAAGCTTTGCAAATAAGGTATACACTTATGGGGCAACGCCTTCCATTACCGATACTTTAACAGCATCATGGCAAGCGCAAAGCTATACACTTTCTTTTGATGCAAATGGTGGTACAGTTGGCACAAAACAGGCAACAATTACATATGATTCTGCAGACAATCATGATGTGTCTTGGAACATGCCGTATCTTAAAGGACACACTTTCCTTGGATGGTATTCTGATCCTACTGGTGGAGTACAGATTTTCAATGAAAATGGACTGTGTGCAAATGAAGGAACGTACTGGAAGAATAACAAATGCTGTCATGTAGGCAGTTATACGGTATATGCTCATTGGAAAGACAATGAATATACGATTCAGTTTGACCCGAATGGCGGTGGCGGAACAGACATCCCGGCAGTAACGGTTCATTACGGAGAGACATTTTCTTTCCCGAATGGAAATGACTATTACAAAAAGTACACGCTTGACGGAGTAAATGTAACACAGGGTGTTCTTGATGGAACGATTGACATTGATGGAGAAGTAATTGGCAGCCCGGACAGTGACCCACATGCAGACAGAAATGCTTATGCATCCATTTACAGGGGATGGGGATTAGAAACAGCAAAGGACGGATATACTCCGCAATGGCAGGCTTATGAAACAATCAGCGTGGCATCACTTGTAGAAGCTGCCGGAGTAACAGATGTAAACGGAGGGAGCGTAACGCTTTATGCCATCTGGGATGATTGTCCATGGATTTTAGCTTCTGACAGATATTTTACTTTGAATGAAGCCCACAATGGCGTCATTACAGAAGAAGAGATGTTCAAAACTGCGAAAGCAACGGATACGGAAGATGGAGAAATTCCTCCGGGAGAGAATTTTATTTTAATCGATTTCGATGAAAATGAGCTTTTAGAACTTCCATGTGAAGCAACTTTAAGAGTCATTTATCAGTCTACAGACAGTCAGGGATCTATATATAAGAAGAGTGTTTATATTCATGTCGTCGATGATCTGGTAAATCCAGATGATCCAGATGATCCGGCGACCAGCGCAAAATACCAGTCATGGGTGTATCCAAGATTCATCAATGCTCAATTCTTCCAGAATGCCGACGGATCGTTAGTACCTGAAGAAAAAGGCGGAGTTGTTAAAAATTCTGTTTGGAGAACCGATCCTGCAAAAACTGCATTATTGAGTGAAACCTTGAAGGTAGAGAGAACAGACCAGGAAGTAAGAACTGTACAGATCGGAACAGGATCATTTGATGTGACGGTAGCTGGCAGTGGTTCATGGACTTCCGTTCAAAATATCTGGGAATTTACTCCAGAAGATGTGGAGAGATCCAAGGAGTTCGTTAAGAACCATGGGTGGGCGAATTATGTAGAAGCGGATGGTTTAGCTAAATGGCTTCAGGAATTTGATGACTGCAAGAAGAAATAAATTAAACGGGAAATGAAAGGAAACAAATAGAAGAGGAAAATATAATAAAGAAGAAATGCAAGAATAGCTTTAGGCAGAAATGTCTGAAGCTATTTTTGCATTATCCAATATAGTATTGTTTCTTTTACATTTTTTTTAATTGATCTGACATATTATATGAGATGATATAATATGGCAATAATTGTAGTGATTGATTTTTTATAGGTAGAGGTGTTATATTATAATTATAATGTTTATAATGCTCTAGTTATTCCTATAAAGAATTAACGGAGGAGCAAAATGGACGATAATAAAATTTACGAAAGCAGAAGTCTAGAAGGATCAATTGAAATGAGTGGTAAAAGGGACAAGAATAAAAATAAGGATAATTGTAAAACTGACAAAATTGAAGATAAAGATAAAAAATATTTATCAGAAACAGAACTCGAGCAAATATTAAAAGCAATTGATAATAGAATATCAGAATCAATTGATAGTAAAACACGAAAAATAAACATTAAAAGTATACTAGCTATATGCGTTAGTGCGATCTCAATTGTTGCCACTATTGCGGGAGCAGTAACAAGTTATGTGCGACTTGAAAATAAGGTAGACAATTTATGTGAAAGAATGGACCGGTTAGAAACAAGAATAGGCACACTTGAAACTGATGTGGACGATATTAAAAAATATTTGTATGAAGATGGAGGGGTACAGGATCAATTAGGAACAATAAATAGCGCATTAAATATTAAGGTAATCGCAGTAGCAAATGAAGAAACGATTGATATTGTGGATGGAGCGAGCATAGAAAAGAAAGATGTAAATTATGTTACATCTTCATTTACAGACGATACATGTATTGGTGTCGATACAAAAGGAAATGTGTATCTTGCTGAAGACTTAATTGATGAAACAGTTTTGCTAACATATAATGAAGATGATAAAGAAATTTTCTTTTTGGGACAATATAATAAAGAATATCATTGGAATGGCTACTGTGTAACAAATGCTTATAATTCTGATGGATCTCTTTATGGAATTTGTGAGTCGAATTTTGATGATGGGAACCGATTAGACTACATATCTTTTTATAATTCTGGAAACAATGAATGGACTTATTCCAATCGAAAAATAATTGATAAACAGAACACCGGAGTAACAAAAATTTATTCTTATATTGATCAAAATGTAAAGGATTTTACAAGTAAAAATGTCAGAAGAACAGATATTTTATATGCAGATAAGTATATAGAAAATATACAGCCTTTATTAGTAAAATATTATAAAGGAAATACAGTTGATGGTTCTTTTGATGATTCAACAGGAAATGCTTATGAAGTAACGTATAATAATGATGGAACAGTTCGACTATTATATGTGGGTAATTTTTCACATGGATACTGCAATGACTCTACAGGAAAAGCGTTTTCTATAGCATATTCTGATGAATATGGAGCATATTTTTGCAATAAAGGAATATTTTCTCAGGGATACGCAAAGGAACATTCGGTTACATCAATATCAAAAGAAGAAATAAACGACTTATTAAAAAATTATAATTTTGAATGTGCGTTAAAGTGGAAATGAAAATATAAGTGTAGAAAACGAGAGGCGGAAACCTTTCGTTTTTTATTTTAACATTTATTTGAAATTTTTCTGACATATTAAATATGAATTGAAGGCATTAAAATTAAAGAATATAGGAGGAAAATATGGAAAATACAAAAAAAGATTCAGAAAATATTTATAATCCGGAAGATATTGATATGCTAAGGTTATTTTATGAAACACTATTTAAGGCGACGGAGTATCATCCGCATCAAATGCTAAACCTTTTAGCTGACACGCCAGGCATTTCTAAACGAGATTTGGAAGATATATATACAGAGTTAGGAATTTCAACAGTCATTGTAGATAATTATTTTTGTTAAAAGTATCTAAGCCAGAAAAGGAAGCAAGATAGCTTCCTTTTTTGTTGTAAGCTCTATTTTTTTTAATATCTGACATATTAGAAATAGAAATGAAAATAAGAAAAATGGAGAAAACTGTATGATAGAAACAAAAAGTAAATTTTTACCTGGATGGACATGGATTCATTTTGAAGATGGAAGCGGAAGTTTAAAGGACTCTAATGGAAAAGATTATTTAAGCTATGATCTTTGGACAAGAGAATATAAGATCCTCAATAATAAATGGAATTTTTTCCCAACTTATCCAGATCATATGAGCAGAGAAGATTTTATTGCTTATATAGAAGGCGAAATTTTAGAAAACGAAAATTAGAAAGGAATAGAAAAATAGGAGGAAATGATGATTGAATTAGTAGAACTGGTAAATGAGCAAAAGTTAACAGGTATGTCAGATATTGAAATTATTAAAAAGTTTTTTGTTTTAAATGATTTAGAGGAGGAGGCTATAGATCTAATTGGATATTTAGCAAAAATAAAGATAGAAAAAGAAAAACAAAAGTATGATTTGGCAAATACCTGGATCGGTTGCCTTCCATCAAAATACTTATATGCAAATTATGATTTGGATATTGCTGATCATCTTCATGGATTGGAATTAAATTATTTAATGAATGGAGGAACTTTGTCAATTAAAGAGTTGGAGTGGGCAAAAGAGAATGTTCCTAATATTATAAGACCAAAAGCCTATTTTAATCCATTAATTGAGTGGCTTGAAGAACGAGGAATTAGATTTTTGGAGGATTAAGAATGAAAAATATCAAAGCATTAAAAAAAGATCTTGAGATTGCATCAGAAAAAAAGGAAAAGGCACTCAACAATATTGCGGATTTGGGTCAGAAGCTTAATCCATTAAACACAGAAAGTAAGTATATTACTTGCCGGAAATGTGGAAGCCGTTTGAGTGTAGAATACATGAGAAAAAACACTCGTGCTTTTGTTATAAGCAGATTAAGATGCCCTATTTGTTATAGTGACACATCGTTGTATTGCGAGACATCAAATAAACGTTTAGAAGCTGCTCAACACAAATATATGAACGCAGAGAAACAAGAGCAAATTTGCAAAAATGCATTAGATTCGATGTTAGATTCGATATTGAAGAACGCACCTGCTAAAAAGCAGGTATCTACAAATGATGTAATTGATAATGCAATCAAAGAAGTTGAGGAGCGATTGGAAATTATTTATAGTGAACATAAAACACCGGATTATGTTGAAATTAAAGGGGAAATCGGTGGAGATATGATTTGCTATCGTGTTTACAATGATGGGAGTATTTATGAAAAATAAAATTTTTAAAGAGAAGTAAGGAGATGAAACATAAAAAATGAAACGTTTGGTAACGGTAACAGAAATTTACGAACACACATATTTGGTGGACGCAAAATCAGATAAAGATGCAGAAGAACTTGTGGCGACCAAATCAAATGGATGTGATGTATTTGAGGATTATTGCGAAACCCAATATTCTGTAAGACTCCCAGAAGGGGAAGATTTGAGCTTGTATGATACGTGTGAATAGAAATGAAATAAAACAAAAAGGCAGCTGAGGAGCTGCCTTTTCTTGTGCCAAACAATATTATAAATTTTTAATAATGTTATCCCAATAAGCTAACTTTGCTCTGACAACATCTGGAGATGTAGTGCTGGATGTTGGAAACTGCTTATAATCTTCGTTAGTATTGTAATTCTGTACAGCTTCAATAAACTTCGAAAAAGATTTTTTGTTACGAAGAACTTTTCCTCCGGCATATATAATCACTGGCAATGATGTAGGAGGAATATTCACCTTTGCATCTTCTGGAAATGCCGGTAATAATTTATCCATTGCTTCTCTTAATGAATCGACTTTTGCCTGATCGATATGATTCTCGTGCTGACCTTTTAAAACATAGCCATCTTCATCTTTTTTCTCCGGACAAAATTCGCCGCCATACCAAAGGACAAAGAAATCAATAGATTTTTTGGAGAAGTTTGTGAAGTCCAGATCTTTTTCTTTACTCGTCTCTGTAAGCATAAGAGCTTCACGAACATAATCTCTTGCGACATCATTTTTTAATTTAGCAGGAGAGATGGTCCTTTTGAAGAAAGGATGTTCGGCTAAAGAGAATACGATTTCACTTACTTCATCACTTTCAATTGCTGTTCGTTTCTGAGTACCAGACATTGGCTTGCCATTATTTTGACGACGGTACATTTCACGAATATCTTTTTCTGTGCAATCTGTAAAAACATATAGCTGCACTTCATAATTAAGAATTGCCTGCTGAACCTCTTCATCTAATTTACTGAATTTTTTGCCTGCAATATCATATGTCTGTTCACGAATCTTTACGGCAGCAAAATCTTTAGGAAGACGAAATCCGTCGGCAATAAATGAAACAAGGGTAGAACCTCGCTGTACACCATCGAATACATAAAACTTTCCGTCTTTTTTCTCTACTCGAATAGGATCGAGCGGAAGCGGCCACAAAACAGAATCGATAAGTTCTGCTTTAGCTCTTGTGTTCCAAAGGCCTTCCTGACGTTGTAATTTATGATGCATATTGATTGTGCCATTCTTTACATCCCTTGCAAATGACTGCACCGTTTTAGTTTTTGGTGAAAATTCCATATAATGGTTCCTCCTTTATAAAATATAAAAATTTTCATTTTTTCTAAATTCAACATATCACATATAAAAACAAAAGTAAATATATAAAAAACGCAAAAAAATGAAAATTTCGACAAAGAGGCGACCATGGGTTTTTGTTAATCTATGGGCTTTTTGCTATGCTTTCTGACATATTATAATTAAAAAATGCAATTAAAAAGAGGTGTGATTTATGGAAAATACAAAAAAGAATCATGAGATCAATAATATTGCCAACACAACTGGACGAGCGACATACAAACAAACGCCTACAAAAGTTTGTCCTGATATGGAACAGCTTTATTTTGAACTGGAAGATCAGGAGCATGTTTTCCAGATAGGACTTAAAACATTATTGGAATGCATCCTTTTTGGAGCAAAAGAAAAACAGTTGCCTAAATTATCGCTTACATGGTATAATGAAGTTTGTAGTAGATATGATATACCCTTAAGTGAAATATGTAATATGGATGAAGATGATGAAGACGATGAGGAGGACGTGGATAATTGAAAAGTTTTGTGTTGTTTAGCTCACGAGAAGAGTCGCATTCAATTACGGAAAAGGAATTTGAAAAATGGACAAAAGGAGAATTCCCATTTGTCCAAAAAGACAGTGAAAAAACACGATATTATGCAACATGCCCAGAATGCGAAAATCCAATACAAATCAGAGGATTGTATGGTAATAGCAAGAAATACGGAGCACACGCTGGAAAGGATGTAGATGGGCTAAACCCTTTTAACTATGAGAATTATATCTATTGTCCTCGATCTGTACAAGGACGGCGCATTCCAAAAGAAACAAGAAAAAAGACAACAAGTCCTAAAGATATAACAATTTATAATGTTATAAGAGATAATTTTGATCTTATAATAGAATTTGCAAAAAAGCATTTGGGTTATTATATTTCAGATGATAGTGCGAAAGAATGCTTAAGATATTATTATGCTTCAGAAGGCTGGCTTTATCCTCACAGTACGGTAAACAATATTCCTTTTATACTTTTTTATATACAGTCCGGTTTCAATCCTTATGGTTTATGGATTAGAAAGGGAGGCTTGTTAGAAAAGGCAATTCTAAAATCGAAAGATCTGAAGTTAGAAATAGTAGATGGTAAAGCTGGAGCGTATTATAGCAAACTGTTGCCTAATAGCAAAAAGTTCATGACTCTCACTATGATGGTGTGGTCTCACGAATTCGCTGAAAATGAAAATGGAGAATTACGCGAATCTGTAAATTTGGAAATTTGCAAAAACATAAGTAATAATCCGGAAAGATATAAATGGGAAGAATTAGTGGAACAGAAGATAGAAATTCCAGAAGCAGAATTTGTTAAATTCATTAACTCTAGCCATAGGTACAGGAATGAGGAATTGGTGGATTATGCTCGTCAGTTAATGCCACCGTTAGAATTAGACCAAAATAGATAAGAAAGTTAAATTTTTCTGTACCGAAAAATATTTTTGAAACGTCTGACATATTAAATATAAAAATAAACAAAATAAAAATGGAATAAAAAGCAGAAATAAGACAAAAAAGTAAATAGATAGTAATAAAAAGGAGAGATGAAATATGTTTGGATTCAAAAAAAATAAAAATAAAAATAAAGTAAATGGAATTGATTTAAATGATGTGATTGAATTACATAGAGTGCCGGAAGATTTTCGCCCAAATGGAGAAATTGGACAGTATGTTTTTATGAAAAAAGAAGATTATCAGAGAATCAAAAATTTAGGTTTAGATTTATTGGAGATGCGCGATGAATTATTTGAGGATGTCCCCAAAGTAGAAGACGACCCATTATATTCTATTTTTGATGTAGATGGCAAAGATCGAAGAATTATGACAGAGGGATATTATTTTAAGAATCTGCTGCCTATTATTAGAATTCTTTGTACCATGAAAAATTATGATAAAAATGGAAAATTCTTAGATGAAAAGACAAGAATGGGGATGGAAAGAGAATATCAGAATTTAGCACATCATGAATATGCTACAGATTTTGCAAGATCTTATGATTGCGATCTTCACGGTCTTATTTTAGCAATGGCAATGTCTGGATTTGCAAGAACAACAATGAAACCATTTTGTGACGAATTATCGCAAAAATATCGTGCCTTAGTGCAGGAAAAAATGGATAATCCGAATATTGCTCATAATTATAAAGAATTGGAGAAGAAAACCAAAAACATGAACGCTTTAGATAGCGTTTTTGAATTTGGCGAAACGAGAACGCTCACCAGTGTTTGGGAAAGTTTTTGGGGCTATAAAGCCATTGGGGCATACTGCAATGATTTGGATAAATACATGAAATTCTTTTTTGATCTTCGGATGAAGTGGGAATTGCATGATGGAAAACCGGAGCATGATCCGATTATTGGAGAAATGGACAAGATTTTAAAAAATAAAATGACGCTGATGCAGGCTTCGGATGTATATGCCCAGATGCATTTTGGATGCAAAGATTTCTCTGAATTTTTTAAGGCTGAAGATCCTATTTTTTTAGATATTATATATGTCCATCGTAAGGATAAGGAAGATGAAAAACTTGATTTCCCACAGCTTGATCCTAGCCCAGATACGCAGAAACGTTATACTAAAATAATGATGGATTACGTTTCTGGATTAAAAAAATATTATTTATCCCATATGTATGGTATTGATGAAGATATTTCTTATTCCGGAGACATCGATATTATTACTAACGATCTTAAAATGTGTTTAGAGGCACACTTTGTAATGGCTTTTTATAGGTGCGCTTGGAATTTACAAACTTTTGATGAGTTGCGAATTTATGACGATATGGGAAATCTAAAGCTCCCTCCAAGAAAAGAATTAGAAGAGCAGGGGTATATTAATTTCAATGATGATGGAAGCGTGAAAAGCCTTGTTGAGCATAATATCACTGATGTAAAAGGTTTTATTGCTGCAAATGTTGACATTGAGCGATCAATTTCTTATTTAAAAAAGGCAAGAGGAGAGACATGTGAAACAGCCCTTGGAAACTTAATGGCATTTCCTACGGCATTTTATTTAGATTTCGTCGCAGTTAATATGGCATGTTTAGGAACTGAAGGATACGACAGACCGTTTGATGACGCTTTCGTTGGCAATGGAAGAGTGTAAAAGGATTGTGTACGAAATCTTTAAGATTGTATACTTATAAGGACTTATAGGATTTTTTCAGCGATGAAAGGTGTAAAAGAGTAGAAAGGTGTTTATCGTTGATGATTTTTCTGACATATTAAAATAGACTTGAAAAAATATTTTTTTTATGGTATTATATTTATATATTAATAGTAAAAGCTTATAGGAGTATAAGCAATATCAATTAGCTGCCGAATGGCAGAGGGGGAGTTATTTTAACTCCCCTATTAATTTTTATAGAGATACAAGGAGTAATGTTATGCAAAGAACAATGGTTTTTATTGATTATCAAAATTTTAATATCAATTTAAAAAAACATTATGAGAATAGCAAAAATTTTAATCGTATAGATTATTTGAGATTGGTTGACACTCCTCATGTCTGAAGATAGGGGATTCTTGCTACCTGCCACTACATAGTAGCTGATCAGTCCATTTCTGGTAGGTCGTAGTGCAAGTTGTGGGTATGCCATTACCCATCCTAGAGCAGAACATATAGTTCTCTAGGCAGTATGTCTGATATTTTTATCGCCAACATACTCAGTTGAGTTACAGATGTTCATTGCACCAAGTATATCTCTATGGGTGTGGAATCCACAAGAACAGAGATAATTCCTGTCATCGGCATGATGAATACTGCCACAGACAGGGCATCTTTGACTTGTATATGCCGGATTAACATACTCAACTTTTATGCCTGCAAGTTTTGCTTTGTATTCTATAAACTGTGCAAGTCTGTAGAATGACCATGTGTGCAAGCTATGGTTGTTTTTTCGACTTGTTCTTGTCGTAGAGCGAATGTTTGCCAAACGCTCTAGTTTTATAACTTTAACATTGTGAGCCACGGCAGTTTCAATAATGTCGTGGCTTATCTTATGGTCAATGTCTTTCATAATACGCTGCTCTTTGTTGTTAATACGTTCTATGGCATCTATGCGTTTAGCCTTTTGAAGTTTCCTGCGAAGGTACTTATATTGTCTGCGCATATATTTATTTTTACGACCATTACCATAAAACTTAACACTACCATCAGAGATATATGACACCGCAGGGCACTTAATACCAAGGTCAACACCCATGACGTTTCCATCGTCAGTATATCCGGGTTCAGCAACCTCATACACGATTTGAGCAACTATCTTATTGCTTTTATAGACAATACGCATGGTTCCAAGTTTGGCATTTGCAAATATCTGTTTCTGCTTATCCGACATAGAAGTGCGGATAAATATACGCTTTGATTTGCCGTTTATCAGAACAGGGAACTCGATGTAGTTGCCCCTAATCTTGAAATTCTGATTATTAACGTAGCAGCATGGTCTTTTAAGGACAGGAGCTATAGGTTCTTTTATTGTGATGCTAGATTTTTGCCTAGCAAGTTTCTTGTTCTTGGCAGAAGCCTTATAACAGTCCTTATTATACTTGTTCACAATGGATTTAGCATCACGGATGCATTGATTTGTCAGAGCAGACGGAAGGCTGGCATTAACATCAGCAGTTGTGTATTTACTAATAGATGCACCGTTTGTAGCAACAGAAATAAGGCTATTAACTGTATTGATATACTCGTTCATAGCCATAACAACAAGAGATTTCTGCTCTCTTGTCATATAAAGTTTTACTGTTTCTGATAGCTGCATATTTGATACCTACACGTTTTTCTGATTTTCAATATATTGTTTGATTACTGCAAGTGGAGCACCACCAATCGTGCTTACAAAATAGCTGTTTGTCCACAAACTCGGAAGTCTTGATTTAAGCCAGGGAAACTCTGTTTTCAATACTTTAGAAGAATATCCCTTGAGTTGCTTAACAGCTTTATGTACTCCAAATTGTGGGTCTACTTCCATAAGTAGATGCACATGATCTGGCATGATTTCCATTTCGATAATTTCGACATTTAGTGAGTCGCAGGTTTCTTTTATCAACTCCTTTAAGCGAACATCAACACCGTTTATCAAAACAGAACGCCGATACTTAGGACACCATACTACATGGTATTTACAGGAATAGACAACATTATGATTAGCTTTATATTCCATACACATATTATACATCTGAGACCTATCTAATACAATAAAAATTAGATATCTTTTAGCAAAATAGTTATTGTATAAGTCACCTTATATCCCCATTGCTAAAGCAAGGGGCTTTGCATCGACACTCGGTAATAGAAACCTTGCATAGCATAGGAAAAGTAGTTGTAATAGCACATTTTAAACATCAAAATATTAGTCGATATAATAATTTGTGCGATGCACATATTGTTTTGTATGATGATATTTTGGAAAAAGCAACAATAAAAAATAAAAATGATTCGGAAATTGATTCAAAGTAATCAAAAGATCTCATAAAGCATGGAGCATGGGCACACACAGAAATGTGTGTGTTTTTATTTTTTGAAAATCTGACATATTATATATAAAGTTATCATTATTAAGCATCATAATCAAAATTATTATAAACTGGTTATGGTGCTTTTTGTTTTTAAGGAGGATATAGTGTATGGCAAAAAAGAAAAGCCCGGAAGAAACTATTAACCAAGAAGTACAACAGACTCAAGATTATATGAGTCAAGCAAGTCAACTTTTTCGTGAAGCATGGGAATTGCAAAAGCAGGTCCCTATGTGGGATAATTACGATTTGTCTGGATTAGATGACAAAGCGAAAGAAGCGCTGCAAAAGCAAGCTCAATTATTGCGAGATATTGCAGAACAAAAATTTAAGAATGCACAGCAAATTATTGACATGGCAAGTAAGAAGAAAGAAGAAAAGAAAGAAAAACATCTTGAAAATGGAAAAAATGTAAAAGAAATGGCCCCTAATGTTTCTCATTTTAAATTAAATTTAGCAGAGAAAATTCATGAAATTGCACTTGATGTTCGAAATTCCGTAAAAGAGACATTTAATCGTTGGAAAGAAGCTGTTGAGCTTACTGGCCAGAAATTGGAGACAATTAAAGACCATGCTGTTGAATATCGACAGGCGGTTACGAATGCCAAAAAGGTTGCGGCTTCTATTAAGACACAAGATAAAATGTTCAATGCGGATATTAAAATGTTAGAAGCGCAAAAAGAAGTAATTCTTAATCGTATGAAAGAAAATGAAGTCGCTGTGATGAAAATGGATGATAAAGCGGAACTTCTTTATGAAAAAGCAATGCGTCAAAATGAACGTGCATATAGTTTGGAACTTTTAAAAGCCGGAATGACAGGTATTGCAAAAAATATGTTTGGTAAAAAAGAAGAGGTTATGCCGCCGATTATGGATTATTCTACACCGAAAGATCCGGCAGCAGGACAGATTAAAGATTTACAGGATATTGCTATTGCTACAGTAAAAGAAAACCGCGCAATGGAAAATGAATTAAGATCTATCGAAAAAGAAATTGCTCTTAAGACTATTTTACATGGTCAGATTGAAATTCCTGAAGGAATAAGTAAAGAAGATTATAATAAAGCTACGAATCGTATTCGTGATGCGTTAGTTTCTAACTTAGACCAACAATTTGTATATGGCAAAATTGATGAAAAGTCGGCAACATTGTTTGCTGATTTGGCTAATCAAAAAGATGAATCTGGAAAATATATTTATGATGTAGACCAGTTAAGACAGATTAAAATTGGCTTAGAAAATAAACAAGAAATTGAAAAGTTTACTAATCCAGAATTATCGGCATATAAAATGTCTATTATTCGGGGTATGGATGCGCAAGATATTCCACTAGAAAAAAATGTTGATGAAATTGTAAAAATGGATTCTAAAGATATGGCTTTGCTGGCAAAAGAATCCATTGAACAGTTTGTAGGAATAAAAGAATTCGCAAAAGAAATTTCTGGTGGAGATGTAGATGTTGTAGGATTGATGAATAGTTGCTATGATTCTTTGCAGCAAACACAAGGAAAAAATGAACCGGCTAGAGAAGAGGACATTGCTCAAGCATTCGCTGAAGGAGCAAGAGAAGTTGCCGAAATTGTAGAACAGACGCAAGCTGAATTTGCTAAAGAGGCTCAAATGGAAAATATTGAAAAAATGAGAGAAGATATGGAACAGGCTGGAATCTATTCTAAAGAAGATATTAAGACGATTTGCGATTTAGAGACTCAATATATAGAAGAATGCGAAAAAATCGCAGAAGAATATGGAAAGGGTACTGAAGAATATGAAGCAAAATGCCAGGAAGCAAGAGACGAATGCGACCGGCAAATTGATGAAATTGATGCTCAATATGATTATGATGAAGTGGAAATGGATTCAGAACCGAATAAGGATGCAGGGATGGACATTTAATAAAAACTAATTTGTAAAGGAAGAGTGGTTATTATTAGCCACTCTTTTATTTTTGACTTTTCAATTCCTTATTTGATGATGCTCACTTTTTATGAAATTTTTCTGACATATTATTATCGAGAAAATTCAAAGAAATAAAAAAATGTGATTTTCTCAAATTGATCAGTTTTGCATAATCGCAAAAAAGGGGCCTGGTCAAAACATAATAATCAGAGTTTTAAAAGGAGAGTAAGAAATGCCAAAAGTTGTAGAAATCTTATTAGACATTACATTGGTTGCTGTAATCATGTCTCTGTTGATTGTTATTTGTTCTGCGATCATGCAAAGAGGCGGAGTTGTGGATACTGGATTCCAGGAAATTATCACTAAGATCTTTGATAATATCAAAGCACAGCTAACAATATAATAGCAAAAGGGCTATCGACAAGTCCAATATATAATTTTATAAAATCCCCAGGGCATTAGCTCTGGGGAATGTCGAATTAAAAGCATTTTGAAAGGAGAAAAAATGTTTGGTAAAAGAAAAAATACAGCCCCAATAGATATGGGAACAGAAAAAGTTTTAAATAATGACATTCTAGAAAATACTTCAGATGAATCGTTAAATCAAAATGAGGTTGCTTCTAATTCTATGGACAACGACAACGATAACGATAAACAGAATGTAGAAATTCAAGAAATAGAAAATCCACAAATGGAAAATGAAGATCACAATTCCCAAGAAATTGATGAAAAAGAATCATTTGAAAAAACATGGCTTTTGTCCATGGATGATTTTGGTCCATTGGCAAAATACATAACGGATGATGACATTACAGATATTGATTGGGATTGCGATTCATTATGGATTAGACGAGCAACTAAGAGAAGAGAAAGGGTAAATGATCCGGAAGTCACAAAAGACTTTATTCACAATCTTATAGAACGAGTGGCTATTCATGAATCAGTTCCATTTAATCCTAAAAATAAATCTTTTTGTGCAGAAACAGATACCCTTCGTATTACTTGTATACACGAGGAATTAGCTAATTCTGGTAGATGTATTAATATTAGAAAATCTCTTCCAAGATTACGCTTTACGGCGCAAGAAGCTTTAGAGAATAGGTATACTTCTGAAAAAATTATGTCGTTTATAATTAATTGCATCAAAATGCAGGCCAATATTGTGTTTTGTGGATTGCCTGGATGCGGAAAAACGGAAGCGACAAAATTCTTTTCCAGCTTTATTCCGAAATATGAAAAAGTTATAACTGTGGAAGATCAAAAAGAATGGCATTATAAATCAATTAACCCTGGAGCAGATGCTATTGAATTAAAAGTCAAGAATAATGAAGATTACGAAGAAGCAATTATGAATGCATTAAGACTGACGCCTACATGGTTAATGATCACAGAAGCAAGGTCAAAAGAAGTAGAATACTTGAAAGAAGGCATGACAACTGGTGTTCATTGCATCACAACGCTTCACACAGATGACGTGAGAAAAATTCCTATTCGTATAGTCGGAATGATGGGAAATAATGTTGATAAAAAGCAAGAAACAGATGAGTTGTACATGGTTCTTGATCTGGGTATTCATCTTACAATAAAAGAGGATTCTGATGGATTTATTCATCGAGAAATTGATCAGATTTGTTATTATGACAAAGACTTAGTAACTTCTGAAAATATATGTCACATGATTGTAGATAAGGGACAGCTTTTTGAAGAAAATGTACCGGATAAACTCCGAGAAAGAGTTCAAGAAGCAATTCATAGTGATGATATTTTCTCTTGTAAGGAATTAAAAGAAAAAATATCAAACAATTAGCAATGCTGAAGGGAGGTGAGCGGGAGTTTAACTCCTGCTAGAATTTATGGAGATGAATTCAAATAAAGACACTAAGAAAAAAAGACTTGTATTTTTGACACCTAAGAAATTAAAAAATGAGTTAAATCAAATGGGAGAAACATGTAATAAAAAAGAAGTTCTTTTGACAAGCGGGATTCTTTTACTGTTAGGGCTTTTAATGATGAAACTATTTGCACTAAGACCAATATGTCTTATTCCTATTTATTTATGCTTATTTTATATTTTGCCGTTTATTTTGCTTAATAGCAAAAAAAGAAAATATGAAATTCATAGATTTAAAGATGCCAGTTCATATTTATCTCATATGGGACAATCTTTTCGAGACACTAAGAGTATTCTTACATCATTAAAAGAAACAGAAAATAAATATCGTGAAGGAAGAATGAAAGATACATTACAGGTTGCTATAGCGACTATTCAAAATTCTTCCAACATAAAGAATGGCGAAAAAGAAGCATTAGCTTATATAGAAGAAATGTATGGATGCAAAAAAATGCATTCTTTTCATGATTTCTTAATTAAAGCCGAAACTCGTGGAGGCGATTGCGAAGAAGAATTGACTCTTTTGGAAAAATTAAAAAATGAATGGGCCATGGCAGTTGATAATGGGTATCACGTTTTTAAATCTAATATATACTTGTTATATTTTGAAATGAGCATCTTATTAGGTGTATTGGCATTTATCCAAGCGCAGCTTCCATATGATTTTTCTATTCGTAATATGAATGTAATTCAGGCAGCAAACGTGATTCTGGTTTGTCTATTTGCATTTATTTTTAAATTTTTCGATAAAAAAACTGCAAAAGACCTTTTGAAAGGTCCAAAAGAGATGTCTTCAGAAGAAGTAGAAAAAGGATTTGCGACTATTGCCAAACTGGATATTCCAAATAATTTAAAGCGAGGAATGCCTTACGCTTTAATTTTTCTTGTATTGTTTGGCGTGATGTTCTTTTTCGCAAGAAATGTAGCTATTTTGGCAATTGGCCTTGTTGTAGTTTTAATTGTTTTGAATATTTACAATATTTCTTATTTTGCATTTTATCAGCAGATTAAAGCAGAGTTGCAAAATGCGTTTCCAGAATGGGTATTTGATGTGATTTTATTATTGCAGAAAGAAAATGTTCAGGTTGCAATCATCAAATCTATTGATAATGCGCCTCCAGTACTGCAACATGAATTGCGCATTTTGCAAACAAAGCTTATTGACGCTCCAACAGACTCAAATTCATATTTAACATTTCTTGATCGGTTCGAGATTGACGGAGTAGAGGATGCTATGAGAACTTTATATTCTATCAGTCAAGGAACTGGCACGAATAAGGGCATTGCAACAATTGCTGAGGCTAATATGCATTCTTTGGCTGAAGCTGAAAAGAGAAAAATTGAAATGAATAATGCGTATTCAACAGCATACATTTATTTGCCAATTTTGCCTTGCGTGTTTGCATTAATCGTATATGGCGGAGCGCTTTTATATAATGTATTTACTACAGTAATGCAATTGTTAGGATAAGTGAATGCTAAAATAATTCCCACGGTATTTTGCCGTGGGAATATTAAAACAAGTGTAAACCCAAATAATCTATATGAAGGGAGAATATGATATGGGAAAAGTCATTGAAACAATATTAGATATGGTACTTTTGATCATTAGCACAATATGTTTAATCAATATTGTCGGAGCAAATAATGACTCTATTGCAGCAAGTAATTATTTGACAAATGCTCAGGAAATCATTTCAGCCAGCAATATTAACCCAGACGTAATTGCTAATTGCAAAACAGATGCTTCGTCACAAGGTTATTTGTTAGATGTTGCTGTATTTAATGAGGATAGTTATACAAGCCGCTATGCGGTTATTACATTAAATTACGATTACAAAATAGCTATGTTTCAAATAAATACACCACATACGAAAACAGCAATAGCTAGATAAGAGGAGGCCCTGTTATGGAGAAAGTAATTGAAAAAATTTGTGAAATCGCACTATTGGCTGGAGCAGCGGCTTATATTATCCAGTTGTTTTATAATATTTTGCAGATTGCATCAATGTGGTAAAGCTAAATTTATGGAAAGGAGAAAAGCGTTATGTCTGAAATTGTAAAAATGATAGGAGAAATGGTTGTGGATAAATTTCCTGTTGTTTTGATTATAGGGATATTTTTAACATTAGTTTTTAGCGGAGGATTACGAGATTTTATATCTATGTTATCAAATTGGATGCTGGGATAAAAGGAGGTGTTAAGGGAATATGTCTAATTTAATAAAAAAAATGGCAATTATTTTATTAAGTGCAATTATTTTTGGCGCATTATTTTATTTTATTTTTTTTAAATCTTATACGTCAGAAGATACCGAAGGACAAGGAATTTTTGGCACTATTGGACAAAATGCTGAAGACCTAACAATATCTTCTGGTGACAAGCCGGATGTTTCTTTTGACACCGAACTGTCGTATACATATAAATTTAATGGTCATCGAATTTATAATGATAGCATTACGGATATAAGAGATTTGTTCACTATTCAAGAAGAAAATAGCACAGACTTTGTTGATGGGTCTTTGGCGACAACATTTTTTATAAATATATTAGATGTTAAAAATAAAGATGGCCAATCTGTGCTGACGATGGTTGACGACTTTAACAATGCGTCAAATGGATCATTTGAATATTGCAATGCAACAAAACAATTCCGATGCGTAACAAAAGGAACATATTACGTCAATGCTGAGTTATGGGACTCAAAAGGACATTTTAAGAAAGTAACTCTTACCATTCTTGTGATCTCTCCGGAAGTCACTTATAGATAGATGGAGGTGAATATACATGAAAAAAATTGTAACTAGTCTTGCAGTGATTGTTGCTTTTGTTTTTTCGATTTTGATAGTTTATACTATGAGTGGAAGAGAATATAGAGAAAATGAAATTACGCAATCTACGATAGCTGCCATGGAGTCAGCAATGAAAATTTTATCTGATGCTGATAAATACAAACCTGCATCAAATGAAGAATTTGAAGCGGCTTATATATCGGCTTTTTTAGAAAGCGTTGATTCTAAAAATGAGAAATATTCAATAAATGTTGTTACGGCAGATTATCAAACTGGGCTTTTGCGGGCTGAGGTAGTAGTTGATTATAAGCACCTTAACGGGAATGAAGCCAGTATTTCGGTTGACCGAACAATGATTTTGGAAAATAGTCAAAATACTTTACCTGAAAAAATGAGAATATCATTTAGTATAGGAGACAATATTTATCGTGAATATTATTTAGAAATTGGCAAAAATTTGAACGCTCCCAAAATCCCAAATAGCGCAACGGGAACTATATGGAAAAAAGAAGATGAGACAACTGTTAACCCGGGCGAGAACATAGAGGTATCTGGAACAGCTTCTTATATATTACAATAATTTTTGTTAAAAGGCTTTTTGCTAGAAATAGTAAAAAGCCTTTTTTGCATCTTTTTACCGCAACCTTATATTTCAAATTTCAGACATATTAAAAAATGAAAGTTACATTTTTTATTTATGAAGAAAGGAGAGCAAAAAAGAAAAGCAACAAAAATAAATAAGAATAAAAACCGTAAAATTATTTTGATCAACTGCGCGATGCAGAAAACGAAAGGATATTATTTATGAAGAAAGGAAAAGATTTTAAAATTATCAACGTTGCTAAAGTAGCCGGAACTATTCGTAAAGATCGATCATTTAAGTTTACTGACAAACCAGCTTACAATGTTGTAAATATCACTGTGCCATTTTTAGGAGAATTTCATATTTTTAAGAATTCTGATGAAGAATTTTATCTTATTGAAAGTGGAAAAGTTAAACAAACAAAGAAAAACTTTTTCGCCCAAAGAAAGGTACTGATTGCTTCAAATGGACAAAAGAAATTGAATGTTCGAGGAATGTTCACACCTGGAGATTTTATAACATTTTGGTATAACGAAAAGCAGAATGTTTGGTTTTTAACAAAATCCACAGATGAAGAAGTACAGAATTATTCTGCTTCTCAAGTTCCTGGAATGGTTTCTAAAGATGGAAATATGCTTTACCTTGGAGCAAAAATTATCAAAAAGCTTCAGGCAAATGAAAATGAAATTGTTTGCCGTTTATCAGTGAAGGATAAATGCTTTATGGATATTTTTTCAGTATCTAAGGAAGAAGCTAAAAACATTCCATATCTATCGGACATTACAAGAAAATTTGATTTCCCTGCTTTAGAAGAATCGTCTTTTACCTATCGAACGAGCTTTAACAATTCACATATTTATTTGCCGGCAGCATTTTTTGATACAGGCAAATTAGAAAAAGGAAAGACATTATCTTTTTATCCAATGTTAGATCGGAATGGATATTGTGTAGATGTAGATCCGGTTATATGTGAAGTATGTGGACGGCCTATTCAGCGAAGAACAGAAGTTGTAAAAATGATCGATGTTTCAAAGAAAGAAAAGGAAGCGGCACTAATTGTAAGAAATGAAATTTCATCAACTATCAATGGAGCAGAAGCAGGCATGTTCTTAAATTCAAGTGCTCAAAAAGTGTTTAATTTATTTGCACAGGCAGCAAGATTGATGGAAGAAAATAAGTTGCTTATTGAACAACTGATGGGTAGTGAAAAATAGTAGTGAACAATATTAAAAATAAGAAAGATGAGGAAATAGAATGAACGAATCAATAATAATGAAAAAAGAATTACCTGTAAAAGAGGAATATGGGATCAACAATGTTTTGGCAACAAGGATTAGTTTTCCCACAGTAAAGAATTATGCCAATATTTATTCGGAAAAGAATGGAATCCGTTTTATTCTTAGCAATGCCCCGGATTTTAAAAAAGCCGTAGTGGCATATCCATTAAAAAGAGGCAATGAAGTGGTTTTTCCAAAGGCAATAAAGGATAATATTAACCCGGTGGAAAAAACGAAAATCCAGAAAATTAGTATGGATGAATATTTTGTGGCTTGTACGCAAAAGCGTATTTTAAAAAGACTGCCAGGAATTTCAGAAAAGGATTTTAAAAATACTCTGATTCCGGATGAAAATTCAACAAAAGGAACACTTAATGTTGATATGGGAAAAATTTTCTTCACCAAAAAAATTTGTCCTAAGAATCCAGAGGCAAAATATGCAAAGGTAATATTTCATCTGAACGATCCTCAGTGCATTGAATTATCTTTTAGTGAAAAGCCAGAAAAAAGATTGGCTTCTTTTGAAGAAGTAAGATCTTTGTATAGATCAAATCTTACAACTTTAACAGCGAATACCTTAGTGTGCTATATAGAAATTAATAAAGACCGGAATTTCTTAAAATTATCTGGAAGTTTTTTAAAGAAGCATGGTTTTATTTCTGAAAAAAAGGTAACGGCTGTAATATGCAAAGAAGGTATTCTTCTCTTACCAGTAGAAAAGAAGAGCAAGATTAGTGGAAAAATTTTGGATGGAATCGAAAATGCAGCAGATCAGTTAGAAGTGTGCGCTGGATGTGAAGAAATCATTCATGATGAATTAACACAGAAACAGATCACAGGAGAAGAAGGCTCTATCGATAAGTTAATGAGTATTGCGCAGGATTTATTGAGCCAGCAGACTGAAATCAATAAGCGTTTAATCTTTTTAATGGATGTTAAGAAAAAAGCTCGGAAGTCTCCGTCAGAAGAAACAGCTCAGTTGATTAAGGAAATTGATGAACTCCAGAAGAGTATGCAGGAAACTACAGACTTTTTAAAGGTTCCTATTAAGTAATTAGGAATTAAAAATTGAGTGCGTTGAGAAATCAGCGCACTTTTTTATTTGACTTGTCGATTAGAGATTGTATGTGCTATAATTTTCTTATCAACTGTCCATCATCACCTTAATGGGCTTGTAATGGCCTTATGACGTCTGTGAATTGGAGGAATTCGTTTATGAAAAAAGAGCCATATACTTTCCCTAAAATATATGTAGATGAAGCATTAGCAAAACAGCTTACTTTTGCCCAAAACGAATACCCTGATCTTTTGGAGGAAATGCAAGTAGTAAACGATTTTTGGCAGATGGGAGTATTGGAACAATTCGCTATGTTTCTTGATTCTCATAGCCCAACAAATTTAGGGGCTGAACAATATCGACTAGCAAAAAAAACATTTAAAGCAATGTTATATATGAAAAAAGCAGAATTGTTTTTACAGAAAAACGGATATGAGGGGATAAGTCAATATATTAACATGGCGGAAAATCCCGGTCGAAGGATACAATTTAAAGAAGTATATCGGCAAAGCGTTGACGATCCATATTGTGGATGGGATTTATCAATGCTTAAAGATTTAGTAAATATACTTGAAAAATATCCGCCAGGCGAAGGCCAGAAAAAAATGATTGAAAGCTTTTCAGAGAGAGCAAGGCAAAAACGTAAATTAGACGAAAAGAACGCTGGAAAGAATTTAATAACATTTGATAACTTGAGTTTAATAGATACATTATTAGAAGTTGGCTGCGATTATCTAGGAAAAACTGTAGAGGAGCTTGAAAGAGAGGGAATAGAAAAAGAAAAAGAAGAGGCTAGGAATCAAGAGTTCAAAGAATTCTTTCTACACGGTGGACCGATTGACTGGGACACTTGGGATGATTGGGACAATGAAGATGAAGAGAGCAATGATGAGGATGAAGATGAAGATGAAGATGACGGTGATAATGATGAATAATAGATACGTATTGTATTTCAAATAGCGCAACTAAGAACAAGTCTATTAAGAGCAGCCAATTGCTGCTCTTTTTTATTTATAATAACATGTTCACTTTTTGCCCGATACATATATAATATATAAATTTATATACTGTTTTTTTTACTTTATTTTTTGTGAAATTTTTATTTTTTCCTTTATCTGACATATTATATTTGAAAATATTTTTTAAAAGAATTTTGGAGGATATAATATGAAGCATATTATTACAACAACAACATTTTTTGATTCTGCATTAGGAAAAGTAGTTTCTGGAGATTCAACAGACATTATTATTTTTGCGAAAATTAAGGACGTTGTTCCAGTTAGGCTTATGCAGGATGTTACAGAAAAAGAGAATTTAAAAATCCGCGTAATTTACAGTGAAACAAAGGAAGAGAATTTATTGTGGCTTGGATCGCTCTTAGGCGGGAAAAAAGAAGATGATGAATTTCTTCTTTTAGGAGATGCATTAGCTCTTTCTGATTCTATTAAAAAGGCATATGGAATTAAAACAGAGATTCCAAAGAAGGAAAGAAGCGGAAGCACCGATGCACCAAAGAGTAGACGAGGCCGGAAAAAAGTTGTCTCAAATACCGAAGAAAAAGAAGCAAACGTGTCTCTTAACAACAAGTCTATTGATGAATCTGTTTTAGTTAATGATTCGGCTAATCCTTTGACTCCGCAGTATTCAGATGATGCAGAAAAGTCAAAGAAAATTTTAGAGGTTGAAAAGTCGGTTGAGATCAATCCTGTTGAGCAGGAGAAAGGTTTTTCAGATCCTTTATCTAATAAGAATATGATCGAGGCATTTATTCGAGCAATGTCTGTTCGAGCAAAAGATTTGAAGGGTTATCAGTCATCAGATGAGGATTTAGCAACAGAGATTGCTTCTGTGCTGAAGCAGCAGGACGACTGGCAGAAAGAAGAATTGGAAGCAGCTTTATTTGATTGGTTCGGCGAAAACGGAGATGTAATTTTTAAATGGGTTAAGCCAAACATCAAGAAATTAAATGAGCTGGCTCATGCAATGTAAGATGTGTAAGACAAAAATACTCAGAGTTTTTTATACTCTGGGTATTTTTTTGTTTTTAAATATTTTAACAATATTGTTTATGCCAAATGACATATTTTGTATTTCTGACATATTAAATATGATTAAAAAATAAAGATAAAAGGAGTTTTTCAATAAAGTTTTATATTAAGATAGGAGCGATTAGATGGATAAGAAAAGCGAAGAATATTTAAGCCAGTACATAAAACTTATTGATAAAATCAAACAGAAAATAGAATCCCATGCAAATAGATACAATATCAGAGCAGAAATATGTGCATGGTATTCGGATTGGAAAGATTTTTGCTCAGATTGGTGCGATGGATGTGGTTATACAAGAACAGAAGCACGAAAATTATATCATGGTGGTATAGGTGAATTTATGAATTTACCTAATGGAAACGGAATTATTAGATTTGTTATTTAGAAAGGAAGGTTGAGTGCTATGGCAGAAATTAAAGATTGTATGAACAAGAAAGTATTTTTAATACAATCAAAAGCGCTGGAATAGAAGTGATTGAGTGTATATATTTATAGCATAAAAACTAAAAGAAAGAACTGTTTTTTGAATAGAAAGCGAGGTACAAAATTATGTTGAGATATGGACGAAAATTTAATATTACGCAGGAACTCATGGACACAATTGCAGCTTATATGAATGATGATATTAGGGAAGATTTACATTTCAAGCTTGCACCATGCAAACCAGATTTGTTTTTAAGAGAATATGTAAAGAGAGATCCTAATTTTGAGAAATTTTTATATGATGAATTTGGAATTGAAATGGAGGTGTAACCATGAACGTTGTGCAGGAAGAATTGGAGAAAATGAGAATTGCATATCAGATTAGATGTGTAAATTACTTAAAATGAGCTATGTGTTGATTGAAGTATTTGGATTAACTGATAAACAGGTGCAGGAAATTGAAAGAAATGATTGATTAACGAATGCAGATTTAGATGCACAGTAAATAGTAATTTCATTTTAAGATTGGAGAACAAAATTATGGATAATATCACAGTAATTACATTAAATGCAAACGATGAACAAACAGAAACAGTCTTGACGGTGGATGAATTAATCTATGCTTGGCAGCACGATATAGATATTCCAACCAATGATGATACTGTTGTTAGTTGCGTGTTAAGTGAAACGCAGTTATATTTTGAAACATTTGGTGAGTTGATGGAAGCTTTGACTGGAAGTGATAGAAAGGATGGTTGATGAATTATGTTAAAAGCAATAAATATTAAATGGGACACAGATGGAGATAAGGAAGTGTTAAATGAACTTCCAACGGAAATGATTATTCCTGATGAATTAGAGGAAATGTACAAGAAAGATAGAGAATATGCACTTGAAGAGATTTCAGATTGGTTATCAGACGAGACAGGATTTTGTCATGCTGGATTTGAGATTGAAAAGGCGATTACAAAAGAGTCTGTTGAGAATGAACTGTATGATTTCTTCAATAACAAAATGGAAACAGGCGAAGCGCCTGAAATCGAATGGGTAAGACGTTTTAAAGGTACATTGGCAACAATGGATAACGGAATTGTTATTGATTGTGTAGATGGAAAGCAGATCAGATTGCTTATTCAGGTAGACTAAGGAGTGATGATATATGAAAACAGTAGAATTATTATTAAATGATTATATTGGAGATAACTATAATCCGTCAAGACAAACAAAGTTTACAATAACAGAGGAATGTCTTACTGATTATTTAAAGGAAACAGAAGATGATAGAAATGTGAAAATGTTTTTTAACACCTATGATAGTGATGAATCATCTGTTATCTATGACTATGCTTCAAATGATGGAAGAATTTTATCAGAAGAAATTACTTATTGTGATGACTTTGTTGATAGATACGAAGATTTTATACGCAGAACGCAGATGTTTAATCCTGATATGTCAGCAGAAGATATTTCAAGTAAGGAAGATTATTATTGGACAGTGTATAAAGCGCAGTAAACAAGAGTTTCATATGGTTTTAAATTGGAGGTAGAAAGTATGTATACAATAGAAGCGATTGAAAAGAAAATCAAAGACTATGTTGAAGTTATTTTGTTTCAGCACGACCTAAACATTTACAGAAATGACACGAATAAGAAAATTTACGAAAAGATAGTCCGTAAATGTATGAGTGATTTAGAGAATGAAAAATTGCTTAAATTATTTACTAATGACGCTCAAATTGAATATTTTGTAAGACAGACCATGCTATATTTAGTGTTAGGGTAACTCTTAGATGGAACAAGATTTTCTTTAGATAAGGAGAAGATTATGAAAGTAGATTTCGATATTACTAAAATTGAATTTACACCATACTGTGATAATTATGATTTTATATTAGGTATTACAAGAGATAGTGAAGGCGACGAATGTTATTTAGGAATAGATATCCCATGTAAAGATGATGCAGAATGGAGATTTTGGTTGTTATTTGAATATGACAATGTTGCTTGGAATATCTCAGATGAAGATAAAGAGCATATCAAGCAAGAAGCAATGAAGTATTGTTTATCCAATGGATACTCATACAACGGAAAATATTTTGAACTTTGAATATGGATAATGGAGGAAATATTATGTGGAAAAAAGATGGTATAAATGTGACAAAAACATTTACAGATGTTTGGAGTAAACAATCAAATGGAACTATTCATAGTTATAACTATTTTGAAGATGAAAGTGGTAAATGGATATATAATATTGATTTCCATATTGACGGATGTTTTGCTCCTGTTCAATTGAAATTTCCAAAACGAATTTCTATAACAAGGGTTGTACAAAAAGCAAGAAAAATATTTGAAGAAACAATATGGTGTCCACAACCAGAATTGAACGATTGAACATATGAAATGAGGATTTACAATGAAGAATGGAGGCTATATGATGAAACGTGATTTAGTAGATGAATTGTATAAAATAGCATATAAGCGATATAGAGAAAAATATCCAAATAAAGATTTCGCATCTATTCCTAATTTTTTAGATTCGCTTTGGTTTAGTATTGAAGGTGAACTTAATAGAAATGGATACGATGCTGCAAGAAAATATGTAGAAGAAGCAGATTTAATCGTATTAAGGTGAATGGTAAGAATGGAGGAATTATTATGACAGAAACAATAAAAATTACAAAAGATGAAATGGAATTGATAAATGATTTACTCAATCTTACAGGAGAAGAAATTTATCAGAAATACGGATATAAGAGAGACGAAACAATTACACATACAGCAAAATTCCCAAATGGAATTGAAGCTGATATAAAACTTGTAATTTGTGAAGATGAACCACCATATACAGAAGGGGTATTATTTCACAATGGATTTGAACTCACATGTACTGAACCAGACGACACATACGATGGAGAATGGGATTTTGAGTTTAACGGAATCGAATATGTGGTGATTGTAGAAGCTGAAAAATAATAACCAAGGAAACGATGATTTACTGCGGAAAGTGAGGAAATAATATGAAAGATAATTATAAAGTTATAACACTATGTGGTAGTACAAAATTCAAAGATGAATTTTTAAAAGTACAAAAAGAACTTACATTAGCAGGAAATATTGTAATTAGCGTAGGATTGTTTGGACATTCCGGGGATACAGAAGTTTGGGCAGAAGGTACAAAAGAAATGCTCGATGATATGCACAAGAAAAAAATTGATATGGCAGATGAAATTTTCGTAATCAATGTCGATGGCTATATTGGAAATTCAACGAAATCTGAAATTGAGTATGCTGAAGCGCATAATAAAAAAGTGAATTATCTTGTACATTAAGAATAAGAAACGGAAATTACAAAATGAAAATTGGAGGTTAATCATATGCGGCTTGAGTACAATGAGGAACAGGAAAGAGAACTACGTATAACAGAAATAGAAGCAATTCTTGAGAATGAATTGTACGAAAATAAAATGGAAGAGCATTGTTTGGATATTGAGTTACAGTTTTTGCAAGGTGACGAAAATGCGCATGGTGAGTCTTATGCTTACGATCCCTTGGTGTAGTAGACAATGGAGAAGCATATTATATATATTATAAATAAAGGCGAACATATAAAAAGAGGCTGGACATCCAACCTCTTTTTTGGGTTTTCATTGTGTTTATTTTCTGTCAGGTGTCTACTTTCTGCCCGAGACGTATATAATATATAATTTTTAAAACTATTCAATCTGCTTTGAATCACTTCTTATTTCTTTCGAGTTATTTCTTCTATTTTTCAGAGATCTGACATATTAAATATGATTAAAAAATAAAAGAAAAAAGGAGATTTATTGTGAATATGATTAGACTTTATAAAAATGAAAAGAAGAATAATGAAATCAAAGAAATTATTGCTGATTTAAGAAATTTAGCAGTTTTGAAGAAGAAAAAGAATGAAAATTTCAAATTAAAATTGGAGGCAAGTAGAATGAGTATTACATGGGATGAAGTGAAAACTAAATATCCTGAATATAGAGATCAAATGTCAGAAGAAAGAGAGATGGAATTTGTTAATGATTGTTTTGAATGCTATGAACAAGAAGGATTTGCAAAAAAGTTTTGGAGTCCTTTTAGTGATTATAAGGCGCGAGTTGGGCAGAATTTCGAGGTGGTTGAAAGATGCTCAACAAAAGACTCTGATTTATCTTCACTCCCTATGTGGAATATTAAATTTCAAGATGGTACTATTATTGGAGCATACCCTGAAGAGATTATTCCAAGTGAAATGAAAAACAATGGATGCACCTTAAATGGAATTGAATAATACGATAAATAGCATATTTTGAAAGGAGATAAAATATGAAATTAGGAGACATTTATATAAATAAAGAAAATAAATCAATTGTTTAAATTGACAGTTTTGCGTCACCTATGGGAGATTTTACAAAAGGATATATTATTGTGTTTCGTCAGTTAGAGGAACATGGAGGAGTGATTGGCAGTTTGCCAAGTTTTAATGGATATGGTTCACAAGAAGAAATTGAAAAAGAATATGAGCTGTTAGTTCCACAAGAGAAATTAAGTGAATATGATGATTGGGATAAAGTATTCGAATTAGTAAATAATCGATGAAATTGACAGAAGTCACATTTGAAAGAAAGAGTAACATATTTTTTATTGAAATTTTGAAAATAGAAATATATTTAAATAGGAGGAAATAGTATGTTATTTGCGGTAGTTAAAAGATATGAAAGAAATGGTGTTGATTTTGCTGATTGGGAATATAAACCTAATGCACATGAAAAAATTTATGAAAAAATGATGGAACTTACAGACAATGATCATGAAATATCTGATGAGGCTGCATCATGGTGTGAATTAGCAGCAGAAGGAGAAATTTATGAGTTCGCAGAAGGCGAAATCGAAATAACAGATATTGTTTAGATATCGGAGGATTTATTATGAAAATTAAAAGGAATGGAAAAGAATATCGATTAACGAGTAAAGAACTTTATCAGGCGCATCAGGAATTCGTAGTGAATTGGATGGCAGATGTAGCACAGGAAATTAGCACAAAAAAGATCTCAAGAAAAAGGGCTTTAGATGCTGCTAATCACGCTTACGGAATTTATAGCGAAGGGAACGGATTATCTGAATATGAATCTGTGGAGAAAGCCGTCAATGAAATGATCTAATGCAAAGTGAAAATAGAAGAGGTTGGCTAAAGAGCCAATCTCTTTTTTTGCGTAATTTATTATTACTTGGTTGCTTTATGAAATTTTTAAAAAACCCTATATAGATAAGAGAGAAGCTATAGTAAGTACTACGGTTCTTTACGCACGGGCCTTCCGTCTGAGTCAGACGGCAAGGCTTAGTTGCGCAAATATAATCTTTTTCTGCACATAAATATTCTCCTTGCGATACCTCAAATATGTGCAGCTATTTTAATGTTAAGACCGCACCGGTAATAGAATCTGAAATAGTCTGCCAAAATTAAAAAATGCTGCAAGAATCTAAAATTATGGCAGAAATCTCAAAATAATGACCGCAAATAAGAATTTTTCTGCCAAGCATATCAATGAATTTGCCCGGCGTATCATAAATAACGCTGTATTTGCCTTAATAAGCTATTTTAGCATAGACAATATAGTTCCCCTCTAATATGACTTTAAAAATGTTGTTACGGGGCAAATAATTGAATTTACGAGGATGTTATGACGCTCTGTACAAATTCATCCAATTAAATAATGAAAAAGCATAGAATATGCAAACAATATAAATGGCTAACCATTTGGCGATCAGTTCAAATTTTGCCTAATACGTTTATATGCTTATACACCTATATATTTACGCACTCATGCATCTACTTGTTGATGTAAAAAGCAAAGAAAAAGATAATATGATGCCTAAATTTAGTATTCAAAACATTATAAACTCATCTATTAGCTGACGTAAAATGGCTATAAATAATCGCAATCTAGCACAACAATGATAGCTGTCCGAGGACACAATTAGAATAAAATACACCTGTATAATGATGTAAAATAATATCAAATATCCATATGCAACCATAAGATTCTTCACATCGTCTCAAGCAGAATACATCATTATAATGCAGTAAAAACAACAAGGATTATGTCAAATGCTTGCCGCAAGTATTAAAATAAAATATGAAATCCATCATAATGTGATGTAAAAGCATGAAATGTACTTAAGATATGACATTAGAGTAAGATATAGTTATAATCTAAAAGCAGAGAAAAAACACATCAGTGTAACATTAAATAAAATATAAACCAAAAGTATTGTATAATTGCATAGTTGTACCGAAAAAAACTTAGAAAGATCTGACATATTAAAATAAAAAGAATTTGTATGGAGAAAATCATGAGAAAAGAAAGAAAAAATTTTTATATTGTAGGGAAAGGTGCCGAGAATCAGCAGAATATTTCTAGTTGTCATCGTATCCTGAAACCTGGCGCTGCTCAAAACGATCAAACATTATTAGAATATATTGAAGTTCAAAACGCCTATTTTGAAAAGTTAAGCGAAGAAGAACTTGAAAAGGAGATGAAGGCGTTTGATAAAAAAGAAATGCAAGCTTGCGAACAGTATATGATTGCAGCAGGGATTAGCCAGATCAGTCCAATTCCACGGGCAAGAATCGCTCAGTTAATTCTCGCCAGTAAAACATATGCTGAACGATTCCGGAAATGCGAATCAAAAGAAGAATTAGCTGACACATCAAAAGCATTGGAGGTTTTGCTCCAGCAGCTGGGATCTGCAATGTATAAATTCGCAGAAGATGTTCCGCAGACTGGAGAAGCGCCGGCATGTGCAGAAAGCATTTTTGATTTAGAGATCTTTAGTTTGGAGGATTTGCAGAAAGAAAAAGATCCTCTGGCTGATTATATTGACGATATGCTGATTTTTTCTGAAAATGCATTGCTTGAGTGTGAATTAGGACAATATGTAATTGCCGCCCCGTTACTTTGGATGTTAAGCAATCTTATGATGTATGGAAACATGTAATCATAAACTGTTCACTTTGGTTGATGAAATTTTACAAAATTAACTGTAACAATGAAAGGCAATATAATATGTTATTTGATAAAAACATAACGATTAAACAAGCCGCCTCTCTTTTGCTAAATTGCGGATTTAAGAAATGCGAACTCTGGACAGAGAAAGCACATGTACAGAGATATCATAACAGTAAGGCATTCCGTTCTCATATGATAGCATCCAAGAAAATGGATTTATTGACTGAAAGCGGATTAGACTACAAGACTGCTCAAATGCTGGTTATAATGGAAGGAAACCAGAGAGTTAATAGAAAAAATCTATTATTGTTGGGAAAACCAGTTTGGTCTGGAACTTTAGAAGAATTGTCTAACAGACAAGAATTATGGAATGAGCTAGTATGCGATTGTTCTATAGAGGGGCTATTTAGAAAGACAATTCAAATAATTGTAAAGGATGATGATATAGACATAAATAATCAATAACCTATGGTTAAAATCACGGGTCTTAACCGCCAATTAACAAAAAGGAAAAAGTATGATTAAACAGGGAGGCACAATAATGAAAGAGTATTCAGAACGCATTCTTCAGTTTACATATAAAATCAATTCAGTACAGGATTATATTTTTGAAGAGTCTATGTTAGATTTTGATAGCTTTGGAAAAATGAAAAAAGCTGCCATTGATGTTATCAATGGTTTTCCAAGTGAAATTATCGAAAAAATGATTGAAGCCAATTGGAAAGTTGAGATAACAAACACAAAACATTTAGAAGAAATTTATCACGTTCCTTACGAAATTGATGGAATTACAGATTATAAAAACAAGATCATTTTTCTGTATCCAAGACAATCCGCTATTTATAAAGCGCTACCGCATGAGATCGGACATTTTGTTGATGAGGATCTAGGAAATTTGTCTGAAAACCCTAAATGGCTGTGGGCATTTCATCAATTGAAAAGTCGATATTTGGGTTCTGATTTATGGGATAGTTTGAATTTAACTGCTGAAACAGCAAGTTCAAAGGAAATTTTTGCAGAATTGTTAGGATCATATTTGATCGAAAACAACGAAGCTATTCCTAGACAGTATTGCCTGGCAAAAGATGTACAATACTATTGCCGAGATTGTATGCAGTACATGGGAAAAACCGTTGACACCTATATTTCAGATATTTCGCAAATAACAAAAATAACAATAGAAACGAATTTGGCGGAATTATCATGCGCTGCTTTAAATGATAGTTGGGCATAGAGCGGTATGTTAATCTCTGGTATGTAGTATTAAAATCATCCATTAAAAAGATAAGGAGAGGAGAGAAGTATGTATAATCTAATCATCAGTATGACAAATAGTACAACAAATTTTTTCATAGGATTCATCATTCTTATTGCGCTTTTATTCGTTGGTGCAACCATCGCAGATCTTGGTATCGATTTAAGTTTAATGGACGGTCCGAATGTCACAGGATGCAAAATTATCGGAGGCATTTGCCTTTTATTAACTTTTGGTGTAGTGTTCTATATGTTGAGTTTCGCACACTAAATATTTGAAAAACCTATAATGTTTAAATAAAGCCACTGCATAACCTGTCTATAAATGCAAGGGCTTTATTTATTTTCAGAAAAATTCCGCAAAGCCATTCTTTGGGACAACTTCATTTCATCTAATCACTTTCAAAGTTTCTTTAATTTTCATTTTTTTATTTGTCTGACATATTAAATATGTAAAACGTATAAGAACCCGGGAGATGAAAAACATGAAAACAAGTAAAAGAACATATTTAATTGAGGTTTACGATCATTCAACCAATCAGTAAATTTGTCAGACAGAAATTTTGCTCGGTCTTGACAATCTGATTGTTAAACAATGCAATAATTATGATTCTAAAGATTTAGAAGAATTATTAGAAGCAAGATCGGCTATTCCTTCTAAAATTGAAATGGATGATATAATTTTAAAAAAATTAGGATTAACAAAAAGAAAATATGAATTTGGCAGGATGACAGAAGCCCGTGTTCTATACGCTGCATTAAATAACTTTAAAACAAACAAAGACTAGATTGCCGTTTATCCATTGGAAAACACAACTATTTGTATGATAGCCTTAGACAATCGGTATAGCAATATTTATTTTTGGAATAAAAGAGAAAAAGGAGAGTGAGATATGTATTTAATGCATAGAGATAAGGTTGTCCAAGCTTTGTTGTCTCACCAAACGAAGATTTTGTCAATGCTTTGCAAGTAAGAAAAGTTTTTCAAAAAGCTGTTCTAGAGTTCACAAAAGGAATTGAAATATATCGACAGACAATTGATGGAAATAAAATAATTATAGGAGAAAAACAGAATGGGAAAAAATAAAATGAAAGTAGGAAAAGTAGATTTTAGGGATGTAAAAGAAACAGCAAAGACAGTTGTTCGAGAAATCAGCAATAATGATCAAAATTGGAATTGGAAAGTAGATGTACTTAAAAATGAAATTCGTGTATGGTGGGAATATTTGCAGTATTGTGATACAGAAGATAGTCACTTTACTATTAAAATGAGCGACAGAGTGGCTGAATGCAGAGCTACAGATTTTATGGTAGCAAGAAATGAGCATGATGAATATATGACAGGCAGAATTATTGGAATAGATGAATGCTGGCAGGATGGAGATCTTAATACCTGTGTAGCAGAATTGCTCAGAGAAATTGCTATGATAGCTCACAGCGAATATTAGGAGGTCAGATGATGACAAAGATCTATAGAGATAAGGTTACAGGAAAAAAATTATATCCGGTTTGCGGATGGGAAGAAAATCAGCACAAAATTTATAATGCGCATGATCGAATTATGATTAGAATTTATGAAGCACAGAAAACAGGAAAAGAAGATCTGGAAGATCTGTATAAAGAGCAGGAGCGTATAGAAAAAGCTCTTGAAATTATAGACAGACATATCGTAGATGGACTAGTGTATGCAACTTATGAAGATGGACTAATTGTAAAAGATCTTATTTGGGCTTATGATATCAGACATTAAAAAATATATTTTTGACTATTTAAAAGAAAACAGAAGAAAGGAAAGATAAAATGAAAATGTGCGTAACAGGCCATAGGCCAAACAAATTGTATGGATACGATCTATCAAATCCTCAATGACAGAATTTAAAAGAACAGTTCAAAAAGATTCTAAAAGAGAATAATTGCGAAGAAGCGATTACGGGAATGGCACTTGGAGTTGACACAGTGTTTGCATTGGCAGTGCTGGAATTAAAAAACGAAGGATATGACATTAGGTTGCATTGTGCGATTCCGTGCAAGAACCATTCTTGCAAGTGGATCAAAGAGAGTGTTGATCAATATAATGCGATCCTTTCAAAAGCAGATATTGTTAAGCTAGTATCTGATGAAGAGTACAAGCCTTGGTTAATGCAGAAAAGAAATGAATATATGGTTGATTTGGCCGATAAAATCATTGCTGTCTGGGATGGCTCAAATGGCGGAACAGCAAATTGCGTAAAATACGCAGAAAAATGCGGCAAGGAAATCATAAGAATTGTACCAAATAAAAGAAAGGTTGTAAGTAAATAATATGGCGAAATTAATTTTAGTAGATAATTACAATAGAGAATACATAGAAGATATTTTGGTAGCGGCCAATATCAATGAGAAAACTGCAAAGAAAAAAGCTGATGAATATAACGACCTCCACCCTCATGGTGATTATTTTGCGAGAGTCGTACCAGATGATTATAAATTATGGGAAGGCATAAGCGAGCTTGTATAGTATAGTTCATAATGAATGCATAAATTTAAAGATTTGCAAAATGTCAAAATGAGAAACAAAATATCACTCTACTAAAACATTAACATTTTTCAAAGAAGGCAATTTTAGCATTGATGGAACGTACTCAATAGAATAATAGCATAAAAACACGACATATGGAGGATAAGAATGATTTCTTGTCCTCTTTTTATGTCTTTAATAAAAACAGTGATGTATTCTTATGATTTTTTTCATGTCTATTTTTTGTCCGGCACATATATAATATATATTTTTTAAATAGATACATCAAAATTGGGAGAAATTTAAAAATTTACATTGCGTTGATATTTCTTTTTTAGAATTAAATAAGCATTATCATACAACTTATGGGTGGGAATTAAAAGATATTAAACCAGTAAAAGAAACTCTATATTATAAACATCCCAAAGGAGCAGTAATATGGGTTAAAGACGTCAAGTTTACAGAAACGAAGAATAAAAAAGCTGATATGACATAATGCGAGACATCTTGTACCGGAAAAAGTTTAAAAAACGTCTGACATATTAAATATGAGTTTTAAAATAAAAAATAGAGGAGAATAATAATATGACCAATTTAAAAGATATGATAAGAGACGTAGGCACAGAAGCATTTTATAATTCCAGACTAAAAAGGACCAGACTAAAAAGGACAACAGAAGCTACAGCAATAATGTTTTTAGTAATGTTTTTAGTAAATATGTTAAAAGCGATTCCTCTTTATTATATCTGGAATTCAATAATGCCAAACATATTGAATGCGAATAAAATTACTTTTTTGGAATCACTTGGATTGGTTTTGCTGTACTATTTATTTATCGAATTAAAATAACTAATACCTTTCTTGAATAAGCGTTGCGTCGTGTTTTGTTTGAAAGGAGATTTTCTTTATGGAACATTTAGCATTTATTACGTTGCTGGTCGAATCAAGTAACAAGGACGATTTTGAATCAAAAACAAATGACGCTTTCGGCGACACCACATGGAATCAACTTAATAAGTTATTGGAACCGTCATACATAATAAGAGGTTTCGATGCCAAAACGCCAATTCATTTTGAAAAAGATGCATCACAAGAGCAAAAGGTAAGTCTTACAGACGAAGCGTACAGAAAACATATTTCAGAGTTAAATAAATATGAGTTTTAATTAGCGCCCCACAGATTTTTGAACTGTGGGGCGTATTATCTATATATTATTTTAATGCTACGATTTGTTCTTTAGATATGGTTCCTGCCTGGTTATTATCACATTCTGCATAAATAAGAACGAACTCTATATACATTGATCTAGAAACCCAAGCATTTATTACCAAGGCTTTTGCATTTCTCTTTTCGATTTGGTTTTGACATTAACACAAAAAAACAATTTTTATTTTTTCTGACATATTAATGATAAGCAACAAATTAAGGATAAAGGAGTCAAAAAATAAAGAAAAGAGAATAAAAAAGATTGGAGAAAATCTATGGAATTAAAAGAATTTGCTAAAATGCTAAACGGGAAAGAATATGGATATCCGCAGTTTACAAAAGAGGAACTTCAGATAGCAAAAGACAATGGTTTTGTTATTGTGAGCGGTGCGTCTGATGATCTTGTAGAACTCGAAGGAGCGATCACAGATGAAGGGGATTGTATCGATGGAGGGAGGTTATATGTGAAAGCTATTCCCGGAGGTGGATTTGTCCACAACTGTGAAAGATCTAATGTTTTCAGTTTTGAAGCAAGATGGTGTATGGATAAAGATGAAAATGGCAACATCATTTCTTGGACATACGACACATCAATTGCGCATGAAAATTTTATGATTTATGAAGATGGAGAACCTTATTGCAGGGGATTTGTGTTTAAAGTAGTGGACAAGGAAGAAAAAACAAGGATTTTTTTAGAAAACATCTCAAAACGTACTAGAAAATACGAACCTCCTATGCATACATGGTTTGAAAATACGATACACAAACGGCCATTATATAGTGGAGGGGCATATGCTCTTACTGTAAGGACCTTTTGCGAAAGCAATAGCGTAGAATATGCGGTATATAATCCACTGGGCAACACAAGATGTTTCACCGATTTTACAGAAGCCAAAAAATATTATTTTTCATTAGGAAATTAAATTTAAGAAGCAGGACAGGAATTCTCGGTTAATTGTATTTGAGTAATTTATAAACTCAAAATAACTAAATTGTTAGAAAGGGATTTTATAATTTAGCTGGCAAAACTCCGAAGCTTCAGCTTCGGGGATGCCAGCCAGCCTTTTAAATTTGAAAATGTAAGCAGAACTTCATTTTTGAAGAACTGTTTAGTGGGCTTTTGGCAAGCCCTAAGCGTATAAGGGTAGCGTAAAACTATCAAACTAGACTTAAATCCCCTGAGCTTTAGCTCTGGGAAGTGTCAAATGGAACAAAACATGGAAAATATTTTATTTGTAATACATCAATTTTTCGTTGTTAATTGAAACGGATGAAGATTTTGAAGATCTCGAATGCATTCTTAATAAAGAATAGAAATTTAGTGAGAATAATAAAAAGAAAATGGAGTAAAAGAAAATGAGTAGTCGGAATTATTTAATTTGTTGGGAAGAAGATGATGTAAAAAAATGGGATATGATAATGGAAAAAGATAGAAATGCCTTTCTTATGAATTTGTTACAGAATTCTAATGTAAACAAACATACTATTTTTATTATCCCATGCTACGGCGGCTTCGTGTCAGGTATTTGGCTTTGGAAAAATACGCATAAAAGCAGCCACGTAGATTTTTGGAACTTTTTTGAAGATTACGGAATGCCATATAAACCACCTGTAGAAATAGAAGAAAACAAATCTCTTTTACATGAACTTCATGAAAAGAATAGTGATAACACAAAATATGGTTGGATTTCTCCAGATGGAAAATATTTTCATTGCGGTTATCAAGGACATGTTACATTGGCAAATAATATATGTTTTGGCATGGTAGATACTGATAATTCAGAATTTTATCTTGAAGAGCATGGTTGGTGTAAAATTTATAAATCCTTATTTGAAGAACAATATCATGTTTATGTAGGGAATAACTGTGTTATCACAGATGCGCAAATGAAAAAATTGATTGAATTAGGACTTGATAATGCAAAGGATTTGTCCAAGATGCTTTGCAAAGAATAAATATCAAATCCAAATTTAGAAAGGATAAAAAATGGAATATAATGATATGCCCGAAGCGGTAACAGCATTGTTAATATCATTTCCAGGAAGCTTCATAAATGATCGCAATGAATTTATTGCTGATAAACGAAGCAATCAATATTTTATTTTATGAGATTGCAGACAGCCAAAAGATATTGATTGTAAAATTTTAGAATGGTTGTCCAGATCTGCAAGCAAAGGCAGTCCATATATGCAAGAGTGGCGAAATCAAAAATATAGAAATCGTATGCTTGATGGAATAAATGCTTATATGGGTACCGAATTCTCAAGAGATGAGATGTTAGAGATTTATACATACCTCGGAAACGCTTGTGATCATGAGAAAACGATCAGATTCATTCAAAGCGATTATGATTTCTCTGTTTTAACCACAAAACAAGAGAAAGAGTAAAAACTTTAATATAAAAACAATAGATAATAGAAAGGAAAATAAAAAATGGCTGAAAAGACAATTCTAGAAATAGTATTCATTTTAATAATGTTGGCAATAACAGTAATGACTTCTGTTTTAACTTTGTGGAAGGCATATGATCGTGGAGAATTAGGTGGCCCTGTTGTATTAGCTATAACTATATTTTGGGTTTTTGAAATATTTAGCACTGGATACATCTTAAAAGCAATCGAAACAAAATCCGCTGCCGACACGACTATTGAAACGATATTAAATCAAAATTATTATGGTTATACTAATTATCATGACGATAACCAAGATAAGAGCTTTGTGTACAATGGCAAAAAATATAACATAGATTACGATGATACCACTAACACATTGGTAATTTTTGAAGCAGATGGTGTTAGCGTTGATGGCACATATGTGAATGGACAGAAGCAGGTCATAAATGAGAATAATTAAAAACGCAAATTCGATATAATGTAAAAGAGAGGCTCGTTGTTTGGGTCTCTCTTTTTGTTGCCAATATCAATATTTAATGTGATCGTACATATTCTTATTTTTATATTTTTCAAGATCTGACATATTAAAAATATAATGAAAGTTATTGAAAAAAGGAGAACAAAGAAAAAAAGTTTTTAAAAATTTAGAATGGAGAAAGTTTACAGAAAAATTTATCTTAACTAAAAAAGAAGATAAAATGACTCGATATTGTGAAAATTTTTGCCCAATATATAGAGCAATTACAGATTATAATAATTCTCATGCACATATTATTTTTTGTTCGAGTGATATGTGTGCCAATATCACAAGAGCATATGCATTAAATGAAAGAGAAAAAGAAGTTGAAAATGAAAAAAGTTGTTAAAAATTAAAGGAGATATGAAATGAAAATTCCAAAGAAAGTTCAAAAGCTTCTCGATAAAAGAGAGAGCCTTGCAGAAAAGTTAATGACTGTATCTGCCGATTTAGATACCTGGCTAGAAAAGAATGGAGCAGATTTTAATGATCCTGATTTGGTGGATTCCACATCAACTGGATGCCGAATTTATTGTGAACCAACCGGTGCGAAAGTTGATGTAGAAGATTATATAAAAAATAAAATGTAATTAAAAATATGGAGGAAAAGAAAAAATGAATGTAGACTTTTGGGGTACAATAATATACGCCTTTATTGCGTTTATGTATTTATTATTTGGAATAAAATTAACAATACATAGCAATGAGTATAGTTCAGATAGTCGATATATTACAGTAATGACATTCGTGGCGAGCGGAGTATTTGCGGTTTTGTTTATTGAAAAGTTATTAGAATTTTTAAAATTAGTTTAAACATATGAATATGGAGGAAAATGAATGAGAATTATATATGGAACATCGGTATATGAGACCAATGAAGCATGGGTGTAGCCTTATTTAATAGGATGGAGTTTATACTTCAAGGTAAACAACATAAAAAAATGATTTGTTTGCCGAATACGACTTATGAAAAAAAAGAAAATGTTACAAAAAGATTTTTGGAACCCCTAATGGAAAACGGGTTTTTAAAATTATAAAGTAACAGGAGGATCATTATGATAAGTAATCCTAATAAGGAGGGAAACAGAATGTTTCAGTGTACAGCAGAGGAATTAGAAACTTATAAAAATGCATTGAGAAACGCGAAAACCTTTGTAAATAAAACTTCTGATCATGGAAATGACGTCCAGATTAGCTATGGTGGAATTAAAGTCAACATATGTGATGACAGAGAGAAACATGTTTCTCAAGAGGTTTTAAAGGATATGTGTGAGACAATATTGTTGTGTTTATTGCAAAATAACTAGACAATAGGTTTGATAACAAAACGTTACATAATAGCTCGGAAAATTCAATTTTCCGGGCTTTTTCAATGTTGATTTCTGACATATTAATTATGACTAAAAAATAGGAAGAACATAAGAAAGGAAACTAAAATGAGAAAAGAACAAGAAAAAATAATCAATAAGGCTAAAAAGCAAAAATTGCCAGAGGAAGAAATTGAATATTTAAAAAACGCAACTTACAGTATAGATATTTTACAATGCATATATCATTATTTTTGCTTTCATGATAAGAAAATTTATACGCCTAATGAAATTATAGCTGAAGTAGAGCGGTGCTTAAGCATTCCTCATGAACATTTGCCACAAAAAGAATATATGCGAAGACTTAATTATTATATTTTACCTAATGGAATGATCTGGTGGGGGTGGAGTGAAAATGAAACTGAATTTTATTATAAAAAGCTTTGGAAAAGTCATATCAAAAATGCGATTATTAAAAAAAAGAGCAATTCATTTGAGCTTGATAATTTGTATTTTAAAATGTTGCTAATAGAAATACCTTACCTCGATTTAAAGAGAATATATTATTTATATGAAAAGGGAACGCAAATTGAACAATTTTTTATTGAAGAATGCATCTCCCTATTATTTTACGAACCAAATATAAGTATATCTCAAAATGAGAAAAAAGACTTTATTAATAATCGCTTCCTAACATTTATGTATTATTGCCTGGATCATCATTATTATTTGGACTACAAGACTATCAATAAAATATTTTCTAAATTCAAAAGAGATACAAAACTTTTAGAGAAAGTAAATTGGGACATTTTTTTTAGTAATGTTGAAAAAGACTCATTTGTAAAGTCCCAATTTCTAACCTTTGTTCCTCCTGCAATAGAAAATCTCAATACTCAGTCAATAACAATAGCAACAGATGCAGCATTAAATTTCGAGGAATTAGATAAAGTTTTTTATGATAAATATCCTTTGTTTCTTAAAATAAAAGAAAAGTTCCCTGCATATTTCGAAAATTCAGGGTGGGCGTGTTGGAATTCTGGACTAACAAAAGACAGTCTGAATATGTTGTTGCAATTAGAAAAAAAGGAGAGAGCGGAAATCATAATTAAAAAGCCTAGTGTCAAAACAATAGGAAAATGTAATACTGATTATATAAATCTTAAATTCACATTTTATGAAAACATAGCATTCTTTCAAGGAAGCCGAGGCACCACATATGTTCCAAAGAAAAAGTCTTATTCCAAAGAATGCTTCATAACGAAAGATGGAAGAATTTTTAATAAAAACAAAGATCGAATTTATCCTGTTTCTATAAAAGATTTTATAAGGTATCAAAAATTAGATAATGGCGAATTAAAGGAATTTCTTGATATTATCTTGGAAAACGCTATAACCCATAGTTGTCTCGCAAAAGACGTTCTTCACGATTGTTGGGGAAAATGTCTTATTCCGATTTCTTTCAACCAGCTTTATGATTATTATAATAAAGCACATTTTTTGAAATCGACATATAAATTAGCCAATAAACTTCCTATCGATTGGAATAAAATAAATATAAATATTGGGTATATGATTATTAAGTCATACCCATATGTCAAGCCTGGAAAAAGTCAGCAGATTCTTCTTAATGAGAAAGATAAAGCGGGGACACTTTTGAATGATTTTGAATATATTCCCAGGATGCGTGTGAAATCCAAAATAGAGGAATGGTTAAGCTTAATCATAGTTTCACGTATTAGACAAAACGGAAAAACATTTGCCAATGAATTCTCAAATGTGCAAACGGGAATATTAGAAGATGAAACAGATGAGACTTTAAAAAAATAGCAAAAGATTATGTACATATGACTTTGTTGAAAAAGAAAAAAGTTGATCTTGCTATTCGGTCTTATGAAGAATTGGAGAATAAACATGATGAATGCAGTAGAATTGGTTATAATAAAGTTACTGGAAAAGTCAGGATACCCGAAGATACAGTATTTCGTGAATTAAGGAAAATTCTTCCAGAAGAATTTGAGTGGATCACGACTAGAAAACGATTGATAAATGAGACTAAATTGCAAGGACATTGCGTCTGGAGTTATGCCGACGAAATCACAAATGACAAATGTGCAATATATTCTTATGTAGATTATTCTGGAGAAATGAGTTATGAAGGCAATCCTAAAAGATACACTATTGAGTTTCGTTATGATCGTATAAAGAATAAATATTTTATAGAACAAACACAAGGAAAATACGATAGAGTGAATGCGTCAAAAATGAGTGACTATATTAACAAAATATTAGATGAATATTATCAAAGAAAAAGCGCTGCATAAAAATAATTGTATATAAGAGAAAGTACAAAAAAAAGTACTTTCTCTTATTTTTTATAAATCCGACATATTAAATATGATAAAAAATAAGAAGAAAAAAGGAGTGAATATATATGAAAAACAATATTGTGTATATTGTATTTGAGTATGCTGAACCAACTAATAAAATAATCGGAATTTATAAAAATAAGAAATACGCAAAGAAAGCACATATGGAATCTCCCTCATGGAGGTATATAGAGGAACATATTGTACATTAAAATTTTAAATTGATAATAAAAAAGGGCGTCAGATATGAAAAATAGCAGTGAAAAGCAAGACAGTGTAACAACACTGATCGAGACAGGAGATTATGTTTGTTCTAAAAAAGAGGAATTGAATATGTATAAGGAATTAGAAAAATACGATAAAGACCACACTAAGTCATCCACAAGTAACAAAACCAGATACAGGGTTGTAAGTGATAGAAGAAGTTACGGCGTGTATCAAGATTTTGAATATGCTAAACAGTATTGTGGAGACTTGACTTTGCAAGCGAGTTGTTATGGTTCAAGTGAGTATTTTTGGATTGAAGAAGAGGGTGCATAAATATGAAAGATATAGAATGTTGCGCAAACTGTAAATATTGTTTGGCATATCCTAAGAACAATAGTTATGGTGATATTGATTATTTATGCGCAATTAATGGATTTTTTCTTCATAGTATAACAAAGGAAAACGCAAAGTTAAAACGGTATTCTCCCGGTGGAAAAGAATTGATTTGTAAGTTTGAGCAAAAAACTTAAAATATCAGCTTAGATACATGGGCTTAAGTAAAATGGGACGATTGAAATATCGAAGTATCGTAGACTTGAATCAAGAGTTCCTTTTGATAATTGGAGGTAAAATAATGGATGAATTAAGAACAACACCACATGATTTTATATGGAGAGTGAAAAATCCTCAAGATTATTGGGCAGATACATTAAAAGAAGTGAAGTATGATGTCTATTTAAACGGCAAAAGAAGAGGTGGTTTTATTGGAGTCAATAGAACATTTGACGATGATACGTATTATGTAAATTATTATGATGAAAACAATAATATTGCATATTGTACTGCCTACACAGATACAGAAATTATTTTGAAACGAGTGAACCGAAAGGAGTAATGATCTAATGAAGATAACAGGAATAATTCGTAGAGTTGATGATTTAGGCCGAATAGTAATTCCAAAGGAAATTAGAAGGCAGGTGTTTGGGAAAACAGACGCATCTGGTGAGCCAATGGAAATATTTATTGACGGAGAAAATATTGTACTCCGAAGATATGAGGAAATACAAACATGTAAATGGATAAAATATGATTATAGAACGATTTGTCCTAAAAAACACGATGCGAACAATCCATATTGGAGAATACCTGAAAATATGGATAAATTAAAATATTGTCCTTATTGTGGCAAAGAAATAGTTATTGAGGATTAACATGAAACGATGATTTACTAAGAAAGTGAGGAAATAATATGGTAAGAAAAGTTAACAATAGATTATATAAAATCAATACATATGCTTCTGCACACATTATTGAAATAGATGACAATTATGATGAAGAAGTACAGAAGTTAAGAAAAGAAATTCAGCTTGACAGTCTTGGATACAAATTAAATTTACTTGTATATCTTGCCACATTAACGGTACAAGGCTATGCGATTTTAAGCGTAACGGAATTTAACATTGATGGAAGTAAACCTAGAGTTGCTTATGCAAGTAACAAGGATTTTAAAAAGATTGTTAAGTATTATTCTAAGATGAAAGCATAGGAACGATTATTTTTTAGAAAGGTAGGTTTGAATTATGGAACATCCAGTATGGAAAATTTTAAAAAAAGAAAAATATGTTGAGGAGTTTTATCCAAAAGCAGAAGAAATGTACAACTTTATTCAGAGTCTTATTAATATTACAGGCAATACTACAGAAAATGGAGAAACAATTCCAACAATGCTAAAATTCTTCAATATGTGGAATGAATATGACCCGGAAACATTTTGGATTTTAAGTGAATTAGTTCACAAAAATAAAATTCAATGAAACGATGAGTTCTTGACAGAAAGGAGACTTAGAATATGACAAGAGAAAAAGCCGCGAGAATTGTAAATGGATTTTTTAATGATATGAATCCTACTTTATGGAATGGAGAAGGTAATAAACCCGAAAGCTTTGATGAACGACCTTGGCAATGCAAAATAGTTAATGGTATAAATCTTGAAATTGCTTTTGCTTATGACGAAGAAGATGGATGGCATCATTATTGCGATTTAGTTTATACCAAAGATAACAGTTCTTTTGACTTAATGAGTGGTTATGGAATTGATTCTAAACTAAATGTGATAGATACAGTAATGGATATATGTAAAGACTATGAGTAAGTATGAGTAAGTATTGGAATTGTGATTTAGATGGGAGTGATTGGAATGGATTATAAAATAGGTGATACAGTAAAAATATCTGTTTATGTAACAGAAAAATGGAGCAGATTAATTACTTGTAAAATCACCAATAAGTATATAAGAAATAATACTACTTATTATTATTTGCAAGAGATAAATGGAATTTATAGAGTAAGTAACGTAAAAGAAAACCGATTCATACTTGATTAACATGAAACGGAAATCTAACAAATCGGCTAATATCACATCATGTATGCACTGTAAATAAGAGAGAATATATAAAAAAAGAGGTTGGGATGTCCAACCTCTTTTCTTATCCGAAGTGTTTACTTTTTGCCCGATACATATATAATATATAATTTTTAAAGTGATTTTTTAAAGTGATTTACGCTACTTTTTTATTTTTATACGCCCTTCAGTGATTCTGTCTGTTTCTCTTATTTTTCAAAGATCTGACATATTAAGTATAAATTTAAAAACAAAGGTGAAAGGAGCTTATCACAAAATAATATTTTAAAAAAATAAGTGAGAGTTTCCTTTAGGATAATGAGAATAAGGATGGTGACATAAATGAAATATACATGTTATGATTGGTATGGAAATAAGAAAGTAGACAATATTGATAACTTAAAAGATGCAGTAAGAGAAGCACTAAAATTAGATTGTGAAGTTCATGATGAAAACGGAGACATCATCTATTCAAAATGGGATGGTTGGAATGGAGATTACCCAGAAATTGAAAAAAGATGGTTTTCTGTAGCTGAGATGCAAATGGTCAGTAAGGCAAAGGACTTTATTGAAAAGACAGGAATGTTATCCGAATGGCGTAAATTAAAGAGCGATCAATTTTTAAAATGGGCAGATGAACCCGAATGGCGGAGTAATAATAGATGGAGTGTGGTTTACGATTGGGTAAATGACGGAAGATTTGCTGATGTTGATGCTCCGATAGATATTATTGATTGTCTTGTTGAAGAATGGGAAGAAACGATGGGATTAAAGAAAAGCGCTTATAATATGCAAAGTTTTACGCATATGTTAAACATCAAAGAGGAGCTGCTTGATTTAGCGAATGACATTGAGAAACAATATTCAGAAATGAGAAATGAATGTTACGAAGAATTTTTTGAATTAAAAAAATCTACCTCTGATGAAGAAGAAAAGATGCGCTTATATTTTGAAAAAATTTCAAGTGACTATAAAACGCGGATTAAGTGGATTAAAAAGAAATTGCCATTAGGAATCACAAAATTTTATAACATTTCCAGTACAACAATGTTTTTGAAAGATAGAATTATTTTCATTGGAGTTAATTTCAACAAAGCCGATAGACCAAATTGCTATATTGAAATCACCATAAACGATATTGAAAACATCAAAGAATAGAAAGAGTGAAAAGGAGACAAAAAATGAAAAAAGTACTTATTTTAACTGAAAAAAGAAGTGTCAATAGTCATATTTCAAAAGCATTAAAAAATGTATCAGATGACATTACTATTACTGAAATTGGTGGGCATATTTATACAACAGATGAGCCTTTTGTTGTCCCTTATTGTGAAATGAAATCGCTTAAAGCGCTTATGTTAAAAAATTATGAAAAAGGATATATCCGTGGAGAACCTCTCATAAAAGAAAATATTAAAAAAATTGAAAGAATGTTAAGTGAAAATAATTTTGATATTATCGTAAATGCCTGTGATAATGATAAAAACGGCAAAGCGTTGTTTTCGTTCGCCTGCGATTTATTAAATATTTCAGAACAAGATACCGTTAGTATAGAATTATCGGATTTGCAGGAAAATTATATCTATAATCAATATTTAAATGTTTGTGCATTGAAAGAAGGATAAAAACATTTACATAAAATAAAGGAGATAAAAAATGATAGGATTTTCAAAAATGGCATATGATGCACTTGCAGAAGGACCGAGTGGCAGAATACCTTCAGATCCTAAAATTATGTGGAAGAAAAGTAAGTTGGCAACAATTTGGGTGTTTTTATGTTTCACTATAGAGATTCCGCTGACATTATTAAAATATGTTACTATGGCAATATGTTTCATTCCTCATGCAATATATGAAGCGCTGGACTCTACTGTGAAATTTTAAATTTCACAAACATAATTTGTGGCAATTGTTATAGGCTGGCGAAGTCATTAAACGATTAACATTTCAAAAACAAAAGAACTAATCGAAAGATTGGTTCTTTTTTATATTCATAAAATGAACTGTAGAAATATATGGCTTGTCATTGACTATGTTGTGGTTAAAGGAAAGCCAGCTTTTTACGCTCATTTTCTAATTTTCTGACATATTGAATATGGAATTCACAAATTAAGAAAAGAGGAGCAAAAAATGAGACTTACGAAATATACTGTTGAATTTGACGAAGCAAGAAAGCCAATATTGGCAAAAGAGAGATCATTCAATTATTCAGTCGCAGAACAATTAAATACTCCAGAGAAAATAGTTGAATTAATAATTGATGTTTTCCGGGCAGACAAACAAGTGGAGGAACATGTCTGGCTTTTAGCATTAAATGCAAAACTAAAACCAGTTGGTGTCTTTGAAGTCAGCCATGGCTCAAGAGAAGCATCTGCTTGCGGAATGAGAGAAATTTTCATGCGATTATGCTTATGTGGAGCATCGGCATTTACGATTGTCCATAATCATCCGACTGGAGACTGCTTTCCGTCAAAAGAAGATAGACAGATAACAGAGACTTTAAAAAATGCCGCAAAACTTATGCAGATAAAATTTCTGGATCACATTATTATTGGAGCCGGAGAATTCTATTCATTTACAGAGAATAAAAACAATACAAAATAAAATGCAAAATAATCAGGAGGCAAGATATGATCGAGTGTATAAAAGCTATTGCAAAGAGCACGGCAGATAATACAATGCCCGTATATACAGATTCAAGAAGTATTAAAAATAAGATTTATGAGGAATACCGAAAGAATGATACTGAGCTAAATTCTTTGTTTTTTGATTTCCAAGTAAAAATGCCAGAAAAGGAGTTGTTAAAAATCTATTCTGAGGTCGTACATGTAATTGATGGTGATGACGTCATGAAGCTAGAAGATGTTAAAATTCAGTCAAGTGATTTTTCAACAAACACAATTATTGGCAGAAAAATGGATTTGATACCGGAAGGACAGTATGAAGAAATTTACGAAGGGAGTTTTAAAGATTTTTTGGAAAGCTTCAACAACAGAGAAAAAGAGACAGGCATATACCGAATAACTTTAATTGCAGAGAATGCATTAAAAATTGTCAGCGGGTATAAACTTGATTTCGTGTGGTAAGGGAAGAAATTATCAAAAAAAGAAGCAAGAGGAGGCGAGTAAATTGCGGCATAGAAATGGTCACAAGAATCTCGTCTTTTCTTTTGCAATAAAATCTCAAATTCCAAATTTTAAATAAAAATCTGACATATTAAAAATAAAGTATAAAAAAGCAAAAAGAAAGGATAAAAGGAATGCAAATGCAAGTAGTCAAAACAACAGCTGTAACAGTTGATTCCAAAAGGGAAGATAGCAAAAACACGATAAAGGACAAGGGTCTTGCAAAAAAGATTACTTTATTTGTAATCGCAGCAATATCTATTGTCAGTATTGTGTTTTTATTTTTTACGACATGGATATTTAAAGATCTGGATACATACATGAAAGAAGTTGTGTACAATGCAACCCTCGAAAGTTATAAGGCAGAAATTAAATCTGAAGTTCAAAGCGCTTTAGCAATCATTAATGGATATTACAGCCAATATGAAGCTGGAGAAATTGATGAAATGACTGCTAAAAAGAATGCAATGGAAACAATCCGGAACATTCGTTATGGAGATGATGATTCTGGATATCTATGGATTGATGATACGAATTATAATTTAGTCATGCACCCTATTTTACCTGAACAGGAGGGAACAAATAGAAAAGAACTGACCGATCAAAACGGGGTAAAAATCATTCAGGAAATTGTGAAAACTGCAAAAGCGGGTGGATATAATGAATTTTATTTTACTAAAGCTGATGGCAAAACGATTGCTCCTAAAATCGCATATAGCAAGGAATATTCTAAATGGGGATGGATTATTACTACAGGAATTTATACGGACGAAATTCAGCAGCTCGTTGATGATTCGGCAGGCATTACTAGAATAAATAATATTTTTAATCGTTCATCTTTATTTATGATTGCAATTGGAATTGCCCTTACACTAGTGATGTCAATTGTTACTTATTTTTTAGTGAAACAGTTGGTTAAAGTTTTGAACACTGTAAAAAACCAATTGACTTTACTTGCCAATGGTGATTTAACATGTGAAATTCAGGGGAAGATGACAAAACGTCCGGATGAAGTAGGCGCAATGGTTCGCAGTATTAATGCGGTTGTAAATTCTTTTAAAAACAGCATTAATACGGTTAAGAATACTTCTGATATGGTTAATGAAAATAGTGACAATATCACAAATATGGCAACCAGCGCAGTAGACGCAACAAATCAGGTTGCCAGCGCAATTGAGAATGTTGCAACAGAAGCAACAGAACAGGCTTCTGCGGTTGAAATTATGGCTAAAAATGTAGAAGATCTTACTTCTTCAAATAAAGAAGTTACTTCAGCTGTAGCAGAAATCAGCCAACATATTAAGGAGCTTGAGATAAATTCAAAATTAATGAAAGAAAAAGTTAATTTAATGTCTGATGAAAGTCAATCAATGGATGAGAATGTACAGGCGATCCAAAAGAAAATCGAAGAAACGAATAATAGCATTCAAAAAATGCAATCTATTATTGGAAGTATCGACAATATTGCGTCAGAGACAAATCTGCTGGCCTTAAATGCTTCGATTGAGGCCGCTCATGCCGGTGACGCCGGAAAAGGATTTGCTGTTGTGGCTGCAAATATTAAACAGTTATCAGAAGGCACTTCTAAAGAATTGGGCAATATAAAAACTATTATTGAAACCTTAGTCGCTGATTTTGAAGAATGCAAAAAATGCATCGAACAAGTAGTTAAAAGTAATTTGGATAACAATGAGGCAACTCAAAATGTTATTAAATCTTTTAGAATTATCGATGATGGCGTGGCAGTTTCAAATGAAAAATTGATCCAGATCCAGCAGTCGAGCGACATGATGATTGGAAATATCAAGAATCTGAATGAACAGGTTCATAACATTGAACACGGAGCAGAAGGCAATGCAGCGGCAACAGAAGAAATAAACGCAAGCGCGGAAGAATTAGCAGCCTTATTATCAAGCATTGATGAAAATTGCAGTAACATGTCTAATAATATGAAGACACTAATGGATGATTTGGAAAAGTTCACAACTGAATAGCATACATGTGAGGAGTATGCAAATTTGATAGGCTTGTAGTTCACTGCAAGCCTATTTTTTATTTATTCTACTTTTCTGACATATTAAATATAGATTTTAAACATGAAAAAAGGAGAATTTTATGCAAAAAACGTATTTAATGGTTAATAAGGATGAATTATTTGCTGTGCTTGTTTGCAATAAGAAAACGGGAACATCCGTTTATAAAAACATCGGAAATAAAGATAATCTAATTGCATTCATTGCTCAACATTTAAATGGATTTAATTCTTTTGATAATTTCCTTTTAAAACAAGATTGGCAATTTGCAAAAAGCCAAGGGAAAGATTTAGGTAAGAAATTTGATCGTTGGTTAAGATCAGAAAAATTTGATCTATACTTATATAACACAAAAAACATTTTTTTCTCGCAAGCCTATTTTGCGCCACAAGCAAATCATCTTGAGTATAATACTGTATTTTATACCTTAGCAGGCAGGACAATTGATATTCGTAATTATATTGATGATGTAAGGGCATTTATTGTTGCCGGAAAGTTATTTGATGAACCTACACAAACTATGCAAAAGAAAAAATGCAGCCAAATCCGACATTCACACACAACTTATTCTTGTTCAAGAAGAAATCTTAAAGATATTTCTTTACAAAAAGAAATTTACGAAGAGGAAGGCTTGCATTTTCGAAATAGAGTTTTTGATAAAGATACACGAAAAAGAAAGGGGCGTCATAGCACAGGATGGAAAGATCATAAATATGCTAAACAATGGGAGCGTAATTTGCAAAATAGAAAAGTTGAAGCTTGCTCACCGCGAATGTATTGGAAAGAAATTTTTATGCAAAGAGAAGATACACTCAACAAGCTGATAAAATTGGAAGATAATTTTTCTTTCGAAAAAGATAAAATGAATTCGTGAAAAAAGAACAATTGGAAAGGAAAAACAAATGAGAAGATTAAAAGGAAGTGCAAGAGGAATCACGTTTTCTACTAATAAGGTTAATATAGGTGATCGATTTCGATATTTTGTTAATATCAAAGATAAAACAGTTTCAATTATTCCTGATGCAAATGGATCAATTGTTGCAAGCAAAAAGAGATCTGGAAAAAATGTTAAAGCATTATTCGATCTTCGCTCAAAGGAAGTAAAAGAGCTGATTCGCAATTCAGCATATATGGAAATTGAAGAAAAAGAAGAAGCTTTTGTTGTCCATGTATATGCTAAAGTTGCAAATAAAATATGCTTATTCCGCAAAAATAGAGTTTTATTGGACGAGATCCTTGGAGAAGAAACAGGAGAAATTGTCGTGCCATATAAAATGTTACAAGAAGCAATCGGTTCAACAGTAAGATATGAAAAATCTATTTTTTCAGATGAAGCTTATTTTGAGTATTTGCAATCAACAGTTCCGACATTCACAAAATATCCTGCTAAAGAAAAGTTGAAGAAAATTTATGATGTTGTGTCATTGTTTTCTGGAGCAGGTCTTTTTGATAAGGCTTGGTTGGATGGAGGAAGATTCCGATTCGTTTACGCAAATGATTTTTGTAAAGATGTTATTGAAACATACGAACATAATATTGGACCACACATTGTGTGCAAAGATATTCGGGATGTGCAGCCGCAAGAAATTCCATTCTCTGATCTTTTCGTAGCAAGTCCATGTTGCCAGGCGTTTTCCAATGCAAACAGGCACAACATGAGAACAGAAGAAGCTGAAAAGAAAAGATTATTGATTGAGGAAGTAGGACGCTTGGCAGATGCAAAAAAGCCTAAAGTAGTAGTCATCGAAAATGTGCCTCAATTATTGACAAAAGAAAATGGACTATATGTAAAGAGCTTTATGGATTCTTTGCCAGATTATGAATTTACAGCTCAGGTTATTACAGATTCTGAAGTCGGAGGATATTCTGAAAGAAAACGGTGTATTATAATCGCATCTCGAATTGGCAAAATCGAGTTTCCTAAATTAACTGTCGTAACGCCGAAAACAGTAAAAGAAGCATTAGCAAAAGTAGATATGACGTGGTTTAATTATGATGATATTACAATTCCATCAGAAAAGACACAAACTAAAATGTCGTATGTAAAACCTGGAGGAAACTGGAAAGACATCCCTCCAGAAATTGGCGGATATGGCCCAAATACACAGAGTAATATCATGAGACGGTTAGATCCGGATAAGCCATCCATAACTTTAAGCAATTTCAGAAAATCTAATATTCTGCATCCATTTGAAAATCGAATCCTTTCAGTTTCTGAAGCGGCTGCAATCATGGGGTTAGAGAGAGACTTTCGATTTATTAGCGATTCGCTTTCTGCGAAACAGCAGATGGTTGCCAATGGTGTTACTCAAGCGATTGGAAAATTCGTAAAAAACGTTGTGCTTAAAAAACTGGATGGGTTTACCTATGGAAAGTCTAAAACTTCCAAAGTAGTGTTCGTGTGAAAAGATAAAAGCATATAATTTAGCGAATGTTTCAATTGTAACGGAATGAAAAGCAATACAAGACCGAGCAATATTACTCGGTCTTTGTTTTTTGTCATTAGGCAATTATTAAATAACACATGCTAATATGTTGCAAAAATAAGAAGCACAAAAAACATGAAAATATCTGACATATTAATAATAAATAATAGCAAAACAAATTGTTATCGTATTATTAAATGTATTTGATTTTATAATACGGAAAGGAGACGTAAAATGAGGAGATACAAAATGAAAAAACAAAAAGACATATCCCTAAAAAAAGCGTTGGCTGAAGGCCTGATTATTAACAAGAGAAATGAGGATTATAAAACGCCAGAAGATTTGTGTCAATTTACAGATTCTACTAAAAAAAGTGGAAATCATATTGTTATTGGAGGGGCAGGAAGGGGAAAAGAGGTCGGGTATATCAATCTTCAAATTGATAATGCTATAAAAAAAGGAGAAAATCTCGTAATCACAACAATAACCGAACCAGATAAAAAATTTCTAGAGAGAGCAGAAAACCTGGGATATTCAGTTAAAATTGTAAACGTTTCATCAGAATCTAATTGTATCCAGTCCGCAAATATTTATGAAAAGACCTATAATCCATTTCATTATATTAAGGATGACAAAGACGCTCAAGAAATGGTTAAGAACATAAAAGAATATTTTAGTTATTACTATGGTTTTCATGATGCATATTGGAATCAAACAGCCTGTTTACTTATGACGTCCTTGTTTTGTTTAACCCGCCATTCTGAAATCACACAACTTTCTGTCGAACTTTTAACCGTAAAAAAACTGTTGGTTGGGATAGTTAACCCTAATGTTAACGGAATTAACACATTTGCGCTTCTGAAAGAACTGAAAGAGAAAAGTAATGAAGTAGAGCAGATTGTAACAAAAACACTTGCGGCAGATAATAAAACATTAAAGGATATCGCCAATTCTATTTTAATTGTTTGTCAGGAAAATTGTCTATGCTTATCTGCAAATGATAATTTAGAGTTAGAACAATTAGGTAAAGAAAAAACGCTTTTATTTTTACTTTTTTCACCAGTAGAAATCGAATTTGGGAATTTTGTAGCAGAAATGATCCTTGATCAAGCGATTAGAATTTTACAAAATGATAGAGAAGAAAATGTAGAAAAGGGCATACATATTAAATTTCTGTTAGATGAATATCCAAATGTTTTAGGTGGGACAATTAGTAAAATCGGATATGCACTCGCATTGGCGCATCATTATAATATGTCATTTTCAATTATCATCCAGAGCATCAATCAAATTTATGCTTTAAGTGAAGAATACAGTGAGTTAATACGTAAAAATAATGATAAAGCAGAAATAACTGACAGAGTAGGAATGATCATCGGAAATAGCGATCTTATTTTTTATTATGGCGGGTGTTGCGATTTAAAAACAGCCGAGTTTTTTAGAAGGATCAGTAAAAATCCAGAGAATTTGTGTGTCGTGAACGATAAGCTGCTTGCAAATATTAAAGATGATGAGATATTGTTGTTTCCTCATAATACAGAAACATTTCCGATTATTGCAAGGAAAAAATATTTGTATAATGAAGAAATAGGAAAATAAGGCAAGACCAAATTTTGAATAATAAAAAATCAATATAAGACCAGGTAATATTGGCAATTACCTGGTCTTTATTGTTAGCACAATATTGCATAAGTTGTACCGAAAAGATAAAAGTATAGTATCTGGCATATTAGTAATAAAAACATAATGGGCTGTTATTCAATAAAGTAGGAGAAAAAGAAGTAGGTGCAAAGACATATGAAATAAAAGAATATAGCTTTGTGGAGAAACTAGTAAAAGTAGATAACGATTGTCTTCTTATATTTTGAAAATCTGACATATTGAATATGGAATTTAGAAATAAAAGAAAAAAGGAGAAGCAAATATGAAAAAAACAGTAAAAGAAATTTTTAAAGAAGGAAAAGCGATAAATCTTATGACGCCTGTTGGATATATTTATTTAAATGCAGATCAGGTAAAAAAGGTTATGTCTGGCGAGAAAAAAGTGATTATGAATGCTGGCGTTCGAGGAACAGAAATGCTTATTTCAACAGATTATTTATTTTCATGTATAGCTGTTAAAGGGGGATATAATCCGGTTAATGATACAAACGAATATTTAGTTGATAATATCGCTGAATCGTTAGCCGCTGTATAAGCCAATACTTGAGATAAGACCTTGGAGAAATCCGAGGCCTTATTTTTTAAGAACATCTGACATATTAAATATAACAAAATGATAAGACAAAAGGAGAAAGAAAAATGTTGGAAAAATATTTAGAGTTTTTGAAAATGGATTTTGAGAAATTGATAACTCTTAATAGCTCAGATGCTTCTATGATGGAAAGAATTTATCGATAAGGTGAACTACCACAGACCATAAAGGTCAGTGGCTTCTGTTAAATGGTTCACCAGACTAAGTTGCTAGAAATAGCAACTACGATACTCAGGTCATGATACCTTTGGTTGACGCAACAGACTAAAGCTCTATCGTATATATTTAAGTCAGGTCAGAGCAAGAACAGCCTCGTGATATATACTGAACAAGCCCGAGTATCATTGTCGAGTTGAGGTCGGAACAACTATGCGGTAACAGTGTAGTAAAGTACGCACAACCATTATTCTTGTAATGGAGTTATGCATTAAATTACATTTCAGAAAGGAGTGCCTGTTATGGTATATACATTAAACAAAGACGGACAACCACTTATGCCGACTGACAGGCATGGCAAAGTCAAACATCTTCTAAAAGATGGAAAAGCAAAAGTCGTAAAGAGATGTCCGTTTACAATTAAACTGTTGTATGAGAGCACGACTCATACACAAAACTTAACACTTGGGGTAGATACCGGCTCAGGGACTGTGGGCGCCGCTGTCAGTAAAGACAATGGAGATATTGTTTATATGTCAGAAGTTGTCGTAAGGAATGATATCACTGATAAGATGACACAGAGATCGAAATATCGCAGGAATAGAAGAAACCGTAAAACCAGGTATAGAAAAGCAAGATGGCTGAATCGTAAGAACAGTATAAAACCAGACAGATTTAGCCCTACAATGATAAGCAAATTCCATAGTCACATTAAGGAGATAGAATATATCAGGTCTATCCTTCCGATTACGACTATGGTATTTGAAACGGGGCAGTTTGACACGCACCTTATGAAAAATCCAAGCCTTGCAGACCCGGACATAAGACACTGGGGATACCAAAAAGGATCAAATTACGGATTCGAAAATACAAAAGCCATGGTTCTCAACAGAGATGGTTATACCTGTCAGTACTGTAAAGACAGACACAAAGATCGTAAATTGGAAGTGCATCATATTATGTTTCGGAGTAAAGGTGGAAGTGATGAAGAAAGTAACCTAATCACGTTATGTCGTACTTGTCACAAAGATCTGCATAGTGGAAAGATCCGTCCTGATTTTAAAGGAAAAACAAAAGGGACTCTTAAATATGCGACGCAAATGAATTCTATCCGTAAACAGCTTTTCCGGTCATATCCAGAAGCTGCGGAGACTTTTGGTTATATAACAAAGGCCAACCGTTTAGCTATTGGTGTAGCAAAAGGACATTATTACGATGCGTGTACAATAGCAACACAGGGGAAACCTTTTATTGTAAAAACGAGTCTTTACAAAAAGAAATGTGTTTCGGATGGAGATTTCCAAAAGACAAAGGGAACTCGTTCAGAACAACCTATAGTTACAGATAAGATCTGTGGATTCCGGAAATTCGATAAAGTCCAGTACTTTGGAAAAGAATATTTCATCAAAGGAAGAATGTCTACCGGATATGCAATTCTTATGAACATAGATGGAAAGAAAGCAGACTTTTCCACAATGCCAAAAGGATGCAAAATTCCAAAAATGACAAAACTTAAAAGAGTGGAGGCTAGAACTACGTGGATGGTTACTGCCGTGGAAGTCACTCCAAATATAGCCTGAAAGTACATATCATCTTTGTAACAAAGTATAGATTTTTTTTTGTTTTGGCAGAAGTGATTTTTCTGGATTACATATATCGTTTCACTTATTCCGCTGATTTTGCTTATGTTTTAAGGAGTTGCATTATGAATAGAACGGAAATTATACGCAGTTTAAATGCTGAATATCAAAAAGGACTTCCAGATATTCCGAAAGACTCATCTGGATATTTGCAGGAATCTACAAATACCCTTATGTGTTTTGGCAATTGTGTTACTAAACAACCATCTGAGATCCGACGGGCGCAAATGTATTTTTCTCAAGTACAAATTGAGTTAAAAAAAGGAGTTTGTCGGCCAGAAGATCTAGAAAAAATAGAGTATTGCAGAATTGCGGAAAACGCAATAACTGAATTGTTGAAAAAATCTGAAAAATAAGAAAGGTGAAAAATATGAAAAGAAAAATTTTACATAATAGAAAGAATACGTTTACTGGATATTCTAAAGGTAAAATCGGTACTCCATTGCCAATTGTGGATAAAGAAGGTAATGTTTTAAAAGTTGGAGATACTGTTAAATATTTTCAACAGATTGGAATTATTTTTTACAATCCAAATTATGGACGAAACGGAAAATATGGTGTGGTAATTTTTGATAGTATGTGGTATGGAGATAATCCATATGATATTGCGGCTTACGGTAAGTTCATTGAGATCCCAATGGATAATGGAGATAAAATTCATTTAGAGAAATTAGGATAAAAATATGAATGACATAGGCTGCACAATAAACAATAAAAAGGCGCAAGAAACATAAATTGTTTTTGCGCTTTTTTGTTTTCTAAAAAATATCTGACATATTAAATTCAGAAAATAATTTGTTTTTGAGAAAGGGGAAAAGCATGAAAAGTAAAATTGTAAAATTAGTAGTATTGGCAACTATCACAATTGTTGCAACAAGCGGATGTGGGAAACCATTGGAAAATCATTTAGAGGAAAATGTGGTTTCTTCCGAGAATGAGGTTGAAACAGAAGTAATGAATGAAGCAACAGAAGTAAACGAATTTACTCAAAATGATAATAATATCAAAGAGTTAAAAGATGATGGAGCAACAGCTGAATGTGGAATAGTTGATCCGTCAAATATACATTTTTATATCAACGGAGAAAAGTATACAATCGGAGATGTGACATTACAGGATTTAATGGACAATGGAGTAACAATAGGAAACTATAAGAATACAGATATACTGGCTTTTATAGGCGATGCATCAGATTATGAGTACACGATAGAACTTGGAAATGGAAAAAGGGTTGGAGTCGAGACAATTAACGATGTAGACGAGCCAGCACATACATCAGAATGTGAAGTATGGTACATTGGGTGGTGTGCAAGTGATGCAGGAGGATCAGATGCAATCAAGTTTGATTTTCCAACTGACATTACAGAGGATAAGCTAAAGGAAATCGCAGGAGAGCCAACAGAAGTAGAGCAATACGCTGATATAAATGAGCTTTCATACATTAAAGAAGCAGGAGAGACAGAGTGTGGAGGAAAGTATATATTCAGCTTCATAGATGGTGAGCTGATAGGTGTCAGCTTATACTGGAAGCCATCAGTAGAGATATTAAACAAACAGCCTAGCGGCAGAGAATGGCAGTATTTACCAGATTAGATTAAAGCATGGGAGTATAAAGGAATGAGTGAAGAACTTGAAGGGTTTATAATATTGGCATCTGGAATTGTAGTGTTCATCTATGGGTTGCTAAATTGGATCATAAACGGAAAGACAAGGGCTCAGAAGTTTATTGAGAAAGCACAGAAGAACGGATGCAAAGTACAGGCAGAATTAGTCGATTCATGGTATTTATATGAAAGTACACATAACGACTGTAATTATATTGAGAAAGCAAAGTACGAGTATAGAGTTGCAGGAAAGACATATTGCAAGACATATAAATTTGAGTGTGGTGTAACAAGGAGCATACCAAACAGCATCACACTGTACTATAGCAAGCATAATCATAAAAAGGTTGTGCCTAGTTGGAAAAATACAAAACAGGCGCAAGTAAGAACAGGGTGTGGGTTCACAGCACTTGCAGTATTTTGTACAATGTTTTTAGTAGCAAAGATACTGCAGCATATAGTATAAAACATTCGGGAGCAAAACATGAATATTAAATCAGCAAAATGGGCAATAAAAGAACTTGAGAAGACAGAACTAAGACGTGTAGCATGGGAAATGAAAAGGAACATAACCCTTGTAAGGAGAGACATGGCATTATGTACATTATTCTACATATTCGGACTTGCTCCACTGATTATATCACCATCATTAGACAGGTTTATATTCGCAGTCATAATGTGCGTAATACCAGTGCCAACGATTCTCAGCACAAGAAAAAGATATGAACTCATAGCATTAGGTATATACAATGAGTGGTTTAGGCAGGCAAGTGAGATAGAAAGGCAGGACATAAGAAAGTTCATGGACTACTACACAGAGAAGACAGGGATGATAAAGTAGATAATAATAGTATATGCAATATTGCGAAAGGTTGTGAAGTAGATGAGAAAAAATGTAAAAGCAGTAGCATTAATGACGGTAACAATAATGGCCCTTACAGGATGTGGAGGGAAACAGGAAATAGATGGGCTTAATGATACAAAAATAATTGAGAATCAGCATAAGCAGTTTAACGAGCAGTCTGAAGCAGATCAGATAATTGAGCATAAAGAAGATTTAGTGACGGAAGACCAGGTTGTAAATGCAACGTATGATGATCCAGCACAATTAGGTGAATGGGTTGAAGTAAAGTGTGGCGTCACCGATGATGAAGAATACGAACATGAAAGCAACACATATGGAAAAGCATACCTACGAATTACAGATGTCCTCAACAGCGAAGATTCAAAGGAATATTATAGAGAACATATACAGGGATGGGAGTCCAGTTGGACAGATGACATGATCGGATTAAACAAAGTTGACATGGATGAGGATGGCAAAACGCAATGGAACGTAGTTAAGTATGAGATATATTTTCCGTCAGATTTTTCAGAGTGTGACACATGTTATCCTGATTTAGATAATACCGTGCTGTTTTATTATGCTGTAGGAGATGATAATATAGATTTAGTAGATAACGAAGACACAAAGCAGACTTGGGCATACGGAGAGTTGCATAGCCTATCAATGGAAATGTATGGAACAAAGGCAGACCGTGAATATGATGAGAATTGGCAGGAAACACACAAGATAGATGAAGAGTATTACAAATCCGGAGTAAAAGACAGAGGAACAATGAACAGCGGCTGGATAATGTTTTGGACGCACATGGAACCAGATCAAACATTTAAAATTGATGTAAGACCGCTAAGCGAGAGGTACACTGGAAGCGGAAGTAACGACTACTACAATCCACATGAATCCAGATCAGTACATGATGGAAGTGATACAGGAAAATATATCACGATTCATATAACTGATGATTAAAATATATTGTATTATAATACTTTTATTTTGATTGTTCATACGAAAAGTGATGTTGCATATATTTTGTGCAATATCACTTTTTCTATTTTTCTAATTTTTTCGGAATTCTGACATATTAAATATAAATCAAAATGAATTCAATAAGAGTTCAAACGTTTATGAAAAAAGGAGAAAAAAATTATGAACAAATCAACAAGAGAATTAAGAGAAGGACTAACAGGCAGAACAAAAGAAAACATCACATTAGAAACTTTGCGTGAAATGAGGCTCATTTCTAACACTAACCGCCGTCCAAGAGCGGGATTAACAGATGAGACGTGGCAGAAAGAATTTGCTATTCAGAGACTATATGTCACTCCAACAAAAGAAATGAAGCTAAGAAAACCATATTATTCAGAAGAGAGAATGGCAACTGATGAGGCTGACTTTGGAAAAGTTTATGATGGACCAACAAATTGGCAGTCATATTGTTCATTTATTAATGATATTATCAAGGAACTGCGATCAGGACATCATGATTACTGCTATTTTATTTATCAGATCTTAGAATTAGAGCGTTTCTTCCCGGGTGTATTGCAGACCAAGTATTCTGACGGATATTGGGAGGTATGGGTTGATTATTCATCTCGAAGAATTGGCTTGAGTGCTTAAAAACAGAAGACAGAAGCATAAGACAAAGCAAAATATAGAAAGGAAAGCTATGAAAGTAAAAACACTAATCAAAAAGTTAGAAAAAGTAAATCCTGAAGCTGAATGCAGACTGAATGATTTTCAAGGAGATGAAGTTCTTTTTGTAAACGCAAGAAAAGGTTGCAATTCAATCGTTTGGCTTGATGGAGAACATGATTTTGACCTTGGAGCTGAAATTTCGGCCAGATATGAACGAGCTATCGAAGAACAGATTGATGAACTTGATTTTTACATGGATTTACTGGAAATTGGAATAGGAGTTAATCTTGTCCGTAAATATATGGGAAGCGAAAAAGCAAATCATATGCAGAAATTTTGTGAAGAGCACGGGCTGCTATAAGATTAGAAAGGCGAAGAGGAAGTAAAAATGAAAGGATTATCAACTAACGAACTGAGACATCTTATCACGAAGTCTGGTATGACGACGGATGAGTATTTTGAGAAATTGTTTGCGTTACAGGAAGATATCGAATTTTTCAACCTGTATATGAAGCGAAACAAAAAGAGCGGATACGAATTGTCTGTTAAAGTAAGAGTAAGTGCCGGATGTGCTTTTGATGATGTTTGGAAAAAGTATGGATACGGAACGGACAAAGACAGTATCGAGCGTACATTTGCTGAAATTACTCTGTTAGATGCTGTTTTCGTGGACTTGAATGATGGCACCGACATCTACTCTGATGACGAGATTCGTAGCTTCAAATCTAGCTTCGAAATGTATGATGAAACAAAAATGGAGGATTATATTTCAGACTTCATTGGGTGTTCACATGCATGTATGGACGTAGCAAGACAACTCGAATTACTTGGAACAAAAGAGTGTTAACAAAAACAATGGGAGCCAATCTTGTCCGTAAATACATGGGAAGCGAAAAAGCAAATCATATGCGGGAATTTTGTGAAGAGCACGAATTATTATAAGATTGGAAAGGTGAATTCATGACAAACAAAACCACAAAAACTATTTTTGGGAATGAATACAAAGTTAATAAGGAATACATAAAAGCAACAGAATTGTCAGAGGAGATTTTGCGAGAAATTGGAGAGATTAGAGACAAGATCGATACTCTTCAGAAACTCACAGACATTTCATGGTGTGAAACCCATGTATTAACAAATCATCGGACAGAAATGATCCAGTATATGAAAAAGGAAGCAAAAGAATTGGAAATGAGTGTAGATGCTTATTTCTCTCAAACAGGAGAATAACTTAAAACATAATAAAAACCTACAGGACATTTTATGATGTTCCGTAGGTTTTTCCTTTATAGAATGATTTTGACTCCAGAAAAATTTTCTCTTTGATCCGGCAAATAAATCGTTTTTTTGCCAATATTCTTTTCAATAGAATAATTCATAAGAATTTCGTGATCTCGATTTTCAATGTTTGGCTCCAAAACAATAGAATTTTCTATTGGCTCTATTTTTATATTCTCTGGTAGATCTATTTGGCATGCCGGGCGAAAAATATTGTTTCCAAGGTTATATTTACCATTGGCATTAATATATATGCTTCCAATATTGTATTCAAAAGGTAATTTAGATAAATAATTTTGCATATTTGATATCCAGGTATCATCAGATTCTATTTCGGCAAAAATTTCAGCTGGAAGCATAGGAGGAGATTGCAGTGAAGAAAAATTCCAATTTATAAAAGAATTTTCTACAGGACCAGTTAAAACAGCCATGTATTCATGCCAATATTCTTTAAGATAATTTAGCATTTTTTTGGCTCCAACTCGTCCAATCATGTTTCCAGCAAGAATGATTTTTTGTGGAGAAACATTGTGCCGTTTTTGAAAAGAAAGCAATACCTCTAAACTTCCAGATAAATGAGGAATAACATAAAATTCCATAAAATAAATCCTTTCGCTATATTTTCATTAAATTTTCTTTTTTAACATTGTGTTGTTTGATTTTTCATCATTATACAACGAGCAAGAATATTGTGCAAGAATAGAAGTGCTACAAGAGTATTCAAGAAAATATCGTGAATCAGATCCCATATTTTTCAAGATCTGACATATTAAAAATATAATGAAAAACATTGAAAAAAGGAGAAAAATAAATGACGAAAAAAGAAATGAGAAAAATGGCTAAAAATAAATTGTTAGAAAGTATTGCCGTTACATATTATAAGTTAGAAGATGAAAATTTATCAGAAGAGGAGGTTGAACAAATTAGTAAATATATTAATCAGTATGGAGAAGCAATGGCCAAAACAATAGGTGAAAGATATTATACAATGTAAAACTTTATTTTTTGAAAATCTGACATATTAAATATAAATAAAAATAAAAAGGTTTATGAAAAAAGGAATTGGAAACGTTTTCTCCTAGCTAGGTAAAAATTTATAGTTTAAATTTGACTTTAGGGGATATAACGAAACAAACAAAAACTCAGAAACTCAGAAAAGTTAAGTAAACTAATCTGAGAAAACAAAAGCTAATCTGAGAAAAACAAAAGGCTCCGAGACGAAAGTCCCGGGGCTTTCTTTTTCCTTTTCATTTTTTTATTTTTCAAAGATCTGACATATTAAATATGAACATTAAAAATGAGTTTTTTAAAAACTCAAATATTTATGAAAAAAGGAGGTTACAATATAAAATGAGTAATATGAAGAACTTGACAGTTGAGTACCAGAGAGGAAATAGAGCGTGCATATTTAATCCTGCAGTAGATGCAATAGTACCATATGCAACAGTGAATGGGAAAAAGGCAATGCAGGTATTAGAAGAGCAAAATGCAGTATTGAGACTTGCAGACAATGGAGATACACCATTAGCCGCAGTGTTAACAGCAATAAATCGTGGTGGAGTAGAGATAGGCGGGAAAACGTCATGTCGAATAACAAAGGATAGTGGTAGGGTACTATTCTCAAAAAAGAAAGATGGCATACCTATTGTAGTACAGAACAGTGGAAATAAAAAGATAAAACTCGATAGTGACTTTGTTGAAATGATGAAATATGACACAAGTCATTTTGGATGGGTAATGTACAACATAGCACAGAATGAAGATGATAAAATACTTCTGATAGAGAAAGACTCATGCAAATATATGGATATGCCTGGGATAGTGCTAAAGCGAAAGAGCATAAAAGAGAGCAAAGCAATAAAAGAGTCATATAAAATAATGAAAAGCGGAGGGATAGTAACAAAGTATTGTTTAGGCGGCATACAGTATTGCAGTAAGTATGCGCAAGGCGACGAAATAGAGGCAGCAAAACAGCAAAGAGAACGTACTAGAGCAGGAGTAAGGGCAGCAACAAGACTTGATTAAGCATGGAGGAAATAAAAATGTTTGGAATGATAATGATGTTTATCATCATAGGAGCTGGCGGAGTTGGATTAACATATGTAGGATGTGATACAGATTGTGCAGTTTTAAAATGGATAGGATACGCTATAGGAACATTAGCAATTCCAGCAATCATATTGATAGCAAATTTCGCAAACATAGGCGTTTAGAAAAAATGATCACAGTTGAGAAGTTGAGATAATTATTTACAATAATGAAGTAAACAAGAGTCCAGTAAACTAATCTGAGAAAAAACAAAAGGCCCCGAGACGAAAATTCCGGGGCTTTCTTTTTTGCTTTTCATTTTTTTATTTTTCAAAGATCTGACATATTAAATATGAACATTAAAAATGAATTCAATAGGAATTCAAATATTTATGAAAAATGGAGGATATGATTATGAAGCAGTTAGTGTTTGAGGACGATAAGTTTTTAGCTAAAGGTGATTTACAGATTGGACATGTATATGTAAAGAAAGAAGGCATTTTGCTGTTGTATTTAGGCAAAGATTCTTGGAATAGATTTGTTTTTTATAATCTTGCAAGTGTCCTTTTTGAAAAAGCAAATGAATACAATCACATTACATTAGCCCACTATGAATTACAGGTAAATTATTTGATTTCATTGTGCGATGCAGTAATGCACACCGGATGTAATGCTCGGCAGATAGTACCATTGAAAAATTTCCCTAGCTTATATGTAGATTTTGAGGTTGTGGATTATTCAAAAGAAGTGAACGCATGGTATGCTGAGGCAAAAAAAGTGAATGATAGCTTGCCGGAAATAGACACGAAAGATGCAGCTAATGAAAAAAACACTGACCTATATGTTGGTGCTAAAGAATTAGTGCCTGGCGAGTTGTATTATACAGGCGGCTTATGGAGGGCATTATATCTATATTTGGGTAGAGATAGCCAAAAGAGATTTTGCTGGTATTATGTAGGTAATGAAGAGATATTGATGCAAAACAACATATCAGAATATATGGATGAGTGTGAAAGGACAAAGAGTAACAAGAAAGTAAAGAGACTTGACCTTGCCTTAAAAGACCCTAACGTGCATCTCTATAAAGAAGCACGGGAATTAATCGATAAACATTGGAGAGCAGATTTAAGCGGCATGCAGTTAGATTAAGAAACAATTTATTTGTGGGTAAATTCAAAAACAAATATAAGGTGGCCAGAGAATATGTCTCTGGCTACTTTTTTTGTTCCCTTATTTTTTTGAAAATCTGACATATTGAATATGAACATTAAAAATGAATTCAATAGGAATTCAAATATTTATGAAAACAGGAGAAAAATTTATGACAAGAGAAGAACATTTTGAAGACATTAAAGTTGTTAAAGGAAATCACTGGTGTGAAATTTGTGATGCTGAAGCAGATTTTGTGATTGTGGATACTACTGCATATGGTATTGGAAGAGAATTGCCGTTGTGCAAAAAGTGCGCAGAAATGCTTAAAGGAAAAATTGATATTGGAATGAAACTGTGACTGTGAAATGCGTGTTTCATTGGAAGAAAGGAAGGCAAATATGGAAAGATATGATATAGAAGAATTGGTGTTGGGACTTGCTGATATTGTGAGGGGAAATAGATATTTAAGGCAGGAGAATACCAGATTGAGGGAAGTTGAAAAAGAGTATCATCAATCTATTATAGACAGATGTAGAGAAGGTGAACAGGCAAGTTTAAATATGCTTAAAGCTGCCTGTGTCGGGATCGCACAAGGTAAAAATAATATGGAACTTGCAAGAGATTTGGTTGAACATTTATAGCAGACTAAATTCGCATTTCAAAGGAAAGGAAAGAAAACGATGAACGAATATATTAAAGAAATTGAACAAATTGCAGCTAAATGCACAGAAAGTCAATCTGATGGATATTCACAAATTATGAGAATTTGTGACGCAATGAGAGAACAACAGAAATCTTGTTTAGGATATATTTCTAAAGAAGAGATTGCATCACCTCAATTTGATTAGACTTGAAACTAAGATTTCTTGATAAGATTGGAGACAAATATGGAAAATATGGCTAATGAATGGTGTAAAAAGCATCATGCAATATTACTTAGATGTTGCAAGAACGGTTTTTATTATATAAACGCAAATGGAGATTGGTATATCTCTTATAATGAAATGTAGAAAGTAGGTGAAGCAAAATGACAAGTATTGAAAAGTCAAAAGAGGACGCACGGAACTTAAATGAACTCACGAATCATTTGATAAAATTACTTGAATCGGATGATAAGCGGTTCTCATTTGAATTTTGTGCAGGTGGAACAATGGAGATTTATGATAAAGAAAAAGAAATCGGGTATGCAGTTCACATTGCACCGATTGAATACGATGAGAACGGAAAAGCAATAAATTTATAGTAATCGTAAAGGCAGTTAGGAGAATAAAAACCTAGCTGCCTATTTTATTACAATGAGGAACACAAAGTGTTAAAGATAGATTATTCTTCTGGCCGTTTATTTATTTTGCCCTTTCATTAATATTCTTATTTTCTGACATATTAAAAATAACAATAATTCATTGTTTGAGAAAGGAGAAGGACATGAAAAAACAACTTCAGAATATTTCTATTGCTGGATGTATTGGAGCAGGAAAAAGCATGATATCTAAAGAACTGGAAAAAGAGGGCTACCAAATTGTCTCTGCCGGAAGCCTTTTTCGCCAATACGCAAAAGAGCATAATATCTCTATAGAAGAAGCTATTTCCGGCCATACAGAAATTGATACAAAAATTGATTCAAATATTGTAAATCTAGGGAAAACAAAATCTGGGATTGTTTTTGACTCTAGAATGGCATGGCATTTTGTGCCAGATAGTTTTAAGGTATTTGTTTATGCTGATTTGGACGTGGCTGCTGATAGAGTTTTTAAAGCAAATCGTGAAACCGAAAGTTTTCAAACAATTGAAGAATGCAAAAATAATATTTTATCCAGACAATCAAAAGAACTAGCGAATTATCAAAAAATGTATGGACAAGATTATATGGATAGCAAAAATTATGATTTGATTATTGATTCTACATATGCAACGCCAGAAGAAGTAGCAAAGAAAATTTTAGAGTGCATTGATCATCCTCATGCAAAATTTCAAATGAATCCCAGGTCTTTATATCCAACTCAGAATATTAGAGATTTGTCAGGAGAAATTCTTGATCAATATGTGAAAAAAGAAATTCCTGCTGGCAGTATTAAAATAGGATGTTATGATGGATACTTTGGGGTTACAGATGGGCATCACAGATTTTTAGCTGCTGCTATAAATAAAGAGCCTTTTATTTCGGCTGAATTTGATCCTATGCCAGAAAAAACACATATTGTCTCTAAGACCGAAATTTATAATTATGAAGACGTTGCTGGATTTTATTATTCAGAATATCCGGAGGATAAAGAAAAATATTGTTTCGTTGAATTTTGTAATGAAAGTCCGGAAATAACTGTTGGATTTGAAAAAGAAAAAGAAGATGTATTGGAAGTTGAACCATAGCTTTAAAATAATTGATTGGAAATCTATTGCCATTCTAAAAGTTTTAAAATTTTACCTCTTCTTATATTTTGAAAATCTGACATATTAAATATGAACATTAAAAATGAGTTTTTTTAAAACTCAAATATTTATGAAAAAAGGAGAAACGGAAATGAAAGAACAACGTTTATATGTATGTGAAATTTGCGGAACTCAATACAATGAAAAGAAACGTGCATTAGATTGTGAAAAAGCGCATATGCGTCCAGTTGGTTTTGCGGGAATGAAATTTCATGCAAATGCAACTGTTCCTGATTGGGTAGAAGTAGCTTTTCCAGATGGATCAAGCTGTAGATACAAACGTTAAAGAGAAAAAAGTGCGTAGGATAAAAAAGTATGCAAAAAATTAACTGAGCACTGCATTTATGGAAAGGTATAAAGGAGAGCAAATAATGAAGAAAGAAATTATTGTCAAATTTGAAGATAAAGATTTTGAATTGCTTAAAGGCGATATTCCTAGTAGCCCTTGCCGAAGATGTACACCGGCCGAAAGAGCAGCTTGTTGTGGATGCCCTAAAGAAAGAGAATACAGACAGAAAATGCAACCTTTTATTGATGCTGGTATTGAAGAGTATGCTGATGTATTCTTGGATTTATATGAAGAATTGGATGATCTTCGCAATATTAAAAAAGAGATACAGTCCAATATTGAATCTTTGCCTGGGGAACTCAGAAAATTAGCTAAAAGTATTTTCCAAATGGATTAAACTGTAAATATGAAAGATAAGGAGAAGAAATTATGCGGAATATGAAAAAAATTGGCAAATAAACAGGATATCGTTCGTTTTTCTATTTTACATCCAATTAAAAAGGAGAAATAGCTTATGGAAAAAGATTTTATGAATCCCCCAATGAATTCGTCAGAGACGATTACAGAACTTCCAAAACATGCTGTTGTATCTATTTGCGGAAACAGAGTGACGGCAGCCATTCCATCAGAGAATATGATTCTTATCAATAATCTTCTTAATGCGATTGTGAAATGCACTGATATTCCTAAAGAACAGTATGAAGACTGGTTGAAACAGGAAATCGGAATGGATGACCGAAAGATCGCTGAATTGAAAAGATTTCAATGTTTCCCGGAGCCTGCTGCATGAAAAAAGTTATTAAAATCTTAAAAAAGATATTCATAGGGATGTTTGTTCTCTTTGTTGTAGATACCACAAAAGAGACAATTAACGTTCGAAAAGAGCGGATGCGCAAGAGGGAAAAATCATGAATGCTAACAACTTTCTTTTTGTCGCAGAATCCCTTCTAAATGCCATTGTATTTTTATTGGTCTTTGCGCCGGTGGTTATACTTTGGCTAGAAGAGGATCTGCTTGTTAATAAAAAACGTAAAAAAGATAAAAAGAAACATCATAAAAAAACGTCCGAGTAGTAATACTGCCCGGGCGTTTTGCATTGTCTATTTTTGCAAAGATGGATAATCCTCGTATTTATAGTGAAATCCTCTGGGTGTTCCAGCGAAATAAATTGCTGTTTCGCCATAATAAGTAATAAATTTATCAGTGTTGTTGATAGAAGTAATGGTATCTGGATTTCCAATTCTATCAAATGATCTCCAGAAATCAGCAGGCTCGCCCCAAAAACCATTATTGTATTCCTTGGCCTCATTCAATAATGTGTGTAATGGACCACTAAGAGGAGCTTCTTTATTAACATCTTTTCCTAATTGAGCTAATATAAATGTTATTCCAAGTGAAACGATGCCAGCTAATGGAGTATACATATAAATAACTTTTTGAATATCATCTGATGAGGAACTAAATTCTCCCGTATGTATTTCATAAAAAATAACTAGCCCTAGCCCAGCCATTAAAAGTAAAAAGAAATAAACAGCCTGAAGAAATCGTTCGCCAAAACTTTGTTTTACAATAAATGACCGGAAAGCAGAACTTATGCATTCGAGAATTAGGCAAAATAAATAAATAGGTGAATACAAAATAGCCTTAAAGATAATTTTTCGTCTTTTTTTTGCTCTAAATCTAAATTTATGTTTTTCTCCATCGATTGTATCAATATTGACTGTATCATAAATAGATAACGGATCATGATTATTCTCATAATAATTAACTAAACAATGGTAAAAAGACCCGCTTCCTTTAGAAATGGGGCAAAGCATTTCACAATAGTGTAATTTAAGTTTACCACCATTATCTCTTATTTCTTTTTGCTTCATAGCTTCCATTATCAATTCATCTGTTATATGGTTCGGAGCAATATATGTTCCATTTTTTATCCGTGACATAAATTCCCTTCTCTCTATTTTCTTGTTATGTACCTTATATTTGTTTTACGTTCTATATTTTGCAATTTATTTCACAATCAATATTATATTTATTTTATCTAATATGTCAGAAGAATGCAATGCAGAAAATCGGTACAACAACTTTTGAATTGTTTTAAATCAAATGCATATCTATAAGCAAAAGTACGTATTGCTTATTTTGTTTTTTAAAATCTGACATATTAAATATGAATTTTAGATTATGAAAAAAGGAGGAAATTTATAATTTAGCTGGCAAAGCTTCGAAGCTTTAGCTTCGGGGATGCCAGCCAGCCTTTTGCGAAACCTAAGTTTCGCTAACTTAAAATTTAGTTTTTACTTGAAAATACATATATTTTGCTATATAGCATGTATATATTAAATTATCGATGAGATGAAGAATAATGAAAAGATCATATAGTAAATACATGATTCATTAGATTGAAGGGATGTCTAATTATGACAAATGAACACGACAAACAAATTATCTTAGATTTCTGTACAAAATGTTACGACCACTCACTTTATGGCAGCTTATGTCGTAAACTTTGCAGTAATTTATCGACAGAAGACTGCAAAATGCTACGATTATATATCGCCAATGATCCAGAAAGCTATATGTTTGGTAAAATGTATGGTATTTTTGAATACGAAGGTGATATCTATAAATTTACATGGCATATCCATGAGCCAAAACAGAAGTTTGCATCGTTATCGAATCGTATGACCAACATTGAACAGCTTATCGTAAAACAAAAAGATGAGTCCGAATTTGTTTCAACTGTTATGACAAAAACTGGTCACATGGCATTCTGGATTAATACACCAGACAATTACCTAGATGGTTTTGATATGAGCTTGCGCAAACTTATGAAAAATATCAAAGCTTATGCTGTGTCTGAACAACTCTGTAAACAAATCAAAAAATTTGACCATAAACACTTAAAATGGAAGGAAAATCAGTTGTAAAAAACAAATGATCAGATCAGAAAGGCTTAGAAGATATATAACAATTAAACAAAACAAAGCATAAAGGCAGTGGGGAGATTATTTTCTCGGCTGCTTTTGCATTTTAGTATATTCCTTTATTTTTTGAAAATCTGACATATTGAATATGAACATTAAAAATGAATTCAATGAGAATTCAAATATTTATGAAAAAAGGAGAAAAATTTATGACAAGAGAAGAACATTTTGAAGACATTAAAGTTGTTAAAGGAAATCACTGGTGTGAAATTTGTGATGCTGAAGCAGATTTTGTGATTGTGGATACTACTGCATATGGTATTGGAAGAGAATTGTCATTGTGTAAGAAGTGCGCAGAAATGCTCAAAGGCAAAATTGATATTGGAATGAAACTGTGACCGTGAAATGCGTGTTTTCTTGGAAAGTGAGATGATTATATGAAATCTTACAGATTTTTGGTTTGAAGTTGTGAATATCTCACAAAAGAAGACACAAATTATAGACGGAAGAAGATTTGAAATTACATACTAAACGGGATATTCCATAGGAGGATTTAAAATGGCTAAAGAAATTTATTTCACAACTACAAGCGGTAAACTTGTTAATAATTATGATATTGCAAAGGTAGCTATCATCAATGGTGATACCGTTGACGGATATAATTTTGATGATGTGCGAAAGTATGCAGCCACTTGCAAGGGAATTATTAAGGAAATTAATCCTTCGATTAAGGTGTGCTTACAAAATGATGACAGGTCTACTGCAATTAAGTTGTATTATCTTAGACATCATGGAATTGCATTGGAGGATGCAAGGGATGCGATTGACGAGATGGAAGAAAAAATGAAATTGAACATTCTTAAATAGGATAATTAGTTGTATCAGAAGAAACATAGGCAGAGTAAATGTGTGTTTTCTTCGGATTTTAAGAAAGGCAAAGGTGATTAAAATGTTGACAAAAGAAGAATTGAATGCAGCTCATAATAATATTATGACTATAATGGAAAACAGGGTTATGCAAATGACAGGATGTAATAGGCGAACTGCAAATTTAGTCGCAAACGAAATCTTGGATTTGGATAGAGATGCAGATAAGTTATTAAATGAAGATGCCGTAGACTAAACACATGTCCCTTTGGATTGGAGGTAAAGTAAATGAATAGATTTGAAGAAATGGGAAAAGCAAATATAAGAGCGTATGCGGAAACACTCAAAAAAGAAATTCTTAGTCATGCTCCTGATATAGTAACAGAAATAAAATGTCCAGATGGTCAGTATAGAAATAGACCGTTATTAGACGCAGCAACAGTTATTGAAATTATTGACGATTTAAAAAAGAAAATGGCAGAGTAAATGGATATTTCTTTTGGAAAGGAAAGGTAGCAAATATGGAAATTAAAACATTAACAACATTAGAAGAATTAGAAAGTTTAGGTTCAGCCCTTACAATGGAGGGACTTGCAGAAGATTCAATATCTGAATTTATTGATTGGGTAAAACAGTATACACCAATGAAAAGTGAAACGGCTTATATTATCAAAGGAAAAACAATGAATGATGTATATATGTTGACTGGAAATAATAAATATCCAGATGATTGCACGATTGTTTCAATTAAGCTTGAAGATATGGAAAATAGTATGGCTGTAGTTATGCCACGATTCCATATTGGTGCAAGATGGTTTGATGACATTGTTATGAATAATGCAGCAAGGGAGAAGTAGAAA
>ERZ826146.147-NODE-147-length-83615-cov-14.951197_pt1 | contig 83615 bp, 88 predicted proteins | sample MGYA00519857_ERZ826146 | MGnify/ENA primary metagenome ERZ826146 (study PRJEB31778, sample SAMEA3449222) | human gut metagenome | biome: human gut; feature: human-associated habitat; material: faeces | place: United Kingdom | collected 2010/2012 ...
TTAAAATCCTGCGGTTGAATAAACCGTGCCGGTTCGATTCCGGCCATCTGCACCATTAGAACCTCAAGTAGTTCGTAAGATATGCTTGAGGTTTTAATTTATAAAAATGTGCAAAGTTCTAACAAAAGTTCTAACACTTTTCCAAAATTAGAATTTTTATAAATAGTTAGAAATGTATTTTTTAAGACAGATTACCTAAATAGCGAGTTTGGTAATTTGTTCTTTTTTTGTATCTTTTGTATCTAATGCAAGTTTATTTTCAATTACATTTGCAGATACCTTTTTATTTTCTATATCTGCATGGGCATATCTTAGCGTAGTTTGGAAATTAGAATGACCTAGCCATATTTGTATATCTTTAACTGGTACACCATTTTGAATTAATAAAGTACCACAGCTATGTCTTAAATCATGTAGCCTAATGTGTCGTAGATTGTTATTATCTAATATTTTACTAAAAGTTTGTGTTACATATCCAGGTTTCATTAATTCTCCATTTTGCATTAAACAAATATAGTCTTTATAATCATTGCAATAAGTATTGCCATAAAATTTTTTATATTCATCATATTTTTCTTTATAAGAATTTAGTAAATTTGCTATAAAATCAAATAAAGGCAAAGTCCTATAACCTGAATCGCTTTTAGCTCTATCTTTGAAAATAAATTGTGTGACACCATCAATTTTACCACGACCTACAGTGTGCCTAATCGTTAATGTTTTAGCTTTAAAATCAATAGCATTCCATTTAATACCTATGACTTCTTCACGCCTTAATCCATATACACCCGCAATTATTACTGGTAATTCAATAGTTGTATTTTTTATAATTTCCATTAGATTTAATAACTCATCTTGTGTATAATAATCAGCTGTATATTCTTTAGTTTTAATTATTTCTAGTTTAGTAGCAGGATTACTATCTATTATTTCTGTAATGACAGCGCTTTTTAGAGCTTTACTAATATTTGCTCTATAATGTTTTACTGTATTTCCGGATAGACCTTCAGCAAATAGTAAATCAAAAAAGTCTTGAATGTGTTTAGGCTTTAAATCAACTAATTTTATTTTTTTAGCTTTAAAGTACTTATATAATCTACCTTTAATAACTTGCTCATAACCTATATATGTTGTTTGTTCAACTTTTCCTTTTTGCTTTTCTAGCCATTCTAACATATAATCACAAAATAAAATATTTTTATATTTATCATATATGTTTGGATCTCTTAATTTTATTTTAGATTTTTGCTCATATTCAATTTTAAATTGTTCTAGTTTTTCTACAGCCTTTTTCTTATTTCCTTTTATAGTATAACCTGTTGGAATCCATTTGGGTTTTCTTTTTCCATAATCATCATATAAATTTAAAACTGCATAATACAGTCCTTTCTTTTTTTGTAAGCTACCTGTTATCATTTTTCTCCTTTCTGTTGTAACAGTTTATATTTAACTTATCATTGATATTTTGTTTATTATACCATGATAATCAAAAAAATCCTACTGTTCTGTCATTACATATTTGATAACATTAACTTTAGGAATTTTATATTCTCTGCCAACTTTTTTACTTTTTATTTTCTTTTCTCTTAACATACGATACGCAAGAGAGTTACTAATTCCACCTAGCATTTTTCTCATTTGTGTAAGATTTACAATGTCTGGGTAGTCTGTAAACATTAAAGTATAAGATTCTTTCATATCAGCCATATTTAGCACCTCCTTTAAGATTTAAAATAAAAAAAGACCTATTTATCAATAGGACTAATTAAATACTATAACAATATCTTTTCTTGTATTTTTGTGTTGGTATTTTAATATTCATATTTATTGATTTAGGAACATCACTACCAACTTTTAATTTTCTATCTATAACTAGATTGCCTTTACTATTTCTATGATATGCACTTGAATTCCATTTTCTATAAGCTAAATCACTTATTTCAAAAGAATAAGATAATTCTTTACTTGCTTCAATATGTTGTTGTTTAACAAATTCAAATAATTGTTTATCATTTTCATTTTGCCTTTTATTTCTAATCCATTCTCTTTTTGCAATTTTACGGTTTTCTTTACTAATTTGAGTTCTATATTCTTTTTCTTGCTCATATCTTGCATCTTTTTTTATAATCTTTGTTATATAAGATGGATCAACATTCAATTCTTTTGCAATAATAGTTGGCTTTTCGTGTTCATTATAATACTTATCTAGTATATAGTTCTTGCTATTTATATTAATCACAGCCTTTCAAACAATTTGGTAAAATTTCTGTCTACATATTTTTTATACAATTATAGTACTTGACATTTTATATTAATTGATGTAATATATTATTATATTTCAACTATTAATATTTGATATTATTATAAAGTAATAATTGTAATATGTCAATATATTACAATTAAATTCTTGAAAAATTTTAAGGAGAATAAAGTAATGGAATTTAATTTTAAAAGTAACAGTGCATATTCATATATGAGATATGGTGGCTATCAAGGAAGATATAAAGGAAAAGAATATTATATTGTGCCAAATCCAGAAGCTAGTATAAATATTAGAGATTTATATGACATGTTCAGTAAAATGGATTCAATATTGGTGGATTTATTAAATATAGGAAGAATATGTATAGATTCAGAAGATGATCAAACTAAGTTTACTTGTGCATATTTCTTTGTAGAGCAATATGGTTTACTAGGTTTTATGGTTGAAGCACCAATTAATGCAGATTTTCTATTAAATGAAGAGGTAACATTAAAAGAAAGTAATTTTATTAATAAAAATTGTGTAATGCGAACGAAAGAATATTTTGATTTATTCTTTCCATTTGCCAAAGATACTGAAATGAATTATACAGTAACAAATGGTAAAGTAGAAATAGAAACAAATTCTGATTTACAAAGAATGTTAAATCGTACATCACTTAGCAATCAATTAATTTATTCTAGTTTTTATTGTGAAAAAATAGATTGGATAATTGAATATGCAAAAAAAATGTATAAAATATTTAAAAAATATGTAGATTTATCAAATAATAGTGTAAATAATTATGATGAATATAAAGCAAGAGAAACTATAAGTGATTACTATTTTTCTGGAATACCATACAAAATTAATATGTATGGAAATACTCCAGAAATATCTTGGCAACCTAATTCTTTAAAACAAGCAATAGATATGGCTTTTGGGTTTATGCTTTGTAGTGAAAAGAATCCTTTAAGAATATGTAAGCATTGCGGGAAAGTCTTTTATGCTAAAAATCCTAAAGCTGAATATGATAGTAGCCAATGTAGAAATCAAGCAAATGTATATAAAAGTAGAAATAAAAATAAAGCCGATTAAAAATAATTGTTGAAATTGTAGAAAAAGCATTGTTTTTAAAATAAAATTCAAGTATAATAAATCCATCCTTTTCCAAAGGAAATCTTTGAGGAAGGAGGTGCAACTAGAGTGAGTTCATTTGATTTAATCTGGCGATTAATCGTTTTGTTACTTTTAAGTAATAATGATGATGAAAGCCAAGACACAAACAAAGATTAATCTTTGGGGCAGGCGGACACCTGCCTTTTCTTTATTTTGAACAATAAAAAAAGAGATATGCGGACACATATCTCGTGCAAACCTTTGTGAGTTCATTCGATTTGCTAGCTAATGTTATTATAACATCAATTTTATTATATGTCAAATGATTTTTAAAAATTCATTATTTGCATAAATTTTATTATTTTTTAGTCGTTATCATCTAAATCATCAAATAATTTACTATCATAAAAATCTTTTATAGAAATTCCTAAACCAATACATATATAATAAATAGTATCAGAAGATGGTGCTTTTTTTATGACTTTAAAAATACTTCTAATTGTTGAGGGATTAATTCCGGAGGCTATTGCTAGTTGATTTATATTCATATTGTTTAATTTGCATAGTTCATCTATTCTTTTTCTTGTTGCTTCTAGCAAAGTCATAATATCCCTCCTACTCTCACGAAAATTTACAAAATTAGTATAGCAAATAAAAACATAAAATATGCGTGAAATATAACGCATAAATATTGACTTTTATGAGCAGTAATGGTATAAAAAATATAGAATAATAAACTTATGAAAAAGGGGAATTTTTTATGAATAATAAAGTAGTAAATAAACAAATACCATTAGAAACAATAGTAAAGGTTGCTAACCATTTGGAAGATTACAAAGAAAAGTATGATAGAAAATTTGAATTAGAGCAAAATAGAAATAAGAATATTCCGTATGGAGAGAAACAATGGGAATTTGAGAATGGGAATACAACTATAAATTACACAATAGAATTTAAAAATGGAAAAAATATAAAAGAAAGTGATTACAACTGGTTTATTGGGAACTTAAATCAACCTAATACAATAAAAAGTATATCTATAGATTTATATGTTAGTTTTTATACAAAAAGTCCAAACAACACTATTAATGACATATATAACAAAGTTAATGTGTCATTATATTTTAGAGAATTTGATGTTACTATAGATATAGATACTACCAACCAAGAAAATGAAGCACATAATTTATATTCAGAAGTTATGAATATTTTAGAAGATAATGAAGATAGATATAATAAAACTATGAAACATAGAAAAATAAGAACACAATGTTTTACTATATCTGTAGGAATCATTTTATCTTATATTTTATATGTTATTTTGAAAATTAATATAGATAAAATACCTCCGACATTAGCAGAGTATTTAAACAATAAATATATTCTGGTATTTGGACAATGGTTTGTTGCCCTCTTATTAGGAAATGTATTTTCATATTGGTATATATTATCAGTTTATAAACCTTTATTGCCAGAAACAAAATATGCTGGATATAACTATTCGACAGGTAGAGGAAATTATACAGATGATGTTGATGACTATATAGAACATTCAGAAGTACATTTTGGAAAATACTGGGATGCAGAAAAAAGAAGAACAAAAATTGAAAAAATGTATAAAATAACAAGCAAAATTATATTAGTGCAATTATTGATAAGTGTAATTTTATTTTTTATAATAAAATAATTTCGTGAAAAGGGGCAAATATGAAAACTAAAGAACAAAGATATAATGAATTATATAGTAGTGGATTAGTAGATTCGATAAAAGAATTATTTGCTAATAGAAATGATATTAGCGAAGATTACTATGTTTTAATGGCTGACTATATAGATTCTATGAATGAAATAAAAAATGAAATGTTAATAAATCCTACAGAAATAGCAAGAAAGATGCCTAAACTTGTAAAGAGCATACAAGAATCAAATTTAGGTGGAATTTATGGAAGAACTGATGATAACAGAATACAAATGGAACAATCTCTTAGTTACGAAGATAAAAAGCTATATTTTTTTCATGAATTAACACATGCATTACAAACTTCTCATGAAAATGGTAGAGAACAATGTGGATTCTATAATGGACATGATGGAATGTTTCTTACAGAAGGAGCAACACAGTATACTGCTGAAATGTTGTATAATGTTTCTAATGGTACAAATTTAGAATATAGAGAACAGCCTAGAACAGTACGAGGAGCAAGTAATAGAACACCATATAGTCCATTAAGTGAATATCAATATAATGGAAATGTTTTGGACTTATTAGCCAAGAGTATGGATTTACCTTTACCACAAGTTTTATCTTTAGCTTATAAAAAAGATGGTAGAGAAACATTAAAAGGTATATATGAAAGTATGGAAGGTAATCAAGGCAAATTTGATGAATTAATGAATAATTTAGAACAAATATATTCTATAGATAATTTATTAATACATGGATATGGAGAACAATTACAAAGTCAAACACCATTAAATATTACAATGCAAGACGGAATCACAGAATTTCAAGGAAATTTAAACACTTATAGAGAACTTATGAATAAAACTGAAAGAGAATTAGTTGCAACTTATATGGAAAATCATGATACAGAGTATATTTTACAAAATTATGATGAAGTTGCTCAATTTCTAACTACTCCAGATTTACGAGATAATTTCTTAACAGCAGTTCATGAATTACGTGATTTATCACAAGATAATAGAAGTAGTAATAATACTATAAATTTTGAAGATTATAGACTAAATAGAGAACAAACTACAAAAACACCACAATTTGAAATGCCAGAAGGTTATTCTATTAATGAATATGGAGAAATAATTAGACCTGCAAGAGAAGAAAAGCAAGAGCCAATTCAAGAAACTATTAATGTACAGTCAAATGAAACTAAACTATCATTAAAACAAAGAGTAGCACAATTTTTACAAAAAAATAATCTATTTATGAATTTATCTTTTGTTGATAAGTTTGTTCATAAACAATTAGATGTATTACCATCACCTACACAAGAAATAAGAAAAACAAATACATCTACAACAAATAGAACAAGAGAAAGTTTTATAAATGAATTAACCAATTTTGGTGCATATAGAAATTTACCACCTATTCAAAGAATGTCTGATCCAGAAAGAATGGCACAAATGAGAAGAAAAATGGAACAAAATCAACAATCTAATGATGATAATGAAAGAGGTTAAAAATGGATGAAAATATTATTAATTATATGAATAATATTGAAAATACTAATTTATCTGAAGAGGATAAAGAATTTGAAAAGTATCTAAAGTTGTTTAAAGAAAGATTTGGAAGAAATGCTTATATTGCAGAGCCGAATGGAACAAAAGAACAAACAATAGAAGCAATCAAGATTTGTTTAGAAAAGAATGAAGATATATTAGATCAGTTATTATATTCAGGTTCGGACAAATTTATTTATTAAATTAAGTTATTAAAATTTAAATTATATAAAAGGAAAGAGGTATATAAGTATGAATGTTAATGAAAAAATTATTTCTACTAAAACAGAATTATTAGAAACAATAAAACAAGGAGTTAATATTTTAGATTATATTAAAGATGAAAGAGATATTGATTTTGTAACTAATGCAATTGTAATTGAAAAAAATGATGAAGATTCATATTATGAAGAAACTGCTGAAATAGTATTTAAATCAATATTATATTATGTATTATTTACAGATGGAGAAACTAAAACATTGAATAGATGTAAGGAAATTGCTAAATATGGTATAAATGGAATAGATGGAATTAATAAAATAAGAGATTTGGTTGCAAATGAAGAAAGAGCAAATATATTATTTAAACCAGTTGAAATAGCTTCAGAAGCAACAGCAAAAGCAGTATTTGAAAAATTAAATGAAAGATTATCAAAAATATAGGTTAAGAGGAGAATTTCGTTCTCCTCCTTTTTTTAGCATTATAATTCTAAATCACATTCTTTTTCTCTTTCTTCACATTCTAGTTGCTTTACAGGATCAATAAAAGTATTAGTTTGTTTTTCAAAATCTTTAATTAATTGTTTTGATTCTCCAATGCCAAATTTATTACAAATCCAAACTATAAATTTATCCACAGTTTCATAGAATTTATCAATAATTTTGTATAAATGACTATTTTCTTTTTCTAATGTTTTAATTTTGCGCTTATATTTGTATTCAATATCAAATTCCTTATTTTCAAATTCTTGCTCTAATTCTCTTTTTCTATTTTCAAATTTCAAATCAAGTGTATTATTTTTCTTTTTATATTCGTGCTCTAAATATTTTACAGTATTGTTTAATTCTTTATTGTCAGCAAGTATTTTATCTCTTTCTTTTTGATATTTTTCTGCCTCATCAACAACTTTAGATTGTTTTGATAATTCTTTATGCAATGATAAATTATTTTTATATAATTCTTTAATTAAATCATCTTTAGGTTTTATAATTTCTTCTAATATTTTTTCATCTCTCTTTAGTGAGAATTTGCTAATATCAGTTATAGTTGGAACTTCCGGCAATTCTAGTTTTATTTCATTTAAAATTTTCTTGGTATTCTCGTAATTTGTAATTTTCTTATATTCCTCAACTGTATAATGTTTTCTGTCAGTATCTTCAACGAACATTCCTCTTTCTAAATCAAAGCCTTTTGATTTTAGATGATTAAAGTAGGCATCTTGTAATTTTCTGTAACTATCTCGACCTTTCCAAAAATCTCTTGCACAAATTTTATAAATGTCGTTTCCATCTTTGTCTTTGGTATGAACAACAGGAACAAACATTAAGTGCATATGTGGTACACCTTCATCTAAATGTACCACTGCTGATATTATATTTTTTTCTCCTAGATTTTTATAATTGCAAATAAATTTATAACATTCATCAAAATATCTTTTTGTTTCTTTTTCTCCTATTTTATCAAAGAATACTTGGTCTGATGTAAATATCATTTGGCACATTATTATACTATTATTTCTAAGATGACCTTTCAAATTATTTTCTTTTAAATACTTATCAAATTCTTGGGTGTATGTTAGTTCATTTTTCTTAATGTAATAATTTAAGTGGGTTTTTGTAGGATTAATATCTTTATTAGTATGATTTTTTGCTTTTCTATCATTATGAGTTCCTTTTCCATTTACTTCTGCTCGTGTTAATTTTTCATTTCTTACAATAGCATAACTCATATCTCCTTGCACCTCCTTCTTTGCCCGAGATATTGTTTCAATGTCTAACACACTAGACAAACAAAGTTTGTCTGTGTGGCAGGGTTAGGCAATCCCACACCCCAAAACCTAAAATTTCTTAATTGCATTTTAGATTTTTCATAAAAATTTGCTTATTGCAATTTTTATGAATGTGAGCAAAAAAATAAATTTTTTACTCACAACCCAAAAGCATAAGCGCTTTTTGGCATTTACTTTAGCAACTACTAAGCAGAAACTAGAGGAAGAGAGCTAAAGTGAATTAGGTGTAATAATCCCATTGTTACAAATAGAATTATTACGCCTATATAAGTAGAAACCGTCGGTCGTTCGCCTCGTTTCATAGGTAGTCTAGTAAGTAGCTTTGCTACTATAATTGTTGATACTACTAAAGTATCTTTGTTCATACTTGTCCAAACTTTTTACAATTATAAATCCACACCAAAATATGCCACCGAATACTCTTTTATTATTGTGAGTCTGTGTTCTAAAATCTCACTCACGCACTTTGTATAATTAGACTGCTTATACAAATACGAATGAACTTTATAGCATCGGCTCATCACACCAAACACTTTTTAAGAGGTGTTGCATTTCTCTTTTGCACAACAAAAAAGCCCGTTTGTAGATTTTTATTCTACAAACGGACTTTATCGCTAATATATTCTTATTTAATTTGCCTCACAATCGCTTTGTGGCGATTTTAAATTGGAGAGAGTATTAATTTATTTTCTATCAAATTTTTCTATGTAAAACTGTTCTATATGCTTGCCTAGAAAATCAACATATTCTTTTAATAATTTTAAACTGGATTCTATTACATTTTTTATTTCAGTACTTGATTTTGATTGTCTAACGCCATAAGATATTAATCCGCTTTTATGATATTCTGGAAGTGATCTAGTATTTAATGGTGAAAAACTATGTGTTAACTGGTTCCTTAAATTCTCCATTTCATTATAAACTGGATTTGATTGTATATCTATCAAATACTTATATAATTTCTTATCATTTGTTCTTAAATATTTTATTACACGAGATATTATATCTTTCTCATAATGATTTATTCCCAGATTATATAAGTTACTAATTATATGTATAGTTCTTTCGAAATTACTTTTTATTTCAAACAAACAAATTCTACTAAAATAATTAAAATAATACTTATTTATATAATCTATTTCTTGATATTCTTTTTCATTAAGGTCAACTTCTCTATATTCTGGAATACCTTTATTATAATAATTACAAACTAATATATATGGAATTTCTATGTTTAACATAGTGAAGTTAAATTCATTTATCCATGGTAAAACATTATCATAATAATCTAACTCATCGCCATAACAAGGATCATTTTGTATTTCATATTTTACTTGTATTCTTATTTTCTCAATATCTTTTGTAATTTTATGTGCTTCTTCTACCTCAGAAAATTGAAAATAGTTATATATACTTTTCATAAATTAACTCCTATCATCAGATTTTAAATTATCATAAGTACATAAGTCATCATTAATTTTTATAATAATTAATACAAATAACTTTAGAAATGTTATATAATTAGTATAGTGTACATTTTCATCATCACTATCATTAGACTGTGTACCATGAACATACATATTTCTTAAATCAAGAGAATTATTGAATGAGCTCTTATTTAGGTAGTAATTAAAATAATCTTGTTCTGGCCTAGATAAAAGTGAACTTTCAGCTTCAACCATTTGTTTATCTATTAACTTATCAATTTCATTTCTGTATGAAATTGGATATTTCCAATAATTAATAGCTTCATTTTCATGTAAATCCTTAAGAATTGTAATTAATTTATTGTTAGTTATTTTAATAAATTCATTGCAATCTATATGTATATAATTTTTTTCTAAAAGATACTCAATGTCTCTTTTATTATAATCTTCATAATCTGTTATGCTGATATTTTCATTTAACAATAGTTCATAAAAAGAATTATATTTATCATCTGCATCTTTTCTATATGAAAGCATACATTGATCAGAAAAAAAGTAATAATCTATATTATTAAATTCTTGTGATTTATAATTTGGATAAATATATTTCTTTTCTAATTTACTTTTTATATCTTTATATGGTATAGGATTTGAAGACATCTGCAATAATTCATGATCTATATATCCATCTTCTATATATAAGTTATATTGTTTTATTATGGATTCTAATTCAGGCAATAACGTTCTGCATTTTTCTAAATATTTAGAACTTACTGAAGGTGGATTTATCTTATAGTTTTCTATTTTAAATTCATCTAAAATATATTCTTTAAAAAACCACTCTATAACTTCTTCTAGTCTTATATCCAGTGCTTCAAGTCTTTGGTAATAACTAACCATTTGTAAATCTGATAGCATTTTTTTTATGTTAAAACCAATACCGATATTATAAGCATGTTTTGATCTAGTAGAGAGTGTACTCTCAAAAAGACCTAATTCAGTTTTCTTACTAAACAATGTTATTCTCATTTGAAGATCAACAAAATTAAATAAGTAAATGAAATTATTTAATAATGTACTATAATCTAAATTATCTTTAATCCATTTCATTGAATATGAACACTTAATAATTCCTTTATCCTCTTGCTCTATGATAGGCTCTTCTTGATTTTCTGCAAAACTTACTTCGACGCCATATTTCATACCAGACTTTCTATCAAAGAACTTTCGGTTTTCATCATTCGTTCTTTTCTTAGATTCTAATCTCGTTCTATCCGATATTTTTAATTCATTTGTACTTTGGATATTATTTATAATACCTAGATAATTTAGATTTGCAAAGGGTGCTTTAATGTAATTTAATATTAAAGTTTCTTTATCTTCTAAAGTAAACACTTCTGGAAAGTAAATAGTATTCCTTTGGCTTAAGTGTTCAATTTCATATTTGTCTAAGAGTAATTCAGCATATTTACTATTATTCAATAGGCAAGTTCTTATGATATTACCATAGTAATTAACAAGTTTTTTATTTCTTAAAATATAATGCATACACACTTTTTCATTATGTAATAGCTCATCAAAAGTTGTTTCTGATACTCTTTCATATACCTTATATTTTTCTAATAATTCGAAGAAATCATCTTTATAAATTCTGTCAACTTTATTATATAATTCTACAAAATTACTATCATCAATGCCTTTTATATAACAAGCTACAATTCTTTTATATTCTTTGCAGACTTTTTGAATAATTTCTATGTCTTGTTCGTTCCAGGTCATAAGATATGCCTTTATATCTATAAATTTTATTATATTATAAAATTCTATTATTTCATTCACATCATAATCTACTTTATTACTATTAAACTGATCTACTATCTCTTTTACTCTTCTAAGATGAAAGCCTGATGAGTAATCTGATGTAGAGTAAAACTTCACTCTATCATGCATATATTGCACCACCTTTATTATAAAACTTTCTAAAGTTTTATTTTTTCTTGCATTATACCATAAATTCCAAAATTTATAAATATCAATAATAAGTTAGACTGTTATTCTATCAAAAGTTCTAACACAGTTCTAACACTAAATTCAAAATTTTAGAAAAGAAGATTTTTGTTTTTCTTGCATATTCATCAATACTTGTGTTATAATTCTCTTACAAACAAGCTAATTAGAGAGGTTAATAACTACAACTAAAATAGGTTATCTAATGGTAAAAAGCAGATGGCTTAAAATTCTTAAAATCCTGCGGTTGAATAAACCGTGCCGGTTCGATTCCGGCCATCTGCACCATTAGAACCTCAAGTAGTTCGTAAGATATGCTTGAGGTTTTAATTTATAAAAAATGTGCAAAGTTCTAACACTTTTCCCAAATTAGAATTTTTATAAATAGTTAGAAATATATTTTTTAAGACAGATTACCTAAATAGCGAGTTCAGTAATTTGTTTTTTTTGTATCTTTTATATTTAATGCAAGTTTGTCACTAATAACACTTGCAGAAATTCTTTTGTTTTCTATATCAGCGTGTGCATATCTTAAAGTAGTTTGAAAATTAGAATGACCTAGCCATATTTGTATGTCTTTAACTGGTACACCATTTTTTATAAGAGTTTAGTAAATCAGTAATAAAATCAAATAAAGGTAAAGTTCTATAACCTGAATCACTTTTTGCTCTATCTTTGAAAATGAATTGTGTAACGCCATCAATTTTACCACGACCTACAGTATGTCTAATTGTTAATGTCTTAGTTTTAAAATCAATAGCATTCCATTTAATACCAATAACTTCTTCACATCTTAATCCATATACGCCAGCTATAATTGCTGGCAATTCAATAGGTGTAGTTTTTATGACTTCCATTAGTTTTAGTAGCTCATCTTGTGTATAATAATCTGCTGTATATTCTTTAGTTTTAATTGTTTCTAATTTAGTAGCTGAGTTACTATCAATTATTTCTGTAATAACTGCACTTTTTAAAGCCTTGCTAATATTTGCTCTATAATGTTTTATAGTATTTCCTGAAAAACGATATGGCTTTTGGTTTTATGCTTTGCAGTGAACAAAATCCAATAAAAATTTGTAAGCATTGTGGTAAAGTATTTTATGCTAAAAATCCAAAAGCTGAATATGATAGTAGTCAATGTAGAAACCAAGCAAATGTATATAAAAGTAGAAATAAAAATAAAGATGACAAAAAATAATTGTTGAAATTTTGAGAAAATATTTTTTTTATCAAAATTAAAGTATAATAAGACCATCCTTTTCTAAAGGAAATCTTTATGGAAAGGGGGTACATAAATGTCTTCTTATGATTTAATCTGGCGTCTAATTGTTTTACTACTATTGGGTAGTAATAACAAAGATGACCAGAACAACGAAGACTAGAAAGTAGTCTTAGTCTAGGTAGTCTGCCAACTTCCTATCTTTTTTTTATATGCAAAAAAAAGATATAGACTGCCATCTATTTTTAAAAAGTTTTTGCAAAATTATTGTAAAAAAAATAGTCTTATGGTTTAATATACTTATGTAATTATATATAATTTTGGAGGTAATTATATGATTATTTTAGATGATAGAGGTTGGACAATGCAACAGATGATATTGAAAAATAAAGAACAAATACAAGGTTCACAAACATGGCTTGACGATATCCCAGGTGGATTACATACAAGATGTCATTATTATGATGGTAGATTTAGTGTAGAAAATTATATGGAAATTGGGATTAGTCCAATAGGATTGGCTAAAAGCCATGCAGAAAAAATCTTTGAAGAAAGAATCAATTTAGAAGAATTATGGAATGCTAATGTTCAAGGTAAATATTTTTCAGAAGAAGAATGGAATTGTTTATTAAAAGATGGATTTCTTGGAGTATTAAGGATGAGATGTCCCGAATTAGAAGATAGCAAAGCATTTAACTTTTGTTTGCAAGTTGATCAAAAAATCAAAGAATTAGAACAAAAATATAGAGAAAAACCACATTCTGAAATAATAAAAGAAATTGAAAGTCATGCAATAAATGAGAATGCAGATAATCGCATATTATGGGAGTTTCTTAAAAAGATTTACACTCGAGATTTGGTTTTAGGCGAAAATTCTGAACAAAGAAAAAAATATATGAAATTTCTTGATATTTCTAGACAACAAGAGATTGATTCAGAAAGACAAGATGAATTTGTAGAGGATATGGAACTAATTGAAACGCCAGAAAACAAATTTAAACAATATTCTAGTTGGGTTGAAGGAATAAGGCAGAAATGTAATGATAAAAATTTTATGGTAACAGAAACATTACAGGTTGGTGATTATGATGTATATAGTCATTATGAACTTGATAATGATTTACATGTATATATAAGTAATCCTGAAGAAGGTGAAAGTAAGGTATGGGTATTTGATGGACCAAGTTTGCAAAGATATAAAGAAGCTGGAAAATTTCAAAGAAGTATGCTTCTTGATGAGTATACTGAAGGTAATTTCTATAACATGCAATTAGAGTTTACAGTTGGAGATGTTAAAAGCAGTGATGATGTTCCTGGATTTATAGATTATCAAGATGATATGCAAGATGCAGTAGCTTTTTTACCTGATAAAGCTGGACGTTATGGTGGTACTTCTGGACCAGAGATTTATATTGATATTAATTCAGACTTATCTGAAGATATTGGAGAAAAATTAGAGAAAGCAATTAATAGCACTAATGATCCAGAACTGCAGTCTACATATAGAAAAGCATTAGAATTTTATACTAAGATTCAAGAAGTTGTAAAAACACAAAACAAACATAAAGAAATTGATAGTAAAAAGACTTCAAAAACAAGAACAGACAGCCAAAAGATAGATGATGATTTGTCACAATGGTTGGGAGGAGAGGCTCCAGAAGTTGAAGGAACTGCTGAAGGATATTCAATAAACGAATATGGCGAAATTGAAAAGAAAGATCCAGACATAGAAGAATTAGAAAGCTTAAGAGATAAAAAGCAACAACTACTAGGAAAACAAGAGGAAATTGCAAAAACAGAGAAATTAGTAGAGGCTATGGAAAAACAAGGACCAAATCTTGATGAATAAAGGAGAATAAGATGGGAAAACATTTAGAGGAAAAATCATTAATAGCAGTAAATGAAAATAGCCTATTTTATAAGATAAAATCATTCTTTTTGAAACTATTTAGAGGAAAGAAAAATGCATTGAATGGATTTTCAATAATTCCAGTAGAAAAAAATGAAATTCAGTCTGATAAACGAAAAGATGATTTTATTGAATCTATTAGAAATGTTGAAAATGAACAAACTAAATTATTAAAACTTCAAGAACAATTTGATAATAGAAAAATTGAAAAAAGTCAACTTTCAAAGGAACAAATTGCAGATTTAACAGCATTATATAAAAAGCAAATTAATGATTTAGAACAATCAAATGAAAGAAGGATTAATAAAATAAGACAAAACAAAAATGGAGCATCATTCTTAAAAGATATTCAAACTACAGAGAATGAAGAAACGAAATTACTTAAACTTCAACAAAAATATGATAAAAGACTTATTGAGACAAATGATTTACCTAAAAGCCAGATTAAAGCACTAATTAATTTATATAAAAAACAAATTAGCGAAATAACAAAGAGTAATGAAAGAAGGAAACAAAAATTATTACAATATAGAAAAAAATTACAAACAGATAATTAGCATTAGGAATGGGATTATAACTCTAAATCCCATTCTTTTTCTCTTTCCTCTTTTTTTATTTGCAGTTGAGGGTCAAGAGAAATATTGGTGTCATTCTCAAAAGTTTTAACAAGTTCTTTTGAATCGCCTAAACTGAATTTCTGACAGATCCATTCTATAAATTTATCAATAGCAAAATAGAATTTATCTATAACTTTATGAAGATGATTATTTTATTTTTCTAATTTACGATATTTGCCTTTATATTCATATTCTAAATTATAAGATTTTTTCTCAAATTCTTCCTCTAATTCTTTTTTTCTGTTATTAAAGTCAAAATCAAGATTATTGCTTTTTATTTTGTATTTATGTTCCAAATTTTTAACAGTATTGTGTAATTCTTCATTATCAGCAAGTAGTTTTTCTCTTTCTTTTTGATATTTTACAGCCTCATCAACAACTTTGGATTGTTTTGAAAGTTCCTTATGAAGTGATAAATTATCTTGGTATAATTCTTTAATTAGATTATCTTTAGGCTTTATTATCTGTTCTAATATTTTTTCATCTCTTTTTATTGAAAATTTACTAATTTCATTTATATTTGGAACTTCTGGCATTTCTAGTTTAATTTCTTTTAAAACTTTCTTAGTATTTTCATAATTTGTAATTTTCTTATATTCTTCAACTGTTGTATTGGTCAAGTGAAATTTGGTCCAATTTATATTTGAAAAATGGTCCACTTTTTCAAACATAAAAATTAGTTTATTTTCCGAATGAAAAATGGTCCATTATTATAATTGAATTTTGGGCCACTAAGTTACATAACCTAACGATTAATTATATAGAAATTTCTTAACGTATCAATACTAAACTGTATTGATAAATCAAGCATTGACACTTATAATAAATTTTTATTTTATCAGTTAAGAGGTTGTTCGAATTATTATGTCATCTAAAAATTTTAATTATAAGTTGGACCATTTTTCACCTACAATTAACAAAACTCACACAACTTTTTCTAAAGTATTGATTTATTAGAAAAATATTATTAAAATAATGTTAATAATAAAATATTTAATTTTTTTAAGTTATCAATCGGAAGAAAATCCGATTTACACAAGATTTTCTATAGTCTCGCAACTTAGCTTACATCAATTTTATCTCTTTTCCAGCTAGAAAATTTATAGAAAAATATTTCATAAAGAATCAATCTTGATTCCTTATGAAATAAAATGGATATCCTCTTTGATCGACATCATCAAGGTTAAGGTTTAATTTTTTTGCTTCATCATCAAGTAGCTTTCTTTCTTCCTCAATATCCAGCTCTATTTTTTTAACTTCTATTTCAATGAAATATCCTAAATTCTCTACCTTATCCAATGCTATTTCATACTTATCATTTTTGTACATGTATATATTTCTATTTTTATGTATCAAAGCAAACGAAATTATATTCAATTCATTAAATATCTTCTTCATTCTATCTATGTCATCAATATTTACTTCATATTCATCGCAATATAAATGTATCTCTTCTTTTTCAGGATAAAAATGTTTATAATTTAATATTTTCTTTTCTCCACGTTCTCTTATGCTTAGCCACTTGTAGGGATATTTTTCCTTTGTAAAATCCTCAAATTTGCTTGTAAAATATTCATCTTTTTGTTCAACTTCCTTTACAAATGTAGCATTTGAATTAAAGAATTTTTTTAATTCGTTAAATTTCTCTTCGTTTATTTTTATTTTGATTTCTATTTCAACATCGTTACTCATCTTTTTGTCTCCTTTATATTAATTTCCGTTGGAACATGATCAGAACCATATATATCTTTGTATATTTTAACGTTTTTTATGTTCTCTTGCATAGACTTACTAACAAAGAAATAATCTATTCTTCTTGCAAACATATTATATCATAATCTGAATTCAAGATTTTTTTAAAATCTCCTTTTTCATACGCAGATTTATATCCATTTACATTCCATGTTAATATTTTCACAAGCCTCATCCTTTCCTTGTAGTCAAAATATCACCTTGGTAATTCTATCATATTAATAGTTTTTTGGGCAATAAAAAAATTAAAATATCCAATAGTTTCCCTTGCTAAGCATAAAAAATTATGTTAAATTAGTAATAGTAAATTGAATTTATACCATACAAAGCTCACGAATGTTTTGAGCATTTATATTATCAAATACCTATGGAATTATTCTTTAACAAAAATTATAGAGATAAATTAAATTCAGATAGTAAAATTCTCTATGGATTTCTATTAAATAGGTTAACCTTATCAGCTAAAAATAACTGGATTGATGAAAATGGTAATGTTTTTCTTATATTTACTAGAAAAGAAGTACAAGAAAGATTAGATTTATCTGACAAAACTGTTACAAAGGCTTTTAAACAACTAAAAGATTGCAAACTAATACACGAAAAAAGACAAGGAGCTAACAAACCAAATCTAATATATGTTGGAAAAATAGACCATGATGAAGACTTAATAAAACTGATTCGTAAAAATTACGAGTCCAGAATCGTAAAAAGTACGACTCAGGACACGGAAAATTTACGACCAAACTATAACAATAATAATTATAACAATAAAGTATAGAGAAGCAGAGGATTTTATAAGAATAACATCTGATTAAAAATACGATTAATTTTCCTATCAGATTTCTAACAAAACTTGAAAAAGTTGTGTCTGATTTATATAAATTTTTTATTGTTTATGTTACAATAAACACAAACGAAATAAAAAGAAAAAAATGTAAAGGTGGATTTATAATATGGTAAAAAAGAGTGTAAAAATATAAAAAACATAGGAAATTTTGAAAATCGAAGGTGAGGTAATAACATGAGAAATGATATTTTGAATTTAAAAGAACAAATAGAACAATATATACCTTATAATGAGCAAGAGGCTAATGATAAACATGTAATGTTGCAATATATAAATAAATTTGATGATGTTTTAACACGAAAAAATGAATTTGGTCACTTCACTGCTTCTTCTTGGGCTGTAAACAAAAATAGAACAAAAGTGTTAATGATATATCACAATATATACAAGTCATGGGCATGGACTGGTGGACATGCTGATGGAGAATCTGATTTGTTAAAAACAGCTGTACGCGAATTAAAAGAAGAAACTGGTGTTGAGAATGTAAAAATTCTAAAGAATGATATATTTTCTTTAGAAATTATATGTGTTAATGGACATGTAAAAAGAGGCAATTATGTGCCTTCTCATGTGCATTTAAATTTAACATATCTTTTAGAAGTTGATGAAAATGAATTACTAAAAATTAAAGCTGATGAAAATAGTGGAGTTAAATGGATTGATATAAATGATATAGAAACTGTTGTAAATGAAAAATGGGTTTTAGAAAATGTTTACAAAAAAATTATAGACAAACTTTAAAAATAAAATAAAACCTGTCTACTTTAGATTGACATTGTTTGCTTTATTATGCTATTATAAGCTTAAATATTGTTAATGGTGGTGGTTACAATGAATGATGAAAAAAATATAGAAATTGTGAATGGCAATGGTGATTTAAACATCTCCCCTGTTACTGATTATATTGAAATCGAGAAACCAAGGCCTAAAATAACTGAAGAAATAGTTATCCCAGAGGAAAAGAAAAAAATTTAAAAAGCACCGTTGTGGTGCTTTTTTTCTATATTGCTTCTTGGTTTGTTTCTTCTACTTCTCCATCATTGTTTTCTTTATTATGTATTTCTAGATTTGATACTGAAACTTCATATGCTATTCTCTTTTCTACAGTTCCGTCTTCATATTTTTTCTCATATTCTCTTGATTGTACTCTACCAGTTACTCTTAATTCTGTACCAACTTCTAGATTTTCACAAAATCTTGCTGTTCTTCCCCATGCTATACATGGTATATAATCTGATTTGTTATATGCTCTATTTACTGCTAATAATATATCCGAAATTTCTCTGCCAAAAGGCGTTTTTCTATATATTGGTTTTTTGCATAAATATCCATCTAATACAACTTCGTTAGATATAATATCTTTTCCAACTGTTATCTCTTCTTCTTGATTTGGTAAAAATTGAACATCTTTTGCAAAAACTGTAAGTATTAATCTACTCTTTTCATTTTGATAACTATTATATGATCTAAATTGTCCATCAATAGAGATTTTATCATTAATCTTTAGTTCAGCATTTGTCAATAGTCTTTCTGATATTGTTATTGGTATAATGTCTTCGCTACCACTTAAACGTGGTACACTTAAATTAAATATGTAAAATTTTTCTCCATATATTTCATGACTAAATACTTTATCACTTGTTACTTTTCCCACTAATGTTAAGCGGTTATTTTCTTCATAATTTGTACTCAATTTGGTTTCCTCCCCTTATTTGTTATGATATTAAAAAATATCTCTCACATTTATTATTATACTACGTTTTTTTGAATTTGTCTACATAAAATTACATTTTTTTCAATATTTTCCATATAGAATTTTAATACACATTATATACATGTTATCATATATGTCTAACAATTCATTTCTTTCTATATTAATTTCCTGCGGTTCAAATTTATTGTTATACATATCTACAATATTTCGTTGTATGCATACAAGCATTTCTTCTTCTGTAATGCTTGAAGCTGTTACTGTCGCTTTTGAATTAAACCCATATGTTATTACTTTTAAATTCAGGTTTTCCACTAATTTAACATTAATATCTGAATTAAGTATTAAATATTCTGCATTTAATAATATACTTTCTAAATTTTTATTAATTAATTCTTTATTTAGAACTATAATTTTAAATTTGACATTTTTAATGTTATCTATATTTTTTTCATTGATAAATATAACATTACTGTTGTTTATATTATGTTTCAGCATCTCTTTTATATATTTCTCATTTTTCTCTTCACTTATAATTCCAATAAAGAACATTTAAAAATCTCCTTAATGCTTATATATACTCTATTATTTCACATTAATTTACATTTATACATTAACTAGTTTTTGTGCTCCATTATTATCAATAATATAATTTTCTTTATATATTAGGTCAGAAACTTTAACTATTTTTAGTCCTTTATTAGTTATATTTTTAATTAACATCTCTAAACTATCTGCCGTGTGTTTAGTTCCATTGTGCATTAAAATTATACTGCCACTTTTTATTTTATCTTGTAGCCTTTGCCACATATCCTGGCCTTCAATTCCTGTATAATCTAATGTGTCTATATTCCACTGTATTGCCAAATGATTTCCTTCTTTTGCCGCATTTATTACTGTATTATTGTATTCTCCGTAAGGTGCTCTATACAGTACGGTTTCAGTTCCTGTAAGATTTTTTACCTTTTCGCTACACTGTTTTATTTCACTAATATTTTCTTCTAAACTTAACTTATTAACATGTGGATGCTTGTTAGAATGGTTAGCAATTTCATGCCCAGCTGCATGAATCTTCTTTACCGCTTCTGGATACTTATCTACCCACTCCCCAACCACAAAAAATGTAATTTTTACATTGTTTTTTTCTAATGTACCTAAAATACTATCTATATCATCCGCATTCCATGCACAGTTCATTGTTAAAGCAACCTTATTTTCATCTGTAATTACATTATATATAGGCAATAACTTGCTTGTTGTCGACGTTATTATTGACTTTTCGTTTACATTTATACCACTCGCAAATGCAAATAACATGCACACTGTAACTATTGAAATTAAATATGAATATATTTTCTGTTTGTTAAGAACAATAAACATAAAAAATATCCTCCTAACATAAGTTAATACAAATATATTCTTCTCATCAAAGTTTATGCATCTTATTATCTTATAATTTTTAAATAATCTGCTTTCTGTACTTTTTCGCTTATATGTTTATCACCTAAAAGCTTTTCTGCCACATGAATAAAATTACATTCGGTGTCTGTTAAATATATTATATCTTGCCCTTTATTTTCACTATTAATATTATTTTCTTGCAAATATGTAGTTAGATTTTGTGCTATTTTCTCGCCAGTGTTTATTATTTCAACACCTCTCCCCATTTCTCTTTTTATGATTTTTTGAAATAGTGGATAATGTGTACATCCTAAAATTAGTGCATCGACATTTTTAATGTTTTTTAAATACTCTTTTACTGTTAATTCAGCAATTTTATTATCAGTCCATCCTTCTTCTGCCATTGGAGCTAGCAATGGGCAACCCATTGTTTTTATTTTTGCTTTTGGCATTAATAACTCAATTTTATTTTGCCATCCATTGCTTCTTATAGTTCCTTTTGTAGCTATAACACCTATTTGTGGTTCCTTATCTCTATATTTATGTTCCAAATATTCCACTGTAGAATTTATTATTCCTATTATTGGTATTGAATATATCTTTTTTACTTCTTCTAATGCTTGACTAGTAGCAGTTCCACATGCAATTACTATTAATTTTACATTTTGCCCTATTAAAAACTCTATTCCTTGTTTTGTCAATTCTATTATACTCTCTTTAGATTTACTACCATATGGAAACCTTTTTGTATCTCCTAAATAAACTATATTTTCATTTGGCAATTGCTTTTTTACCTCTTTAAATACTGTTAACCCTCCAACTCCTGAATCAAACATTCCAATTGGTCTATTATCCACCTTTGCATTCATCCCTTTCATATTGTCATATTTATATATACTCACTGTAAAAATATATTGTTTCTTTTTATTAAAAAATAATAATCATTTTCTTAAATTTAATTTATCAGTTGTAACCTTTTTAAAAATTTTCAAACACTTCAAACTCAGAATCCCCATCATCTTCTATAGTTATCCATTTTTTATCTATTTCTTCCATTATCTTCATAAGAAATTCATTGGCTCTGTCGCATTCTTCTATGCCGACTCCAAATCCTGCCTGCCCAATATCATTTCCACTTAAAAATCTTTCTCTTATCGTTTTTTTGTACTCTCCTCTTAACTTTTCCGAACCTACTATACTTCCTACTTGCTTTAATTGATTTAATTGTTTTAATACTTCTATCTGCGAATCATCTAAATAAATTATTTTATCTATGCTTCTTAATGAGCCCAAATCTTCTACTAGTGAACCTCTAAAATCAGCATCGCCTCCTATATTTTCTAATAAGCCTAATCTTTTTATTTGTGAATACTTAAAATTTGCACTGCCTCCTATGCTTCTTAATGAACCCAAATCTTCTACTTGTGAACCTCCAAAGCAAGCATATCCTCCTATGCTTTCCAATAAGCCTAAACTTTTTATTTTTGGGCCTGTAATGTAAGCATTGCCTCCTATGCTTCTTAACGAACCTAAATTTTTTATTTGTGAGCCTCTAAAATCTGCATCACCAAATATTATTTTATATGGTACTGTGGTTAATTGAGTTTCCGCAAAATTCACATCTCCGAATGTAATTTCTTCTTCACTACATGAATAATATTCTGCTACTACACCCTTTATTTTTTCTAATCTATCTTTTAAGGCTTTTTTATTTGAGTTTTCTCCTCCCTGATTTCTATAATCCTTTTTTAAATAGTCTTCTATAAATTTTGGAACATCTTCTACTTTAAATTCTCCATTATCTATTTTTCTTGCATATTCTATTAATCTTTTATTCCATTCTTCTTTTTCTAGCCATTCTTTACCATTCTCTATATCTTTATTGTTTTCCAAAAAAGATATTGCTACATCTCTATATTCTTCTTCTAATTCTTGTGCATTTCCATTCTTTATTCCTCTTACTTCATCTATTGTATCCCCTCTCGTTTTTACTGCGATATGTGGTTTTCCTGTATTATCTACAAATACATAAAAATCACCTTCTGCTAACTGAGATGATGCAAGTTGTTTTGTACACCATGGTGTATCTTGTACTAATGCCGCTAATTCACTAGCATTTTTTAAGTATTCTTCCGGATTTGTATTTTTCCCTTCAAATTTTATCCATTTTCCTTTTCCATATGTGTCTACTCCATCAAGCATTATTCCACTTTTTGATGCAATTGTATCTTTATATACTTCTACTGCTGCAAAATATAGGTTCGCAAAATTTTTATATTCTTCTATATTTTTTACATTTTCATATATAAATTTTAGTGTCTGTTCATTTAGTATCATATGACCGCCTATGCTTTTTTTCATATCTCTGTTTTTTATTATTGTTTTTTGTCCATTTGATTTATTGTCTTTATCTAACTTATACACTTTTGTTAATGTTTCTCTAAGCATCATACTTTTAAATGCTGGTTCCATATCTAATCCATTTATTAAATCCACTATATGTTTATATTCTTCATATAGTTGTTTGCTAGTTTCTTCTGCTATTTTTTTATATCCCATTTCTGGATTTTCTTCCAATCTTGTTGTATCTTCTCCTCTTGCTTTTAATGCTTTTATTTCACTTTCATATTCTCTTATTACTTCTGGACTATATGGGTCTATTTGCATTGTTGTTTTGTCTAATTTGCTTAACTCATTTAAATATTTTTCTATGTCTTCTCTTATTTTTTCTACTCTATCTTTCCCTTGTGGTAATATTTTGTCTTTTCCATCATAATAATTCAGTACAAATATTTTTTCCCACTCACTCAACTTCATATTTTTTATATTTCCTGTTAATGATAGATTTAAATATCTTTTTTCTGCCAGTTTTTGTTGTACTTCCCCTAAAAATATATCACCAACTTTTAGTCCTTCTTCGTACACAATACTTGAATTGTCTGTCATTATGTCTATTACAATTTCATTGTCTAGTACTCCTGCATTTATTTCTTCTTTTGAATATATGCCCCAATATCTTAATTCATACTCTTTTCTTATATTTGGTAACTCTTCAGCGTTTTTTTCTAATATGTCTTTTTTTACTTTTTCAAATTCAGGAGTTCCTTCAAAAAAATGCAACAATTCATGTTTGTTGGTCTTTTCATAATCTTGGTTTATGCTTGTATTTATATATATTGTATTTCCCAAAGCATACCCTAATGTACTTTCCCCTGTTATGAACTCTGTTCTTATACCAAATTGATTATTGAAATCTATTATTTTTTGTTTGGTTTCTTCATTCATTTTTTAACAGCTCCTTTATCTCTTCTTCTGTTTTTCCTTCTTTTAAATATTGTCTTATTAATTCTTGACATCTTTCATATTCTTCCTTCTTTTCCTCTGGTATTCTAACCATCTTTCCATCGTATGATTTTACTGTTATCATATGTTTCACCTCTCATTTTTATTTTGTATTTCAATATTATCATTTCTCTAAATTAATTTCAATGCATTTTCAAGTGTAATTAATATTCTATACTTTCAAAAATATTCTTGAACAATATCTACAAGCAATAAAATAAATACTTTATTTAAATTTTATTTTTCAACCTCTTAATTATATATCTTGTCTTTTGTAACATTTTGTCATAAAAAGTAACCTTATAAAAAATGCAGACATATAATATATTATAATTTAAAGAAAGGAAGTATAAATTTATGGAATGCGAGAAAAATATGTGCCCTGTTATAAAGTTAGATGGTGTACTTGCTACTGGTAAGCAATTTGACTTAGATATAACATTACCAGAAGATAATAGATCTGTAATTTATGGTGTTGTAAGTGATAGCTGTCACAATCCAGTTTGTGATGCTGTTGTTAAACTTGTGGAAGTTGTTAATGATTGTGGAAAAGAAGAAAGAAGACCTGTGTCTCATACTTTTACTGATGAACACGGTGAATTTGTTTTTGGCCCTCTTTGTGCAAATAAATTTTATGAAATAGTCATCTGGGTTGACGAGGTAAAACATTGTAAAATATGTACTTCTTGTAAGCATGAAGGTAGATGTTTGCAAGGTATAAAATTAGAATGTCCTCCTTGCGATATGCATCATAAAAAACCTTGTGATAAACATGAAAACAATACTTGTGAAAAACCTTGTGATGATTTTTGTGAAAAACACTGTGATAGACCAGAAGAAAAACCATGTGATAAACCATGGGATAAAAGACCATGTAAATGCTTTGATAAACCTTGCTGTAGATAGTTTTAAACCCTACGTCTTTTTATAGGACGTAGGGAATTTTTTGGAGGCGACACCCGGATTTGAACCGGGGATCAGAGTTTTGCAGACTCGTGCCTTACCACTTGGCTATGTCGCCTTTTATTTTATATAAATTATTGCGATACTTTCGTATCGCACTTTTGGAGCGAAAGACGGGACTCGAACCCGCGACATCAACCTTGGCAAGGTTGCACTCTACCAACTGAGCTACTTTCGCATAGCTATTAATTATAATAGCAAATTTATTGCCAAAAGTCAATATATAACCTTTAAAATTTGATAAAAATAATCTTTTATTTCTTTTTTTCTTATAGCTCTTTCTACTAATATATCTATTGTTTGTATTGTTTCCTCTCTCACTTTTACCTTTAATGTTCCTATTTTTTTGTTTGCTTCTACCGGAGCTTCTAAGTACATTAAACAGTTTGCTTCTATATTAATATTATCTATATCTGCATTTCTTATGGCTCTTTTGGTATATTTAAATTCACCTAATTTAATTGTTGCATTTTCTAATATGCCCTTATTAACTATTATTGCTTTTTCTCTTATATTTTTCCATTCTTCAAATTTCTGATTTATTATATTTTCTATGTTCATTACCTTATAATTTTTATATGCATAATTTATTAAATTTATGCTATCTGTTGTTCTTATTTTTTTAGTGTCTGCTCCTAAAACTATTGTTATAATGTCTAATTCTCCCCTTTTGCATGATGTAACTAAACACCTTCCTGCCCCATTTGTAAATCCAGTTTTTACTCCATAAACACCGTCAAGGCTTCCTAATAATTCATTTGTGTTACTTATTACCTTGTTATATCCGTTTATTGTTACATTATATTCTTTTGTTGCAACAATATTCCTAAATTTTTCTATTTTTAGTGCATAATCAGTAATTTTAGCAAGCTCAAGTGCAGTAGTGTAGTGTTCTTCATTATCTAATCCATGTGGTACTGCAAAATGCGTGTTTTTTAATCCCAATTCTTTTGCTTTGGCATTCATTAAGTCTGCGAACTTCTCTACACCATCACCAATATGTTCTGCTAAAGCTATTGCCGCATCATTTCCGGACTCTAACATTAGTCCCATTAATAAATCATTTACTGTTATTTTGTCATTGGTTTTCAAGCCTAATCTTGACCCGCCGGTTCCTGCTGCTTTTTTACTTACTGTAACAGTATCACTTAAATTACCCTTTTCTAAAACAATTAAACTTGTCATTATCTTTGTAGTACTTGCCATCTTTGCTTTTCTATAACCATTTTTTTCATAAATCACTTCCCCAGATGCCCTATCATATATCAAGGCAATTCTAGAACTGGTTTTTGGCATATCAACTTCAGCACTTGTTACCTGTAATATTTCATTTATATTAATATCTTCTTCATCTTCTGTATTTGCCTTTACCATATTAAAAAATAAACATATTATAAGTAATAAAATTATACCGGCTTTTTTTAGCCTTTTTATCTTCATAAAAAATCACCTTTTAAATTATATTTTATAAGGTGATTTTTTATGAATTTTTATGGGTGAGCTTCCTCATTGTCTCGTGCTAGCATACACTCATCTCTTACTATTGCAATCGCTTCCTCTGCTAGTCTTGCTCTTTCTTCCGGACTAATCTCAGGTAAACTTGCATCAATGCAATTATATACTCTTGCTACAATCTCATCTCTACTCAAGTCTTCTCCACTTTTTAAAACCTCTTCAGCTATTAAATTTGCGTTTAAAGTATCCGAAACTTCTCCTTTTTTGTGTTCGTCACTAACACTAATACAATCATTTATATTTATTCTATTTGTTTCTCCTTCTTCTCCTCTTTTATTATCTAATTCGTAACAGATTGTTACTACTTGTTTTCCACTAGCTTTCTCTACTAAATTTTCCACATTTGCATTTATAGTTATATCCTGGTTTCCATTTGTTGCTAATGTTCTTGATATAGAGCGTTTATATCCTAATTGGTCAAGTGATATATTTTCTACTACTGGTTTATATTCGCCATTTTCATCCATTATAATTCCTATAGCTCTATTTGGTTTTGATGGATCGTAAAATCTTCCTTGTAGGTTGGCCTCTATAATATTTCCGTTGATATCAATAAAATTAGTTGTCATATTTTCATTCTTGTCTGTTTCTCTTACTCCATGAACTGGTTTATACCCATCATTTTCTTTATTTACAAATTGAACACTTCCGTCTGACATTGTTAACATTATTGGATAACCTATAGAATCTTGATTATTCAATATACTAATTGCCGTTCTATCTGTTATTACATTTACTCGAACAATTTGTTCTTCATCTACTCCTAAACTTTTTGAAACTTCTACTTTTAATGTTTCTTCATCCATTTGCTCTTGTTTTGTTTGTTTTGTTTGTTTTTCTTGTATGTTTGTATGTTCTTCTATTATTTTTTCTACTTCTTTATTACTTAATCCTTCAATTTCTTCTCCTGGTATTAACTCATCAAATTCATTGTAGTCTAACAATTCGTCAAGTGTAATTTGTCTCTTATCAATTCCTAATTGTTCATATCTTTCCTTACCTAGACTCTCTTGTAATTTTTGTTTGTATTCCTCAACAAATTGTATATTACCATCTTTATCAATTATCCCAATTCTTTCATTCTGCCTGTTAAAAATTTGCTTTTCTATAATTTCTTGTCCATCTTCTATAGTCGATGTTTCAACAATAATAACATCTTCTGAGTACCCCATTTTTCCATCTTTTGCAGGTATTATTGCGCATTGCCTTGCATAGCTAATTTTCGTTTTTCCCATCATTCTTTCCTCCTCTTTACTACTTTTCAATGTTTTTTTTAGTAATTTCTTTGAAGTGTGGGCGATTAAAATTGTCCCTACATTTTTCATAGATTACTTTACACTATTTTCACTACATAGAAAGTTTTAATTCAAAACTATAAGAATCAATTGCATTTTCCTTTTCCACTCTCATTTGTTCCGTATCCTCTTTATATTCTTTAATAATATAAACTGTATCAAAAATAATACTTTCTGTTTTTTCTGTTTCGTCATACCATTTTGTAAATGTTAGTTCATAGGTACGTTTCTGGTCAGGAAAAACAATAACTCCATTCATTGGCAATTCCTGTACGTTTCTTGTCTCTGACCCCATTTTTATAAAGATTTCTTGTGGTTTTGAAGTGTCTGCAATATTTAATACATAATCAGATTTATTGCTAACTGTCATAGTATAAATTTCTCTATCATCCATAACTAGTACTTTATCAACTGTTAATTTCATATATTCGTCTTCAAATAAAGCATCCACCTTTTTTTCTTTTATAAATCCACCTATAGACAAATATAGTTTATCCTCTATGCTTTCAATTGCAACTTTTTCCTCATAATATACTAATTGCTTTTCATCTGTTAATCCTGTTGCCAAAATATCATTTAATATTCTCAAATTATATATATATACATTATCATTAACTGAATAATTCTGTATATTATATATCTTTTTTTGATCAAACACTACTTTTGTATATTTTTCAAAATCTTCTTGTGTTGGATATAAATTTTTCTTACATCCTTCACTTAACATGTTATATGCTTCTTCATATTCTTGGTTATTGCAATAATTTACATATTCATTAAATATCTTGTTTATAGGCTCTTGTAAATCCTTAGGTACTTCTTTATCTTCGTTCATTATAGAAATATGTGGCTCGTATGTGGTAATTGGAATAGGTTCTGTTTTCATATTTCCCAATAAATAATTTATAATAAGCATAATTATCCATAATATTAATACTATACCTGCATTTTTCCATATCTTTTTAAATATTTCTTTTATTTTTATTCTAAAATTAGTTCTAAATTTATAAAACAAGTATCTCCCTCCTATCTAACCTGGAAAGATAACACGTAATCAAGAAAATTATTTTCTTTAATTATGTATTTTTGCTCTTTTTCTATAATCTCATTTGTTAAAAGATTATAAATGTTTACTGTCAGTATATAATATTCTCCCTGTCTGCTCATATCATTGTATTCCACACTCATAAAATCCGGATACTTTTGCTTCACATATTTTTCAAATTCCTCTAACGTAGGAAAATAGTTATTTCTATATTCCTCATAAAGTAAATTATAAGCTTTTTCGTAATTCTTTTCTTCTATATATGTTATATATTTTGAAAAATAATATTGCATTCTTTGCTTTTCTTTCATTTTTTTTACTTCTTTAAGTTCTGTCTCTGCCATCTCCACATCTGTCTTCTTATCTGTAATTTTCTTTATTTCTTCATTTCTTTTTGCAATAATCTCTTCATACTCTTTTTTTACTTTATTGTTAGCATACACAGGAGCTAAAAGTTTGTTTGAAAGTAAGCTTATGTTGACTCCTATTAATATCAATAATACAATAGTTAGCATTATTGCTATAATATCTAGTTTCTTTTTTCTTTTCAATTATAGTTCCTCCTTTACAGGTATAAACTTTATAATTGGTTCTTCTAAATTATCTTTGTTACTTACATACACATTAAACTTTATTGTTATATCTTCATAGTAAATTTCTAGCAAAAATGTAATATATGTGTTTTTGTCTATAATACTATTTTCTACTAATTTACCACTTGTATATTTTTTTTGTGTTATATCATACTTTTTTAATAAATTTACTAATATCTCTAAATCTGCTTCTTCTGTTATTCCAATATTCAATTGTATTTCAGATAAATTCTTTTTATAATATTCAGCAATATTTTCTTTCTCAATATCTTTAGTATCTTGATACAGTTTATTAAAATAAGTTTCTATTAAATTGGTATATGTTGTCAATACATATGTTGTATCTATTTCTCCTTTGTACTTTTCTTTTAAAAGATTATAATTATCAAAATATATTATTTTAATATCTCTATATGAATCAAAATATCCCATTTGTTCTGCATATTGTTGCAATGTGTATGTAGGCGTTTTTTTCATAAAGAACATTATATATATTCCCATTATTATATTTATTAAGATTAATATACTTACTATAATTTTATATTTTGACAATAGTTTCACTCCTTTGTTTATGCAAATTGATCTATTAATACTGATGTATCTATATATTTTTGCGCATCTAATGTATTATGATATTTGTCTCTTAATATTACATTTATATCTTTTTCTGTAGTTGTTGCTATTTGCTGGCCTACATAAACAACATCTCCAATTTTCATATTTGCATTTGTAGAAATATTAGATATATGTATTAAATTTCCTTCATCTGATTTAATAGTTATAGTATTATCATTCACTGCTACAACTTCTCCATTACAGGTTGAGCAAACATTTTCTCCATAATTAAAACCTGTGCTTCCTATACTCCTTGCAGCTATATTCATGCTCAAGTCATCTAAAGTAGATGTATTAGCTGTTGGAATATAGTCTTCTACATCTTCTATTATTCCTCTATTTATATACTTTGACCAGTCATCAGTTCCATATTCATTTGGCTTAACTTGTGAGTTTTCTCCTTTTTCAATAACATTTCCTTCCCCATCTAGTATTACCCAGCCTCTTACTCTATTTCTCCAATCCTTATACATATTTCCTTTTTCAATCATTTCAGCCAATGCTTCCTTGTCTGTTGCTTGGCTGTATTCGCTCTCTTCTTCTAAATCGAAGTTATAGTAAGCTAATATTTCTTTTAAATCCCTTAAATTATATTCTGCTTGTTCTGTTTCTACTTCTTGCAATAATTGAATTCCACTATTTATAGAACTAAACCAATTTATATTTCTTTTATCTGTATAATATGGTAAATTATTTGGGTCAACATTTTGTTTAGCTTTCTCTATATCTTCGCTATTACTATACATTCCTTTAAATATATGATACTTGTTTTTATTAATAAGATCTATAATTTTGGGACATTTGTCTACATAGTACGGAAGCTTTGTTTGCTTAATTCCTGAACTAAAGCTGTAATACACTTTTAAATGTTTATCTAAATCCTCCATAGCAAAATCAGCTATAGAATCGACTTTTCCTTTTCCTTCCTTCCACCATTCCTCTGAAATTATTCTTTCAACAGGTTCTGTTGTCTCATAGCAGTTAATTTCACTATTATCATCTTTAAATACTAAATCTCTAAACCAGTTATTTTTGACACTTACAATATATGGGTATCCCATAGTTCTTCCCTTTTCAATTGTACTGTCCAACATATAATTTACAAATGCAGAACTAAATGTTGTTGAGCCTTTTCCATTATCCCAATTTATTGTAACTTCTTGGTCTTGTCCGTTACCACTAATGTTATTTAATATTTTAGCTTTTACATCTTTTATAACTGTTTTTCCATTTTCCGTCCAGTCAAATTTTCTTATTCCGCTCTTGCTCATAAAAATTAACAACAACTTTTACTCTGTCATTTGCATCTCCTGCTAATTCCATAACAAATTCTGGAGCAAGCGTACCTATGTGTAGACACACTAAAAATTCATATGCCATTCCATATTTTGCAGTCCATGATTCAAGGTTTACCTTTACATGTGTATCACCTTTAGTTACTGTTAAAGTATGTTCTTTCGAATTAAATGCAATATTGTCAAATATTGTATCCCAAAGTCCATCATTTTCATGTCCTTCTTGCACTACCATTCCACCATATGTTCCATTTATATATGACCTAAGTGATGCTACTAAATACTTTCTTATTGGTTCTGACTTTATTTTATTTATTGGATCTTTTTGTTCGGCTCCACTTTTTTCTCCTTCTGCCTCATCCTCAGTAGTATCCCTCTCTATAAGGTCTTTTTTATTAGATGAACCTTCTTCTATAAGCTCTCCATTTTCGTTATACCACTTATTCCACGGTTCTCCCTCATTTTTGTTTGTAGTATTATACTCTGTTTTTACAAAACCCATTCCTACCAAATCATACCCCATTTGTTCTAAATATGATGCTGCATTTTTCACCTGTTCATCATTTATCTTTGCCTCTGCTTGGTCTCCTGTAAATACTGTTTCTAAAGCGTCCCACACACCTTGTAAAAAACCTTTTATCTTTCCTATTATCATATCACCCATAATACTGAAAAAACTTATAATACCTATTAAAAAGATTATCGCTACTATTACAAGTATAGCAATTAAAACTGGTGGAGATGCTGCTATCCCCGCTTTTGCCGCAACTTTTGTTCCCGCTTTTGCTGCAGCTTTTGCCCCCTCTTTTGCTGCCTGTTTTGCTCCTTCTTTTCCTGCTTGCTTTGCTCCTTCTTTTCCTGCTTGCTTTGCTCCTTCTTTTCCTGCCTGCTTTGCTCCTTCTTTTCCTGCCTGCTTGGTGCCTTCCTTTGCGCCTGCTTGTCCTGCTTTTGGAGTTTGCGGTTTTTCTGCTGGTTTTTTATTATCAGTCGGGCTCTGTGGTTCTTTATTATTTTGATTTTTACTATCTTTTTCTTTTTTATTTTCTTTGCTGTCCGGTTTATCACTGTTTTCTTTATCATCTGAATTTTTATCATCTGAATTTTTATCATTTGGTTTATTTTCGTTTTCATTCGGTTTATTATTGTTTTCATTGTCATTATTTTTATCATCATTATCATTTTCTTTGTCATTATCGTCATCATCATCATCGTCGTCGTCGTCTTTATCTTCATCATTATCATCATCATTGTCTTCTTCATCATTTTCATCTTCCGGAGCTTCTTCTTCTTCAGAGCCTCCATCATTCCCATTTTGATTTTTAGGTTCATCATCATCCTCATATTTTGCATTAAGTGCTGCTAATCTTCCCTTTTCAAATCCAGACATATTTTCTTCTTCATCTGGTTCATTTTGTGGATTTTGTCTGTTTCTATCATTTATTTCATTAAGTTTATTATCAATTGAACTATTGCTCATTTTTTTCACCTACCTTTTAATCAGACACATCTGTATTTGGGTCTTCCCAAGGATCTGGTATAGGTTGTTGTCTATATGGATCTACACTAGATTGTTGCAATTTTCTTATTGTATCAGCTATCTTATCATTTGCATCATCTCCATCAACTCCAGATTTTTGATAGCTATTTTGTAAAGCATATAGAGATTTTGCATACATCATCCTGTCATTCCACTGGTAATCATATTCTGTGCTTCTCTTTGTTCTTTTTTTCCATTCTTCTATACTTTCTCCATCTATTTGTTGCATGTCATCTAATTTTTCTGGATCATTTAATAACTCATTTGTATATGCAGTCATTTGCTCATCTGAAAGTCTTGAACTTTCTTGATAATTACAATATGCATTTTTTACAGCCTCTGTTCCTTCTTTAATATTCTTTCTATCTTCTCTTTTCTTTTGTATTATCGTTCCTATTCCATATCCCATCGTTGCGCCCGCTATAGCTCCCTGTCCTGTCATACCGCCTACCATAGCTCCAATTAAGCTACTTTGTACTTTAGCATTGTCTATATATTTTCCTTCAAGAGTTTTTGCTTTGTTATAAAGTTTAGCAACACCTGTATCTTTTACTGTATCTGAAGCTTGTTTAACCACCTGTCCAATTTTTGATCCCTTTATACTGTTTGAAGCACTCTCAATTGCCTGTTGAATTTTTCCTTTCTTTTTGTTTTCTCTTTTATTGTTTCTTAATGTAACATTTGGAGTGTTCTTGTTTCTTGTTCCATTTGTTCTGCTTGCTCCTGATCCGCTTGAGTTTCCAGAACCTCCAGAACCTCCAGAGCCTCCAGAACCTCCAGAGCCTCCTGAACCCCCTGAATTTCCACCTGAGCGATCTTTTGCTTTTGTAACTGGCGCACCAACTTTTTGTGCTTTTCCAACCATACTTTTAATTCCGTTAATTCCTGACATTAATGCCGCACCTGCCATAGCACCTGTTGCAGCTGAACTAGCTTTTTCAAATCCAAATATTTTTCTAACTATACCTTCTGCTTTCATTATGAAAAACATCATCATTACTGACAACAGTATACTTGCCAGCGTCCCTGTACTACATAAATCAATTGCTTGAGAAACAAATACCAAATATATTATACAGTGAAATGGCTGTATTAATATTCCATAAATGAATTCTTTTAACCATGTATCTAATGCTTGTGATTTATTGTCTCCTAACTTGTCTATTGAATAAGTTATAGTTATTAATGGAGCTATTATTATTAAAAATGAAATAGTTAACATACGCTTTATATACATTATTAAAAACATTATTGTGAGTATTACCAAACATATATATACACATAATGCAGCCCATCCTACGGTTGCAAATGGATTCATTGTTTTTATTATTAGCTTGCCTGTAACAGTTACAAAATTAGCAATAGAATAGCTCATTTCTGATACTTCTGCCTTTTCAAATATTTTTACTAATTGACCATTTAAATAAATGGTTCCTCGTATAATAAAATGTAGCATAAACAGTAATATAAGGCTCACAAACCAATTCATTAGCCAGTTTTTATAAACAGCTTTTTTTTCAGCTACTGTTGAAATAGCCATTCTTATGCCTATGTAAACTAAAATACATAATAGTATTATTGCTGCTAGAGTGAACATTGCATAATACCATTTTCTAATATTACTGCGTATTGTTTTAATAGCTTTTCCTCCGGACGGTTCCATTTCAAAAATATTAATATCTGTTAAATTAATTTTATTAAATAATATATGAGCAGGTGTTACAGCTGCGAATTTCCATCCATCTGTAAATCCTTCCGAATATGCTACCAAACTAGTAAGTTGTTGTACTGCATATGGAATTAGAAGCCACTTGACCCTTGTTGTCCATGTTAAAACACCTATAAGTCCATCTACTCCCTTCAAAAGTACATCTGTTGCACCTCGAATAAATTCCATTTCTTCATTAGCTTCTTTACTTTCTTCTTCATCTGTTGCCTTACAACTTATTGTACCAGTTAAAAAATTAAAAAGCATTAAAAATATTAGCATCCATGTTATTAATTTTTTAAATTTCATTTGCATCCACTCCAATTTCTTTATAAATTAATTATCGTGTCTATTAAATCATCCACATTTCCATATAAAGATTTTCCTAGAACTTCTTTTATTTTGTCATTTGCATCTTTTAATATTTCCATTTGTTCAAATACCTCAGCATATCTTTTCATCCCTGCACTATTATGTCTATTCTCTTTTATTCCATTATATATGTAATTTGAAATTGCATCTACACTTTTGTCTCCCGCTTTTTCAAAATCTGCAATTGAAGTTTCATCTACTTCTAATCCCAAATCTTGCATTATATTACGTATTTCATCTGCATTTAGTGAGTTATTCTTCGACTTTTCTTTTACAAGTTTCTTTATTGCTTCTTTTGATGTATTACTTTCAAATGCTTCTTTCATTTTTTGTTTTAATTCTTCTCTTGTTGCATCATCTAGGGCGTCTTGAATTGGATTTGTATCATACTCGTTTTGCCTTTTTTCTTTATCTTCTTGTTTAAGTTCTTGTATTTTTGCGCTTATTATCATTTCTGCTTGTCTAGCTGTGCAAACCGCCTCGTTTCCAGCTTTTACTTTTTTATCTTCTTTTTTCTTGTCTTTTCTATTTATCTCAACTTGTTCTAGCAGTTCATCTGTTAATCCTAATGTAAGTGCAGAACTAGTTATATATGTAAGTTTATATCTTTTTATTTGCTTGTCTTGATATTTTTTTATAAAATCATTTATTTCGTCTTGTGAAGGTTCCCTTCCATTGTTCTTCTTTTTATAGTCTGATATAAATTTATCCATTACCTCTTTAGGTGGTTGTTCTTTGCTCAATGCTTTTTTATACCCCTTTATTGATGCATTAAATCTTTTAAGTCTTCCTCCTCCTACAACACCACTAAATAGCATAGTCATTCCTACTTTGGGACTTACTGCCATAAAAGGTATTGCTAATGTTGCATTAACATATTTTGTTACTATTGTAGCTCCAGATTTAATATCCTTACCAACATATTTCATTTGATGTTTTAAGTTTTTCTTGAATTTTTCAACATTTACGCTGGCTTCTGCTCTTGCAACACCTGCAGTTCTTCCCATTATTTTTTTACTTTGTTGTTTTGCTATCCCATAATTTCTCTTTGAAGATTCAAATCTCTGTTTAGCTTGTGCTGCTGTTTGTCTTGCCATTTCTAATTCTTGTCTTCTTCTTTCTATATAATTATTATCAATAAAATGATTTCCCATTTGGCTTGATTGAAGTACTGCTCCTGTATAGGCGTTTTTAGCTGCTTCTTCAGCTCTCCTTGCCCTTGCATATGTTTCTCTCGCCTGATTATAGTCTTCTCTTGCAGGCGTTTTTATTGCATTACTTTCTTCCCTATCTGCTTTATATGCATTTTTATATTTTGTACCTAATAGTCCTGCAGTTCCTACTAACTCTGCTGCTTTTGTTGCTGCGCTTCCTGCAACTTTTCCAACACCAGATATATATCCTTTTACAACTTTTCCAGCAATTGATGCTCCTGTTATACCAGTTATTGCTCCTTTTAAGGTTTGTGATGCGATATCACCAACATCGCTACTTCCGCCTTCTATTCTAAATATCTTTCTCATTATTTCGTCTGCCTTAAGCATAAAATTAAATGTTACCAATATTAATACTATATTAGGTATTAAATCAAACCCTCCACCATTTCTAATTATATCAAATATAAATCCTATAAATATTGCATAAACTATAGCATGTATCATTTGCAAAAAAACATTATATACATATTCTTTCATCCATGCACCTAAGGATTGGGATTTTCCATCTTTTATTTTGTCTATGGAATATGCTATCGCTATAACAGGTGCAATAAGAGTTAATATTGCTAAATTAAGCAAACGCTTAAAATATATTAACAAAAACTTAACTGAATATATTACTAATGCAACAAATACAATTGTACCTGGTATTGACGCAGAAGCTTTTAACTGCATAATCATTCCAAATAGCTCTGTATCTAAATTTGCAAGGTCTCCAGAAGCCATTGCCATTATGTCTAAAATAGACTGGTTTATGTATATAACAGCTACCATGAAAAAATGTAAAGTAAACAATATTACAACACTAAGAATCCAATTTTGTAGCATACTTTTATACTTAGCTTTACGCTCTGCAATTGTAGAAATTGCCATTCTTATTCCAATATATATAAGTGTTAATAGTAATCCTATTGCACAAACAATAAATAGAGCATAATACCATTGTGATATTGTTTTTCTTAATTTATATATAATGCTACTTGAATCTATTATTTTTCCACCCGCTTTTTTAAAGTTAAAGAAATCTATATCCAAAATTGGTATTCTATTAAATATTATATCACTAATATCTATTAATCCATTTTCTGTTGTTTTTAATCCTCCTTCAATTTTAACCACAACATTATTTATTACCTTAGCAGCTATTCCTACCCAACCTACTACTTGTATTTTTATTGCTAAAAAGCCTATTCCAAGTAAATAATCTAAGATGCTACTTAATACCTCAAAAAGTTTTTTTAAGAAACTTTCATGATAACTTACTTCTAGTTTTTTTGGTAAACCATTATAGTAAAAAAAGTCAGCTTTACCCCAGTCTCCATTTTGTTCCTGAGAAATATCATATTCATACTCTGTCTGTGGCTCACTTGGCTCTGATGGATTTGAAGGGTCTGTTGGAACTGAAGGGGTTGATGGATCTGTTGGATTTGAAGGGTCTGTTGGAACTGAAGGAATTGATGGATCTGTTGGAGTAGTTCCACCTACTTCTCCTGGGAAGGTTATAGAAGCTATTGTAAAGTGTTTATTATAATATACTCTATCATTAACACACCTGTCATATATATCAACCGCTTTTGATTCACTAATACGTATTATTATTGCATTTTTAGTTACTAATCCATATGTACCACTTCTACTACGATCTTTTTCTGTACCTATACCTATGTTAGGGTTACTTGTTGAGCCCACACCACAATCTATTACCTTTACATATTCATTGTTTACAGATCTATTAAACATCATAACATGTCCTTTTTCAACTATGATGTCACCTGCCCTTAATTCACTATTACTTATCCCTTGCAATTTTCCTACATATATGCAACCACAAGAGCAGTTATTTTTATTATGGTTTTTGTCATAATGTATACGCATATAGCTAGTAGAACAAGGATAGTTTACTGCACATAAATCTATATTTGCAGTATATTTATATAGAAAGCTTATAAATGAAGAACAATCAAATGCTAGTTTATGGTTAGAGGTTATATACCAATCACTTTCAACTTTCCATCCACCTCTGTAAAACTTAGTTGCCATTTGTGTACTTCTCTTTAAGAAGTAATTATATGCTGTAAGTCTTTGATAGTTCATGCTATACATAATTAACTGTTTTTGATTAGAAGTATATGACGAGTCCTGATAATATTTATTATCTTTTGCACCTGTAATGTCTCCATATTTCACATTATTAGCTGCATTTGTAAAGCTTATTGCAAAATCTCTTATCCATTTGCCTACTTCTATTTGCTTTTCCTCATCTGTTAATTCATATCCTGGTATACTTGCTTTTGATATTGAAACAGTATTTAATAGAGACATAATTAATAAAATGATTATTTCAATTATAATAATAGTTTTTTTAATAATTTTCATGTAATTATGCCTCCTTTCTGCATCTTTTATTCTTCATAACCTTCTTCTATTTCTGTCTTATCGTAATATCTTTGAGTTTCTATCTCCCATATTCCGCCTTCTTCTTCAAAATGTGTATATTTAGGTAATTTGCTAATATCATTTTTTATGTCTTGTACAGTTAAACCTTTTCTTATTTCTGCTGTATAGTTATTGTCATAAATCATTCCATTTGCATTTGATACATTAAATTGAATTTTAATTCCTTTTAATGTATATCTTAAGTCAATGTAATTAGTGCCCCAGTCATATATATCATAGTCTGGCCATATATCTGTTACCCCGTTTACAAAATCTTTTATATTTTTATCCCTTTCAAATTTTTCTATTAGTGTAAAAAAGTCTTCTAAATTTTGATATTCTTTTTCCACTCTATATACTGAAATATCTTCTTGAGTAAAAAATATGTATATTTCACTACTCTTGTATCCCATAATTCCTATGGTTGAAGAACCATATATTGGTTCTCCCAAGATTTCTTCTATTTTGTTAAGGTCTGTTCCTGGTTTTATATTATTTACAACTGATTTATTGTATTGTTTTGTAAAAACTATATTAAAAACCTTTTTATATACTGTTCTTATTTCTAATCCTTTTTCCGTAAAGATTTCATAAGTTCCTATTTTGTTTTTTTGTACTTCTATATCTAGCTTATTTCTTCTCCATTCGTTTTTTATTAATTTATTTATCTCGTCTGATTGTATATTTAAATCTGTTTTAATTACTCCTTCTATTTGTGCTATAGCTGTTTCTCTTCTTTTAATATTCCAATAATTCGTTACTCCATTTACTGCTATAGTTGTTACGGTTTGCTGTTTAGAATTACAAAACACACTTAAAGTTATTTCGTTTTCCTCATCTATAACTCTGAAATTATTGTATTTTTGTACATATGCCAAAAGTACTATCATATTTGTGTAAAACTGTTCATTATCTTCTTCTTCTGTATATAATGGTTGATTAAGTTTAACATATATGTCTGCAAGATATTTATCATCAGATGATTTAGTTTGTTTTATAAATTTAACGCCTTTAAATACTAATACCTCTTCTACTGTATTAAAGTCTTCCTTAGAGTTATATTCTTTGTTAGCATAATATTCCTCTGTATTCTTTTTACGTTCATTTTCTTTAAAAACATAATATGTAATAGTTAAGATTATAATAAGCAAAATTGCTAAAATTACAATTATTTTTTTTACTTTTCTTTCTTTTTCCATATTATTTCTTATTTTTTACCCTTTCCTTTTTTTAATGTTAAACTGTCTTCAATTGTTGCACTTTGTGACATCTTTAATATTTTTCTTATAATTTTTTCGCCTCTTCCAACACCTATTAATAGTAATATTGTAAATAACGGAATCTCTCTTATGATATTGGTTGCAAATCCCATTAACACAGCATATAAAAACAAATGCATTGGTTGTAACATGACATTCATTATTAGTTCTTTAAGTAGTATTTGAAAAGCTTGTGCTTTTCCATCTCCAACTTTATCAATTGAATATGTAACTGTTACTAGTGGTGAAATTATTACTAAAAAGCTAATCACAAAAAACCTTTTTAAATACATTAATAAGAATTTTATTTGGTAACACATTAATAGTATATAACACAAAAAGTTTTCTAATGGCTTCCATCCTCTTGGTTTTAGCAAAACCTGTCCAAGTGAGTCAAATATTAATAAATCTATGTTTTTTATGTCTTCTCCACTTAGTACATTTTCTATAATACCATTTAAAATTACTGTCAGCATATCTACTAATATTTTTCCAACAAAGAATATTAATCTAATTATAAAATGCATTGCAAATAATAATACTATACTCTGAAACCATGCAATAAGTTGGCTTTTATATTTTGCTTTTTCATCTGCAACAGTAGACATTGCCATTCTTATACCAATATATACTAATACTACCATATTTAAAATTATTGACATTACCCAAATTGCATAATACCATTTTTGTACATTCTGTTTTATTACATTGTTTGCTTTATTGGATGTCTCTGCATTGAATATGTTTGCATTTACTAAATCAATTTTATCTGTTAGCATACCCTGTATGGTAAACCATGGTATTAATAATGTACCTTCTTTTACGGTTGATGGAGCTACAATTGTGACTAAAATTCTTACTGTATATACAAGTGGGAAGAAAATAATTACTATAATACTTGCTATCCATCCGCCAAAGTTCGCCTTTTCATTTACTTCTTTATCAGTTGAACCATCCTCTGTCGGAACGCTTACTGTTCCATCACCCATAATTTTATCAACTGTTTCTTTGCCTGCTTTTTCGTCTTTACTTGATGTCACATCACTATAATTGTCTCCATTTTTTCCCGCCAATATATAATTAGGTAAAAGGGCATTTATTAAAATAGTGAATACTAATATAATAGATATACACTTTTTCATATAAATCCCCCTTTCTGTTTTTTAATTATTTCCTCTTAATTTATTCATATTTGTTTCAACAAATTCAAACTCTTTGGCTGTTGGTTGAATTGCTATTATCGCAGTATCCTCTCCAACTTTTAGTAGTCCTTCTCCTCTATTACATGTTGTTAAAAAGTATGCTTCTCCTTCGCTTAGTTTAAACACTTCTTTTATATATTGAATCTCTGATTTATCTTGTGCTAAAAAAAGTTTTGTATCTGATGATGTAAGTACTGCTTGTACCTCTGGTTTTTCATAAAAGTCTTGAAATTTTTGTGACATAACTGCTAATGAAACATTTCTTTTTCTTGCACGTCTTGCCATTGTATTTAAAAAGTCTACTGCCTCTGGGTATGGCAAAAGCATCCAAGCTTCATCTATTAACACTCTTTTCCTTTTTGCTTTTGATCTGTCTTCACTATTTTTCTTAACATATTTTTCCCAAATCCAAGATAGTAATATTTGTTGTGCAAGTGGTCTTGCAAATCTTTCTTCCAATTGTGATATGTCCAAATTTATAAATGGTACATCATCTAATAAATCAAATGTAGATTGTCCATCAAAATATGCCATCTGTCCATCATATTCTCTTATGTATTGTTTCATAACTTTTATTAAATAACTATAATGGAATCTATAATCTGGGTTATTATTCTTTTCAGCATTTTCAAGTATTCTTTTATACCATGAACCTATTGTTGGCATATCTTTTTTTATTTTGACTTTATCATTTGAATTTTTATATAAACTATTTACATCATTTGTTATTCCACAACGGGTATATTCTTCTGCTATTGCTTCTGCTATTATTTGTTTTGTAAGTTCGTTCACTTCTTGGCTTCTCGTACTACCTCTTGCCATTGTTAGTAAAGCTTGCGTTACGTCTTCTACTTTATTTTCTATACTTAACATCTTTCTTTCTTTACCTGTTATTTCATCTTTAAATGTTTCTATTTCAACATCAAATAAGTTTATTATTGTCTTTGAATTAGGACTTATTGTAACATTTATTCCACCAAGTGCTTCTGCAACTACCCCATACTCACCTTCTGCATCTAAAGCCAAGCTTTCTATTCCCATTAATACTGATGACCTTGCAGTTAAAGTTTTTATTGTAACACCTTTACCAGCACCAGATTTTCCAAATATAACCATATTGTAGTTAGTAAGTGTCGGACTAAAGTTATCAAATAGTATTGGAAGTCCTGTTTGCCTATTAAATCCTAGTGGTATACCCTGCTCGTGTCCTATATCTGATGAAAAGAATGGAAATACTGTAGACATAGACCTTCTATCAAATGTATGTGTTTCTTTAACTTTATTTTCACAAAATGGCATATTAGTTTGAAAAGCTTCTTCCTGCATTGCCCATGCTGGTCTTAAACCTATCAATGTTTTAGCCATTTCAGCCGAAAGCAACTCCGTCTGTTTATCCAGGTCTTCAAGGCTATATGCAAATAACGTACATGTCATTGACGTTTCAAACAATTTATTAAAACCTGCTGCAATCTCGTCTCTTAGTTCTTCTGCCTCTATTCTTTTTTGAGCCAATATTCTTTCTCTATTAATATCTCCTCTATCAAGTGCAACAACTCTTTCTGATTCCAATTCATTTATTGTTCTATTTAACTCAGTTTGAGATATGTTTTCTGCTATTGGGTTTATAAAAACTGACACATTAATATCTCCAAAAGTATACATTCCTCTCAAAAATTCTGGGAAGGTACACATTCTTGGTATTGTTGCTACTATCATGCTTCTGGCATATCTTGTTTTGCTTGTTATTATTTCTAAATGGTTTAACTGGCTTGCATCTATTCCCGCTGGGGCTATCAAATCTTTTAGAGTCCTCTTATTCTTTTCTAAAAAACTTTTCTTTTCTTCAATTTGCTGTTCATCCAAATTAAATTCTTCTTTTCGTTCTTGTACATTTTGTTTTTTAAATTTCATGAATTTTTCCTCCTCTTTTCTTATGTTATTTTCCTTCCTCCGTAGTTACTGGTTTATCTGTTTTTGGTTTTCTGCCCCTTTTATTAATTTGTTCTTTTGTCTTTTTATATAATTGATTCGTCATTTGATGTTTGTGTTCTTCCGCAAGTTCTTGTGCCCTTTTAATTATTGCTTCTTCCATTTTTTGTTGCTCTTCTCTTATTTGTTCATCAGCTTTTTCTATACTTTCTGTTACCAAGTTGACTGCTTCTTCTTCTATTTTTTCATCAATTAATTCTGCTTTTTTCTTTAACACATCTTTTCCGGTTGTGTACAATGAATCATATTGAGTTTGTATTCCTTTACTAAATGGTAGCATGTTTGCATCATCTCTATTATATGCTACATATAGTAACTCTGCTAATTCTTCCGAATCAAGTATTCTTCCAGTTACTCCTGCTGAACCAATTGCTCTTAGTACCATTTTTGTTCTTGTATACAATTCTGAGAAAAATATATTATCTGCTTCTTCTTTATTAAATTTGTTATTTCCATTAAATTCGCTTGTATAATATGTAACAATTATATATGTTTTTTGTTTTAACACATTTTTGTTAAGGCTTAATCTACTCACATAATTTGTTATATCTGCTCCATATTCCAATACATTTGTCTTTCTTTTCAATTCAAATCTCAGCTTTTCAATTGTTCTTGTATCTCTTAACGCCTCAGCTTGATTTATTTTTCTTTGTAATATTTTTATGTCATTTTCTATTACATGTATTTTAGATTTATATTCATCTACTATATTTTCAAGATTTAAGCTTTGTGTTTGAACATATAATTGTATTGGAAATCTTAAGGTGTTTAAAAACTGAACAAATCCCTCTTCTACAGCCACTTTTTCTTCTTCTGAAAGCAAGTCATAATTTACACCTTGACATTGTATAACCATTAAATATTGCGTTCTTCCATTTCTTATTATCATATTATTTTTTATTTCATCAAAATTCAAGAATTTTTTTACATTTTCCATTCTTATTCCTGATGAACTCTTCGTAGATGTAGACTCCGAATATTCTTCATTATTCTTTTCTTTATTCGACTGTTTCTTTTTTATTTTTAGAAAATATAGTATTATTGCACATACCACTATTAAGAATATTAATATGAATAATATACTTACTAACATTGTTAAAACATTGTCCATGCTTACTTTTCCTCCTTTGTATATGTATATATCTTCTTGTTCTTTTTGAATTTTATATATCTTAAAATTATCTCTCCCAATGGAATACCACCTATTTTCTTTGTTATTGGTATTTGTGCAATAACTGGCACATTAAATCTGCCAATAACAAAACCAATAAGTGCAAAAAATATTATAAATCCAATCCCTAGTCCTTTTAATTTTAATAGAGAAAAAAAGTAAAAGAACAGAAGGCCAATTAATACTCCAGCCCCTGTTGTTGCTAACGATTTTAATGTAAATATTACTAGAATTCTTGTTTCTCCTCTTAAATTACGTGGTACATTATATGTTCCCATATTATTCCTCCTTAATATCTTAAAGATATTTTTGTTCTCTTTTGTTATGCAATTCTACCATACTCGTCATTATTTATAACAACTTGTGAGGTAGTTATAATATCGTCCATAAGATCATATGTTAATTTCCAAATTGTATATGCTCCTAATATAACTACTGCTGAAATTGCAAGTCCTATTAGTTGTCCTTTTATTTTACCTTGTTCTTCCGGACTTGCAGTTATAAATTTAATTCCCATTACTACTCCTACTACAAATAATACTACTAATCCCACCGCAAATAGTATTTGAGAAATTGGAGCAATTGCGCTTGCAATGTCATCCGGATTAAATATTTGTTCACCATTGCGTGCCGCTATAAACCAATCCCTTGCCTCTTTTACTATATCTACACCATATGATATTTGAAACGGCTGTATAAGTATAAATAGTACAAATAATATTAAAATAATTCTAACTAACATTTTGCTTTTCATAATATCACCTCTATTTTACACTATTATATATATAATAACGTTTTTCTACATATTTTTCAAGACTTTTATCTATGTAATATAAAAAATATATTATCGTTATTTTTTTGTAATAATTTTCTTTATTCTTCTACGGAAATAATATTTTCAGCTTTTGCTATACTATACATTAATTCCACTTATGAATGAATTTATTATGCCCAGCACTGTACTAAACCCAAATAGAATAACTGCTCCTATTACATATGCCATTAATTTTTCTTTAATTGTAGCCTTATCATTTGTAGACGAATACATATATCTTATTCCAAGTATCGTAAGTGTTATTAAAGCTACCGCATATCCAATAAGTTGTGTAACATACAACACTTTTCCTCCCATCTTTCTTATACTTGATGCAGAGCTATTATTTTTATTCCAAAGATTTCTCATTGACTCTGTAATGCTACTTGCATATATGCAGTTGCATAAACAAAAGGTTACTAATATTGTCACTATTAAAATTGCTATGAACTTTTTCATATTTCTCACCACCCATTTACGTGAATTAGTTAATGTAGGTATTCTTTAAACTTTTTTTGATTTGAATAATTATTTCTAATAAAAAAAAGCTATTAAAATTAATAGTTAATTTTAATAGCTTTTTAGTGCATTTTATTATTTTCCTTCTACAAACTTTTGAATAACAGAAAGTAATGCACTGGCTCCAAATAATAGTACGGCACCTACTACATATACTGTCATACCTTTTTTGTAGTCTGCTTTTTCATTTGGTGATGCTGCAACATATTTAATACCAAGTATTGTTAGCATAATTACAGCAACTGCCATACCAACTATTCTTACAATGGTTAATATTTGTCCTGCAGTATTTGTTACCTTTTCGCCAGCAGTTCCTGCAGGTTTCGGTTCTATTGGTTCAAATCCAGTTGTTGCCCTTACTATTGTTGTTGATAAAGTAATTAATGCTATAGCAATAAGTAAAACAGCAATTATTTTTAAAGTTTTATTTTTCATATTTTCTCCTCCTATAATAAATTATAATAAAATTAACTATCTAATTAAATTATAACTGATTTTCGTTAAAAAATCAAGCTTTTTTGTCATAATTTGTCAATGTAACCATTTATTCTGGATCGTAGTCTCTGCAAGAGTCATTGCTATCATGAAGTTTTCCATCTTCGTCACAATACTTTCCATCATATTTGCTACAATTTCCGCATCTATCACTCATATATAACACCCCCATTGGCTTTCACCCATATTTTAACATTAAATTAATAATAGCACTATTTTCGCTTCCAGTCAACATTTTTCCAAAAAAAGTGTTAATTAGCGCCTTTTTCTATCTTTTTTGTTATGATTTTTAGTGCTTTTTCTCTTGGCAACATAACTACATGTCCACAGCCTATGCATTTTAATTTAAAGTCTACTCCTACTCTTGTTACTTCCCATTCTTTGCTTCCACATGGGTGTTGCTTTTTTGTTTTTACTATATCGCCTATATTGTAATCCATTTTATTTCATCCCTTTTTATTTTACAAATAATGCTATTCTTTTTTCTATGCTTGATCTACCAAGAACTTGCATTATTTCATACAAATCTGGTGTTTGTTGCCTTTTAGTTAAAGCAACCCTTAATACTGTGCTTATGTCTCCCACATGCCCTTTCCAGCTTTCTGGATTCTGCTTATATTCTTTAACTTCTCTTGCATATCCCATTTCTTCTGCTAAATCTTTGATTTTATCAAACCACGTTTGTTTGTCATCATTAAAGTTAAAATATTTTTCTATGTACAGTTTTAAGATTTTATTTATTTCTTCTTTATTGTCAATTTTTGCAAACTCATATTTTCCTTCATCCTTTAAAAATTCTTCATCATACATATATATAATAGAATTTTTTACATCTGACCATTTAGAGATGTCTTTTCTTGGTTTTGCATTTCCTCTTTCTATTCCTATTATTTTTAATGCATATTCCTTATTTTCAAGAAGTTTTAATAATTCACTATCATATTTTGTAGCCCAACTTGATGTTTCATTATATACTTTTTCTGCATCAAATCTTGATATTATTGTTTTAGATATATCCAGTAACTTAACCATATCAAAAAGTGCTCCACTTACACCCATTTTGTTAAATTGCAACTCAAATTCTTTTAAATCGACTAAAGGATTAGCTTTTCTCCAACTTTCAAAATTTGAATTTGCTATATTTAGCAAGTATTCGCAAACCGCTTCTGGTGGAATTCCTTGCTCATGGTAATAACTTACTGCCGCCTCTGGATCTTTTCTTTTACTTATTTTCCTTTTGCCACCCTCATCCATTTTCATAAGTGGTGCAATATGGGCATATCTTGGAGCTTTAAATCCTGCTGCTTGAAATAATTGTAAATGTAATGGTACAGAAGATAGCCATTCATCTCCTCTTATAACTACTGTTGTTCTCATTAAATGGTCATCTACTAAATGAGCAAAATGGTATGTTGGTAATCCATCAGCTTTTATAATTACTATGTCTTGATCGTTTTCTGGGAAGTCAACTTTTCCCTTTATTAAATCTTGATGTCTTATCTTTTTTTCTTCATTCCCTCTTGATTTAAAACGAATTATATATGGTTCTCCAGCTTTTATTTTTTGTGCTGCTTCTTCTATTGGCAAATTTCTGTACTTTGCCCATACACCATAATACCCAGGTCTTATTTTTGCTGTTTCTTGTTTTTCCCTCATCTCTTCCAATTCTTTTTCTGTTGCAAAACAAGGATATGCCAAATTATTTTCAATAAAATATTTTGCATATGCTTGATATATTTCTTTCCTTAAACTTTGTTTATATGGCCCATATGCGCCTTTTTCCTCTTGTTCATTTAGCATTCCTTCATCAAAGTCAATTTTAAAATCTTTTAAGGAATTTACAATTCCTATTGTCGCATCTTGAACCTCTCTTTTTTGGTCTGTATCTTCAATTCTTAAAAATACTACTCCTTTTGTTTGTTCTGCCATTTTCCATGCAATTTGAGATTGATATAATCCGCCAATATGTACATACCCCGTAGGGCTTGGTGCAAATCTTGTAACTATTGCTCCTTCTGGTAAATTTCTTTCTGGATATTTTTCCTCATAATATTTTATATCTTTTGCATTTGGAAAAATCAAATTTGCTAAATCTTTATAATCCATTTTACTCTCCTTTTATTGCAAGGAAATAACTATGTACTTCCTTGACACTCTAATTTTATATTGTTATATTTCCATAATTACTGGCAATATCATAGGATTTCTTTTTGTTTTTTGGAAAATATAATCTCTTAAGTTATCCTTTAATGTTGATTTTATTGTTGACCAATCTCTAATACGTTTTTCTTCGCATTTTTTTACTTCTTCTCTTATTACTCTTTTTACATCTTCCATTAAGTTTTCTGACTCTCTTACATAAACAAATCCCCTTGACACTACATCTGGCCCAGATACTATTTCCCCTGTCGAAGAATCCATTGTCATTACTATTACTATTAATCCGTCTTGTGATAAATGTTGTCTGTCTCTTAATACAATATTTCCAACGTCTCCAACGCCTAAGCCATCTACCAATATTTTTCCTGATGGTACTGAATTTGTCAATTTTGCTTCTTTTTCGTTAAGTTCTAAAACCCTTCCATTTTCTAGCATAAATATATTTCTAGGATCTACTCCAACTTTTCTTGCTGTTTCCGCGTGTGCTCTTAATTGTCTATATTCTCCGTGTACTGGTAAAAAGAATTTTGGTCTTACCAATGAAATTATCAATTTTTGTTCTTCTTGGCAAGCATGTCCTGAAACATGTATGTCCTCTAATGAGCTGTAAATTACTTCTGCGCCAATTTGCATTAAGTCATCTATTACTCTTGATACAAATTTTTCATTTCCTGGTATTGGAGTTGCAGAAATTATTACTAAATCATTTGGTGTAATTGAGACTTTTTTGTGCTCTCCAGATGCCATTCTTGTTAGTGCAGACATTGTTTCGCCTTGACTTCCCGTTGTAATTATTACCAATTGTTCATCTGTATAATTTTTTATCATATCTATATCTATAAATGTATTTTCTGGTACGTTTATATATCCCAATTCTTTTGCAGTTTCTATCATATTAATCATACTTCTGCCACAAATTGCAACTTTTCTATTATATTTAACAGCCGAATTAACAATTTGTTGAACTCTGTGGACATTTGAAGCAAATGTTGCTACAACTATTCTCTTTTTTGTGTTTAAGAATAGCTTATCAAATACTTCTCCTACTGAACTTTCTGACATTGTATATCCTTTTCTCTCAGAGTTTGTGCTATCTGAAAGCAATGCCAAAACGCCATTATTTCCTAATTCTGCGAGTCTTCCAAAATCCATAACCTTTTCATCTATCGGTGTATAGTCTACTTTAAAGTCTCCAGTGTGTATTACTGTTCCAACAGGTGTATGAATTGCAAGCATTACAGCATCTGGAATACTGTGTGAACTTCTTATAAATTCCACTTTAATATTGCCAAAGTCTACTGTTTCGCCTTGATTTACAACTGTTAGCTTTGTACTTCTTAATAATTTATGTTCTTCCAATTTATTTTCTATTAAGCCTATTGTCAATTTTGTTGCATAAATTGGTATATTAATTTGTTGCAATATATATGGTATAGCTCCAATATGATCCTCGTGTCCATGTGTTATTACTAAACCTTTTATTTTTTCTTTATTTCTTTCTAAATATGTTACATCAGGTATTACTAAATCTACGCCAAGCATATTGTCTTCTGGGAACTCTAGTCCACAGTCTACTAGTACAATCTCATTTCCATATTCAAAAACAGTAATGTTTTTTCCTATTTCTTCTAACCCACCAAGTGGAATTATTTTTAAATTTTCTTTTTTAAATTCAAACTTTATGCTTTCTTTTTTATTATTACTTCTTGCCTTTTTATTTTCTGTTTTGTTTTCCTCCCCTCTTTTATAGCTTCTTCTTTGTGGTTTTCTTTTTTGCTCTTTATCCTTTTGTTCTGTTTCAATTGTCATGTTTTTATATCTCCTCCTTATTTTTTATCAAATTTATATACTAAAAAATAGTTTATCCTTTTCTAAACTATTATAATTACAAAATATTTATATTTAATTTTACAATAGAAATCAAATATGTTTATATTATTTTCCGCACAAACCAAACATATTTTACCACTTTAAATATTTAATATTCCGATTATACTTTAATTTTATATATATAAATCTCTTCTTTACCATTTTTGGTAACAACTGTTACCTATTATACACTTTTTTCTTTGCATTGTCAAATTTAAAAAAGATACAGCTTTTGCCATATCTTTTATATGAATTCATATAATTTATATAAATTTCAAATCTTATTTTTTATTTACTAAGTCTTTTAAAGCTTTTCCGGCTTTGAATACAGGTGCTTTAGATGCAGGTATTTTTATTTCTTCTTTAGTTTGTGGGTTTCTTCCCTTTCTAGCAGCTCTTTTTCTTACTTCGAAAGATCCAAATCCAACTAATTGAACTTTATCACCTTTTACTAAAGATTCTGTAATTACATCTACGAATGCATTTACTGATGCTTCAGCACTTTTTTTTGTTTCTCCTGTTTTTGCAGCGATTGCTGCGATTAAATCAGCTTTGTTCATTTAAATTACCTCCTAAATAGTTTGTGTTTATGTAGTGCTTTGAAATGCCTACTAAATCTTATATTCGCCAATTTTTACTAAAATCCTTCTTTTTTTTTATTATTTTTTTGTTCAAACCTCATTCTCTCTAGGAAAAGCTGGTTTTTTTTACCATTTATTTTACAATGTTCAATCCTCTGTTATCTATATATACCAAGCTTTTCAAGCAATTGGTATATCTTTTGTCCATATGGAATCATGAAAAACTCTTCTTTTGATAAAATTTTTAATACTACCACTGATATCGCATAAATTATCACAGCAAATATAATTGCTATTAGTGTTGCCAAAGCTTGTGATATTATTCCTAAAAGTACATTATATATGAATAATGAACAAATTGACATTATAATTGTTGCAATTATCGGTTTTATTAAAAAGTTTCCAACCTTTAAATTCAATGTTACATTTCTTCTTAATGTAGTAAATGCTATTGAAAAAGCTACCATATGACATACTACAGAACCAATAGCAGCTCCATTTGCCCCAAAAGATGGATTTGAAACTAAAAGTAAATTTATAACCAGTTTTGCTAGCATTCCACACCCTAATGAAATTGCAGGCACCATAACTTTCCCAATTCCTTGCAAAGTTCCATTAATAGTTTGGTCTAATATAGTAAAAATTATAGTTAGTGAAGATATCTGTAATAATAATGCTCCTTCTGGTTGTGCAGGATATAGTAAATGCAATATTGGATCTGCAAAAACTATCATTCCTATTGTACAAGGAAGTCCTATAAGCATACTAGCCATTAAAGAAAACGAAACTCTTTTTGTTGTTGTTTCTTTATCCCCACTTGCAATCGCTCTAGAAATAGTTGGAACTAATGCTGTTGCAAAAGCAATATTAATTGATAAAGGCAATGACGTTAATGTATCAACTTTTCCTCCTAAAATTCCATATTGTGCTTTTGCGTCTGATTCTGTCATAAATTTCTTAAGTCCACTTACAACAGTGAACGAATCTATATTTTTATTAAAAGATGACATTATTGAACTTAATGACATCGGTATTGAAACACTTAATATTTTTTTTACAATACTTTTAACATTTTGATATTTATAATTTACAGTTTCTTTTAATTCTTTAGCTCTTTCAGTTCTTGTTATTCTATAAAATCTTACTAAATACATAAAGCTCATAAATATTGACAATGTCGTTGCAACATTTGCTGCAGCTGCCATCCAAACAGTATTTCCATTAGTCATTTTATAAACAATTTCTACTATTATTATTACTAATACCGTCTTAAATACTTGTTCTAATGTTTGCGACCTAGCAGTTACTCTCATTGCTTGTTTTCCATTACAATACCCTCTAAGTACTGCAGCTACAGTTACAAAAAATACTGCTGGTGATAATGTAATTAATGTATATTTTGCTTCTGGAATATTAAGCCAATATGTTGCAATAATATCTGCTCCAAAGAATAACAATAAAGTTCCTACTAATCCAATTATTGCAAATGTAGCTAATGCTACCTTAAATATTCTTATTGCTCCTTTATGGTCCCCCTTTGCAGTTCTTTCTGCTACCAACTTAGAAATTGCATTTGGAACTCCAATTGATGATAATGTAAGTAATAATGCATATATTTGATAAGAACCGGAATATATCGCATTTCCTTGATCTCCAAAACCATCTTTATTTGTAAGGTATAAGTTATATACCAATCCTAACAATTTAATAAGTACCTGAGAAAACATCAGCGAAAGTACTGCTTGCATAAAGCCTTCTTTTAGTACTTTATTTTTTTGTTTTTTCATATTTAAATCCTTTCTTTTTTCTATTGTATTAAACTAAATCATATTATATTAATAAATTCTTTCATATTCAAGTATTCAATATGACTTTTTTTTATAAAATAGTGCAAATATCTTGTTTTTTTCCTCATTTTATAGGATAATATATATGTATATTTTTACAGATTTAAATGAAAGTGGTGGAATGTTTTGAAACTTTTTGATAAATTTTTAAAAAAATTAAAAACTAATAGAAATACTTTTTTAACATATATATTAACACTAATATCTATATATATATTAGTAGATAGAGTAGTAGAATTACTATTTCTATTTTTTAGTGGAATATCGTTATCATATTGGGGACCAATACAATATACACTTGCAATAGCCTGCCCTATTTTTGCATTTTTATTTTCTGGTTCCTCATCATTTACAAAATCAGATAAAATCAAGCTCTCATTTATGTATACATATATAGTAGTTTTATACACTATTGTAATATCAATGGTCGTACAATGGTTAAACGAAATTTTATGGATTTTATTAATGTCACTACCTAACTATATTGGTTTGATTACTACTTCATCCGAGTTAATAAAACCTGCCTTTACAGCTATAGCTTTATATATACCATTAACCACATTCTTTATGGTATTTAAATTTATTTATACAAAACTTAATGATACTTTGGATATAAAAGATTCTATACTAGACTTTAAAGGTATAGATTTATCTTCCGCACCAAAAAATATTGGACCATATACTTGTGAAAACATTCTTTGTATTGATGCTGAGCTTGGCAAACCTGCTGTAATCGCAGAAGATAAAAGATTTGAATCTACATTAATAGTTGGTTCTTCTGGTACAGGAAAAACAACTATGGTAATAGAACCAATGGTAGCAAGAGATATTGAAAAGAAACTATTTTTTGAAGAAAATGCTAAAGAAATGGGATTTACAGCACTAAAAACTGGAATTGCTACTCTTAATGCTCCATATAATAATGACTTTTTAAACAAATACTTTAATTTAAATATGTTAAAACCTGTTGAAAGTAAATTAAAAATTTATAAAACATATATGAAGAAAATGATTATAGATTCTTCATCTGATGATATTAAATATAAAAATTTAGGAATTACAGCTATTTCTCCAGACTTTTCTTCTATAGAAAATATGATGAAAATAGCAGATAACTTTAATATTCCTTATAATTTAATTGACCCAGATAATCCAGATTCTATAGGTATAAATCCATTTATATTCGATGATCCATTAAAAACTGCAATAGCTATTTCATCTGCTTTAAGAAGTATGTATCAAACAACACATACAGATGTGGAAGAAGCATTTCGTGATAATGTAGCAACACAAGCTATCGAAAACTTATCTATATTACTTAAAGTTATGTATCCAAAATTAAATGATGGAGATTTACCAAACTTATCAGATATGTTAGAAATGCTTACAGATTTCGATTTAGCAGAAGAAATGTGTAGAAAAATGGAATATGATGATGAATTATCTGTTCAATATAAAATGCTAATAGCTTATTTTAAAAAGAACTTCTATAGAAGTGGTTCTGGAAGAGCAGATACAGAAAAATTCGTATACTCTGCTGTTACACAATTAGATAATCTATTAAGAATTGAAGGTGTTAGAGACATCCTTTGTAACCGTAACAATAACATTAATTTTGATGAAGCTCTTGAAAATGGCGAAGTTACATTTGTATGTACTCGTAGAGGTGACTTAGGTGCTGCTACACACAAAGCATTTGGACTATTCTTTATATTATTAATGCAAAACTCTGTTCTAAGAAGACCTGGTAACGAGAAAAATAGAGTTCCACATTTCTTATATATAGATGAATTTCCAGATTTCATATGCAAAGACATAGATGTTATCTTTACTTTATATAGAAAATATCGTGTTGGTACATTAATCGCAGCTCAAAACTTAGAACAATTAGGAAGTAAAGTTTATTCAAGATATAGACAAACAATTCTTGCAAACTGTAGTAACAAGTTACTATTTGGTGGTGCTACTCCAGATGATAGAGAATGGTGGTCTAAAGAATTTGGTAATAAGAGAAAATGGAAATTTAAAAACGATTATCATACATCAAAAGGTACTTACGATGAAAAATATGGTCAAATTGAATATGGTTGGACAGAATACTTTAAACCAGATAAACTTGGTTCTTTAAAAGCAAAACAATGTGCTTATAAAATATTAAATCCTAAAGGTGGAATCCAAGTTGGAAAAGGTAAAGTTGATCATGTAGATTCAAAATATAAAGAAAAACAAAAAGTAAAATTCTTTAACTTCGAAAAATTCACAAGTGGTATTTCTGATGAATCAGATTCTAGATTAAGAAGAAAGCCTAAATTTAACTATGGAAATGTAGATTTTACAGATACTAATAATTCAGCAGAAATAGATCCAATAAAAACAGATACATCAGATTCAAATTTCTTATTTGATAATGATGATGCAATAATCGTAGATTTAAAAAGAGGAAATTCTAATAAATAATCATATAGGGATTTGGGGACGTTCCTAAAATCCCTTTTTAAAACAAAAAAGTCGCTATTAAATAGCGACTTTTTTCATTGCTATAATATCTTCCAAACTAAAATTAATTTTTAATATTAATCTTCTAATAGTTTTAATTCAACATTTGCAACTTTATATTTATTTGTATTCTCATCTAATTTAAATTCAATTAAAGTATCTTCTAATGATTCCTTATTTTGTCTTAAATCTGTTGTAAAATATAGTTTTATTTTTGATATTTCTAATCCTTTTGTAACAATTAATTTAAATGTTTCTGCGGTATGTTTTTCATCTTCACAAACAAATATTAATTGTGGCATAATTGGAAATCCAGAATCTCCTGGTACAAAATTATCGTAAAAATCTTGATATAATCTCATTTTTTCTACTAATTTATTTTTCCAATCTTCTTCTCTTCTTACAACTTCGAATAAGAAAGAAATTGATTTATTATTTTTAGTTAATTTAACACTACCACCTGATGCTTTAAAAGGTTTTGCTAATGTTTTAGCTGTAAGCTGTGGTTTTACAACATATGAATCAAATGCTTTAACTTTTCTTAAATAAGCAAGTAATGTTTGGTTTCCTGCTAATCTTTTCTTAATTAATGCAACTGGTTTAACATTATCTGTTGGTTGCCATTTACATTCTATATCTCTTGAATTCAACAAATATTTTCCCATTTTTTCTAGACAATATATTCTATATATTCCCTTTCCATCTTCTGAATGGAAATAATATCTTGTTAGTATTTTTGTTTTTATTAATTGTTCTAATTTTTTATTTAATTTATCTTGAGATTTTATTTCTATTCCCTTTATTTGTAATAATTGATAAATTTGTCTTGATGTAATAAATTCAAATTCATTTACTATTTCTAGGATTTGAAAATGAATATCTGTAATATGTCCTAAATTAATTTTGTTTATGATTTGATTCATTGAAACATAACCATCTTTACCGTCAAATACTTTAATTTCACCTTCTCTTATTGCAAATGGTGATACTTCTGCTTTTATTTGACTATCCTCTACCATCTTAAATTCCTCCTTAACATATTATTAATTTAATTTTTTTCTTTTCCGGAATAATTTTTTTTATAAAAACATCCACCTGTTTTCCATATTCTATTCCTTCTTGATATTCAGCCATTCCTACTAAATTGGGTTTTAGCTCTATGAAAATACCATTTTTATGAGCTTCTGTATTTCTTATAATACCTTTTACTTTTGTTCCTTCTTTAAATAATTTTGCATTTTCTTCCCATGTTCCTAGCAATTCTTTATAAGTAAACATTATTCTGTTATTTTCTTTATCTATGCTTTTTACTTTAACATTTACTTCTTGTCCTATAGAAAATCTATCAAATGGGCTTTTTATTCTTGCTACAGACATGTCTTCTATATGCAATAATCCTACTACTCCATTCTTCAGTTCTATAAAAGCTCCATATGGCTGAATACTTTTTATTTTACCTTGTACTATCATGTCCTCTTTTAAAGAATCATCAAATGGAATATATTTTTTGTAGCTCATTCTTTTTTTCTCCTTATCTTATGTATAATCTTTTATTATTATATAGTTTTATTTTAATATAATCAATATTTATTTTATTAATTCTTCTATTTCTTTATTTGTTAATGGTCTATACTGACCTATTTTTAAATTTTTTACACTTATTTTTCCAATTGCAGCTCTATGCAAAGCAAGGACTGGTTTATTTATAGCTTTACACATTCTTCTAATTTGCCTATTTTTACCCTCATGTATTATTATTTGAAATCTAGAGATATTTTTATTTTCATCTACTTTTAAAATCTTGGTTTTAGCTGGCTTGGTTACATAATCACCTATGTCTACCCCATTTTCTAATTTTTGCATATCTTCTTTTGTTACTTTACCTCGTACTGTAACATTATATGTCTTTTCTACCTCATGACTTGGATGTGTAATTTTATTAACGAATTCACCATCATTTGATAATATAAGTGCTCCAGAAGTATACATGTCTAAACGACCAACTGGAACTATTCTTGTCTTTATATCTTTTAATAAATCCATAACCGTATCACGCTTAAATTGATCTTTTACAGTTGTTACATATCCAATTGGTTTATTTAATAAAATATAGATTTTTTCATCTTGTCTTTTTAAAATTTTACCATCTACTTCCACAAAATCTTGATATGGATCTATCTTCGTTCCTAATGTTGTTATAGTTTTTTCATTTACCTTTACTCTTCCTTCTAATATTATTTCTTCGCATTTTCTTCTTGAAGCTATCCCATTATCCGCCAAAAATTTTTGAAGTCTAACTTCATTTTTTTCTTCCATATTTTTTCCCCTTTTTATGTATAATTTATTTTTTTATGCATATTATAATATTAAGTTATGTTTTTAATTTTCTTTTTATTCTGTTTTTAATGGAATAAAAAGATTTATATAGATCTTCCAGTACTGTTCTAGTACTGGATTTTTTACTTAAACATCAATAACTCTATTTTCTAATAATTTTAGAACATTATTAAAATACTCTGGTAATGGTGCTTCTATTTTCATTTTTTTGCCTGTTATTGGATGTGCAAATTCTATACTTTCGGCATGAAGCATTTGCCCATCTACATTAAATTCATTTTTTCCATTTGAATATACACCATCACCAACAATAGGATATCCAATTGTTGACAAGTGAACTCTAATTTGATGTGTTCTTCCTGTTTCTATATTTACTTTTAACAGTGTATAGCCTTGGTATCTTTTTAAAACTTTAAAATGTGTTATAGCATTTTTTCCGTTCTTATTTATATCCATTTTCTTTCTATCTTTTTTGCTTCTTCCTATTGGCATATCTATCGTTGCTTCATTATCTTTTACTATTCCTTTAACCAAAGCTATATATGTCTTTTTTACCTTGTGATTCTTTATTTGCTCAGAAATATTTAGATGTGCTTTATCACATTTAGCAACAATTAATACTCCAGAAGTGTCCTTATCTAGCCTATGTACAATTCCAGGTCTTTTTTCTCCTCCTATACCTGATAGTGAATCTTTACATCTATATAATAAAGCGTTTACTAATGTTCCTGTATAATTTCCGTTTGCAGGATGAACGACCATTCCTTTAGCTTTATTTACAACGATTATATACTCATCTTCATATAAAACATCTATATCTATGTTTTCTGGTATAAGCTCTGTTTCTTTTACTTCTGGAATTTCTACAGATACTATATCATCTAATTTAACTTTATATGACACTTTTACTTTTTTATCATTTACAAGTATTTTTCCTTCTTCTAACAACTTTTGTGTTGCAACTCTTGTAATATTTTCATTCAAAATAGGTATTATTTTGTCAATTCTACAATTAACATTTTCTTCTCCTATTTTATATTTCTCCACTTTTACCATCCTTTTCTTTTTTTATCTTTCCTATTCTTACATTATTAGCATACATTGCAAAGAACAATGCTAATAAAATCCATCCTAAAACTATAAATATATCTGCAAAATTAAAATTTGGAAAATTTATTAATTCTGAAACATCTATAAAATCTACTACAAACCCTCTAAATATTCTATCAATAAGATTACCAAATCCTCCTGCAAGTACCATTGCTAGCGCAATTCCTGTCTTTCTATCTATTTGATTTGCTTGCATATTTATGAATTTTATTATTATTCCTAAAACTATAATATTAACTACAATAAATGTAAATGTACTATTTTGACCTATTCCAAAAGCTCCTCCTCTATTTTGAACTGTATGAAATTTTAACACTCCTGGAATTAAAGCTATATCTTTATTTATAAAAATAAATTTCGTTATTTGGTCTATTAGTAACAATATAAGAACAACTATAAAAATCTTTTTTAATACTTTTCTTTTAGCTAATTTTTCTTGTTCTTCTCTTTCTCTTACTTTTTGTGTTAAAGTTTTTGATTCTTGGTTTTCTTCCATATATCCTCCCTATACAACATCTCTTTCGTATATTACAAATCTATCATCTGAATATAATTCCTTATATTCGTAGTTTCTTGATAAAAACATATTTAATTTTGCATTTTTAAAACATATTACATGAGTTATATCATATTCATCAAATTTATTTTCATAATATGTTCCAATATTTGATATATTTAGAAAATCATCAAATACTGTACAACCAGGATTAAATTCTGGAGTATATAGGTCTGCTCTTGAATCTACAAATACAGGTATTCCCCTATAAAGCATATAACTACCATAATTATATTCGTTATAAATTCTCATATTGCTAATATCTAAATTTTCTAAAATATAATCACAGGCTTGTACTGGATATGATGACTCATCAACATACTCATCATCTAATTTTGGTTTATACATGTTTGTACTTACAATTACAAATATGCATAATGTAATACAAAATCCATATAAACCGGTCATTTCTTTAAATAATTTTTTTGCATCATCCATGCACTTATATTTCTTAAAGAACGATAAAATTAATTTACAATATATTGGCATTCCAATTAAAATTAGCATAGAGATTTGTCTTCTTGACATTAATGCTAAAATTACAAGACCTCCAAACATAAATAAATCTCTTAATTTGATTTTTATATCTGTTAACATTAATAGCGCAATTACTATTATTAATAGCCCTAAAATATCTTTTTGATTTATTAGTGTTAATGGTAAATGTTCATTTATATTTTTTGGTGTGTTTCCTTGCATTGTATCTATTAAATATGTATATGGAGTAGTACCTAAAGGTGTACATAGACCTAATAATGCAGCAATTAACATTATTAAAATTAAATATTTTACATTCTTATTTCTTTCGATTTTTACTTTATAAGGATGTTTCCTATTATTTTCTCTTCGTTGTTTTATACTTTCTCTTTGTAACTCTAATTTTTCTATCTTTTCATCTAACACCTTAACCTTTTCAGGCTTTTTGAAAAATATTTTCTTTTTAATACGACATATTAGTTTTTTTATTTTTAATACTAAATCTAAATCCACAATTACACAAATTAGATATTCCGCAATATATGGTAAGAATAAAACAAAGAAAAATGGCCATACTGCTACATGCAAATTAGCAATTAACAATGATATTAGCAATAATCCTACTGCATATCCAATTTTTCTGTTTCGTAAAAATCTTTCTATAAAGAATATTTCTAATATAAATAAAATAAAAGTTACCAACTGTGCTCTTGCTGCTATATAAGACTTAATTAGATATATTGCTCCAATAGTTAAAACAAATGGTACAATATGATTTTTAGAAATTTTTACGTTTGTAAGGTATAATAATATTCCTAATATACAAGTAAACACAATTGTCGAAATATATATACCTGTCCATCCACCCATATTATATATAAAATACATCATAACATCATATAACCAGTGTGGATATTCATAATTCAAATTTTCATGCCAAGAAAAATGGTCTTTTCCATCTATACCATTTTCTATTATTGATTCTCCAACTTTTACTGTATAATATGTATCGTTTTGCATTGTAACAGGTGATATTGCTACACAAAATAAAATTATACATATAATGGCTAATATGTTAAATACCAATGTTTTTCTTTGTATTCCTTTTTTGTTTTTATTCTTCATTTTGCTCTTTTCTCCTTATTTTAAGATATTGCCATTATAACAAAAAAAGACTAAAAATCATAGTCTTTTTAGTCTTTATTTTATTGATTTATTTCGTCAATAATAAAATCTATATAACCTCTTTATTTTCTTCTTCTTCATTTACTATTTCTAAACTGCTTATTGATACTTCATATGCTGTTCTTGTTTGAGTTGTTCCATCTTCAAATTTCTTTTCGTAATTTCTTGATTGAACTCTTCCTGTTATTTTTACCTTTGTTCCTACCTCTATATTTTGGCAGAATCTTGCATTTCTTCCCCATGCAATTGCTGGTATATAATCTGATTTGTTATATGCTCTATTTACAGCTAATAAAATATCAGATATCTCTCTTCCAAATGGTGTTTGACGATAAATTGGCTTTTTACAAATATATCCAATTAATGTAACTTCATTTGAAACTTTCTCGCTAGAATTTTCTTCATCTTCTTCTGATAAATATTTAATGTCCTTTGCAAAAACAGTTAAAATTAATCTGTTTTTTTCATTTTCGTAGCTATTGTAAGATCTGAATTGTCCTTCAATTGCTACTTTATCTCCTATTTCTAATTCTTTTTCTAATATTAGTCTTTCTGAAATTGTAATTGGAATAATATCTGAGTTACCACTTAAACGTGCAACTTCTAAGTCAAATATGTAAAAACTTTCTCCATAAATTTCGTGACTAAATTTTTTATCGCTAGTAACCTTTCCAACCAATACTAAATGGTTATTTTCTAAATAATTTGTATTCAATTTTTTTCCTCCTATACTAATTATATTTTATCTATCGTTTCCCTTTTATGTCTCATCCTGTCTTAAACATCCCGATATACCTATTATACTACTTTTTTTTGGGTTTGTCTACATAAAAAGTTATTTTTTGGATATTTATGTTTATTTCTACTGTTTTATACTATTTTCGCTTATGCTATTAACTATAATATTTGAAGTTGGAACTACATCTTTATATTCATATGTAGAAGCTACAAAGTATAATACTACTATAGTAAATACCGTTACCACATATGCAATTATTTTTTCTTTATTTATTACATAAAACATAATTAATCCTCCTAGTGTTTTTATAATTTATATGTTGAAAACCAAGCTTTTATACTTATAAACTAAGTGTATTATTCAACATTTTTCTTCAATTTACATAATATATATTATAAATCATTATAGAAAGGATGAATAATTATGGATTATGATAAAAACATTTGCCCTATTGTTGACGTAGAAGGTGTTATAGAAAATGGCAAGCAATTTGATATCGAAATAAATTTACCAGAAGATAACAGAAATGTAATTTTTGGTGTTGTAAAAGACTGTTACAAAGAGCCAGTTCAAAATGCTGTTGTAAAATTAATAGAAGTCGTTTGTGACAAGGGGCATGAAGAAAAGCGTCCTGTATCTCATACGTTTACTGACTGTGATGGAGAATTCGTATTTGGACCTTTATGCCACAACAAAATGTATGAAATTCAATTATGGGTAGATAATGTAAAACATGTAAAAATATGTGCAAAATGTGAGCATCGTGATGAAGATTGTTTAAAAGGTGTTAACATGGACTCATGCAAAGATTTAAGACCAATTTGCTGTGATAAATGTGATGACAAATGCGATAAAGATTAATTAGATAAATGCAATAAATATTAATTCTTAGGGAAAAAATGGGAATGTTATTATAACATTCCCATTTTTTTTGCAAATTGTTTTCCTTTTTTTATCATTTTCTTTTTTGATCCTTCGTTTTCACTCATCATATACATTACACCTGCTGAAATTAATGTTCCAACAAGCATTCCTTTCATAAACTTCATAAATATCCCTCTTTTCGATTATATTTTACTTAATATTATTATTTCTAGTTTTTTTGCTAATATACAATTTAATATAAGAATATATTTCATGTATAGTAATTATTACCAAAAAAATGCCAAAATATCTTTTTAAATTTTGTGAATCTAATTTATTAGAAATAATAGATCCAATCACTGCACCAAATATACCAGAAATTCCAATTATCATTCCAGTTTTCATATCCAATAGTTTTTGCTTTTTATTTATATAAATTGCTATAATCGCTGTAGGAATAAAAAAAATCAAGTTAGTTGCTTGCGCAATATGTTGTTCTATATTTAAAAATATTGTAAAAATTAAAATGAGTATAGTTCCTCCGCCCATACCCAAGCCACTTACAATACCCGAAATTATACCTGTAAAAACTTCTATCATATTTCACCTTAAAAAAATACTAATCTGATAGCTGAATATGCTAAAAATATTATAAACATTAGCTTTAAAATCTTTGGAGATATATTTTTTAATAATTTAGCCCCTATCGCTCCACCTATAAGACCTCCAATTGCACATTTTACCCCTAACCACCAATCAATATTATCAAATTTAAAATAAAATATACTACTTATAATAACCATTGGTAATATTGATAAAATAGATGTAGCTCTAGCCTTTTCTTCTGACATCTTAATTATATATACATATGCCGGAACTAATATTAAACCTCCACCAGATGCAAATAATCCACTTATTATACCTGCTATAAATCCAATTACTATTTTTACTATCATATTATTATTTTTCCAAATGAAAAAAATAATATTCTATTTTAATATTTTTTCTTCTGCAAATTTTGTTAATTCCATATCACATCTTAGCATTTGTGTTATAATTTGCTCTTTTAATTCTTTATCTTTTATCTGTTCAGTTAAATCCATAAATCGTGTTAATTCATTTAAATATTGTTTATTTTCAAATTTCCAATTATGGTTTTCTTCTCTTGTATTTTTCATTATCATCAATCCTTTGATTAATTATAATCTATTAGTTAAAATAAGTAAAGAATTATAGCGACATGGTTAAATTTTGTTCTTGCATGCCGCTCATATAATTATTCTATATTTTCATCTTTAATATAATATTTTGTTCCTAACATTTTATCTGGTAAATATTGTTGCTCTACATAGTGTCCTGGAAAATCGTGTGGATATAAATATCCTTCATGATATCCTAATGCTTCCATTCCCTCTACTGGAGCATTTCTAATATGCATTGGTATCTCTCCAGTATCTTTATTAGCAACATCTTCTAGTGCTCTATTTATTGCTAAATATGATGCATTAGATTTCTTAGAAGTTGCTACATATACTGCAGCTTCTGCTAAAATAATTCTTGCCTCTGGCATACCAATCATATGTACAGCTTGCATTGCGGATGTAGCAACAACAAGTGCATTTGGATTTGCCATACCAACATCTTCTGAAGCTGCAATAACAATTCTCCTAGCAAGAAATACAGGGTCTTCGCCTCCATTTAATGCTCTTGCTAAATAAAATATGGCTGCATCTGGATCCGAACCTCTCATTGACTTTATAAATGCACTTATATTATCATAGTGGCTATCTCCTTTTTTATCAAAAATAGCTTTTCTTTCTTGAACGCATTCTTTGGCAATTTCATTTGTTATATGTATGTATCCATCTGATGATATTTCTGTAGTTAAAACAGCTACCTCTAATCCATTTAATGCTGTTCTCACATCACCATTTGCAGTATCTGCTATTTTTTCTATCGTTTCATCAGATATCTTAATATCATAACTTTTTAAGCCATCTTCTCTTTCTAAAGACATTTTTAATACTTTTATTATATCCTGTTTTGTTAATGGGTTTAATTTGAATACCATAGACCTAGAAATTAACGCTTTATTTACTTCAAAATATGGATTCTCTGTTGTAGCTCCTATTAATATAACTGTTCCATCTTCTACATATGGTAATAAAGCATCTTGTTGCAACTTGTTAAACCTATGAATCTCATCTATAAATAAGATACTTTTTCCTTGAGGATTTAGCATCATATTTTTTGTTTCTTCTATTACTCTTTTTATATCTGAAACCCCTGATGTAACTGCATTTATTTTATAGAATTTATACTTAGTTGTTTCACTTATCACTCTTGCTAGCGAAGTTTTACCACATCCAGGCGGTCCAAACAAGATTATACTTGATAATCTATCTGCTTTTATAGTTCTATATAATATTTTATCTTTACCCAGAATATGTTCTTGCCCAACATATTCTTCTAATGTTTTTGGTCTCATTCTATATGCTAGTGGTTTGCTTAAGTCCATCTATCTCACCTTACATTCCTAAAAAGCTTAATGCCTTTCTAATTATATCTTCAACAGTTATCGTATTAATATCTATTTTAGCTAATACACTTTCTATTTCTTGTCTTGTATATCCTAATACCTTTAATGCTTGAACAGCTTCTTCTAAGTTATTATTTCCTACAACATTTGATGTAAGCTCTGTATCGTTTGCTTGAATAGCCTCTTCTGTTTTTAATTTATCCTTTAGTTCTAATATTATTCTTTGTGCTGATTTTGTTCCTATTCCCGGTACTTTTGTTAACGTTTTTACATCGTTAGAAATTACTGCTAATGCAAATTTAGATGGTGTAATTGCAGATAACATTGTTATTGCAGATTTTGCACCAACTCCACTTACTCCTATTAATAATTCAAACATTCTTAATTCTTCATTTGTTATAAAACCATAAAGACTTAATTCATCTTCTTTTACATTCATATATGTAAATATCTTAACTATTTTACCAGTCTCTTCTAATCTTTGTATAGCTGATTGTGACATAAATATCTTAAATCCTATACCATTTACATCTACAACTATATAATTTAATGATTTTACTTCTAAAGTTCCTTTTATATATGAAAACATATCTTTCTCCTTTGCAAACAAATTTTCTCCTTTGGTATTATATCACACAATTTCTTTTTTGCAATATTATTCGTCCTTTTTGTATTCTAATATATCGCCTGGCTCACAATTTAATACTTCGCATAATTTATTTAATGTTGAAAACCTAATTGCTTTTCCTTTATTTGTTTTTAGTATTGATAAATTAGCAGGTGTAATTCCTATTTTTTCTGCAAGTTCATTTGATGGCATTTTTCTTTTTGCCATAACTACGTCTAAATTTACTATTATAGACATCTTATCACCGTCCTTTAAATTGTTAAATCATTCTCTTCTTTATGTCTTATTGCTTCTTTATAAATTTCTAAAAGCATAATAATTCCTATTCCTAGTACAACAAATATTAAACCAATAAATGCTATAAACATACTAGAAAGCTGAGCATATGTTCTTATATATAAATCTTCCAATAAATCATTTCCTATTAAAAATTTAAATAATAAAGATATTGCTATAAATAAAACTCCTGCAATAATAAATGATGCCCATATAATTTTTAATCTTTTAATGTTCTTCTTATTAAAAGCATCTTCTTCCTCAAATGTTTTAAATATTTTTATAAAATTATAAACCACTATTACTGATGGTATTGCAGTTACCATGAATAAATATAATATTATGTTTTTTGGTTCTTCTATAATATTGGCCTTGGTAATAATTGAAAAAGCAATTAAGGCAATCTCTAAAATTATTACTATTGCTAAAACTACTTTAAGTCCAACTTTTACTCCTGCTGATAAACTATTTTTTCCTAATATCTTCATACTTATTCCTCCTCAATATTAACATTAATTTTTAATTATTGATTCTTTATATAAATTTGTCTAAATTTCTTTTTGAATATAAAATTCTTCTTACCTCCATAGTATTATCTTTTACTACATAGAAAATGGTATAGTTTTTTACATAAATTCTATAATATATATTTTTCCTTTTACGAACTCCTATGTACTTTTCATAACTTTCTGGATTTGAACTCCTCTTTTCTATTTCTCTAATTACTTCATTGTATAATTTTTCTGCTGCAAACTTATTATCCAATTTATTAACTAAATATTTTAAAATGGAATTAAACTGATTTATAAAAGTTGAAGTATATTTTATTACATAACTACTTTTCTCCATCAATTATCCTCCTAGCCATTTTTTTCATTTCTTCATGTGTATAATATTTAGTATTAGGATTTTCTGCTTCTTTGTCTGCTTCATCTAATTCTTTTTCGATATATTCATTATATTCAGCATCTTCAATTAATTTTGAATATTTTTTTAAACTCATTACTACCATTGAACCATATCCATTTTTCGTTAAATAAACTGCCTCATCTTCTTTTAAAACTAATTCTTCAATTTCTGGATATTTATTTCTTAAATCTGATACAGGTCTAATATTTATCATATCAATTCACTCCTCGCAATTAATTATCAGTATTCTATCATTATTTTATCTTATTTACAATGCTTTGTTATTACAATAACCTTTATTTTTTATTTACATATTATATATTAGGTGATTTTATGGTTGATTATTTATATTTAAAAGATTCGCTTCATACATTTAGACAGAATTATAATTTTCTCAAAATTTTTTCTATTGGAAAAAGCATTTTAAATAATGAAATATATTGTATAAAATTTGGTATTGGAAAAAAGGAAGTGCTGTATACTGCTGGAATCCATGCTACTGAGTGGATAACATCTCTTCTTTTAATTAAATTCGCTCAAAATCTGTGTAATGCTTTTGTTTCTAATTCGCAAATCTATGGGTATGATGCAAAATATTTATATGAAAATTGCTCTTTATACATAATTCCTATGATTAATCCTGATGGGATAAACCTAGTTAATAATTTCTACTCTCCAACTTCTGAAGTATATATATCTGCAAATAATATTGCAAAAAATTATCCAGATATTCCCTTTCCTTCTGGTTGGAAAGCTAATATTAATGGTGTGGATTTTTCTAACTTCCAACATACATTATTTATAAATCGCCTTGACTGGCGATTATTATGTTTGATTATCCTGTTTTCAAAATTTCTTCATATTCTATTTTTCCATTATTTATTGATATACTATCACTTATTATATTTAAATGATTAAAATTAAAATGAATATATATATTTTTATCTGTATCAATTTCAATATAGTTAATCAGTCTGTATAATAAAACTTTGTTAACTTCTTTTATGTTCAAAAATTCATTAACTATTTTCTTTATTTCTTCTTCATCAATATTCTCTTCTTCTTTTTCTTTTAATGTCATAATTTTTTGTTTTATCTCATATTTTTTTTCAATTAACCCGTTTTTTTCTTCGGCAAACCTATTATAAAATCTCATATAATCATCAATAGTTATGATATTATTCAATTTATCCATATACATTTTGTCTAGATTATTATTTATTGTTTGAATTTTATTTTCAACTTCATTTAGGTTCTTCTTGTATTCATTCATTATATTTGTATATCCATTTTTATATTTTTTAAATGTTTCTAGAAATATATTTTCATTCAAATACATTTTGCAAATATTTCTTATAACATCAAGAATACTTTCCTCGAAATTCCAATAGTTCATACTGATTGGATGCTTTCCTCTTTTCTCATGCCCAATACAATTTATATATGGATTCTTGCCTGAGCCTTTAATTGCTATTTGTAACTTCCATCCACAATGGTGACATTTTAAAAGACCTTTAAATAAATATTCATGTTTTGTGTATTTTGATGTATCTTTTGCTTCTATCATCAATTGAACTTTCTCAAATGTTTGCTTATCTATTATTGGCTCATGTGTGTTCTCAACAACAATCCAATTATCTTTTGGATTATCAATGACTTTTTTTGATTTATAAGATACTTTTCTTCTTTTATTTTGTACAGTATTTCCTATATATACCTGATTTTTTAACATAGCCAATATTGTAATTTGATTCCATTTACTAGATTGTTTTTTCTTATATTTAGTCCCATGATAACTACTTGGATTTAATATTTCTTTTTTGTTTAGATAATTCATAATATCAATACTTCCATGTCCATTTGAATACATCTGAAATATTTGTCTTACTATTTCTGCTGAGTAATCATCAACTTCTAATTTTCCTTTTTCATCTTTGCTTAATTTATACCCATATGGTGCTATTGATCCTAAAAACTGTCCACTTTTTTGCTTTTCTCTAAATACACTTTTTATTTTTTTTGAAATATCTTTAGCATACATATCATTCATAATTGCTTTAAATGGACTAATATCATTATTTGTACTATCTAAATATGTATCAATACCATCTAATATAGCAATATATCTCACAGATTTTTCAGGAAAATAATTTTCTAGATAGTATCCTGTTTTTATATAATCTCTACCTAAACGAGATAAATCTTTTGTGACAACCATATTAATTCTTTTGTTTTCAATATCTCTAATTAATCTATTAAATCCTTCTCTGTCAAAAGTTGTCCCTGATACACCATCATCCACATATTCATCAACAAAGTTTAAATTATTTTCTTCAAGAAATCTTTTTATTATTTTTCTTTGATTTCCTATACTTTCACTTTCCTGTTTATCACCATCTTCCCTAGATAATCTTATATACATTCCTACTTTAAATTGTTCACCCACTAAATTTAGCATTGTTACCTCCTAAATTCAGCAACTACCTGTTGCTTTTGATGTTAACTCTCCTTCATATTTTTTTCAAGTGTTTTTGCCTTATTTTCTGTATTTTTTAAATAATCTATAAATGCTTCTTTTAATATTTCAATAGTATCCTTTCCTTCTTCGTTAAAACAACAGTATATTTTATTATAACACTTTTCTTTGCCTTGCAATTTTAGTTTTCCTCCTATTTTACAATTTTGGCTATGTCCTTGATTTATGGCATACTCTTTTTCTCTCTTATTACATATATATTTTTTTGTTTTCTCTTTATGTATAAACTTTTTTCATTTGTTCTTTTTATCCTCCATATTTTCTTAACTCCTTCTAATAATAGAAGTTTCAATTAAAAATACCAATGTTGCATTTTTATAATTTTTTATCACTCTATAAAAATAATTTTTTACTAATTTGATTATCAATACAATTACTAAAATAAAATCCCATATACTTTCTTGCCAAAAAAAGAACACCCTTTGGTGCTCCTATATATTTGTTTACAAATTTTATTTTAATGGTTATTTATATATTCTTCTACTAATTTCAAAAGTTCTTTTGCTGTTTCTATTTGTTTTAAAGTATCTTCTGGTTTAACTATATACTCATCATCATAATCAGAATCTTCTCTTACTGAACTGGCATCAGCAATTTTACTTCCCATTTTTCTTGGAAATATTTCTGGATATACATAATTTTTATTAAAATATCCTACTACATCTTTATGTCTTTTAAAATCTATTGGCTCTAATGCTAAAACTGCTTTTATACTATGAAATATTGAATAATATGCTCTATTATTTGCTCCTTTAAATTTCTTTACATTATATAATATTTCTGCTTCTTCTAAATTTTCTTTTGCTTGTTCTAATCTATGTTTTGCTAATTCTTTTGATATTTTAGGACTCACTTAACACCACTCCTTCCTTTTGTACATTCATATAAAAAGGTAATGCCTCTAACCAATAATTAAATCTATCTACATTCTTGACTAATGGTGATAAATGAATATCAAACTTATTATCCCATTCAATATCATATGCTAATTCTACAATTTCACTTCTATATTGTACTAATTCATCATCTGTAAAGTTTGTTAAAATCATAATATCTATATCAGAACTTGTATTAAAGTCTCCTCTAGCATAAGATCCATACAAAATGATTTTCTTTATTCTATCTCCAAACTTGTTATTTATTGCTGTAATAAATTCACTAATAACCTTATTAATATTTTCTGGTATCTTCTTCATAAAACTTTCACTTCCTATCTTTTTTGAATTCTCCTTATTTTCTACAATATATTATAGCATATATTTTTTATTTTGTAACGATTTTTTAAATTATTTATATTAGAAAATAGCAATAATAATATAACCAATAATGCCTCTAATATCAGAAATATTATCAATACTCTTTTTTCTGTGATAAGAATATTTACAACAGTTTGTATATCGATATTTAATAATGTTTCAAAATCTTTACTTAATATAAAGTGTAAATTAACAGATAAATATGAACATATTTCTATACTAAATATGATTGCTCTTATAAGTAATATTCTTCTGCTAATTTTATTTATTTTTTATTGGAATTCCACATTTCTCCTTTTTTTGTAAATTAATAAATCTAGAACTTTAATAAGTCCTAGATTTATTTAAACAATACTAAAATGTAATATTGTTCTGTCAGTTCTGTGTCTTCATAAAACTCATTACATAATCTGCAGACTCATATACAGTAATAGAATCTACGAGATCTCCTCTACTATCTTTTATGGGATAGTTTAATGTAATGATTGCAGGCTGATGGCGGTCAGTCTCATTTTCCCTAGCATCTCTGGGTAAATCCTTAGCTAGTTTACCTGTTGTCACCGTATCAAACACATAATAACTTCTAGCCACCATTCTAATGGCTGATATGGGAAGGCAAATAGGATAATATCCAGACTTATGACTGCTATAGTATAAATGAAGTCGAATACATCTTTCTTCCTCATTAATTTTCTTAAGTTCTGTCCATATCATGCTCTTAAGATTTTCTTCTGTATCATCCACAGAAATTTGTCGATTGTCTTCTAAAAGAAGTTGAGTACATTCGCCATCAGAAGATATTTGAGTAATTTCACTTACCCGAACTTCCTTAATTGTCCCATCAACACATAAACATAACATAATCATTCCTCCATTTCTTTTTGATGAATATTGGTTTACATTGAAAAAAACTAAAAGATAGAGAAAAATTCCTCTACTAATTTAGTATAAAGGATTTGTTTGATACATACCTTAATAGTATCATCTTTTATTATAGCATTGTTTTACATAATTTTCAATGTTTAAAAAGTTTCAAATCTCATGTGTTTTTTATTTTTGTTTGCCATTTTATACTACTCCTATCTTTTAGTTGCTATATATAAAGTTGCAGGACTTGGAATATCATCTATCCTTTCAATATTTGAGAAATTACTATCTTTCAATAATTTTCTTATCTCATTATGAGTATATACTTTTCCATTTTTAGAATTTGCAAGCATTTCTATTGCAAATTGAACTGAAAATTCAGGACTTATTTTATCATCATTTAAGAAAAAACTTGTTAAAAATAATCTACCATTTTGGTTTAGTACATTATAAATATTATCTAACAAATTTCTGACATTTTCTTCTGGCTCTTGATGTACCACTGCAAATAAAAATACATCATCATAATTTTCTTTTGGAAAATCAATATTATAATCACAAGAAACAGATACCAATCTATCTTTCAAGTATTCTCTTTCTATATTTCTATTTTGAATTTTTGAAACTTGTGGTAAATCTATCATTTTCCCTTTAACAGATTTGTACTCTTTTGATACAGTTATTAAATATGTACCTGCACCTGCGCCAATATCTAATATATTATGATTTTTAAAATTATATTTACTTGCAATATATTCTGCTTGTGGTACAGCATTTGCTTGCATACCTTTCATAAAATTTTCAGCTTGCTTTTCTGTCAAATCCTTAAAATTATTAAATGAAAAATTATTGTCTTTTATTGCATTTTCTAAATTGTTATACTTTTCCATTACTGTTTGAGCAAAATCTATATAGCCTGTTTGATTAAATTTTGAATCTTTTAATAATACATCTTTATATTCAGTTAAATAATATCCAGTTTCATTTTTTTCTATAACTTTATTGAATACTAAACCATTTAAAATTGGTTCTATTCTATTATTTGGAATTTTAATTTCTTTTGCTATTTGCTCCAAACCTTTAGCCTTTTCATTAAGAATATCAAAAATTCCTATATTATTCGCTGTTATTATTAAGCTTGTCAATTTATAACTATTCACCATTGATTTGAAATTGCTTATTTCTTCTTTTATATCCATAATTGACCTCCAATTAACTATTTATTGGTTATCTTTTTGTGTTAAAAATTTTTAAATAATGTTTTTCTAATACAAAACTTTTTCCTTTTCGTTTTTTAATATTCAATTATTTCACAATTTATTGTTTGTTAAATAGAACTTTATCCAATTTAAAACTAAAAAACTTATTTCTTCTTCTTTGCCATTATAGAAATGATTTGTATTATCAATAATTTTATATTCAAAATCATTACAACTCTTTGCCTTGTTTTTTAGCAAATTTAGATGTAAATAATTATCTGTTTCATTTGAACCTGAGAAAGTTAATATCGGAACATCTATTATTTCAAATTGATACCAATTTTCTGAATAAGACATAACTGGTAAGTTGTCTAGATTAGAATTTTCATTAAACCAATCATAATAAGTTTGTGAACTCATATACATATAGTCTTCAACTATATTACTAAGAATTTTAGTTGGCTTACCATTATCAATATTTTCTTTTGCCTCTTTGATAAGTTTTTTATAGTCAGTTTGGCGATATAAATGAAGTCCCATCATATCTGGAGCACTTGCAAATATTAAACCTATAATATTAGGATGTTTTTTATAATAATAATATATTAATTTATTACATCCGTAACTATGTCCCATCAAAATAAATCTTTTATATCCTAATTCTTTTGCTTTTTTTATAGCTAAATCAATATCTAAAAGACAATCTTCAAAAATTTCATACATACACCCATATCTTTTATAAGATCCATCTCTTATTAAAATATCATTTTCAATCGAATGTCCTCTATTATGTTCATAAAGAAATCCAATATTATTTTCTGATAAAATTTTTCCACACACTACAGCAAAATAATTATCAATTATTGTTTGACACATTCCATGTATAAATATTACGCATATATCTTTTGAATTACTTGTATAATGTATCATTGGTAATCTTAAACCGTCTGTTGTATAAGCATCATTAATAAATTCAGTATTCATATGTTAAATTCCTCACTTTAAAAATCTATTTTATAGTTCATTTTTTTGCTCCAATCTTGCTTATTTTCTATAATATACCATAAGAAATAATAATCTTCAATTATAAATCCTATACTTTTATATTACATTTTCCCGATGAAAACTTGATGCATTCGACTTATTTATTGTTACTCTAACTAATTTTTCATTTTCTTCCTTATTCTTCATATTTTCTCCTTGCCTTTGCTCCTTGCTAATCAAAATTGCCATTAGCAATTTTGCAGGATCAAGACGACCTCCCCTCGACCGAAAACTGCCTAAAAGCGTGGCTTTTAGCTGGGTGCTCTAAAAAATAAAGAAGGTCATTTAGACCTCTCCAAGCTGTCCACTTTTCGCTAATATTCTTCCTCTTCTAGTTCTTCTTTGCTAGATATTTCAACATAATCTTGTAAAATTATAAGAGCATCCTCATAAGTTTTTGCACTACTCAAAAAAGAGTAGTTTAACTACTCTAATATATTTAGCTGAGCCCTAGTTTTCACAGGTAATTGCCAATTTTTATATTTTATTTTTGTTGGTGGAAGTTACAAATGACCACAGGTGTGGATTTAAATTCACAATTTCCAGCTAATTGGGAACTAGGAAAAAAAATCAAATCTAACCTTGGATATAATAAACCTGCTCCAAGAGATTTTGCAGGAGACTCCCCTCTTTCTGAACCAGAATCACAAGCTATGTATAATTTTGCTTTATTAAAAAACTTTTCTTTATGTTTGTGTTTTCATTCTCAAGGAGAAGTAATTTATTGGAAATACACCGATTTTTTACCACCAAACTCTTTAGAACTTGCAAAAGAATTTGCTCATGTAAGTGGATATGAATTAGAAGACACTCCTTATAATTCCTCTTTTGGTGGTTTTAGAGATTGGTTTATAAAAAATTTTAACAAGCCTGGCTTTACAATAGAGGTTCGGAAAAGGTGAAAATCCTTTACCCTTAGAGCAATTTAGTAAAATTTATCATGATAACTTAGGAATTTTAATAACGGGATTGGGGATTTAGTCGGGATTTGGGGACGGTCCTAAAATCCCGACTTATTATGCCAAAAAAATAACCATTGAGTTTATATTTGGATTAATTAGATAAAAGTAGACTTTTGTATAGCTTTTTATCAACAACTTCCATTTATGACTCTATGGTTATTTTTGATTAAATTTTAATTTTCCTTATTTTTAAAAATTTTATATGAAATGCGATATGAAATATAGTACATTAATACAAGTAAACAAATTACTATTACTATTCCAAACTTTTGAAAAAAAGTATTAATAGCCTCTTCATTTATTTCTATTCCTAGATTATGTGTTACTAAATATGCAATTCCTAAAGTTAATAATATTATTATAAAAAATAATATAAACATTTGTATTCTACCTTTTTCTGCTCCCCATTTATAAATACTTGGGATCTGTATAGCAAGAATTAAAGAGATACCAAACATTCCTCCTAATGTTGAGTACAATAAAGAATTATAGTCTACATTGATAATATTATCAGCCCTTATATTATTTAATATATTTGCAAATATCGGAGTTATTATAAAACCTACTATTCCACCTATTAACGCCATAGAAATTACCAAAATATATTTTTCTACTACTATCTCTTTTTTATTAACAGGTAAAGATAAAACATATTCATTTGACTTGGCAAGTTCGTCATAACTAAATGTTGATAAAGCTATCATTCCAAGCATAGTCGTCATAACAATTGGAATGTATCTCCACATTTCTTCCCCAGCACTTCCTATTGCAAATACACATACGAACATTACTAGTAGCGAAATCTTATAGCTACTTAAATTTAAAATATCCTTTTTTATTAAGCCACAAATTTCTTTCACCTATTTTTCCCCCTTTATATAAAATAGCATTATATCTTCAATTGATGCCTTATCTATAGTAGAAATTCCATATTTACTCTTTATCATTTTTTTATTCTTTACTAGTACTTCATATTGGTATTTCTCTTTTCTATAATATTCATAATCTTCTTTAGAAATTTTGCTAAAATCTTTTTCGTCACATTTAACAATCCCATAATTTTCTAATATTTCTGATGTAGGTAGATTAAGCGTTATTTCACCATTTTTTATAAACATTATATAATCAGAAATATGTTCCAAATCTGTTGTTATATGTGTAGAAACAAGAATTGATCTTGTTTCATCTTCTGCTATAAACTGTCTAAAGATATCTAAAATTTCATTTCTTACAATAGGATCTAATCCACTAGTTGGTTCGTCTAATATCAATATTTGAGGTTTATGTGATATTGCTGTAGCAATTTTTAATTTCATTTTCATTCCACTAGAAAAATCCTTAATCATTTTATTCTCTGGAAGCTTAAATATTTTTATATAGTTTTCAAAAAGCTTGTTATCCCAAGTATTATAAAAGTTCTTCATTATTGAATTTATTTTTTTAGGAGTTAAATATTCTGATAAAAAACTGTCATCAAGAACTACACCAAGTTTACTTTTTATCTCCTTTTCATTTTGTTTAATATCTTTTCCAAAAACTTGTATTTCCCCTTCTGACCTTATAATATTTAGGATTGACTTTATTGTTGTAGTTTTTCCTGCTCCATTTTCCCCTATTAATCCAACAATACTACCTTCTGGAATTTCAAAACTAATATTTTTTAATTCAAAGCCTTCATATTTCTTATTTAAATCTTTAACTTTTATAGTTGCTTCCATTTATAAATCCTCCTCAAACATAATCTTTATTAAATTAATTACCTCTCCCTCGGTAATACCATAAATCTTTGACAACTTAACAACTGTACTTATATTTTTTTCTAGCTCTTTTAATTTCTCTTCTCTTAACAGTTCCAAATTTTTAGGTAACACATAACTGCCTTTACCTTGAACAGTTTTTATAAATCCCTCTGCTTCTAATTCGTCATAAGCTTTTTTTACAGTTAAAAAGCTTATCTTTAAATCATTTGCCAGTACTCTTACAGACGGTAAAATTTCTTCTTCTTTTAATTCATTCGTATATATCGCTTGTTTAATTGCTTTTTTTATTTGTTCATAAATGGGTTCACTACTACTATTACTAATAATAATATTCATTTTCTCCTCCTTTTCAAACTGTTATATTTAACATATAACAGTATATAACAGTTGTCAATATATTTTTTAATTTTTGCAACATTAATGATATTAATAACAATAAAAAAAGCCTACCTTATCCAGAAATAAAGTAAGCTTTTTATTTTATAATCGGGATTTAAAGAACGTCCCCAAATCCCTACTATGGAAAAAAGGAACGTCCCAAAACACTTGCTATTCTTTTGAGAATAATATTTTTTCTGATTTATATTGTTTAATAATATATGTTAATACAATTGATATATATATAATTGTTGAGATTACCATTAAAGCTATATTTAACCAATCTACATTTCCTGCACTTGTATCTGTAAAAACTACTACATAATTTATAAATGGTATTATAGAAAGCAGTGGTGTTCCTGTTACACCTATCATAAATGCAATCATTCCTGGAAATAGTGATATGAATGTTAATGGTGTTAATGCACTTTGTGCTTCTTTAAAAGTCTTAGAACTACTTGCAATAGCAATGCATAATCCACTTATAAAGAATGAATATGCAATTATAATTATTACTGATAACAATATACTTATTGGACTAAACATTATATTTAATCCTTCATATATCGAAAATGCATTTTGTGCAATTGCAACAGAAATAATTGCTAAAACTAGACTTATGATACCGGTAAGAATTGAGGCAATTGTTACTGCTAAAAATTTTCCGACTATTATATCTCTACTTTTTATTGGAAATGTAAGTAATGTTTCTAATGTGCCTCTTTCTCTTTCACCTGCTGTTGTGTCTGTTGCAGGATATGTCGCAGATACTGTTATTGCCATTATTATAAATACAAATGCATAATTTCTTATATAACTTACAAACATATTCTCTTCTTCTGTTATATTTTCTTCTACAGTTATAATATTAAGTACATCATTTGGATTTACATTATTTGCTTGTAAATATCCGCTTTGTAAGTATTCTTTATATACATTAAAATATGATTCCATTAAAGTTTTTGCATATGTGGTTACATCTGAATCATTACCATTTAGTATATATTTATTACCATCTTTAGTTATGTACAAATCTATCTCATCATTTTCATATTTAGTTTTTAACTCGTCTTCATTACCTTCGTTTACTTCCATATTTAATTCTTTAGCAATATTTTTTTCTTCTTCGCTAAGTTCGTATGCAAAACCTATTTTATTATATTCTTCTATATCCTTATTTGCTTGTACTTCAAATAAAGCAGACATTCCTAATACTATTAAAGGTACAAATATTGGTATTACTAGCATCATAGATAATGACTTTTTATCTCTAAACATTTCTCTTAGTTCTTTTTTTAGGATATTCCATAAATTATTCTTCATCAGAACCACCTCCAATCATTGTAAAAAACGCATCTCTTAAATTAGTGGTTCCTGTATCTTCTTTAATTTGTTTTGGTGTTCCTTGTTTTATTACAATACCTTTATTTATCATTATTACTCTATCACAAATATTTTCTGCTTCTTCCATATAATGAGTTGAATATAAAATAGTTTTTCCTTTAGCTTTTTCCTGTTTCATAAAGTCTAATATAATTTGACTAGATATTATATCAAGTCCTGTTGTAGCTTCATCTAATATATAATATTTTGGATTATGTACTAAACATCTTGCGATATTTACTTTTTGTGTTTGACCTGTTGATAAATGACCTATCTTATTGTACAAAAAGTTTTCCATCTTTAAAATTTTTGTAATTTCTTGAATTCTTTTTTCTGCCTCTTCTTTTTGAACTCCATATATATCACTACACATTTTTAGTAATTCATATGGTGATAATGTATCATATAATTTTGTGTTTCCTGATAAATATGCAATATTTTGTTTTATTTCTATTTCATTATTTTTATAATTTAAATTATCAAATTTAATACTCCCTTCTGTTGGTTCTAAAATTCCTGCAATCATTCGAAGTAATGTTGTTTTTCCGGCACCATTTGGACCTAAAATTCCAATAATTTCACCATCATTTGCTTCAAATGTTATTCCATTATCCGCATAAAATTCTTTTTTGATTTTCTTATTTTCATATCTTATAAACTTCTTTTTTAAATTTTCAACCTTAATCATACGCTTCCCCTTTTACCTATTATTTCTATATTTTATATATCTTTGTATCGAATCTTTATCCATTAAATTTTTAGGTAAATTTATTAATATTAAAAAATTTTAAATCTTTTGATTCTTTTTGTATTACAAATTTACCATCATTTTTATCTGTAATTTCTTCGTAATCACAATTTAATTTACCTGTATATTTTGAAACTACATATAATACTGTATTATTATATACTTCATCGCCATTTGGATATTTATCTTTTCTACTTTCACCAGATATTACATCAATTAGTGTTAAATCCTCTTTTTTTACTTGTAATCCTGTTTCTTCGAATAGTTCTCTAATTGCAACTTCTTCAAAAGTTTCTCCTAATTCTTGAAGGCCTCCTGGCAAACACCAAACATTTCTATCTACTTTTTCTTCTAATAAGATTTCTTTATTTTCATTTTCTACAATTATTGCACTACCACTTTGAAATATAGGCATATGTCTATATTCTGGCTTTAATGCATTTCTTAATTTTAGAATATAACTTAGTTCCATTTTATTCTCCTTCTAGCACAGCTTTTATTTCTTCTCTTTCTCTACATTCTATTGGTATAAATATCGACGCTTTTTTATTTTGTGTTAGTGCTGCAATTATAATATCATTATCTCTTAATAATCTTTCACTTGCATATTTTACTATTATCCCCTTATTTTTAACTGCTTCTAATACTACTTCTTTGTCATCTCTAAGTTCTTTACTTGCATAATACAATACTTGACCATCTATTTTACAGCCTTCTAAAATTACTTCTTTGTCTGCTTTTAATTCTTCTGACGCATAGCATACAACCCAACCAACTTCCTTTACTGCTGTAAGTACAACATCTTTATCATCTTTTAATCTATCACTCGCAAATTCTAAAACTTCACCATTTCTTTTAATGGCATCTAACATTACTTCTTTATCATCTCTAAGTTCGTCACTTGCAAATTCAATTAAAGTCGGTGTTTCTTCTATTGCTTTTAAAACAAACTCTCTATCATTAGAATTTTCTATTACTTCGTCTTTGCTAATCATTTTATAACCTCTTTTCTATTACTTTAAAAATTCTATTAGCTATAAAATTATATAATACTCCTACAAATATTGATGTTAGTCCTAAAATAATTATTGGCACAATATTACTTGCATCCAATCTTATAGAGAATAAATCTCTAAACAAACTTATACCTAACGTAAATATTGTAACAACTCCTACAAACAAAATGCCTCTACTTAAATTAAATGGTCTAGATATTTTAAATAATAATATAAATCCTGTTATCGCTGTTACAACAACACATACACTTGAATAATTTAACTCGTCTAAATTATATATACTACTAATTATCCCTATAATAATAATATTTGTAACTACTGTCAATGCTGTAGGTAATGCTCTTTTAATAACATTTATTATAAATTTCCCTTTTATTCTTTCTTTATTAGGCTCTAATGCTAAAATTACTGAAGGTATTCCTGTTACAACTAGATTTATTAAAGTTAATTGAATTGGGATAAATGGATATGGCATATTTATAAATACAAATAATACTGCAAGTATAGTTGCATATATTGTTTTTACTAAAAATAATGTGGCAGATCTTTGTATATTATTTATAGTCCTTCTTCCCTCATCTACAATATTAGGCATAGATTTAAAATCTGAATCCATTAATACTAATTGTGATACATTTCTTGCTGCATCACTTCCATTTGCAACAGATATACTGCAATCTGCATTTTTTAATGCTAATACATCATTTACTCCATCACCAGTCATTGCAACTGTGTGTTTCTCTTCCTTTAGTGCAAGTATTATTTCTTTCTTTTGTTCTGGTGTAACTCTTCCAAAGATAGTATATTTAGTAGCTGCTTCTCTTAATTCCTCTATAGTTTTAAAAGTCCTTGCATCTATATAATTCTCATAATCTTTTACTCCTGCTTTTTTTGCTATATTTGAAACTGTTATTGGATTATCACCAGATATTAATTTTATAGCTACACCTTGTTTATCAAAATATTCTAATATTTCTTTAGAATTCTTACGAATTACATCTGATATTAATATATAACCAACAATTTCTATATTAGATGGTAATTTATCTACTATTTTTTCTTTACTTTTGCCTATAGCCACAACTCTATATTCTGAAATATATTTTTCTATATCTTTAGGAGTATTACCTATTACCTCTGGTGCCCCTAATACATATGTTATATCTTCGAAACTAATACCAGACCATTTATTAGCAGATTTAAATGGCATCTTTGCTATAACTTTTAATTCTTTATTAGATGTAAATTTTTCTCTTACAGCTTCTATTGTAGAGTTTTTATCTTCTGAATACTTTCCTAAACTTCCAAGGATTTCTTTTAATTCATTTTCTTTGCAATCATTATATTGAATTATCTTATCAACAGTCATTCTTCCTTCTGTAATAGTTCCTGTTTTATCAAGACATAGCACATCTACTCTAGCTAATGTTTCTATACAGTATAATTCTTGAACTAAGACTTCCTTTTTAGCAAGTCGTGTTACACTTACTGCTAGCACTGTACTTGTTAATAGCACTAACCCCTCTGGTATCATACCTATTAAAGCTGCAACTGTACTTATAATTGCTTGTTTAAAATCATTTCCTTGTAAATCTAACTGATTAAAGAATAATAAAATTCCAACAGGGATTATTACAAAAGAAATTATTTTTATTATTTTATTTAAAGAATTCATTATTTCAGAATTCACTTTTCTTTTTTGCTTTGCTTCATGAGATATTTGAGCTACATAGTTTTCCTTTCCAATATGCTCTACTTTTGCAAAACATTTTCCACTAACTAAATAACTTCCAGATAATAATTTATCTCCTTTTTTCTTTTCTATATTATCTGGTTCTCCTGTTAAAAGCGACTCATTTACTTCTATTTCTCCACTTAGAATAATACTATCTGTTGGTATCTGATTTCCAGCATTTAATTCTATAACATCATCTAGTACAAGTTCAAAATTACTTATTTCTTCTGTTTTTCCTTCTCTTATTACTTTTGTTTTGGTTTGAGCTAAAAACGAAAGTTTATCGATTGTTCTTTTTGAATATATTTCTTGAATTGTACTTATTAATGTATTTAAAATTACAATTATTATAAATAGTAAATTTTTATATGCTCCTACAAAAAATATTAGTAATGCTAAAACAAAATTCATTATATTAAATAATGTAAAAAAATTTGAAATAATAATTGATCTTATACTTTTCGTTTTTACTGTTGTATCATAGTTTATAAGATTTTCTTCTTTTCTTTTATTTACCTGTTCGTGTGTTAGACCTGTTTTATAATCTGGATTATATCTTTGCACTTTTTTCACTCTTTTCAATTTTTTTACAAATTATATCATGTCATTATATCTATATCAATTTAGATTTTCTTAATTTTTTAAATTGAAAAAACTCAGTTACCGCTTACGCGATATCTGAGTTTTTTTCTAACATTTTTCGGCGTTACTCTACCATTATAACAGCTGTTATTTTGTCTGCAAGTAGTATTGCATCACAAATATAAATATTTCCATAGTTAGTAGTCTCACCATCCAAAATGTAGAGTCTTAAAAACCTTTCTACCGGATTTTTTCTGTTCTTCACTTCATCCTCAAGCTCTCCAGCATCAAAGCCTTTCATATATAGTGGCTTTGCCGGTATAGGCGGTGTTTTACTCCATCCCATATAAACTTTTTTTGTTCTTGGATTTTTACTAAGTTTGTATGAAACATAATATGCACCTTCTCCGTCTTTCAACAGATTTACATCCTCTGTTAAGTGCACCGCACTAATCATAGAAATTATATGTTGTTCCCGCTGGCTATTGATATCAATAGTTGTAATCAGCATATGTTTTCCCTCTGATTCGTCCGTATAACACATTTGTGCTTTTGTTGCCATTAAATTTTACCTCCTTGGTTTTTATAGACTTTTATTATATCACAATTTTTGTTATTGGTAAACTATCGCTTTGCATTATGTGTAATTAACTTGTGATAATGTCACCCCATAATCAGATTAATATTTTTTTCAGAA